>Ga0105240_10003530_pt1 | contig 24260 bp, 27 predicted proteins | sample KBSC54metaG_FD_80426 | JGI IMG/M metagenome (GOLD analysis project Ga0105240, IMG submission 80426) | Corn rhizosphere microbial communities from Kellogg Biological Station, Michigan, USA - KBS C5-4 metaG | ecosystem: Host-associated > Plants > Roots > Rhizosphere > Soil | place: Michigan, USA...
CTTGTGGCCCTCTTCGACGTAAGTGCAGGAGGGCTTCTCGACGTAAACGTCCTTCCCCGCTTTACAGGCTTCCACGGCCATGTAGGCATGCCAGTGGTCGGGGGTGGAGATGCACACGGCGTCAATCGACTTATCGGCAAGCACGTCGCGGAAATCCTTCACGACCTTGACGTCGAAGTCGCCCTTCTTTGCGGCAGCCACGGCGCGCTGCTCGTGAGGCTTATAGACGTCGCAGACGGCCACGGGCTGAATTTCGGGGATCTTCATCGCGTAACCCAGATTGCCGGACCCCATGGCTCCGAGCCCGATGAAGCCGACGGCGATGCGGTCGTTGGCCCCCTTCACGTTGCCGGTGAAGAGCGCTGTGGTGAGCGCGGTAGCCGCGCCGGCGAGGACGTCGCGGCGGGGAATGGAATTTTGGGAATTCATGCTGATTAGTACGATAACCGAATTCGCGGGCGGTTGACGGAACGATCCGGCAATTTCCCCGTCTAATCTTTCGTCCTGGAGGTCCGATGGGAACCCTTGCCGCCGATATCCGACATGCTTTCCGCCTGTTCCGCCAAAACCCTGGTTTCACGGCGACGGCCGTGGCTGCGCTCGCCCTGGGGATCGGCGCGAATACAGCAATTTTCTCCGTCATCAACGCGGTAATTCTGAAGCCGCTGCCGTATCCGGATTCCGGCCGCATCGTGACCCTAATGAATACTTCCCCGCAGGGATCGGGCTCGGCGGCATCGGTTACGAAATACAACGTTTGGCGCAAGCAAACGGCGGCACTGCAGGACGTGGCGGCGTACGACACGGGCGGGCCCGGGATGAATCTGAGCGGCGGCGACCGTCCCGAGCAGGTCAAAGGAATCCACGTGTCCCGCGAGTTCTTCCACCTGTTCGGCGCGCAGACCATGCTGGGCCGCACTTTCACCGAAGAGGAAGACCGGCCGCGCGGCGGCAACGTCGTCGTCCTATCGAACGGCATCTGGCAGCGCCGCTTCGGCTCGGACTTGGCGATTGTCGGCAAGTCGATCGCGCTCGGCGGCGAATCGTATACCGTAATCGGCGTGCTGGCGCGCTGGTTCGCGTTCGACCCGCCGCCGGACCTATATCTGCCGTTTCAGGCCGACCCCAACAGCCGAAGCCACGCACATTTCTTTGTGGTGTCCGCGCGCCTCAAGCCCGGCGTGTCGCTGGGTGCGGCGAAGGCGGCGATGCAAGTGTCCGCCGAGGAATTTCGGCGCCAGTTTCCTAACGCGCTCGGACCCAAGGGCAGCTTCAGCGTGGAGTCGATGCAGGAACTGATGGTCCGCAACGTACGCAAGACGTTGTACATCCTGCTGGGCGCCGTGGGTTGCGTTCTGCTGATCGCCTGCGCCAACGTGGCGAACCTGCTGCTGGCGCGCGCCACCGGGCGCGCCCGCGAGATCGCCATCCGGGCGGCCATTGGTGCGGGACGCGGACGCATTGTCGGGCAACTGCTGACCGAAAGCGTCCTGCTGTCCGCGATGGGAGGCATTGCCGGACTGGCGATTGGCGCGATCGGAGTGCGGGCGCTATTAGCCATCAATCCCGGCAACATCCCGCGCATCGGAGAAGACGGATCGGCCGTAACTCTGGATGCGACCGTGCTCGGCATCACGCTGCTACTGTCGCTGGTCACCGGCGTGCTGTTCGGGTTGGTCCCGGCCTTCCATGCGTCTCGCGTGGACATCAATTCGACACTCAAGGAAGCGACGTCGCGCTCCGGGTCGGGGCTGCGGCAGAACAAGGCGCGCAGTGTCCTGGTGGTGACGGAGATGGCCTTGGCGATCGTGCTCCTGATCGGCGCGGGACTGCTGATCCGGACGTTCTCGGCGCTGCACAGTGTCGCCCCAGGCTTCGATCCCCACAACGTCCTCACCATGGATACGGCGTTGACAGGCGCCAATTACGACCGGACGGCGGCGATCGCCGGCGTGAGCAGGCAGGCGATCGAGCGGCTGGAGGCGATCCCGGGTGTGCAGGCCGCTGCCGCGACATCGTACCTTCCGCTGGAGGGCGGGCTGGGGCTGGATTTCATCATCCAGGGCAGGCCGCTGACCAATGGACCTTCGCACGGCGGCACCGGTTGGAACTACGTGACCGCGCATTTCTTTGATTCCTTCAAGATCCCGGTGCTGCGCGGGCGCGTGTTTACGGATCGCGACGATGCCGCCGCGCCGCGGGTCGTGGTGATCAACGAAGCCATGGCGAAGCAGTACTGGAAGAATGAAGACCCGATCGGGCAACGCTTGATCATCGGCTCCGGCATGGGACAGGATTTCGCGCAGGCGCCGCGCGAGATCATCGGCATCGTCGCCGACGCACGCGATGCCGGCTTGAACAGCGATCCGCAGGCCACCACGTTTATCCCGCTGTCGCAAGTTCGCGATTCGTACATGAAGCTGAACAACCGCTTCATGCCGCTGAACTGGGTGGTGCGCACGCGCGTCGAGCCCTTCTCGGTTTCGCCGGCGGTGCAGCGAGTCTTCCAGGAGGTGGCCGACCTGCCCGTCGCGCATGTGCGGACGATGGACCGGATTGTGATCCAATCCACGGCGCGAGACGAGTTCAATACGCTGGTGCTCGGGGTCTTCGCATTCGCGGCAATTCTGTTGGCGTCGATCGGACTATACGGTCTGATGGCGTACTCGGTGGAGCAGCGGACACTGGAGTTCGGTATCCGATTGGCGCTCGGGGCGAATTTCCCGCAACTGCGGAATATGGTCGTGCGGCAGGCGATGGGGCTGGCTGGACTCGGGATCGTCATCGGCCTGGCAGCGGCGTACGCGCTGACGCGAGTGATGAAGTCGATGCTGTTCAACGTGCGTCCGGATGACCCGCTAGTGTTTGCTACGGTCGCGGGAGTGCTGGGGCTGGTGGCGTTCTTCGCGAGCTATGTTCCGGCCCGCCGGGCGCTGCGGGTGGATCCGGTGATCGCGCTTCGGTATCAGTAGAGAACTCTGCCGGCGAGGCTAGCGTGACAGAGCGCCGGGGCCGGGCTTTACTTCCCAGACGGAGGGGGCGAAGCTCAGGGCGGTGCGGACGCGGTCGAGTTGGTGGGGGAGGCAGAAGGCGACGATGCAGCCGCCGAAGCCGGCTCCGGTGAGGCGCGCGCCGAGTGCGCCAGCAGCGTTGGCGGCGTCGACGAGGCGATCCAGCGCGGGACAACTGACGTGGAGGCGGTCGCGCAGGCTGGCGTGCGATTCGCACAGGAGGCGGCCGAAAGTTTCGGCGTCGGCGGACTCCATCGCGACGACGGCTTGGCGGACGCGGAGGGCTTCACTGGTGGTATGGAGGAAGGCGTCCTGCTCTTCGACCGTGGACAAAGATGCGGCCAGAGAGGCGATGTCGCCATCGAGTACGTCGCGATAGCTGGATGCGCCGAGGTGTGCCAGGGCGGTCGTGCCTGCCTTGCGGCGGGCGTTGTAGCGCTCGCGCACCGCGCCCGATTTTTCGGCGGTGACGCCGCTGTGGGCCACCAGAAAACTCCAGCCCGGCGGGATAGGGACGTGACGGATGGACAGCGGCGCGAATTCGATCAACGACGCGCAGCCGGTGCGGGATGCGAGAGAGGCCGCGTGATCCATACCGCCGCCACGAGTGCCGACGAAGTGTTCGCCCTCGGGCAGCACTTCCATCAGTTCTTCGAAAGACGCGTCGATCCCGTTGGCGCGCAGCAAGGCCAGGGTACACGCCACGATGAGCGCCGAAGAGGAGGACAGGCCGGCAGCTTCGGGCAGGTCGGAATGAATGGTCGCATCGAGTCCCGCGCCGACGCCCCATTTGCGCGCGATGGCACGCGCGGCGGCGCGCAGGTAATTCTCCCAATCGCCCTGCGCGACGGGAGTGAGCGCGTCCGACCACTCGAACTCGCGCGGCCCGTGGCCGTTGCTGGACGCGCTGATCCGGCGATCCGCCCGCGGCCGAAAGTCGATACGGACGCGCCGCTCCAGGGCGATCGGCAGCACGGGGAGTCCGTGATAATCGATGTGCTCGCCGATCAGATTGACGCGCCCCGGCGCCTCTACGATGTACTGCCGCTCTTGCATTTCCGCTCCGTCCCGATCAACATACCACTATGAGTCACTCACCTTTCCGCTGGATGGCCGCCGCGCTAGGGCTGGCCGCGGCCGTGACCGCCGCCGAGATGCCGTCGCCCGCGCTGCTGGTCCTGAATAAAGAAGGCACGCTGGCCATCGTGAACCCCGCGACGAAGCAGGTGGTCGGCCGCGTGCGCACCGGCGACAGTCCGCACGAGACGGTCGCCAGCGACGACGGCAAGCTCGCCTTCGTGAGTAATTACGGCGGATCGACTCCGGGCAACACCATTTCCGTAATCGACCTGGCCGCGCAGAAGGAGATACACCGCGTGGATCTGGGTCCGCTGCGCCGCCCGCACGGACTGGCGTTCGCGGGGGGAAAGCTCTACTTCACGTGCGAGACCAACAAGATTATCGGGCGCTACGATCCGGCCACGAATGCGATCGATTTTCTGCTCGGCACCGGGCAGAGCGGCACGCACATGGTCGAACTGAACAAGGACCAGAGTCAGATTTACGCCGCGAATATTGCGGGGAACAGCATCAGCATTTTCGACCGGGCGGGCGCGCTGGACTGGAACCAGACGGTGGTGCCAGTGGGCAAGGGGCCCGAGGGCTTCGACATCACGCCCGACGGGAAGGAGATCTGGGCCGCACATTCGCGCGATGGCGGAGTGTCGATCATCAATATTTTTACCAAGAGCGTGACACACACTTTCGGCGTGCAGACGAAGCGATCGAACCGGCTGAAGTTCACTCCGGATGGCCGGCTGGTGCTGATCTCGGATCTCGACGCCGGCGAACTGGTGGTGCTGGAACATGCGACGAGAAAGGAATTGAAGAGACTGCCGCTCGGTAAGCAGTTGGCGGGAATCCTGATTACGCCGGATTCGACGCGCGCGTACGTGGCGGTCACGGGTGACGACAACGTGGCGGTGGTCGACCTGAAGTCGCTGCAGGTGGTGGACCGGCTGAAGACGGGCACGGGTCCGGATGGTATGGCTTGGGTGAAGTGATGCCGGATTTGTTTAGTTTGGCCGACCTTTGCACGCCGTGGTGTGTTCATGTCGCGGCAACGCTGCGGGTGGCTCAACACATCGAGGCGGGACGGGCGCAGATCGCGGAAATTGCGGAAGCGGCGGGGGCGGACGCCGATGCGCTGGGCCGGGTGCTGCGGCATCTGGTGAGTCAGGGCGTGTTCGATGAGCCGTCGCCGGGACGGTTTGCGCTGAACGAAACGGCGTGCGGATTTCTCGAGCCCGGGCTGCTGTTAGGGCTCGATCTGGACAGCTTCGGCGGCCGCATGGCTTATCCGTGGAGCACGCTGCTGAAGGCGGTCCGGACGGGCAAGCCGGCGTACGACCAGATCTTCGGGCGATCGTTCTGGGACGATCTCGAAGCGAATCCGGAGATCGCGGTCCAGTTCGACGAGTTGATGGGGCCGGGCCACGGTACACCCGATCCCGAGGTGCTGCTGGATCCGGCGGATTGGGCGAGCGTGAAGACGGTGGTCGATGTGGGCGGCGGCACGGGAGCGCTGCTGAGCGAGATCCTGCGGGCGCATCCTCATGTGCACGGCACTCTCGTGGAGTTGCCGCGCGTGGCGGCTCGCGCGACGTTCGGCGAGCGGGCAACGGTGGTGGCGCAGAGTTTCTTCGATCCTCTGCCCGCGGGCGCTGACGTTTATGTATTGAAAAGCGTGGTCAGCGATTGGCCGGATGCGGAGGCGCGACAAATCCTGGCGCGCTGTGCGGAAGCGGCGCGTCCGTCGGGGCGCGTGGTGGTGTTTACGAGCGCCGATCCGGGGAAGCCCGCGTCGCCTGAGTTGTTGATGCTGGTGCTGGTGGGCGGCAAGGGAAGAAGCTTGGAAGAGTTCCGCGAGTTGGCCGCGAGCGCGGGATTGCGGGTCACGGCTTACGGGCACCAGCCGTCGGGCCGCGGCATTGTCGAGTGCCGGCCAGTAGAACGTGATTAGGGAATGCGCGTCAGAGCAAGTGGCCCATGCGCTCGCGCTTCGTCCGCAAGTAAGCTTCCCGGGTGTCGACGATATCGGCCAGGCAGGGGACGCGCTCGGCTACCTGCACTCCGGCATTTTCCACCGCTTGCACCTTCTCCGGATTGTTGGAGAGCAGGCGGACAGATTTAAGGCCGAAGAACTGTAAAATCGCTCCCGGCAGCGCGTAGCTGCGCAGGTCGGAATCGAAGCCCAGCCGTTCGTTGGCCTCTACCGTGTCGGCGCCCTGGTCCTGCAGTTCATAGGCGCGGAGTTTGTTCAGTAGCCCGATGCCGCGGCCTTCCTGATGCTCGTAGATGAGCAGGCCGCGCCCCTCTTCCGCAATGGTCTTGAGCGCGATCTCGAGTTGCGCGCGGCAGTCGCAGCGCAAACTGTGGAAAACATCGCCCGTCAGACACTGCGAGTGAATTCGCACGAGCGGGGGGCGGTCGCCGGTGAGGTCGCCCATCTTCAGCACGACGGCTTCTTCGATGCGCGCGGCGTTGCCGTTCGAGGTGTCGCCTTCAAATCCGTAGATGCGAAACAGGCCGAATTGCGTTGGAAATTCCGCCTCGGCCACTTTCCGGAGCCGTAGCGCAGAGGAATTGTTCATGTAAGACTATTAGGAACCTTAAGCCTTTTATTATAATGGCTTTCGGCACTGAATGCTCGAAAGCTACTTCTCGCTGCTGGTGAAGCTCGGCGTCGTGGCCTCGATCGCAAGCATTTTGGCGCGGTCGAATCACTTCAAGTCCATGTTAATGCGGGAGAACCGCACGTTGAATCAGCGGCTTGCGCTGGCGCTGGTGCTGTCCTTCGTGTTTGCGATCAGCGTCGGCACGCGCGTAACGAGCAAGCACTATTACGCGGCGGACCTGGGACTGGAAGGGAGCCTGCTCGCGGGAATTCTCGGCGGGTACGTCACCGGACTAGTGTCGGGGATTTTAATTTCGCTGCCGGCGATGTTCGTGGGTCGCGAGCATTTGACCATGCCACTGCTGGCCGGCGTGGGTGTTCTGGGCGGCCTCTTGCGCGACCTCGCGACAGATCCGGAAGACATCTGGCGCTTCTCCCCGTTTCCCGATCTCAACATCGTTCGTTTTTTCCGAGAGAATCGGAATCACCGCCGCACCGCATTTCATCTGCTATTCGGCGTCGGCATTTTATGCGCGGAATTCTTGCGCTACCAGCTCAGCCATTTTAAACACGTGCGCAAGGAAATTTTTTTCTTGCCGGACTATTGGGTAACGGAGCCGACGGCGGTATCGCTTGCCGCGCTGTTTGCCACCACACTTTTCGCCGTGATTATCCCGCTCAAAATCTGGAATAACACCAGAAACGAAAAGAAGCTGGAAGAGCAAAGCCGGCTGCTGGCCGAAGCGCGCCTGGCCGCCCTGACGAGCCAGATCAATCCGCATTTTTTGTTCAACACGTTGAATTCAGTCTCGTCGCTGATTCGTACGGACCCCAACCAGGCCCGCGTCATGGTCGTCAAACTCTCGAAGGTGCTGCGGCGGCTGCTGCGCAAGCATGAGAACTTCAGTGCGATGCGGGACGAACTTAGTTTCATCGAAGACTACCTTTCCATCGAGGTCGTGCGATTCGGCGCAAAGCTTCGTTTCGAACGGGACGTCGCTGACGATACTCTGGATATGCTGGTCCCCAGCATGCTACTTCAGCCGCTGGTGGAAAACTCGATCAAACACGGCTTGAGCACCAAGGTCGAGGGGGGAACGATTCGGATTCAGTGCCGGCGCAAGGAGTCGCGGCTGCACGTTCTGGTGGAGGACGACGGCGTCGGCATCCCTGAGGCGAAGCTCGCCACACTGCTCGATCGGGGGATTGGGGTCAGCAATGTGAATGAGCGTTTGAAGGTGCTGTTCGGGAGCGACTATCGCATGTGGATCGACAGTCAGGAAGGGAAGGGCACCAGGATCCAGATCGAGGTGCCCGAACTGCAGAGCAGCCTGGCTGCTGTATCGTAACTAAGTAGGCGGTCCAAAAAATGAAGGAGATACTTTGACCAGAATGGAAGAGTCAGTAAGCACGTGGCCCGTGAATGGGCTGCCGTCTACATTGGCGGACAGGACTCGCCGCGTTTACGACCGCCTGGCCGCGGTATACCCGATGTCCACGATGCTGTTCCATTCGCGCGCGCATCGCTGCGCGCTGAACGCCTCGGGCGTGCGCGACGGCATGCAGGTGTTGGAGGTGGCGACCGGCAGCGGGGAAATGTTCCGCCGCCTGGTGCGCGCGAATGCGAAAGGATCCACGGTAGGAGTGGACCTGTCTCCCAACATGGCGGCGCGGACGCAACGTTCGGCGCGCCAGAAGTTTCCGGATGCGAGCGCACACTGCCAGGCAGTCGATGCGCGCCACATGCCATTCCGCAACGAAGCCTTCGACGCGATCTTCTGCTGCTATCTGCTGGAGTTGCTCTCGGCCGACGATATCGTGTGCACGCTGCGTGAGTTCCGGCGGATTCTGCGCGATCGCGGTAATCTCACGCTCGTCCTGATCGGGCAGAACACGCCGATGTTCAACGCGGTTTACAAGGTCCTGGGCAGAGTGGCTCCCGCGTTTTGGGGGCGCCAGGTGGAAAGCCGCGTCCCCGCGCTGATTCAGGCTGCGCGCTTCGAGATTCTCCAGGACCAGATGGTCCGCCAGACGTTCTACCCTTCGCGTGTGCTCGTCGCGCGCAAGTGAGCTACTGTTTCGTGAACGTGTAGTTCTCCGGCTTGTGGCCGGGCGGGGCAATGTAAACGATCTCCATGCTGAGTGTCTTGCCGTCTTCGGACGGCTTGAACCTCTTCTTGGTGACGAAGTCGTTTCCGTGCCGCTGCTCCATCATCACCAGCATCGGTCCGTTGTACCAAAACGAGACCTTCGCGGCCTGGCCGCTGTCGTTGACCTTGCATTCCTGGCCTTCGGTGCTGCACGAGATATCGACCTTCACCGGTTTGCCGCCGCTCTCCGTCATCTCGTCGGAGATCTGGACGGCGTCCTCTTTTTGATTGATCGAAAGGGTCTCGGATTTCAGTTTGCCGCTCTCGCTGTGGGCGGCGTCGAGTACCCATTTCCCGTTGATGTTGGGCCGATCGGCGGCCCAGGCAGTGAAGAGCAGGACTCCGAAACAAGCTAGTTTTCGCATCGTATCCCTCCCGGGATGCTTCTACCCAATAGTTTAGTTGGGCTGATATGGATGCAATCTACTGCGCATTCCTTACAATCAAAGCTGCATGGAATTGCACAAACTTTTCGATTTGAGGGGCCAGGTGGCGCTGATCACCGGCGGGTCGCGCGGTCTGGGCGAGGAAATCGCCACGGGCCTTGGCGAGGCCGGGTCGTCGCTGATGCTGCTGGCTCGTCGCGAACCCGGTCTCATGGAAACGGTCGGGCGCCTGCGAGGGCAGGGCTTTGCCTGCGAGTGGATGGTCTGCGACGCTTCCGACGATGGTGCCGTCCGCAACGCGGTGGAGCAGACGCTGGAGCGCTTCGGCCGGATCGATACGCTGGTCAATAACGCCGGAATTTCGTGGGGCGCCCCGGCGGAGGAGATGCCGGTGGAGAAATGGCGGGCGGTGCTCGACGTCAACCTGACGGGCGCGTTCCTGTTCGCGCAGGCGGTCGCCCCTCACATGATCGCGCGGCGTAGCGGGTGCATTCTGAATGTGGCGTCGATCGCCGGAATGCGCGCGATGCCGGTGGGGCTCTCGGCGGCCGGTTACGTGGCGTCGAAAGGCGGGCTGATCGCGTTGACGCGCGAACTCGCCGCGAGGTGGGGACAATACGGAATCCGCGTGAATGCGATCGCGCCGGGCTTCTTTCCGTCGCGCATGACGGAGAAAGTGCTGGAGCGGATGCAGTCGGGAATCGAGCAGTCGATTCCGCTGGGACGGATCGGGCGGCCCGGCGAATTGAAGGGCGCGGCGGTGTTCCTGGTGTCGGAAGCGGCCAGCTACATCACGGGACAAACGCTGGTGATCGATGGAGGAACGATGGCGTCGTAAATGCGCGCGCGTAACAGCTAAAATTGAGATTCAGCGTGCGAATCACCATCTCCAAAGAAAACTACCTGAAGGCCATCGCCGAGGCGGAGTCAGAAGGCGAAATCGTGAAGGCCGTAACCCTGACGCGATGGCTGCACGTTTCGGCCCCGGCGGTCACGATGGCGATTAAGCGACTGAAGCGCGATGGCTTGATTCGCGTGGAGGATGAGGGCACGATTACGCTGACGGCGGCGGGGCGCGAAATCGCGGCGCGGCTGTTGAATCGGCATCATCTGATCGAGCGCATGTTGACGGAGATTTTCGGTCTGGAGTGGTACAAGGTCCACGACGAGGCGGAGCAGATGGAACACGCGGTATCGGCGGACTTCGAGAGGAAACTCGCCGAGAAACTGGGGGCGGGCGGAGTCTGCCCGCACGGCAACATGATCGGGATGGATTCGCCGCGTGACCGGCGCGGTCGCGGGCTGAAACCTCTCGAAGAGGCGGGCGGAAACGAGCGGCTCACCGTGGAGAGCGTGTTTGAGCGGGATCGGCGGCTGCTCGAATTTCTGGATGGCGAGGGGATTCGTCCCGGTGTGGCGGTCGAGGTCGTGTCGGCGGGCGACGATTTGGAGTTGAAGGCGGCGGGGAGAACGGTGCGGATAGACCGCGGGATCGCGGCGAAGATCTGGGTGCGGTAGGTCGTGCAGACTCGGTTCGTGCTGGAGCCGGTGAATTGGCGTCCCCAGGGGGATTCGAACCCCCGTTACCGCCGTGAAAGGGCGATGTCCTAGGCCGGGCTAGACGATGGGGACTTTTCTGGCCGGAGAAAGGCGATCTCTTCTACTGTACCGTCCGGGAACCCGCCAGTCAACTCGCGGCGGCGCTTCTGCGGGCAGGTTTGGAATTGATTAAGGCCCCGGCAATTCCATGTAACGGGAGGATTTGGTCTACCGCATTCAACCCGATCGCTTCCCGGGGCATCCCGAAAACCACGCAAGTGGCCTCGTTTTGGGCGATGGTGTAGGCGCCGGCCTGTCGCATCTTGAGGATGCCCTGAGCGCCGTCCGAACCCATACCCGTCAAGATGACGCCGGTGGCCGCCGCACCGGCCGATTCTGCCACCGAACTGAATAACACGTCGACCGAGGGACGTTGGTAGCAAACACGAGGTCCGGTCTTTACGGCAACCGAATAACGTCCGCCGGTTTTCTTGAGCAGCATGTGCAGGTCGCCGGGCGCGACCAATGCGAGTCCAGGATGCAGCATGTCCCCGTCGGCCGCCTCGCGAACTTCGATGGCAGAGAGGTCGTTCAGGCGTCCGGCAAATGCCTTGGAGAATTCGGGCGGTATGTGCTGGACAATGACAATCGGCGGGGAGTTCGGGGGTAATTCCCGCAGAACGGTCGCGATTGCTTCCGTGCCTCCGGTGGAAGCGCCGATGGCGAGAATTGCGCCCGTGCAGGGTGAGGGGAGGCCGGCCGGGGGCATGGAAGGAGGTCGCGGCGCCGGGACCGCTGCCGGTGGTTTGACTCTCGAGTACGCGGCGGCCCGAATTTTGTCTGCCAGGGATTTGCGGAGTTCGCCGACGGAATATGGCCCGCCCGGCTTGGCCATTGCCTCGACCGCGCCGTTCTCCAGCGCCTCCACGGCGATCCGGCAGGATGGCTGTGCGAGCGAGCTGATCACGACCACGGGCATGGGATGAAAATGCATCAGTTTCTTCAGAAACGTGAGGCCGTCCATGCGCGGCATTTCGATGTCGAGAGTGAGGACGTCAGGCGCCAGCGCGAGGATCTTGTCGCGCGCGATGTAAGGATCCGGGGCCGTACCCACAACCTCCAGGTCCGGCTCTCCGGCCAAAGCGTCGGAAAGGATCTTGCGAACAATGGCGGAATCGTCGACGATCAGGACACGTGTTTTTCTGCCGTTGAGCATACGAGCGTCTCCGTGTTCATCGAAATCGTCAAAGTACCGCCGGCAACCTCCATCGAGTGCCAGGCGGTGTCGCAATGCCGCTCCGCCGCTTTCGCCCTGAACTGATCGTCGGCGATCTGTCGTGGCGGGCTGATACGGAAGGCTCCCGAAGAGTCGACGCGGCTGACTACCGAACCGCAAATCATATTACCCAGTTCGCAAATCACTTCCCCCACTTGCTGCCCGGTCAACTCGTTATCTTCCGTTCCCAGGAAATCCGCACTGATGGATCGCGCCGCATCCCGAGTCACGCGGAGCAGGAGGGATCCGGTTGCAGCTCCGTCGAAGTCGACAAGAACCGTCACGGCATCAGAGGTCGGATGCGCCGCGTCCAGCCCTTCGCCAAGCGAACGGATGAAGAACATTTTCTCCAGCACATCCTCGACTGATTGCTCCAGCAACGTTTGCAGGTTCTCAAACATGGGCGGCTCCGAGGCTTCGCTCCAGTTCGGCGCGAAGATCCTCCGGCGCGAAAGGTTTCGTGACGTACCCGCGAGCCCCGAGAGAGAGCAGGCGGTCGATGCGGCTTTCGGTTGCGTCCGTGGAGATGACAATAACCGGAATGGAACTCATGACCGGATCGGCGGTCAGGCAACGCAGCAAGGCTTCGCCGTCCATAACGGGCATGTTGATGTCCGTGAGAATGGCGTCGATCCACTCCCCTTTGAGGACACCCAGAGCCTCCTCACCATTGGACGCTTCCACGCAAAGGGAAGCATCGAATCCGGAAAGATCGATCACCCTGCGAATGAACGTTCGCATAGCGGGCGAATCGTCCACAATCAAGATGCGGTAGGCCAAGAGTTCTCTCCTTTCGCGGATCGTCCGCGGGTTAACTCGCGCATTTCCCCACCCTCGTGAAACCAGACTTTGCCCGTGCCAATCTCCAGCCGCACCGTACGGGACTTGACCCCGCCGATGGCTTCAGCGTGCAAGAGCAATCCCGCTTTCCATAAGATCCGCCGCATGGCCTGGTAATTGCGTTTTCCGATCTCGAAGATGTTCTTGGGATCCATCATCTGCGCCGCGCCAATAGCGTGTACCACAAGGCGCCGTTTGGAGGCCCCTCGTCCGCACACTTCTTCGAGCAGCAGCGGAATGCCGGTGTCGGCGAACATATAGGGATTCTGACGATTGCGGCCGGAGTCGATGCTGGAATCGGGCAGCATGAAGTGGAGTAGGCCGCCGACCTGGCTCTCGGGATCGTGGACCGCCAGTCCGATACAGGAACCCAGCGCGTATGTGGCGAGAACCTGGCCCGGCACGTTGCCAACGCGGCAATCCGCCATACCTACTACGATTTCCGCCAAGCCATGCCTCGTTCCGCCGGTTTGCGATAGATCGCCGGCCGGACATACTCCAGATTGTGCGCAACCCTCGACAGACTCTCGGCATGACCCACAAATAGGTATCCGCCCGGCTCCAGAAATTCGCAGAGGCTGCTGACGACTTTCGCCTGAGTCGCCTGGTCGAAGTAAATCATGACATTACGGCAGAAGATGACGGGGAACTGCCGCGGCCAGGAGATACGTTCGATCAGGTTGACTCTTCGGAAAGTGGCCCGGTCGCGTGTTTCGGGGTTGACGCGGTAAGTAGACGGCGGCTTGCCATCGGCGATGAAATGGCGGCTCAGCCACCTGGAGGGAAGTCCGCTGCACCGTTCGGCCGCGTAGACGCCGCGCGACGCAACGCGCAGCGCCTTACCGGAAATATCGGTAGCCGCAATGCGGGTGCGCCGGGACGGCAAAGCTTCGGTCAACACACACGCCAGAGTCCATACTTCTTCACCGGTCGAGCAAGCCGCGCTCCAGATGTCCACGTCCGTTCGGCGAGCCAGTTCGGGTGCGACGTGTTCCCGCAGGAAATCGAAGTGGTCGGGCTCGCGCAGAAAAGTCGTATGGTTCGTGGCCAGCGCGTCGATCATGCCGGCCAGCGATTCACCGGTCCGATCTTCGGTCACGTGCCGGAAGTATTCGCGGAAAGAACGGAACTTCCCGTCCTTCAGCAGACGGCGCAACCGCGACGAGACTAATTCCTCTTTGCCCGCCTTCAGGTCAAGCCCGAAGGTTCGATGCGCCAAGCTGCGAATCTCGTCGAATTCGTGGGGCGCCAGGGGCCGTACGTCGTCAGCGTTCCACTCAATGACTGGATTCACAGTTCCGATCCTTAAACAGGCGCTCCAGGTCGAGAATCAGCCCGACCCGGCCGTCGCCCAGAATGGCTCCGCCCGCAATGCCGCCAATATCTTTGAACGTCTCTCCCAGGCTCTTGATCACGACTTCCTGTTTGCCGATGAGTTCGTCTACCAGCATGCAGAATCGCTCGCCTTCGGCCTCCGCCACAATCAACACGGACTCGAACGCATTCTCCGACCGCGGCTCCATGTTGAATTTCTTGTATAGCCGGAAAACCGGGAGCAACTTGTCCCGGACCAGCGCCATCTCGCCGCGCTGCTGGACAGTCCACAGTGTTTGCTCCGTCGGACGAAACATCTCCCGGACGGCAAAGAGCGGCACGATGAAACGCTCGCGGCCTACCGCGACAACCAGGCCGTCGATAATGGCCAGCGTGAGCGGCAGTTTCAGCAGAAAGCTGGCGCCCAAGCCAGCCTGGGACTGAATCTCAATGCGGCCGCGAAGCTTTTCGATGTGCCTGCGAACAACATCCATACCTACTCCCCGCCCCGACACGTTGGTCACCTGCGCGGCCGTGCTGAATCCGGGCTCAAAAATCAAGCTATGAACCTCGTTGTCGGCCAGACCTTCGCCGGACGTGACCAGGCCCCGTTGAATAGCCTTTTCGAGAATTCTCTCCCGGTTCAAGCCCCGCCCGTCGTCGGCGATCTCGATGACGACTTGCCCGCCGTGGTGCAGCGCGCGCAATGTGAACTTTGCCGTGGGATTCTTGCCGCGCTCAACCCGCTCCTTGGGAGGCTCGATGCCGTGATCCATGGCGTTTCGCACCATGTGCATCAGCGGGTCCGCGAGTTCCTCGACGATGTTGCGATCGAGCTCGATGTCATCGCCCTCGGTCTGCATGTCGACCTGCTTGCCGAATTGCCGGGAAAGATCGCGGACCAGGCGGGCCATGCGGCGGAAAAGCGGGCCGATCGGGACCAACCGCATCGCCATGGCGGTTTTCTGCAATTCGGTCGTAATCCGCATCAGTTGCGCGACATTCCGCTGCAAGCGCTGGCTCTTGATGGTCTTCAGGTCGGGGTCGTGTCGTACGAGCGACTCTGCGATGACCATCTCGCCAGCCATATCCACGAGGTAGTCGAGCTTGGCGGTATTCACCTTCACCGCCATCGCCTCATTGTGCCGCTCCGAACGGACAAGTTCATTCACAGGAGGAGGCGCTTCGACCGCCGATGCCAGGCTCGCCAGATCGTTGGCGGGCGCAGAAGGTTTGCCCAGCGGCAGGAGCAAGCCGCGAATCCGTAGCAACAGAGCCTCGTCCTGTCGCGGCGCATCGGAAGGCTGCTGGTGCAAGACCCGTTCCAGATGCTCCATCCAGCGCCGCAGCCGGTCCGCGCTTTCCAAAATGACGTCGATAGCCGTTGGCGTGATCTGTAGTTCGTTATTACGAGCGTGGTCCAGCACGGCTTCGACTTCGTGAGCCAGCTTTTGGATGTCCCAAAATTCCAGGAATCCGGCCAGCCCTTTCATGGTGTGAAAGCCGCGAAAAATGGAGTTCAACGCTTCCGAGTCGCCCGGATCGCGTTCCAGGGCCAGAAGCTGGGTCTCGATTCTCGCCAGGTGTTCGGTGCTCTCCAGGACGAAATCCGACAACAATTCCGGGTCCTGCGCCAGTGAGTCCGGCTGGACGGATGGCGAAGGCGTGTCCTTATCGGCGGACTCTAAAGCCTGCTGAAGGCGGAGGATTCCCTGCTGTAGATCGCCGGCAACCTCGGCCGAGAGGGCGTCAATGATGCCGCCGGCCGCCACAGCTACAGCGGTGGCACTCTGGCGCGTGGCATCGTCTCGAATCTGCCTCAATGCCGGCATCCAGCGGTCGGCCATCGGTGAATCCGACGACTCCGGATCTTCCACTACCAGCCGTAAAGCTAGATCCTCGACTTGTCGACGCAACTGATTGATTGGTGTCAAGCATTCACCTGTTAAAATCCGGATTCGCTCACATCCAGCGGAAACGTCGAAGCTTTCCTGGCCACTGGAACGGGAGTTTCTGCGGGCTGCTTCTGGTGCGATTGGACCGACGTTGCCAGCGCGGCCAGGCTCGCCGAATGGCTGCGCGATCCGCTGCTTTCAACAGCACCCCGAGCGCCGCCATCGCCGCTCCCGTCGACCATTTCCCGGAGGCGGACCACGATCGCGTGCAGACTCTGAGCCTGCGCGGCTAACTCCTGGCTGGCGGCGGCGCTTTCCTCGGCATTGGCGGCACTGCGCTGCGTCACCTGCTCCATCTGCCCCACACCGGTAGCGATGTGTTCCATCCCGCGCGATTGCTCGCGGCTTCCGACATCCACTTCGTCCGCCAGAACTTTGACCTGTGCCGCGCTGGTAGTAATACGGCTGATCGATTCTCCGACCTGTCTGAGTTTGGCGCTGCCGGCGGCCGATTTGGCGATCGAGTCTTCGATGAGCAGTGCCGTGTCGCGAGCTGCCTGGGCACTACGCTGCGCCAGGTTTCGGACCTCGTCGGCAACTACGGCAAATCTCATTCCGGCTTCGCCGGCGCGAGCAGCCTCCACCGCCGCATTGAGCGCCAGAATATTCGTCTGGAATGCGATCTCGTCGATCACGCGGATAATTTTCGAAATCTTTTCACTGGAACCGTTGATTCCTTTCATGGAGCCAACCATCTCTTCGAGGCTGCGATTGGCGTTCTCGACCAGTTGCGCGGTTTCGGTCATAAGGTTCGCCATCGTTTTGGTGTTCTCGGCATTCTTGCGTATCACGGCGGTGATCTCCGTAGTCGATGAGGAAGTTTCCTGGAGCGTGGCGGCTTGTTCGGAGTTGCCTTGAGCCAGGGAATGACTCGCTGCCGCTACCTGGCCGGAAGCGGCCGCCACCTGACGCGACCCGTCCAGCATCTCGCCGGCAAGTTGCCGTAATTGCCGCGCTGCAGACCTTACGCCCAGGAATGAACCCGCGGAGGCGATCGCGCCACCAACCGACAGGAGAACTATGAGTGTGGTCGCAAAGGAGTCACTGGCGGAGTGAATGCCGCACCATGCCGTCAGGCCGAAAAGAACGCAGAGTGCGGCTGTGCTGAGGCCAATTCTGGCACTGAAATTCATGGAATGTTTTGGCATGGTGGCACGGTCAGCTCAGAATCGAATTCAACCCGCCGACTTCCTGGGCTGTCAGAACTTTGTCGATATCGAGAAGGATCTTCACCTTGCCTTTGACCTTGGCCATACCGAGCAGATATCGGCCCGAGATCTCCTCGCCGAAGTCGGGCGTGTCTTCGATTTCGGGACCGGTCAGGTTCAACACCTCTGAGACTCCGTCCACCACAATTCCCATCAAGACGCTCGATGACTCGCCTTGCACCTGCGTCACGATGATGCAGGTGCGCTGTGTGTACTCGGCGATCGGAAGTCCGAATTTTAGGCGCAGATCGATTACCGGGACGACTTTTCCCCGGAGATTGATCACACCTTTTATATGAGAGGGAGTCTGCGGAACTGCAGTGATCTCCTGCAGGCCCATGATTTCGCGCACCTTCAGAACGCGAATACCGAATTCCTCGTTGGCCAGATGGAAGGTAAGATACTTACCGGCGCGTGCGTCGGTTGTGGCGGTTGCCTGTTCAGCTACGGAAAGCATGGTTGGGGGCATCGTTATCTCCAGGTGTTAAACTTCCAGTCCGCAACTACTTCCGACAGGGTGCAGACTGGCGTGACCGGTTTTCTCGGTGGGGGCGAGACACAGCTTGATGACCAGGGTTTCGCCCTCCCACTGGAAGCGGACCACATTCCACTCGGTGGTTCCGGCGCTTTTGGCTTTGAAGTTTCGGCCGAACACCACGGTCGGGATACTCAATCCGAGCGGACCCAAATGGCCTTCGAGCTCGGTTTTGACGCTGCCGATCACCATGTTGGTGAGTTCGGCAACGGCGTCCAGCACTTCTTCGTCTACGGCGACGCTATCGGTCATCAGCATCAGCGAACACAAGCGGCAGGCCAGGGCGGGAGAACAACTGATACTGCCCGTTCCGGCCCACAATCCGGCAACTCCGATGAAGGAAACAACCCCATCATTGAAAGTCGGGGTGCCGTTTTCGAGGGTGAATTCTGCCTCGCCCAGATCGACCCCTAGCATAGTGGTGAACACCTCGGCAGCGGACCGGCGAATCGAATCGACGATAATTTCCTGCAAGTTCATAACGGCATCGCCGGCTCGAGAATGCCCGCCAGCTTCTCCTTAATTTGATCTGCTGTGAACGGCTTACGAACGTATCCCGCCGCGCCGAGTTTGACAGCTTCCCCGACCTTTGTTTCGCCACCTTCCGTCGTAATCATGACCACAGGCAGGTCACGCCACGGCGCCGAAGCCTTAATGGCAGCCAGTAATTGCAACCCGTCCATCTTCGGCATGTTGATATCAGTCAGGACGAGTTGAATTCCCGGTTGATTCTTCAACTGTTCCAAGGCCTCTTGTCCGTCGCCGGCTTCGTGGACCGCACGGATCGCCATGCCGGTCTGCCGCAAGACCCGCTGCAAGATTTTCCGAATTGCAGCGGAATCATCCACAACTAAGACGTCTGATTCCATTCGACTCCTTACACAACATTTATCGGAGAAAACGGGATTTTCATTAGAGCTGGGCGCAAGAAATCGCGGCTAAAGTTTCTCTCACTTTCGTCCGATATAAGGGGCAGGAGTCGAGTTTTGAACCGCCAGCTCTCGCAACAGGAAATCGACGCAGTCTTCCAGAACCGGCAGGACCACAAACGGGAATCGCCTGCGGTCAAGTTCGACTTTCGCCGGCCCGACCGCATTTCGAAATCGCAGGTACGCGCGATCCACCTGCTGCACGATACGTTCGTGCGGAATCTCGTGTCGAGCTTGTCGGCGTATCTGCGCTCCTATCTGACGGTGAACCTTGTAAGCGTGGAGCAGCTCTCTTATGCCGAGTTTCTCGACGGACTGCCGTCTCCTACGTGCATGGTGTCGCTGGGACTCAGCCCTTACGACGGCAACGGCGTCCTGGAATTGAACCCTTCGCTGGTGTTTCCGATCCTGGAGATGCTGCTGGGCGGCACCGGAAAATCGTCCATCACTATTCAGCGTGACATCACGGAGATTGAGCAAAAGCTGCTGGACGGCCTCTTCCGCATCATTCTGCATGACTTGCGGGAGGCCTGGAAAGGCGTCACGGACGTCGATTTCACCATTGAGTCGATGGAGACCGAGCCGCAGTTGCTGCACATACTGGCCCCCAATGAAGCCGTTGTCTCGATCGGCGTGGAAGTGCGCATCGGCGAAACGGTGGGAATGATGAATATCGCCATGCCATCAATCGTTATTAAGATGATGCGGCAGAAGTTCGACCAGCAATGGTCGGTCAGGAAGACTCACGCCAGCGAGGCCGAGCAGGCGCGGGTCTTCAGGCTCATGCGCGAAGCGAACCTGACCCTGGAGGCCCGCATGGAAGGCCAGACGTTGAGCGTCCGCGACTTTCTCGGTCTAAGCGAAGGCCAACTGTTGACGTTCGACTTTCCGATCGAACGGCCGATCGAGCTCCTGGTGAACGGGAACCACAAGTATTCGGGACAAGTAGTTACGACCGGAAGGAAGCGTGCGTGCCTGATCGAAAAGATACGGGTGGCGCCATCTCACGACAAGATCAGCGACGACGGCTCGGCCACGGGAGGCTCCTCTGCGTCGGGATAGAATCTGCTTAAAAAATCGACGAATGCGCGGCCGCGCTTTTTCCCGTTGTTGCGCGCGAATTCCAGGCGTTGCAGGAAAACCAGCAGACCTAAGATGTCGGCGTCACGAGTCTTGGTCATCCCCAGGCTCTTCTGCTCTTCCTCACGATATCGGGCGACGGCTTGCTGCACCGCGGCGTAGATGCCGGCGGCGAGCGGATTGGCGGGCACGCTTTCGTAGTAAACCCCGCTCTGGAGCGTTCGGTATGTGCGGATCAGGGACTCAAGAGCTTCACGCACGTCGTAATCGACCGCCCCCGGAACATTCAGGGCTGCCGCGCCGGCGGTTTGTCCGAGAAAGAAGAGCAGGTCCTGATGATCGTCGAGAAAACTCTCGCTCACGCGAATGTCGCGATTTGGCAATTGTTCGATGCTGGGTTGTTCGGGTTTTTCGTGGCGGCGTGAATCGCGGAGATACACGCAATCCAGCGGACAGGAGACTGTCACTTCGCGTTCCGTGCCGCAGCAAATTGTACAAATATCGCCGCGCACCCCCGGGCAGAACCGCTTAGGGCGCCGGATTTCGCAAATCGCACACACCATTCCTTTAGTATAGAAGGTGGGGAAAAACCGACCGGATGAGCAGGACGCACCTCTATTTCAAAGTGGAACTGGAACACGAGCCCGACGAGAATCTGGAGCGGGTGGAATCTGAGATTCGCCGTGCGATCCAAAGGGTCTACGGCGTTCGGCTGGCGGAATTGTCCAGCCTGACGAAAGTGGAAGACTAGCCGGCGTCGCGGCCCAGCATCTGTTCGTAGGTGCGGCGGAAGAAGACATCCGTCATACCGGCGATGTAGTCGCAAACGACGCGGTGCGGCGGTTCCGATTCGGCCTGCTGGGCGTAGTTCTCGGGAAGTTTTCCCGGATCGTCCACGAAGAATCGAAACAGCTCCTCGATCATGGTCATCGAGTGCTGGCGATCGCGGTTCAACGCGGCCGATGCGTAGACGGTGCGGTACAAGAATCGCTTGAGTTCGCGGCTGGTTGCGGCAGTTTCGGCCGTGAATTGCGCCAGGCGTTCGGGCAATTCCCGCACTTCCTCGGCATTCCTGGCTCCGGTACGAGTGGCAGCCGCGACGGTGCCGTCGATCAGGCCGGAAACGAGCGTATCCACAAGCTGCCGCAGGGCCTCGTGGAATCGTTCGCGTTCGGTGGCGCCGGGGAACTGCGTCTCGACGGCTTCGTGAATGGCGCGATACTGCGGGACGTATTCGGCGATTTCTCCGGCGGTCAGCAGCCCCGCCGAGAAGGCGTCGTCCAGATCGGCCGTGTTGTAGGCGATCTCGTCCGCGAGGTCGATCAACTGCGCTTCCAAAGGAGGGCGCAGGCCGGGGAGGTATTCATCTAGCTCGGGCCGTTCGCCGGGCGCATAATCGCGCGAGTGCTTCACGATGCCTTCGCGCACTTCGAAAGTGAGGTTCAAACCCGGGAATCGCGCGTAGCGCTGTTCGAAACTCTCCACGATCCGAAGGGCGTGGAGATTGTGGTCGAAGCGATCGCCAAAGAGCGCCATCTGTCCATTGAGCGCCTCTTCGCCTGCGTGGGCAAAAGGAGGATGGCCAATATCGTGTGCCAGGGCCAGCGCCTCCGTCAGGTATTCGTCGAGTTGCAGCGCCTCGGCCAGGGTGCGGGCGATCTGCGCGACTTCGATGGTATGGGTAAGCCGATTGCGGAAATGATCCGACAACCCGGGAGTGAATACCTGCGTTTTGGCTTCCAGGCGGCGGAATGCGCGTGAATGGACTACTCGGTCGCGGTCCCGCTGAAAGCTGTTGCGGTAAGGATGTTCGGGTTCCGGATAACGCCGTCCCCGGCTCCGCGCCACCGGAAAACGCAGACGCTCCAGCATGACAGCGCCGCGATTACTGCGGCGGCAGTTCGCCGTACAAGGAGATTGCCACCTGGCCCACTCCGCCACCCTGCGTGCGCAGGGGATCCAGCAGTTTCCGCGCTTCCGCCGGGTTTCGGGTCACAAGGTACCGTGCCAGCGTGATCTGCGCCTGATCTTTCGACACGAACACGGTGGGGTGCGCCATGAGGTCGCGCAGCATGCTCTCGCCTTGCGACGCGCGGCCATCGGCGAAGTAGATCTGGGCCAACGACAGTTTGGCGAGCGAGGCATACTTCTCGTTGCCATTCTCCGCCACCGACTTGTAGTTCTTTTCCGCCTCGGCCAGTTTGCCCTCGTCGCTCTGGATGGAAGCGATGTAGTATTGGGCGATTTCACCCTCGGCGGAGCCGGGGTACTTGCTCTGCAGCGCCGCGAAGGACTTCAGGGCTTCCTGTTCTTTCGCTTCCTGTGTGGGGAAGGCCAAGGCGCCGTTCTGGCTCGGGCCTATGGGCGCTTCCTGCACCTGAATAGCCTTGCTCAGGTCCTGTTCCCGGTTCGCCTGCTGCCGATGAGAATAGAGGATATAGCCGAAGATCAGGAGCAGAACCACCGCTGCGGCTGCGCCGTAGCGAATGATCTCCTGCCGGTGTTCTTCGAAAAATACCGCAGTGTGTTCGACTTCTAGGGCGAACTTGTCCGTCTTTAACTCTTTGCGCGTAATTCTAGCCACGAAAACCTCAGATGTAGTAGAGATTTATATGGTAGCATGGCTTCCCGCCTTTCAGTCTGCGGCCTCGCTCCTGCTATCCTGATGGCCTATGTACCTGAAGATTCTGGCCCATCCGGTGTTTACGGTTCTCAACTTCCATATGCCTATGATCGTGGACCTTTCGCATCCCCTGATCATGCTGCAGGGCGAGAACGGCGCCGGAAAATCCACCTTGCTTCACTCCATCTTTTACGCCCTCCGGGGAGAGAAGGCGGACGGTTATGTGTACAAGCTCGAACCCGGCGAAGTCACCTTCCCGCAGGCGTACATGTTCGACGCCGAGCAGCACAATCCGCGCACGCAACTCGACCTCTTCAAGGACGATCCCGAGATGCTGGAGTTCCTCCGCATGGCCAGTCACGGCCAGGTGATGCTGTCGCTTTTCCGCGAGAGCTTCCCCAAATTGCCGGACGGTACCGTGCTCCTGCTCGACGAACCCGAAATGGCGCTCTCGGTGTCCAACCAGCGGCGCATCCTGAAAATGCTCATGGAACTCGTGGACCAGAAGCATTTCCGGATCATTTGCGCGACGCACTCACCTGTCCTGATCGACGCTCCCGAGACGTACGTCATCAATCTGGATCGTCACATCAACCGCAATGTGGTGCCGAGTGACATGGGCGTCGAAGGCGCCAGCACGATTCAATAGGAGCGATCATGACCTGCTGCCCTGAATTCGACAAACTGGTGGATCGCGACCTGGCACGCAACGCCCAACCGTACCAACTGAGCAACGGCACGATCATCACGGATATCGACACCGAATATTTTTTGGTGTTCGGCGACGATCGCCATCAATACGTCGGAGTGAACTACTGCCCGTTCTGCGGTCGCGTCCTCTCACGCCAACTGTGGAATCTGGAGAAGAAAAAGCAGTAGCGGTCGCTCACGGCCGCGGCTTCGACGACACCAACCTCGCCAGGGCCTCGGCGCAGAGAATGCTGCCTTGCAGTTTGTTGCCGCCGGGCCCGGGCCAGTGGGTTTCCAGGCTGATCCAGCCGCGGTAGCTGTCGCGCGCGAGGGCGTCGACCTGACCCGGCCAATCTACGACACCCGTGCCGAGTTCCAACCAGATCGCCTTGTGGTCCTCGACGCGGCAATCCTTCGCGTGGACGTGAGCGATCCGGTTGGCCGGCACCTTGGCATAACCGTCGGGGAACGGAGTCTCGCCGGAGACCAGCGCGTTGGCCGGGTCCCAAACGATCTTCAGGTTGGGATGATCGAGCGCGGCGAGCAGGCGTCCGGTTTCAGTGCCGGTGGCGATGTTGCAGGCGTGTTCATTCTCGAGCCCGATCACGATGCCGTGCTCTGCTGCCTGAACGGCTAGATCGCGGAGTGCCGCCACGATGCGGTCGAAACATTCCTCGGGACGCACGGTACGCCAGTAGGAGAAGACGCGGATGATGCGTGCTCCGGTTCTGTGGGCGATCTCGAACGCGCGGGCGGTCAGGCGAGGCTGGTCCTCGAACTGGTGTTTCGCGGCGAACTTGTCCTGCTGGAAACGCGCGTCGATCTCCGGCGCGTCGGGCAGTTCGCATTTCAGGAGCGGGGAGGCGATCGAGACGATCTCCAGGCCGGCGCCGCGGACGGTGGCGATCGCGCGATCGAGTTCGTCGCCGGCCAGGTCGACGATGTTCTTACCGTAGACCATGCGCAGTTCGGCTCCGCTCATCCCGGCCGCGGCCATGGCGCCGACCGCGTCTTCGAGTGATGGCGAGAATTCGTCCGTGATTGCGGC
>Ga0105240_10003533_pt1 | contig 24249 bp, 23 predicted proteins | sample KBSC54metaG_FD_80426 | JGI IMG/M metagenome (GOLD analysis project Ga0105240, IMG submission 80426) | Corn rhizosphere microbial communities from Kellogg Biological Station, Michigan, USA - KBS C5-4 metaG | ecosystem: Host-associated > Plants > Roots > Rhizosphere > Soil | place: Michigan, USA...
AACCGGCGGGCGTCGGCGCGCAATGCGCGCAGGAGGCGGATCGCGCCGACCGCCAGCACGATCCCGACCGCCGCCTCGGTCAGGATGATGAGCCAGTAGCCCGCGCTCCACAGCGCCGGCGAGGTGATGGCCCGGCCCTTCAGGGCGTTGCCGGGGAACGTCGTGTCCATGCTGAGCGTGTGGCGCACGAATTCGTAGTTCGACCCGTAGTCGACCAGATTGTTCAGCGTGACCAGAAGCGCGAACAGCGCCGTCGAGGCCACCATCGCGATCTTCACCAGCCTGACGATCGGCATGTCGATCTCTCCCCCTATCGGGCAAACCACGCGCGCGGCCACAGACAGGATACCGCCAACGCCGCCAGCAATCCGCCGCCGGCGGCCAGAAAGGCGAACTTGTAGCCCGCGAGGAAGCCGCCGGACGCGGCATGGGCGTGCAGCGCCGTCAATACCGAGGCGCCGCTCACGATGCCCAAGGTGCGGGTGAGCTGGGCCAGGCTGCCGGCCACGCCGCGATCGCGCGCCGGCAGCGTGTCGGTCACGAGGTCGATGTAGGCCACCGCGAGCAGGCCCTGGCCGACGCCCTCGGCGACCAGCAGAGCGGCGACCACCCAAAGCGGCGTGGCGGCATCGACGAACGCCAGCGGCAGCAGCCACACGCCGACCAGCGCCACGCCGGCGAAGGCCGTCGGCCGCCGCCCGAAACGCGGCACCAGCCACGCCGCCAGCGGCGCGCCGGTCAGGCCGCCGGCGAAGGACAGCGCCAGCATCGCGCCGCTGGCGAGCACGGGAAGCTTGAGCACGTTCACGAGGTAATAAGGCGTCAGCAGCAGGATCGAGAAGCCGGCGAGATTCGCCAGCACGTTGACGACGTTGGGCACGGCGAAGGCTGCGTTGGCGAACAGCGCCGGCCGGATGATCGGCTCGGCCACCCGGCGGCTGCGCCGGAGATAGGCAAAGACCAGCACCGCCGCGACACAGGCCAGCGCCAGCGCCTGCCAGCCGGGCACGGCGGCGCGCTGCGACAGCACCAGGGCCAGCAGCAGGCTGCTCATGCAGGCCGCCAGCAGCACCGCGCCCGGCGCATCGAACGAACGCGGCGGCAGGCGCGGCGACGGCAGCAGGCCCGACAGCGCCAGGGTCACCGCCGCGATCGGCACGCGCATCCAGTAGACCGCGGGCCAGCCCCAGAGCTGGACGACGACGCCGCCCAGCAGCGGGCCGATCGCGGAGGCCAGCAGCAGCGCCATCGAGAAGCCGGCCAGCGCCTTCAGCCTCTGTTCCGGCGGATAGACCGCCATTGCCAGCGCCGGCGCGCAGGAGATCGCCAGCGCCGTGCCGACGCCCTGCCCGGCCCGCGCCCACAGGAAGAGCGGCCAGTCTGGCGCCAGCGCGCAGGCGGCGCATCCCACGACCGAGACAGCGAGCCCGATGCGGAAAATCCGGCGATAGCCGAGCAGGTCGCCCAGCTTGCCGCACACGAGCATGAGCGAGCCGTAGACCAGCACGTAGCAGATCACGAGCCACTGCACGTCGGCGAGCTGCAGCCGGAAGTGCGCGGTGATCGCCGGCAGGGCCACGTTGACGGCGATGTCGAGCGGCGCGAGCGAGGCGCCCAGCCCGACGATGACCAAGCCGAAGGCGGGGGCCAGGCCGCCGGCAGGCGCAAGACCGGCGGCCGGACGCTGGCTCAGAGCTGCATGCCCAGGAAGCCGATCATGCGCTCCCACGCCTTCCTGGCCGCGTCGGCGTCGTAGGCGGGGCTGCGCTCGTTGGCGAAGGCGTGGGCGGCGTCGTAGCGGAAGATCTCCGGCTTGTTGCCGGCCGTCGTCATGGCCTTCTCGAAGTCGTTCACGATCTCGGGCGTGCACCAGTCGTCGGTGTTGGCGAAGTGGCCCTGCATCGGCACCTTGATCGTCGCCGGATCGGCGAGCTTTCCGGGCGGAACACCGTAGTAGGGAACGCCACAGGCGATGCCCGGCACGCGCGCGCAGGCCGCGATCGTGAGGGCGCCGCCCAGGCAGAAGCCCATGACGCCGACCTTGCGGCTGATCGCGGCGAGATGCTTCACCGCGCCGGCGACGTCCTGGTCGGAGGCGCCGACGAAGTCGAGGCCGCTCATCATGTGATTGGCTTCGTCGGGCTTCTGGGTCACCCGGCCCTTGTAGAGGTCGGGTGCGAGTGCGTTGTAGCCGGCCGCGGCGAAGCGATCGGCAACGCTCCTGATCTGGTCGTTCAGGCCCCACCATTCCTGGATGACGACGATGCCCGGTTTCCCCGGCCCGGCCTCGGCGAGATAGCCCTTGCAGGTCGAGCCGTCGGGACGCTTGAAGTCGATCATGCCGCCCATCGTTTCCCCCTATAGAAGCGTTCTGAGCTCGGTCTTGAGGATCTTGCCGTAATTGTTCTTGGGCAATGCGTCGACGAACTTGTAGTCCTTCGGCCGCTTGAAGCGCGCGATGTTGTCGAGGCAGAGCCGGTCGAGCTCGGCCGGCGTCACCGTGGCGCCCGGCCGCGGCACGACGAAGGCGACCACGTCCTCGCCCCACTCCGGATGCGGCCGTCCGACGACCGAGCATTCGGCGACCGCCGGATGCAGGTTCAACACGTCCTCGATCTCGCGCGGATAGATGTTGGTGCCGCCCGAGATGATCATGTCCTTCGACCGGTCCTTCAGCGTGAGGAAGCCATCCTCATCGAAGGCGCCGACGTCGCCGGTCCACAGCCAGCCGTCGCGCAGCGACTTCGCCGTCGCCTCGGGGTTGTTCCAGTAGCCCGACATCACCGTCTCGCCCTTGACGATGATCTCGCCGACCTCGCCCACCGCGACCGACCGGCCGTCCTCGTCGACCACCCGCACCTCGACGCAGGCATCGGCCACGCCGGCCGATGCCAGGCGCTCCTCCCACCGCGGATGATCGGCCCGCGCATGGATCTCGCGCGACAGGTGGGTGATCGTCATCGGGCTCTCGCCCTGGCCGTAGAGCTGGCACAGCACGTTGCCCAGGAGCTTCATCGCGCTCTTGAGGTCGCTCACGTACATCGGCGCGCCGCCGTAGGTGATGAGCCGGAGCGCCCCGGGCTTCAGCTCGCCGACCCTCGGATGCTCGATCAGCCGCTTCACCATCGTCGGCGCGAGGAAGATGCTGCAGTCGGGCCAGCGGTTCATCAATTCGATGGTTTCGGGCACGTCGTAGTGGCCGCTCGCGGGAAAGACCTGGACCACGCCGCGCGCCAGCATCGGGAAGTTCCACAGGCCGGAGCCGTGGCTGATCGGGGCGGCATGCACCATCGAGCTGCCAGGCGGCGGGCGGTCGACGTCGGCATAGTAGTTGAGCGTCATCGCCAGCAGGTTGCGATGGGTGAGCGTGGCACCCTTGGGCCGGCCGGTCGTGCCCGAGGTGTAGAACAGCCATGCCGGGTCGGTCGGCTCGGCGTCGGCCATCGGGCTGGGATCGCCCACGTCCATGAAGCCGTAGGGCCGCGTGGTGACGTCGACGATCTCCTTCAGCGCCGGCGCCTCCTTCGCGGCCTCGGCGATGGTCGCGGCCAGGTCGGGCGTGACGAAGCACAGCCGGGCGCCGGAGTTGTCGAGGATGAAGGCGAACTCCTTGGCGTGCAGCTTGGCATTCATCGGCACCGCGCAGAGGCCGGCATGCCAGATCGCGTACATGACCTCGAGCGACTCCACGCAGTTGGTCATGGCGAAGGCGACGCGGTCGCCGCGCGCCAGGCCAAAGCGCACGCGCAGGTGCGTGCTCATCACCGATACTTTTCGCCACAGCTCGCGATAGGTGAGATAGGCCTCGGCGCCGCGGGCGAGAGCGGTGTGGTCGCGGAATTCCTGCGACGACTTGAGCAGCAGATGGGCGATGTTCATGGCGGCCCTACTATTGCAGGCCCGTCGGCAACCGCGCAATGTGACGACCATGCAGGAATTCGATTTCGCCATCGTCGGCGCCGGCATTGCCGGCGTCTCCGCCGCCTATCACCTTGCGCCACGCGCGAAGGTCGTCATCCTCGAGCGCGAGCACGTGCCGGCCTATCACACGACCGGCCGGTCGGCGGCGCTCCATTCGGAGACCTACGGCAGCGCCGAGATCCGTGCGATCACGGTCGCCACCGGCCGCTTCTACCGCAACCCGCCGCCGGGCTTCGCCGACCATCCGGTGCTGACGCCGCGCGGCGCGCTGATCGCGGGCCGCGCCAGCCAGCAGGCCGCCCTGCAGAAGGCCGCCGCCGACTACGCCTCGCTGGTGCCGAGCGTGCGCTGGCTCGACCCGGCGGAGGTGCTGTCGCGCCAGCCGCTGCTGAAGCCCGAAACCGCCGGCGGTGGCGCGATCTTCGAGCCGGAAGCCGACGATATGGACGTGGCCGCCATCCATGCAGGCTTCCTGCGCGGCGCGCGGGCGAGTGGCGCCGTGCTCCGCCTCGATGCCGAGGTCGTCGCGCTGGACCGCAAGAACGGCCGATGGGAGATCAAGCTCGGCGACGGCGAAACCATTGCCGCGGCCAACATCGTCAACGCCTCCGGCGCCTGGGCCGACGTGGTGGCCGGGCTGGCGGGCGCCCGCCCGGTGGGCCTCGTGCCGAAGCGGCGCACGGCTTTCACCTTCGACGCGCCGGCCGATCTGATCGAAAAGGGCCTGACGCTCGAGAAGATGCCAATGGTCATCGACTTCGACGAGACCTGGTACTTCAAGCCCGAGGTCGGCCAGTTCCTGGCCTCGCCAGCCGACGAGACGCCCTCGCCGCCATGCGACGCCCAGCCCGACGAGATGGACATCGCCATTGCCGTCGATCGCATCGAGACGGCGACGACGCTGCAGATCCGCCGCCTCAAGAACAAGTGGGCCGGCCTGCGCAGCTTCGTGGCCGACAAGAACCTGGTCGTGGGCTACGACCCGGTGCCCGGCTTCTTCTGGCTGGCCGGCCAAGGCGGCTACGGCATCCAGACCGGCGCGGCTGCGGGCCGTCTGGCCGCCAGCCTGGCGCTCGACGGCAAGCTGCCCGGTGACATCGTCGAGCTCGGCGTCGCGGAGAAGGCGCTCTCTCCGCTGCGCTTCACGCAGCATTGATCGCGCTATCGATGGCCCTCGTCTTCTCGCCGCCGTCGTGAAGGTCCATGCTTGGCCATCGACCGACCGGCCATTCAAGGAGACCGCCATGACCACGCCCCGCCTGCTCGCCGCCTCGGCCGCGATCCTGTTCGCCGTCGGCAGCGCCGCGTCGGTTGCATCAGCCGGCAGCAAGGTGAAGTGCGGCGGCGGCAATTCGTGCAAGGGCACGAGCGCCTGCAAGACCGCCCAGAACGCCTGCAAGGGCCAGAACTCCTGCAAGGGCATGGGCTGGAGCGAGACCGCGACCCAGGCCGAGTGCACGACCAGGGGCGGCAAGGTCCTCTAGGAGATCTGTGCGCTGAAATTTTACGGATGCATACGGCACATGGCTGATCACGGTGGCGTGATATAAATCTCGCCTCACATCCCGTGCTGCAGCGCCTGTTACAGCCCAGCCGCCTCGACTGCCAGGCCGCGGGCGGGTCGCCGACAGCGTTCTGAGGTGTCAGGCGCTTACGAAAAGAGGGCGCTGCCGGACCAGCCGACGGCGCCCTTTATTTTTGCATTGTTGCCTCCTAATACTCACGAAACCGTGATTGATTCGACTACCCTTCCAAAATACATACGGTATGCTCCCGAATATGCAGAGCTGCTCTGCATTAACAAAACGAGGAGGATACCCAAGATGAACAAGCGCACGATGATCACCACCGCCGCGGCGGTCTTTGCTGCCAGCACCTTCATGGCCGCTTCGGCGTCGGCTTCCGTGGTCTGCGCCGGTGGCAACGCCTGCAAGGGCCAGAGCGCCTGCAAGGGCGGCGGCCATGCCTGCAAGGGCCAGAATGCCTGCAAGGGCAAGGGCTTCGTGAACACGAGCAGCACGACCGAGTGCACCGTCCTCAAGAGCAAGTAGTCTTCCGACCTTTTCGGCCTCTTTGCCGACTGCGCGGGCGTCCCGGGAAATCGCGGACGCCCGCTTCTTTTTTGGATTAGAATCACGCAATGAGCGGTCACGACGTCGACTTCGGCCTGGGCCTGCGGCACCAGCACTACGAGGAGATCGCCGCCGCCCCGGGCAAGGTGAGCTGGTTCGAGGCGCTGTCCGAGAACTACATGGTCCCGGGCGGGTTGCCGCTGCATTGGCTCGACCGCTTCCGGCGCGACTATCCGATGGCCCTGCACGGTGTGTCGATGTCGATCGGCTCGATCGACCCGCTCGACATGACCTACCTGGACGGGCTGAAGGCGCTGGCCCGGAGGGTCGAGCCGATGTGGGTGTCCGACCATCTCTGCTTCACCGGCCTGCGCGGCCAGAACATGCATGACCTGCTGCCGCTGCCCTACACCGAGGAGGCGCTCGACCACGTCGCCGGGCGGATCGCCCGCGTGCAGGACCATCTCGGCTGCCGTCTCGTGATCGAGAACGTCTCGAGCTACGTCACCTACTCCGCCTCCGAGCTCAGCGAATGGGAGTTCATCGCCGAGCTCGCGCGGCGCGCCGACTGCGAGATCCTGCTCGACGTCAACAACGTCTATGTCAGCGCCTTCAACCACGAGTTCGACGCGATGGCGTTCCTGCGCGCCATGCCGCGCGAGCGCGTGCGGCAGTTCCACCTCGCCGGCCACGAGCACCAGGGCACGCACATCATCGACACGCACGACCATCCGATCGTGACCGGCGTGTGGGACCTCTATGCCGAGGCGGTGCGGCTGTTCCCCGGCGTGCCGACGATGATCGAGCGCGACGACAAGATCCCACCCTACGCCGAGCTGTTGGAAGAGCTCGACGTCGCACGCGGCATTGCCGCCCGCGTCACTGCCGACCACAGCACCGGTCACAAGGCCGTGGCATGAGCGGCCGGGCGAACGCGGGCTCGTTGGGCGATCTCCAGCGCGCCTTCCAGGATTACCTGCTGGCCACCAGCGACCGCTTCGCGAATGCCGTCCGCGACACGACCAGGACCGACAGGCTGACCCTGCTCGGCGTCTATCGCGACGCCTATGCGCTGCGTTTGATCGAGGTCCTGACCAACGACTACCCGGGCGTCATGGCGATGGCCGGCCCGGCCGACTTCGACTACCTGGCACGCACCTATATCGCCGCCCATCCCTCGCACCATCCGTCGGTACGCTGGTTCGGCCGCCACCTGCCCGACTTCCTGGGCTCGACCCCGCCGTTCAACGGGGCGCCCGCGGTCGCCGAGATGGCGCGCTTCGAGTGGACGATGGGCGAGGCCTTCGACGCGCCCGACGCGACGCCGGTCGGCGCCGCCCAGTTGATGGCGCTGGCGCCGGAGACCTGGGAGACGCTCTCCTTCTCGACCGTGCCGTCGCTGCGCCGCCTGCGGTGCGCGTACGAAGTGCCGCAGGCCTGGCAGCGCCGCGCCGAGGAGGAGCCCGGCAACCTCGAGGTGCCGGCTGCGGCCGAGCCCGCCGACTGGGTGATCTGGCGGCCCGAAAGGGTCACCCATTTCCGCTCCCTGGAAACCGACGAGGCCGCCCTCCTCGACGCGCTGATCGCCGGGCGGGTCTTCCCCGACATGTGCGAGGACCTCGTGCCGCTGGTCGGCGAGGAACAGGCCATGGCCCGCGCCGCCTGGCTGTTACGCGGATGGGTGGAAGCAGGCATGATCGCCTCGTTCGCCCACTGATCTTCGGGCCCGCTTGATGGAATTGGTAGACATACAGGACTTAAAATCCTGAGACCGAAAGGTCGTGCCGGTTCAAGTCCGGCAGCGGGTACCAAGGAATGCAACGGAAGCGATCCCGGGACGTTGATCATCCTGGTGATCGATTCCCATGTCCAAGCCCACACTGCGCGCCCTGGTTCTTGTCTGCTCGATCGCCGTGACGGCGGCCGCTTCGTCCGCGCTCCGCGCCCAGCAGGCAACGCCGCCACCCCCGCCCACGGCGGGCCCCCCGGCAACTCCACCAAGCTCCCCGAGCACTGCTTCTTCCCCGAATGAGACCCCGGCCGTGGTCGCGGTCGGCAATTCGGCGCAAACGCTGCTGGGCAAGCCGGTGCAAAGCGCGAAAGGCGAGAATTTGGGTCGCGTCGTCGACGTCATCGTCGATCGCAGCGGCATGGTGCAAGCCGCGATCATCGATTTCGGCGGATTCCTCGGCGTCGGCGTCCGCAAGATCGCCGTCGACTGGCACGTGCTGCACTTTCCCGACGGCGGTGGCCTCGACAGGCTGATCGCGGACCTGCCACGGGAGCAGCTGCGAAAGGCCCCCGTCTACAAGGAAGGTGAGCCCATCGTGATCATGGGGCGCACGGCCCCTGCGCCCGCTTCCCCTGCGCCCGCGTCGCCGCCCGCCGTTCCCACGACGTCACCCGGTTCTCCGGCCCAACCGCCGGAGACGGAGCAGCCCCGGCCGAAGCCTTAGAGGGCAAACACAATGCAGTCGCGAGGGAGCGACGCACCGGCGTCCTTACGCAGTCGTCGAGGCCTCGACTGGTTCGTATTTTTCGTCGCCGATATCCAGACCGGCTTCGGGCCGTTCGTCGCCGTCTTCCTCACAAGCCAGAAATGGACGCAGGTCGATATCGGCCTCGTCCTCACTGTCAGCGGTCTTGTCAGCCTGGTCGGCCAACTTCCCTTCGGGGCGGTCGTCGATGCCGCACGCTCGGTGCGCGCGGTCGCTGTGGTCGCTCTCATCGCCATCGGCGCCAGCGCATTCGCCTTCGCCGCCTGGCCGATCTTCCCCGTGGTCCTGGTCGCGCGGATTGGCCATGCCGTCGCCAGCTGCATGCTGGGTCTCGCTCTCGTCTCGATCAGCCTTGGCCTTGTCGGCCCGCGCGGGATGGGCGAGCGACTCGGACGCAATGCGGCTTTCGCTTCCGCCGGCACGGGACTCGCCGCGGCGGTCATGGGTGCCACCGGATACTATCTTTCGAACCGTGCCGTGTTCGTGCTCGCGGGCGCCCTGGCCTTGCCTGCCATCTGCGCCCTGCTTTGCATCAGGCGCACTGAGATCGGCCCGGCATCGGATGCCGCACGGGGGGTCCCGACCACCCCCGGGTCATTGGCGGCAGGTTTCGGCGAGTTCGCCCGCAACCGGCCCTTCGTCATCTTCATGGCCTGCGTCGTCCTGTTCCATCTTGCCAATGCGGCCATGTTGCCGTTGGCGGCGAGCATGATGACGCTGCAGTCGAGCAAGGCGGCGACGCTCCTGGTCGCCGCGGCGATCGTCGTTCCTCAGTTCACCGTCACGCTTCTGTCGCCCTGGGTCGGTCGCTGGGCGCAGCGCATCGGACGAAAGCCGATCCTGCTGCTGGGATTTGGCGCGCTTGCGACGCGCGGTTTCCTGTTCGCCGCCACTGCAGATCCCATCCTGCTGACACTCGTTCAGGTGCTCGACGGCGTGTCGGCCGCGGCCCTCGGCGTCCTCGTCCCCCTGACGGTCGTCGACGTCACCCGGGAGCACGGACATTTCAACCTCGCCCAGGGTGCCATTGGGTGCGCCATGGGCGTGGGTGCCGCGGTGAGCACGACGCTCGCCGGGTATGTGAGCGACAACCTCGGCAGTCACGCCGCCTTCGACATGCTGGCGGCGCTGGCGGTTGTCGGCGTGCTCGTGCTGGCGGTGGCCATGCCCGAGACAAGGCCTCGACCGGACGCCCCGGCCCGCCGCGACTAGTCGGCCGCGGCGCGGTCTTGCCCGCGCTTCCCGTCGATCAGCGCGCGATAGAGACGGACGTAGTCCTCCGCCATGCGGCGGGCGGTAAACCGTTCCTCGAACCGTCGCCGGACCGCGCGGCGGGACATCGACGCGATCTCGCGCACGGCGCCGGCGGCGCTCGTCGCATCCTCCACCACGAAGCCCGTGAGACCATCTTCGACGATCTCCGATGCCGATCCGCGGTTGAAGGCCACGACCGGCGCGCCGCACGCCATTGCTTCGATCATGACCAGCCCGAACGGCTCGGGCCAGTCGATCGGCACCAGCAAGGCGATCGCACCGCTCAGGAATTCGGACTTCTGTCCGTCGTCGATCTCGCCGATGTATTCGACACCGGGATTCGCCAGCAACGGCTTGATCGTCTCGTCGAAATAGTCCCGGTCGGCGCGATCGACCTTGGCGGCGATCTTCAAGGGGATGCCGCAGCGCTGCGCGATGCCGATGGCGCGATCGACGCGCTTTTCGGGCGATATCCTCCCGAGAAAGGCCAGGTAGTGCGGTTGGACCGGCAGCGGCTGCAGCAGGCCGGCCGGCAGGCCATGGGGGACGGTGGCGATCCAGTTCGCTCTCGGGATCGGCCGGCGCTGGGCATTTGAAATGGAAACGATCGGCACGTGGGAGAACACCTCGAACGTCGGTTGGTGCTCGGGCAGGTCCAGACGGCCATGGAGCGTCGTGAGGAACGGCGTCGACTGGCGCGACATCAGCGAGAACGGGTAATAGTCCAGATGGAAGTGGATGAGATCGAATTCGGCCGAGCGCCGGCAGACCTGTTCGATCGTCATCATGTTCAGTGCATTGGGATCGCGCACAGTGCCGTCGAGCCGCAGGGCGCGTGGCCACATCGCCTCGAGTTTCGCCTGCGTCACCGAATCGCCGCTGGCGAACAGGGTGACGTCGTGGCCCAGGGCGACAAGCTCCTCCGTCAGCCAGGAAATGACGCGTTCCGTTCCGCCATACAGTGTCGGCGGGACAGCCTCCGTGAGAGGCGCAACCTGGGCAATCCGCATGGAACGAACCTCCGTGCTCATCGTTGTGGGTTGAAACCGGCCGACGTCGAGCGACGTTACGTCCGAAGGCCGCCGATCGTGGTGACAACCCTGTAACAATGATTCAGACCGCGTCGCGGCTGCCTTGTTTCTGCAGGATGCGACAGGATTTCCGAGAGGGCGTGATCAACAGCGTGGAGTGGGCGGGCATGCCTTTGACGGACGATATTTGCGGCTACCGGGACCGGCCGCTGCGCTTTTTCTGGCGCCATGTCAGCCGCCGGCCCCTCGCACACGGGGCCATCCTGTCGGCCGTGCTCGGCGCGGTCGCCTGCTCGGTCAGCACCCAATACGGCGTCAAGTTCCTGGTGGACGCCTTGTCGCAGGGGCCAGGTCCCGCCGGCAACCCATGGCTGGCCTTCACCATCCTTGTGTCGTTCGTCGCCGCCGACAATTTCCTGTGGCGCATCGCGAGCTGGATCGCGAGCCAGACGTTCGTCAAGGTGACGGGCGACGTGCGGTCGGAACTCTTCCGTCACCTCACCGGCCATGCTCCCGGCTTTTTCGCCAATCGGCTGCCGGGCATGCTCACGAGCCGGGTCACCGCGACCTCCAACGCGGTCTTCCAGATCGAGAACATGCTGATGTGGAACGTCCTGCCGCCCTGCATCGCCACGATCGGGGCGGTCGCCTTCCTCGCCGTCGTGAGCATTCCGATGGCGGCAGTCGTGGTGGTCGTCGCAGCGATCGTGATGGCGGCCATGTTTCACTTCGCAGCGGCCGGCCGGCCACTCCATCACGACTTCGCCAACAAGGCCGCCCAGGTCGACGGCGAAATGGTCGACGTGATCGGCAACATGCCGCTCATCCGGGCCTTCGGCGGGGCCGCGCGCGAGCATCTGCGCTTCGACGCGACGGTCGGCCACGAGATGACGGCGCGCCAACGCAGCCTGCGCTATCTCGAGAAGTTGCGTCTCACGCACGCGCTCGTCGTCGTGGTGATGACCCTGGCGCTTCTCGGCTGGGCGATCATGCTGTGGCGCGAGCAGCAGGCGACCGCGGGTGACGTCATCCTGGTCTGCACGCTCGGCCTCTCGGTCCTCAACGCGACGCGCGATCTCGCCGTCGCGCTCGTCGACGTCACGCAGCACATGGCACGCCTGTCGGAAGCGCTGGCGACCCTGCTTTCGCCCCACGACCTTCGCGACGTTCCCGAAGCGGCGACCCTCGTGCCCAACGGTGCGCGCGTCGTTTTCGACAAGGTTTCGTTCCGCTACCCCGAGGGAGCGAGGATTTTCAACGAGTTCAGCGTCGACATCGAGCCGGGCCAACGCGTCGGCCTCGTGGGCCCCTCGGGCGGCGGCAAGTCGACGTTCGTCGCGCTGATGCAGCACTTCTATCGGATCGAGGCCGGACGGATCCTCATCGACGGCCACGACATCGCCCGCGTCACGGAGGACAGCCTGCGCAACGCCATTGCCGTCGTCCCGCAGGAGACGACCCTGCTGAACCGGACGCTGCTCGAGAACATCCGCTACGGCCGGCCGGAGGCGAGCGACGAGGAGGTATGGAAGGCGGCAACGGCGGCGCGCTGCCGGGGTTTCATCGAGAAACTTCCGCAGGGTCTGGACACGATGATCGGGGATCGCGGCCTCAGGCTTTCGGGCGGGCAACGGCAAAGAATCGCTATCGCGCGGGCTTTCCTCAAGAATGCGCCATTGCTCATCCTCGACGAAGCGACATCCGCCCTCGACGGGGAGGCCGAAGAGGCGATCCGCGAGACCCTGGAAAACCTCATGAAGGGACGCACCGTGATCGCCATTGCCCATCGCCTGTCGACGCTGCGCAACTTCGACCGCATTCTCCTGCTGCAGAAGGGCGGCCTGGTCGAGGATGGCGCCCCGGAGGCGCTGCTGCGCCGTCGAGGCACCTACTACGGCCTGGTCCACCGCGAATTGAGCCAGCTGGCCCGGCGTGCGGCCTGACCGGGCGGGCACGCCGGACTGTCGCGACCGGGTTGGTACGCGGCACGACAAAGTCCGGATCATCACGCGTGGGTGATTTTGCGTTCAACTTCCTTTGACGGACTGGTGCTGATCGGTGATTGGCCCGGCACCGTAGACAGGGAACAGGTTAGGCCTGTCGCCCCGACACCCGTCGAGGCGAACTCATCAGGGAGTTGGAACCAATGACCAAGCGTACGCTCATCGCCTCCGCCGCCGCCATGTTCGCCGCCGGCGCGCTGTCGACCGCCGCTTTCGCGGCCGATCCGGTCCATTGCGGCGGCACGAATGCCTGCAAGGGCCAGAGCGCCTGCAAGGGTGCCTCGAACGCCTGCAAGGGCCAGAACGCCTGCAAGGGCCAGGGCTTCACGGCCGCGAACACCGCCGCCGACTGCACCGCCAAGGGCGGCAAGGTTCTCTAGCCAGCGCTTCCTCTTCGGAGGACAGGGCGGGCGTCCGGGAAACCGGGCGCCCGTTTCTTTTGGGCCGACCACCGGGCAACCCTCGGGGCGGCCCGCCGTTTTCCTCGGCGGAGGAGCCTCTCACCAGGGAGCGGACGATGGATAAACCCGCCGATTGCAGTCGCCGGTGGCTCGTGGCCGCCGCCGGAAGCGCCGGCCTGCTGGTGTCGGCCCCTTCCCCTGCGTTTGCCGACATGCGGCCCCGCCAGGCGGCCCCGGGCAGGAAGGCGGACGCCGGGAAAGTTCCGGTCACGGTCACCGAGGACCTGATGCGCGAGCACGGCGTGCTCGATCGCGTGCTGCTGATCTACGAGGCGAGCGCACGCCGGCTCGACCAGGGCGAGGACATCGAGGCCGCCCTTTTCACGCAGGCCGGGGAGGTCATGCGCGACTTCGTCCACGGCTATCACGAAAAGTCCGAGGAGGACGAGATCTTCCCCCGCTTTCAGAAAGCCGGCCGCATGGTCGATCTGGTCGGCGTCCTGCGTGTCCAGCACGCCGCGGGCCGGCAGCTCACCGCCAGGATGCTCGCCGCCGTGCCCGGCCTTTCCAGCGCTGCCGAGCGCAAGGCCATGATCGACGCCATGAGCGCGACGATCACGCTCTACCGCCCGCACGCCGCCCGCGAGGACACCGACCTCTTCCCCACGCTCCGGAGCATCGTCACGCCGGCCGAATTCGAGGATCTCGCCGAGACGATGGAGAAGCGTGAAAAAGAGAAGCTCGGCCCCGACGGGTTCGAGAAGGCCGTCAAGACGGTCGAGGCAATCGAGAAGCGGCTGGGCACCCACGACCTCAGCCGGTTCACGCCGAAGACCTGACAACAAAAGGACCCGAAGGGTCAGCCCCGGTAGTGGCACGCCACCCAGTGGCCGGGCCGGCTCTCGCGCAGCACGGGATCGCGCTGGGCGCAGTCGGGCCTGGCGATCGGGCAGCGGGTGTGGAAGTGGCAGCCTGACGGCGGATGGATCGGATTGGGCACGTCGCCCTGCAGCATGATGCGCTTGCGCTTGATCGTGGGGTCGGGGATCGGCACCGCCGACAGCAACGCCTCCGAATAGGGATGCAGCGGCGTGTCGTAGAGGTCGCGCGACGGCGCGATCTCGACCACGCGGCCGAGATACATCACCGCGATGCGCGTGCTGATGTGCTCGACCACCGACAGGTCGTGGGCAATGAACAGGTAGGTGAGCGAGAACTTCTCCTGCAGGTCCTCCAGCAGGTTGATGACCTGGGCCTGGATCGACACGTCGAGCGCCGACACCGGCTCGTCGCACACGATCAGCTTGGGCTCGACGGCGAGCGCGCGGGCGATGCCTATGCGCTGGCGCTGGCCGCCCGAGAACTCGTGCGGGAAGCGGCGCATGTGGTCGGGCTGGAGGCCCACGGTTTCGAGCAGCTGGACAACCCGCTCCTCATGCTCGCGCCGCGTCTTGGCCAGGCCGTGGATGTGCAGCGCCTCGCCCACGATCGCCGCCACCGTGAGGCGCGGGTTGAGCGAGGCATAGGGGTCCTGGAAGATGATCTGCATGTCGCGGCGCAGCGAGCGCAGCGCCTCGCGGTCCATGCGCATGACGTCGGTGCCCTGGAACGTGACCGCGCCCGAGGACGGCTCGATCAGCCGCAGGATGCAGCGGCCGGTCGTCGACTTGCCGCAGCCCGACTCGCCCACCAGTCCCAGGGTCTCGCCCCTGCCGATGTCGAAGCTGACGCCGTCGACGGCATGCACGCGCTCGACCTCGCGCGAGAAGACGCCGGCCTTGACCGCGAAATGCTTGCGCAGGTCGCTGACCGACAGAAGCGGCTGGTCGTTCTCCATCTGGCCGCTCACAGCACGCACCGCACGAAGTGACCGGGGGCGGCTTCCTTGAGCGGCGGCATGGCCTTGGTGCAGACGTCCATCACATATTTGCAGCGCGCGGCGAAACGGCAGCCCGGCGGCGGCTGCAGCAGGCTCGGCACGGTTCCCGGGATCGCCTCGAGGCGATGCTTCTGCTCGGCGCTGCGATCGACCCTGGGGATCGAGCGGATCAGGCCCTGCGTATAGGGATGGCGCGGATTGCCGAACAGCGCCTCGACCGGCGCCTCCTCCACGACCTTGCCCGCGTACATCACCACCACCCTCTGGCAGGTCTCGGCGACCACGCCCATGGCGTGGGTGATCAGCATGATCGACATGCCGACCCTTTCCTTCATTTCCTGCATCAGCTCGAGGATCTGGGCCTGGATGGTGACGTCGAGCGCCGTCGTCGGCTCGTCGGCAATCAGGAGCTTGGGCTTGCACGACATCGCCATGGCGATCATCACGCGCTGGCGCATGCCGCCGGAGAACTGGTGCGGGTAGTCGTCGACCCTCTTGGCCGGGTTGGGAATGTTGACCAGGCGCAGCATCTCGATGGCCGCCTCGCGCGCCTGCTTGTGGCCGAGCTTCTCGTGCTGGCGCACCACCTCGGCGATCTGGTGGCCGACCGTGTAGACCGGGTTGAGCGACGTCATCGGCTCCTGGAAGATGATGGCGATCTCGCGGGCGCGGATCTTGTCCATCTCGTCCGCCGCCAGCGGGATCAGGTCGCGGCCCTGCCACAGGATCTGGCCGCTCTCGAAGCGGCCGGGCGGCATGTCGATCAGCTTCAGCACCGAGCGCGCGGTCACGGTCTTGCCGCAGCCCGATTCGCCCACCACGCCCACGGTCTCGCCGCGATCGATGCGCAGGTCGATGCCGTCGACGGCGCGCACCATGCCGTCATCGGTCTTGAACCAGGTCTTGAGGTCGCGGATGTCGAGCAGCGTATCGGCCATCGCCTCGCCTACAGCACGCGGCGCGGGTCGAGCGCGTCGCGCAAGCCGTCGCCGATGAAATTGATGGTCAGCACGGCCAGGAAGATCGCCCCGCCCGAGAACAGCACCCAGTGCGGCGCCACGTCGATCGTGTCCTTGGCGTCGAACAGGACGCGGCCCCAGGTCGGGATGTCGGGCGGAAAGCCGAGGCCGAGGAACGACAGGGTCGATTCGGCGATGATGGCCGCGGCGACGTCGATCGTGCCGGCGACGATCACCGGCCCGAGCGCGTTGGGCAGGATGTGGCGCACGACCTGGCGCAGGCGCGACGCGCCCAGCGCGCGCGCGGCCTCGATGAACTCCTTCTCGCGGATCGACAGGATCTGCGCGCGCACCAGGCGCGCCACCTGCATCCAGCGCAGGCCGCCGATCACCGCCACGACCATGATGAAGATGCCGCCCTCGGGCCCCAGGATCTTGGTCAGCGAGTCGCGGAACAGGTAGATGATGAGGAGCAGCAGCGGAAGCTGCGGCAGGGCGAGGAAGAGATCGGCCAGCCACATCAGCCCGGCGTCGACGCTGCCGCGCGACATGCCGGCGATCGCGCCGACCATCACGCCGACGACGGCCGCCACGAGCATGGCGCAGAAGCCGACCGCGAGCGAGATCCGCCCGCCGTAGAGCAGGCGCGCCAGGATGTCCTGCCCGAGGTCGTCGGTGCCGAACGGGTGGGTCCACGACGGCCCCTCGAGCTTGGACGCGAAGTCGATCTCGTTGATCGGCACGCGCCAGAGCAGTGGTCCGAGCACGACGGCGAGCACGATGATCGCCAGCACCACCGAGCTCGCCATCGCCAGCCTGTGCCGGCGGAAGCGGCGCCACGCCTCGCGGCCCGGCGTGGACGGCGCCTTGCTCGCGGACCTGGCACCGGTCGCCGCCGCGGCGGCGCCGGGCGCCTCAGCGGTAAGAGATGCGGGGGTCGAGCCAGCCATAAAGGATATCTGCAATGAGGTTGAAGAAGACGACGAGGCAGGCGAACACGAAGGTGACGCCCATGACCACGGGCGTGTCGTTGGCCAGCATGGCCGAGATCAGCAGCGAGCCGATGCCGGGCACGCGGAAGATCTGTTCGGTCACCAGGGCACCGCCGAACACTACCGGCATCTGCAGCGCCACCAGGGTCACGACCGGGATCAGCGCCGTGCGCACGACGTGGCGCGTGATCACCGCGCTCTCGCCGATGCCCTTGGAGCGCGCCGTGGTCACATAGTCGAGCCGCACCACGTCGAGCACCGCCGAGCGCACGTAGCGCACCAGCGAGGCGCCCTGGAACAGGCCGAGCACCGCCACCGGCATGATCGACTGCTTGAGCTGGTCCCACCACCACTGCCAGCCGGAGGAGGCAAGGTCGGTGCGATAGACCATCGGCAGCCAGTCGAGCTTGACGCTGAACAGCAGGATCAGCAGCAGGCCCGTGAAGAAGGTCGGCAGCGAAAAGCCGATGAAGGCCATCGTATTGGCGATCTGGTCGAAGATCGAATAGGGCTTCACGCCGGCCAGCACGCCGACCGGGAGGGCAACGACGATCGCGAGGAGCTGGGCGGCGCCGATCACGACCAGGGTGATCGGCAGGCGCTGCAGGATCAGCCGGTCGACGTCGATGCGGCTGGCGAAGGAGAAACCCCAGTCGCCGTGCAGCATGGCGACCAGCCAGTGCACGTAGCGCAGCCACACCGGATCATCGAGCCCGAACTTGGCGCGCAGGCTCGCCGCCACCTCCGGCGGGATCGCCGGATTGGCGGCGAGGTCGGCGAACGGATCGCCCGGCGCGAGCGCCAGCACGCCGAACAGGATGACGCTGATCCCGAGGATGCTCGGGATCGCGATCAGCAGACGCCGCATGATGTAGTGCCGGGACACGCTACGCCTCCCCGCTACCTTGCCATTGCCCTGCTATCGCCTGCTCAGGCGTCCTTGTACCAGCTCTGGATGTCCCAGGTGTTGTTGTCCCAGCCGCTGATGACGCAGTGGAGCTTTTCGTTGACGGCGACGACGCCGGGGCGCGCGACCACGGGGATCACCACCTGGTTGTTGATCACCAGGTCGTTGGCCTTGATGAAGATCGCCGCGCGCTTGACCGGGTCGAGCTCGTTCTGGCCGGCCTTGTAGTTGTCGTCGTATTCCTTGCTCTGCCAGCGCGTGATGTTGCGGCCCTGCCACTTGTTTTCCTTCTGGGCCACTTCCCACGAGCAGAACTGGTTCATGAACTGCTCGGGATCGGGCTGCGTCTGCGTCGTGGTGTACATCTGCAGGTCGCAATAGAAGTGCGGGTAGGTGTCGGGATTGGCGACGTCGGACGAGAAGAACACCGAAGCCGTCACTGCCTTCACCTCGATCTCGATGCCGGCCTTCTGGCAGGCCTGCTTGATGATCGCCTGGGTCTTCTGGCGCGGCTGGTTGATCGAGGTCTGGAAGACGAACTTCAGCTTCTTGCCGTCCTTGGCGCGGATGCCGTCCGAGCCCTTCTTCCAGCCCGCCTTCTCCAGCAGCTCGGAGGCCTTGTCGACGTTGAACTCGAACTTCGTGTTCTTCGAGTTGAACTTCTCCGGCGCGTTCACGAAGTTCGCCGTGGCGACGCCGGTGCGGCCGTAGATGTATTTCTGCACCGAATTCTTGTCGACCAGCATGGTGAGCGCCTGGCGCACCGCCGGATCGGACAGGGTCGGATGCTTGGTCTTGAGGCTCGAGCGCTCGCCGTCGACCTCGGTCCACGGATCGGTGACGTTGAGCTGGATGTGCTCGATGTTGCCGCCGTTGGAGATGGTGACGTGGCCCTTGCCGCCCTTCTCGAGGCGCAGGAGGATTTCGTCCTCGACCTGCATGTTCCAGGCGAAGTCGAACTCGCCGGTCTGCAGCACCGCGCGCGCCGCCGACACCGCATCGCCGCCGCCCTTCATCTCGACGGCGTCGAAGAAGGGACGGTTCTCCATGTGGTAGTTGGTGTTGATCGTGCCGGAGACCATGTCGCCCGGCTTGAATTCCTTGAACTTGTAGGCGCCGGTGCCGACCGGCTTGAGGTTGGTCGGCGCTTCGCGCGACTTGGCGCCGCTGTAGTCGGCGTACAGGTGCTTGGGAATGATCATGCCCTGGGTGCCGACGAAGGCGTTGGCCCAGAACGGCGTCGGCTTGTCGAACTTCACGACCACGGTGTAGTCGTCGACCTTCTCGACCACGACGTCCTTGTAGTTGGCCACGGTGACCGCCGCGGTCGCCGGATCCTTGGCGTACTGCCAGTTGAAGACGACGTCGTCGGCGGTGAACGGCTTGCCGTCGTGCCAGGTGACGCCCTTCTTCAGCTTCCACGTCACCGACTTGCCGTCGGCGGCCAGGGTGCCGTCCTCGCGGCCCGGGATCGACGCCGCCAGGACGGGCGTGAGATTGCCGTCGGGGTCCCATCCGGCCAGCGGCTCGTAGAACAGGCGCGAGCCGTCCTGGTCCTTGGTGCCGACCGCGAAATGCGGATTGAGGAGCGTCGGGCCCTGCCACCACAGCACTTTCAGCAGGCCGCCGCCGCCGCGCTTGGTCGGCTTGTAGGCAAACTTGGGCTGCGCCATCGCCACGCCCGAATAGGCCAGCAGCTGCGTCGCCAGCGGTGCCGCCAGCCCGACCGCTGCCATGCGCTGCACGAAGGAGCGCCGCGACAGGCCACCGCTCTTCACCTGGTCGATAAGACCGCGCAATTCACGTTCGTTCATGATCGTCCTCACCCCTTTGAGCGCCATCCCTTGCCGCTCTCGCTATCTTGCAAGATGCGTGCAATTCTGATGAGAACAGGCTGGAAAGCCGCCGTCAACGACGGCTCGGTCGCATGTGCGGGGGAACGGTCGATGGCATGGGTTTATCTAATGGCGGCGGGGCTTTTCGAGATCGGCTGGCCGCTCGGTCTCAAGCTCGGCTGGACCCCGGAGGGCGCCCGCCCGGCCTGGATCGCCTTCGCGGCGATCGCCATGGTTGTGAGCGGCGCCCTGCTTATGCTCGCCCAGCGTGCCATCCCGATGGGCACCGCCTATGCGGTGTGGACCGGCATCGGCGCCGTCGGCGCCTTCGTCGTCGGCCTCCTCTTCTTCGGCGACCAGGCCTCGACGATCCGCATCGTCTCGATCTGCCTGATCGCCGCCGGCATCGTCGGCATGAAGCTCGCGTAGCCCGGGGAGCAGCCAATGCGCATGAAGGACAAGGTCGCGATCGTCACCGGCGGCGCCAGCGGCATGGGTGCGGCGACGGCCCGGCTGTTCGCCCGCGAGGGCGCCCGGGCGGTGGTCGTGGCCGACCTGCTCGACAAGGACGGCCAGGCCGTCGTGGCCGGGATCGAAAAGGCCGGCGGGCACGCCACCTACATGCACCTCGACGTGACCGACGAGGCGCAGTGGAAGGACGTGGTCGACCGGACCGTCGCCGCTCACGGCGGCCTCGACGTGCTGGTCAACAACGCCGGCATCTCCGGTTCGGGCGAGCAGGATCTCTACGACACCGCCGCCTGGAACAGGCTGATGGGCATCAACGCCACCGGCGTCTTCCTCGGCATGAAGTACGGCATCGCGGCGATGAAGAAGGGCCACGCGCAGGGACGAAAAGGCGGCTCGGTGATCAACCTGTCGTCGATTTCCGGCCTCACCGGACAGGGCTACATCCACGTCGGCTACAACGCCTCCAAGGGCGCCGTGCGCCTGATCAGCAAGGCGGGCGCGGCCCAGCACGGCAAGGACGGCATCCGCGTGAACTCCGTGCATCCCGGCCTCATGCCGCCGATGCGCACGTCGGGCCGCACCGCCGATCCGGTGATGCGCGCCAAGACGCTGAAGGGCGTGCCGCTGGGCCGCGCCGGCGAGATCGACGAGGTCGCCTACGCGATCCTGTTCCTCGCCTCGGACGAATCGTCCTACGTGACCGGCTCGGAACTGGTGGTCGACGGCGGCTGGACGGCGGTCTGACCCGCGGGGCATAGTGCGCCCATGATCGCCCGGCGCCCCGAAGCAGGCTGGCGCGCCTCGGCCCTCGCCGTGGCGCTGTTTGCGATCACGCTCAATTTCCTGCAGCCGCTCGCCCACGCTGCGATGATGCGCGACGGCATGCCGTCGACGCTGTGGACGGTGTTCTGCAACTCGAGTGCGGCCGATCCCGACGGCCAGGGTGCCGACCCGTCGGGCAAGGCGCCGATGGCGGCCGGCCAGCACGACTGCTGCCTCGGTCTCGCCCAGGCGCCGGCGATCGCCGCGCCGCCGGTCCTCTTCGTCGCGATCGAGCCGGTCGCGACCTTCGTCCCGCCGTTGCCCGCGACCGGGCCCGTCTCGCCCGCCGGCATCCGCGACGGGCCTACCCGACCGCGCGGTCCTCCCTCCTTCGCCTGACCCCTCCCAGCACGCGCGTGTCGCCACGCGCGTTCATCGTGTCAGTCGAAGGAAGTTCTCATGTTGTCGATTCTCAAGGCGACCCTGGTCGCCAGGGCGACCGTCGTCGCCGTCGCGGGGTTTGTGCTCGTCCCGACGCTCGCCCTCGCCCACATCGTCGCCGATCCTGCCGAGGCCCCCGCCGGCAGCTCCGTCCGCACCGCCTTTCGCGTCACCCATGGCTGCAAGGGCTCGCCCACCGTCGCCGTGACGATCCGCATGCCCGACGGCGTGCTGTCGGCCAAGCCGATGGCCAAGCCCGGCTGGACGATCGAGATCAAGACCCGTCCGCTCGACCCGCCTGTCGCCGGCCTGCACGGAATCATGATCCGCAACGCCGTGACCGGGATCACGTGGCGCGGCGGGCCGCTTGAGAACGCGCAGTTCGACGAGTTCGTCGTCATGGTCGGCCTGCCCGATCGCGCCGGTGAGACGCTCTACTTCCCGGTGCTGCAGACCTGCGCAAAAGGCGAGAACGACTGGAACGGCATTCCGGCCGCCGGCCAGAATTGGCACGACCTGCCCGAACCTGCACCGTTCATCGTGCTGAAGCCCGCGGCAGGCGGCCATGCGCACTAGAACCCTGTTGCTCGCCGCCCTGTCGATACTCGCGTCCGCTCTCGCAGCCACTCGGGCTTTCGCCCAGACCTCCGCCGATCCGGTCAACCTGCCGACGGTGACGGTCACCGCGCCGGCGCCCTCGCCGCAGGTCCCGCCGGTCTCGCCGCAGATCGACAGGTTCTCCCTGCCGCAGACGGTGGAGAGCGTCGACGTCCGCAGGATCGAGGACACCACGAACATCGTCGACGTCGAGGACGCGATCAAATACCTGCCGAGCCTGTTCGTGCGCAAGCGCAACTCCGGCGACACGCAGCCGACCTTCGCGACCCGCATGTGGGGCATCAACTCGAGCGCGCGCAATCTCGTCTATGTCGACGACGTGCCGATCTCGGCGCTGATCTCGAACAACAACACCACCGGCGCGCCACGCTGGGGCGTGGTCTCGCCCGAGCAGATCAGGGGCGTCGACATGCTCTACGGTCCGTTCGCCGCCGAATATCCCGGCAACGCGATGGGCGGCGTGCTGATGATCACCACGCGGCAGCCCGACCGGCCCGAGGCGACGCTGAAGCAGACCGAGGCCTTCCAGACCTTCGGCATGTACGGCACCACCGGCACCTACTCGACGTCCAACAGCGCCGCCACCTTCGGCGACAAGGTGGGCAGGCTGTCGTTCTTCTTCTCCGCCAATCGCGAGGAAAGCTTCAGCCAGCCGGTCTCCTTCGTCACCAGCACCGCCATCCCCGGCGGCACCAGCGGCACCTACGTCGGGCTGAACAAGCAGGGCGGCGCGGCCAACGTGGTCGGCGCCGGCGGCCTGCTGCACACGATCATGAACACCTACACGCTCAAGACCTCGGTCGACATCAACGACTGGCTGCGCGCGAGCTACAGCGTCAGCTACTGGGAGAACAACCAGGTCTCGACGGCGCAGAGCTACCTGACCAGCGCCAACGGCACGCCGACCTTCGCCGGCGTCTCGGGGTTCGCCAGCAGCACGTCGAACGGCCAGCAGCAGCACCTGATGAACGCGCTGTCGCTCAGGACTGACACGAGGGGCAACTGGGACTGGGAGGTGGTCGCCACGCGCTACGACTATCTCACCGACATCCAGCGCAGCCCGGCCGGCGTGCTGGCCGGCACCGGCACGAACTTCACGACCAACGGCCTGTTCGCGCGCATGGACGGATCGGGCTGGGCCACCGAGGACGCCAAGGCGATCTGGCGTCCGAGCGGCCCCAACGGCCGCCACGAGGTGAGCTTCGGCGGCCATCACGACAAGTACGTGCTGAGCAATCCGACGTTCATCGCGCCCAACTGGCAGGCGTCGCCCGACAACGGCAATGGCCTGACGTCGACCTACGGCGCGGGCAAGACCGAGACCTGGGCGCTGTGGCTGCAGGAGGCGTGGAAGATCACGCCCGATCTCAAGCTGACGCTCGGCCTGCGCGGCGAATCGTGGAAGGCCTACGGCGGCTTCAACCAGGCCGGCGCCGTCTCGAGTGGCCAGCCCGAGCTCGCGTCGTCGAACCTCTCGCCCAAGGCGACGCTTGCCTGGCAGATCGATCCCGCCTGGAACACCAGGGTGTCCTTCGGCCAGGCCAATCGCTATCCGACGGTGGCGGAGCTCTATCAGATCGTCTCGACGGGAACGACGTTCGCGATCCCCAATCCCGACCTGATGCCCGAGACGGCCTTGTCGTTCGAGTTCGCCGTGGAGCGCCAGGACAAGTATTCACGCGTCCGCCTGTCGCTGTTCGAGGAGGACACGCAGAACGCGCTGATCCAGCAGACCCTGCCGATCAACACCGTGTTCGTCTCGACGTGGCAGAATGTCGGGCTGATCCGCAATCGCGGCGTCGAACTCGTGGGCGAGCTGAAGGACGTGCTGATCCCGGGGCTCAGCCTGTCGAACAGCGTCACCTTCGTGGACTCGCGGATCGTCTCGAATCCGGGCTTCCAGAGTCCGACGGGCTCGGTCTCCACGGGCCAGAAGGTGCCGTACGTGCCCGACTGGCGCGACACGGTGCAGGCGATCTGGCGCCCCAACGACCGGGTCTCCCTGTCGGGCTCGGCCCGCTACCAGGGCAAGATGTATTCGACGCTCGACAACAGCGACGTCATCCCCGGCGTGCAGGGAGCGTTCGACCCGTTCTTCATCGTCGACGTCCATGCGCGCTATCGGTTCATGGACGCCGTCGCGGCTGAAGTCGGCGTCGATAACCTGACCGACTTCAAGTATTTCGAGTTCCACCCGTTTCCCGG
>Ga0105240_10003534_pt1 | contig 24238 bp, 21 predicted proteins | sample KBSC54metaG_FD_80426 | JGI IMG/M metagenome (GOLD analysis project Ga0105240, IMG submission 80426) | Corn rhizosphere microbial communities from Kellogg Biological Station, Michigan, USA - KBS C5-4 metaG | ecosystem: Host-associated > Plants > Roots > Rhizosphere > Soil | place: Michigan, USA...
CGCAGCCGAAGCATCGGATTTACGACAGCGAACCCAAACCGGGCAGTCCGAAGCATCGGATTTACGACAGCGAACCCAAACCGCGCAGCCGAAGCATCGGATTTACGACAGCGAACCCAAACCGGGCAGTCCGAAGCATCGGATTTACGACAGCGAACCCAAACCGGGCAACCCGAATCGTCAGGTTCACACGCATGAAACCCAAACCGGCGAGTATCCAAGCTAGGATTTACACGCGCGAACCCAAGCCGGCCGCCATCGAAGCTCGAACTTGCGCGTACGAACCCAAATCGACGAGCATCGAAGCCCCGATTTGCACGTACGAACCCAAACTGGCCAGCCCCGAGCCTCAGATTCGCACGAGCGAACCGAAATCAACCCGGCTCCCGACTCCTGCCGCTTTACGCGTTATACGATCCGGAAGCCACGCGTCCACCCCGCCCCGTCCAATTCGTATGAAAGAACTGCCCACGCGGCTTATCGACCCGCTCATAAGTATGAGCACCAAAAAAGTCGCGCTGCGCCTGCAGCAGGTTCGCCGGCAATCGAGCAGTGCGGAAGCCATCAAAGAACGAAAGCGCAGTCGAGAACGCCGGCGTAGGCACACCATATTCAATCGCCTGAACGATCGCCGCACGCCAAGCCCCCTGATAATCGTTCAGCACCTTGGAAAAGAAATCGTCAACAAGCAAATTCGAAAGCTTCGGATTCTTATCGTAAGCCTCTTTAATCTTTCCAAGAAACCGGCTGCGAATAATGCACCCACCGCGCCACATCAGCGCAATGCCGCCGTAATTCAAATTCCATCCCTGTTCCTTCGCAGCCTCGCGCAGCAACATATATCCCTGCGCGTACGAAATCATCTTCGAGCAGTAGAGCGCCCGGCGTACGTTCTCAATAAACGCCCCTCTATCCTTAGCAGGCGAGGATTTGGGGCCGCTAAGAATTTTCGACATCGCTACCCGCTCTTCCTTAATAGCCGACAGGCAGCGCGCAAACACCGCTTCGCCAATCAGTGTCACCGGCATCCCCAGATCGAGCGCGCTGATCGCCGTCCATTTGCCGGTGCCCTTCTGGCCGGCAGTATCGAGAATCTTGTCGATCATCGGAGCGCCGTCCTCGTCTTTCTTTCCGAAAATGAGGCTGGTGATCTCGATCAGGTAACTGTCGAGTTCGCCTTTGTTCCAGTCGGCGAAAATTGCCGCCAGTTCCTCGGCGCTCAGACTGAGCCCGGTTTCCAGCAATTGATAAGCCTCGCAGATGAGCTGCATATCGCCATACTCAATGCCGTTGTGCACCATCTTGACGTAGTGCCCCGCGCCGTTCTCGCCCACCCAGTCGCAGCACGGAATGCCATTGTCGACTTTAGCGGCAATCGCCTGAAAAATCTCCTTCACGTGCGGCCAAGCCGCCGGACTCCCGCCCGGCATAATCGAAGGCCCGAAACGAGCGCCTTCCTCACCGCCGGATACGCCGGTACCGATAAAGAGAAAGCCCTTCTCCTCCAGCGCTTTCGTCCGCCGATTGGTATCGGTAAAAAGAGAATTCCCGCCATCGATGATGATGTCGCCCTTTTCCAGATGCGGCACGAGGCTCTCAATCATATGGTCGACCGTGTCGCCGGCCTTCACCATCAACATCACCCGTCGAGGCTTCTTGAGCGCGTCGACAAGCTCCGGAATCGAGTGCGCCCCCACCACCTGCGTGCCCTTCGCTTCATCGTTAATAAAGTCGTCCACTTTGGAGACAGTCCGGTTAAAGACGGCCACCTTGTACCCGTGGTCATTCATATTCAAGACCAGATTCTGGCCCATCACCGCAAGGCCAATCAGGCCAATGTCACAGCTTGCCTTTTGCATAAACCCTCATTGTACGTCGCACTCCGCGATCATCCAATTCGATGCCGTGTGCGTAGTCTTTGTAGGACCCACGCTGCTACGAATTATATAATCGTGATACGAGATGCACATTCCTGACGGATACCTGAGTCCCGCAAGCTGTGCCGCGCTGTACGCGACATCGGCGCCCTTCTGGTATGTCGCGCTACGCCGGATGAAGCGGCTTTTGAACACGCAGGTGGTCCCGTTGCTCTCCGTTTTCGCGGCGTTCTCGTTCGTAATCATGATGTTCAACCTTCCGCTGCCGGGAGGGACCACGGGGCACGCGGTAGGGGTCAGCATAGCGGCGATCGTGTTAGGACCGTGGGGTGCGATCCTCTCGATTTCGATTGCGCTGATGATCCAAGCGGTGTTCTTCGGCGACGGCGGCATCACGGCGATTGGGGCGAATTGCTTCAATATGGCGATCGCCGGGTCGCTGGTGGCCTACGCGCTGTATCGGATGATCTCGGGAAGGGTAGCAATCGACTCGCCACGGCGAATCATAGCGGCGGGTATTGCCGGGTATGCCGCCATCAACGTTTCGGCGCTCCTCGCAGCCATCGAATTCGGCGTCCAACCAATGTTTTATCGGGACGCCACAGGCGCACCGCTGTACGCGCCGTATCCGTTGCATATTGCGATTCCAGCGATGATGATCGGCCATCTCACCATCGCAGGTCTGGCGGAAATGGTGGTGTCGGGCGGTGTGGTCGCCTACCTGCAACGAGCCGAGCCTGGACTGCTGCGAAGAACCGCTCCCGGAGCCGCCACTCCGAACGAAGCACCAGCCACTGGCTGGAGCAAGACACGTCCGCTTTGGGCAGCACTAGCGTTGCTGATGATTCTGACGCCGCTAGGAATTCTCGCCGCAGGTTCAGCATGGGGAGAGTGGTCGCCCGACGACTTCCACAATCAGACCGCACGCACACAGATCGCCGCCGCGTCTGGAAATCTGGCGCCGCCAACAGAAGCGCCCACAGGACTTCGGAAGCTGGCAAATTTCTGGACCGCGCCGATGCCGCGCTACGCTCCGCCATTTCTGAAGAACCCGGCATTCGGGTACATTCTCTCGGCCATGACCGGGACAGGCATGATCATCCTCGCGTTCGTGTCGCTGGCGTGGATCACGTCCAGGCGGACGCCCGAATGACGCGCTTCATCGAGCGCACCATCGCGGGATTAACCGGAACCATGTCGTACGTGCTGTCGGCCGAAGAATCGGCCACGTCAGGCGGACTACTGCAAGGGATCGATCCTCGAGTGAAAGTGATTGGGATTCTCGCGTTGATTCTCTCGAGCGCGCTGGCGCGGCGGCTCTGGGTAATTGTGAGTGTGCTCGCCATTGGCCTCATATTGGCAATCGCCTCGCGAATGGAATTGGGAAAGCTGGCGCGCTGGATCTGGGGACCGGCCCTATTGTTCACCGGCTGCATTGCGCTTCCCGCAATCTTCATCACGCCAGGCCGTTCGGTTTGGACGGTCCCGACGCTCGGCTGGACCGTGACGGAGCAAGGCTTGCGAAGCGCCGCGTATCTTCTCTCGAGAGCCGAGGCCGCGACGACGCTCACCACGCTGCTCGTCCTAACCACCCCATGGACGCACGTCTTAAAGGCCCTCCGGGTTTTTCGATTGCCCGTGGTCTTCGTCGTGATACTAGGGATGACACACAGGTATCTGTTCCTATTGATGCAGTCGGCGTTCGACATGTTCGAGTCGAGAAAGAGCCGGACCGTCGGCGTGTTGCATTCGGCGGACCGCCGGCGATTAGCGGCCTCCACGGTAGGCGTCCTCTTGAGCAAAACATTCCATCTCAGCGCCGACATTCACCTGGCCATGCAATCGCGCGGCTACCGCGGTGAAGTGTATTCACTCAACGACTTTCACGCGCGGCCGTCCGACTGGTGCTGGTTGTTCGTGTTCCTCTCCGTCTCAATTCTCGCCTGGAGATTAGGCCAATGACGCCCGTATTCCACGCCAATAATCTCACCTTTCAGTACAACTCCGTCGTAGCTCTCAGCCGCCTTTCGTTGACTATCGGAGAAGGCAAACGCGTCGCACTTCTCGGTGCGAATGGATCCGGCAAGTCAACGCTGTTGCGTCTGCTCGATGGACTATACTTCGCCGATTCCGGCAGCCTTTCCTTCTGCGGAACCAACCTCGATCCGGCAATTTTCGAAGACGACGAGTTCGCGTTCCAATTCCGCCGGCGCGTAGGACTAGTGTTTCAGAATCCTGACGTGCAGCTCTTCAGTCCCACGGTGTTCGACGAACTCGCCTTCGGACCGCTGCAGTTGCAATGGCCGAAGAAAGAGATCCTGGAGCGAGTGGATGCTGTGCTGGACCAGATGGAGATTTCTCATCTGCGCGACCGGCCGCCACACCGGCTGTCAGGCGGAGAGAAGAAGCGCGTGGCCATCGGCTCAGTGCTCGTTCTCGATCCCGATGTTCTCCTCCTCGATGAGCCCACCGCCGCACTTGACCCCAGGAGCCAGAGCCAGATCATCGACCTGCTCATCGGATGGGGCGACGGCAAGAAGACGGTCATCACCGCGACTCACGATCTCGGATTAGTGGAGGACATCGCGGACCACTGCTTCCTCTTGCAGGCAGGCACGCTGGTAGCGGAAGGCCGGCCGGCCGAACTACTCCAGGACGAAGATCTGCTGCGGCGTACGAATCTCATTCATGCGCACAGGCACCGTCACGAGGGCAATGGAGTTCATTCGCACCCACACAGGCACCGGTAGCTATTCCAAAGCAAACGCGACATAGCTGCCACCGGAAGGCGCCTTCGATTTCCCTCCACCGGCGGCGATCACCACAAACTGCTTTCCGTTCACCTCATAAGTGGCGGGTGTGGCGTTACCGGCAGCGGGCAGCGTCGTCTCCCAAAGCAGCTTTCCAGTAGTCTTGTCGAAGGCATGAAACTTGCGGTCATGATTGGTGGCGCCGATAAAGAGCAGTCCGCCGGCAGTCACAACGCCGCCCCCGTAGTTTTCTGTTCCGGTGTTGCCCATGCCCTTAGCCGCAAGCTCCGGAAACTCGCCGAAGGGAATCTTCCAGACGATTTCGCCAGTATCCAGATTGATCGCGTTCAGAGTGCCCCATGGCGGCTGAACAGCGGGGTAGCCATCGGGATCGAGAAACTTGTTATATCCGTCGGTCCCGTATTTCGGCATGTAGTCGGCCGAGGTTCCACCGGTCGTCGCGACATCTTCGCCGGTCATCAAGTAAGAGGCGATCGCCTGGACGCCCTCGGCGCGAAGCTGTGGAAACGCCGGCATGCGGCCGTTGCCGCGTCGAATAATCGAGGCGACTTCGGACGCCGAATACTTCTTCGCGATCGTCATAAGCGAGGGAAACTCCGGCGGAGTCCCGCGACGGTCTTCACGATGGCAGCTCGCGCAGTTTTGCTTATAGAGAACCACTGCACTGGTCTTCTCTTTGGCTACCGGGCGCTCGACAATTTTCAGAATCCATGCCATCTCATTGGCATTCACATAGAGCAATCCGCTCTCCGGATCGAACGACGCGCCGCCCCACTCGCCGCCTCCGTCGTAGCCGGGAAAAATGATCGTGCCTTCGAAGCTTGGAGGCGTCGATTGCCCATTGCTGTGGAGCTTCCGGAACTGCTCAACCGCCGCCGCATGCGCCTCAGGGGTGCGCGTGGTGAGCATGTCCTCGGTCAAGGCCTGGCGGGCAAAGGGCGGCGGCTTAACAGGAAACGGCTGCATCTTCGCCAGCACTTCTCCATCCACCTGCGATACAGGAGCGCTGCGTTCCTCCACCGGGAACAACGGCTTGCCCGTTGCGCGATCGAGCACGAAGACAAACCCGGATTTGCTGATCTGTGCAACGGCATCAATGAGGTGGCCGTCACGCCGAACCGTCACCAGACTGGGAGGCGCCGGAAAGTCACGATCCCACACGTCGTGCCGCACGCCTTGAAAGTGCCAGACGCGTTCGCCGGTAGCGGCATTCAACGCGAGAACACAATTGGCGAAGAGATTATCGCCAACTCGATTTGCCCCGTAGAAATCGAACGACGCGGAACCGGTCGACGCGAAGACGAGCCCGTGCTTCTCATCCAGGCTCATACCCGACCAGTTATTCGCGCCGCCCGAGTACTTCCACGCATCCTTCGGCCAGGTCTCGTAGCCGAATTCGCCAGGATGCGGAATGGTATGAAAGCTCCACCGGATCTTGCCCGTGCGGACATCGTAGGCCCGAATGTCGCCGGGCGCTCCGGGCAGCGTCTCGGGCACGAGGCTACCCATGATGAGCATGTCTTTGTAAATGATGCCGGGACTGGATGCACTTACGAAGAGTTCCGCCGGAGGCCGGCCGAGCCCCTCGCGCAGATCTATATGCCCTGACTCACCGAACGTCGAAATGGGCTTGCCAGTCGCCGCATTGAGCGCGTAGAGCAGGTGGCGCGAAGCGACAAAAATGCGATGGTCCGTGCCCTGCTCCCAGTAGGTAAGACCGCGGTTCCGCATCTTTCCGAGCGCGCGAATACCATCGTTCGGATCGAAGCTCCAACGGAGGTCACCGGTGGCTGCATCGAGAGCCACGACGCGCAGCTTCGGCGTACTCGCATACAGAATTCCGTGAGCGACGATCGGATTGCATTGCAACTCAGAGCCAGGGAACGCATCGCCGGTGTCGAACGTCCACGCCACCTTGAGCTTTTCGACATTGCCACGGTTGATCTGATTCAGCGCCGAATAGTGAATGCTCTCGGGACCGCCCTGATAGACACCCCACTCGCGATATCCGGACTTCGGCGCACTGCGAGGTTGAGCCAACGCGGCTACCGCGAACAGCGACACGGCCAGAAGCACTCTAAGCAATTTGAACCAGCTCCTTCTTATCGAACATCAGCACTTCTTCATGGAATGCATCGCATCCGATACACAGGTTCTGATACGTGCGTCCTGAAGGCAAAACAGTGCTCGACTTTTCGAGGAACTTTTCAACGCTCCATCCGTGCGCGATGCCCATGCGTTCCGGGTGACCCATGGAAATCGCTTCATAAACCGGATTGCCCACGAGGCCGTTCAAGATGTCGTCGAGCTTGTTCTCGAGAAGGTTTCCCACGGGCGCTTTGGTTTTTATACAACACGGATACACACCACCGCTCGGTTCGATAGAAACCTCGGAGCCACTGAACTCATGCTGAAGGAAATTCAAGCCGCCGGACCAGGCATTACAGAAGTTGTCCGCCAACGTAGCGGTCGACAGCTCGTTCTTCCACGCGCGTCCGCGCGGCCAAAGGCGGCCGATCCAGGAGCCCGGAGTCGCGCCGAAGAAATGATAGTAGCGTCCGGTTTCCGGACGCGGTGGAGGAGTCCACTCCTGCACGCCGTGGGCTTCAAAGATCTTCCTGAGCTTGGTCTGCAGCTTCTGCTGCGCCTCAGCCGTGTCCATGCCGTCGTGATATTCGTCCATGCCGGAAACAGAGATCACGGACACGCCCCGCTCGAGCAATTCGACGACGAAGCGCTCAGTGAGCAAGTCGCCCGTGGTTTGCACGATGATCTCCACACCGCCTTTGTCCTGATACTTGCGCCTGAGTTGTTCCAGCGCCGGATACAGGACCCTCTCGCGGACCGCTTCCAAAAGGATCTCTCCTCCCGCAAGAATCACCCGGCCGCGCTTTTCACGGAACTTGCCCTGCTCGTCCACGTCGTTCAGATCACGGTAGGTGAAGCGATCTGGGAAATTCGCAATGATACGCGGAACGTTCTGCTGGGATTCGCGAACCACTTTCTTGAGCTCTTCGCCGTGGTAGGGATGAAATCGGTCTTCATAGCAGTGCTCGCAAGTGCGATGGCAGAGCCACGTCATTACGTAGTAGATCGATTCCACACGTCCTCCACTAAAGCCTCATCGTATCGCGGATGCGGCGGCGAAGAATCGCATCGCCTCATCGGGGACAGCGACGGAAACCGGGGCGCCTGGAGCAAGACCCTTTCGAAAGTGCTCCACTTCGACGGTCTCGCCCGATGCCAACGCAACCACGGTCCGCGTTCGCGTCCCGAGATCTGTATTGGTTTCCACCACAGCCTGTCCGCCATCTACAATCTCGGCCTCCTCAGGGCGAAACGCGACCCAGTCCGTGCCAGGCGGGGCTGGAAACAGCCCGCCCTTGGCGTTGAGCACCTGCCAACCGAAGAAACGTGCGACGTCAACAGTCTCGGGAGCGGTGTAGAACTGGCCCGGTGTGGCACACTGCTCAATGCGCCCGTTACGCATAAAGGCGATCCGCGTCGCCAGGGCGGCAGCCTCGGTTCGATCGTGCGTCACAAAGACGGTTGTGATGCCAAGTTTGCGCTGAATACCGGAGACCAGCGTCCTGATTTCCACGCGCAGATTTTCGTCGAGCGAAGCAAACGGCTCGTCCAGCAACAGCACGCGAGGGTCACTGACCAACGCACGGGCCAGCGCTACACGCTGCTCCTGGCCGCCGGAGAGTTGATTCGGCCTGCGCGCTCCGTAACCATCCAGCCGCACCAGCGACAACGCAGACGCCACACGCGCGGCAATTTCGGACTGAGCGGACCCTCGAAGCTTCAGACTGAATCCGACGTTCTCCGCCACGCTCATATACGGGAAGAGGAGAGGCTTCTGGAAGACCATCGCCGCGCCACGTTTCTCCGTGGGAATGCCTCGAACATTGGTTCCCGCGAAGTAAATCCCGCCGCTTTGCGGTTCGAGCAAGCCGGCAATGAGTTTGAGAATCGTTGTCTTCCCGCAGCCGGATGGACCCAGTAGCGCGACCAGTTCGCCCGCATTCACCTCGAGCGATAGATCATGCAGCACCGGCGCAGCCGTGTAGCCCGCCGTGATGTGATCGATTCGAAGGCTGATGCTCACTGCCGCAATACCTTCTCCAACCAGTCTTTCTCGAAATGCGTCAGATAGTCGGCGTCGGGTTCCGGTAGAAAGTGTGTGGCGAGTTCGGCAATGGAGAGAGTCGCGACCGGAATCGGCAATGCGCTCACCGCAGCCCTCTGCGCGGCTGAGAGACGATCGAGACTCAACGGGAATTGTTCACCAAGGGCTTGGGTGATCTCGACGATCTGGTCGAACGACATCAGCTCGTTGATGGTCACGAGCGCTCCGGCCGCGTTCCCTGCGTTGAATGGGATGGCAAGAAAGTTGTAGTTGCCGATCGTACCCTCCTCGAAAACGAACGTACGAGCTGTTTTTGGAAACTCGCCTTTAGCAATCTTCACCGATGCAAACGACGGGCCGTAGCTCATAGCGAAATCCACTTCATTGTTAACGAATAGCCGGTTGAGTTCCTTGCCGGTGGAAGGGTAGGTCTCGCCGCGGCGCCAGAGGTACGGTTTGATGCCGTTCAAATAAGCGATGGCCGCGGCGGACGCCCGCTGATAAAGTTTCTCGTCGAAGCCGGTCCAGAAACCAGGATCGCGTCCACCAAGATGCACCAGGATATGACGTATGAAAACCGAGCCCGTAAAATCAGGCGGCGCAACATAAGTGAAGCGGCCGGGATGCGATTTGATCCACAGACGCAGAGCTTCGATTGACTTCGGAGGCTCGGGCGTCCGGCCGGAATCGTAAGCCATGACGAATTGCGATTTCTGCCATGGAGCTTCCAGACCCTCGATGGGCGTGCCGAAATCACGCTTACCCATTGCGTCGTCATACAGGCGAATGTTCGGCAGGCGCCCGGAGAATGGACCCCAGAGAAGATTTCCCTGCTTCGCTGTGCGAAAGTTTTCGCCGTTGATCCAGATCATGTCGATGGATCCGCCGGCGGTCTTCCCTGCCCCTTTTTCATTCAACAATTTGTTCACCGCGTCGGCCGTGTCGCCGAGTGGAACGATGCGGAGCGTGATGCCGAACTTGTTTTGCAGATTGGACGCGACCCTCGAGCGGAAGTAACGATTGCGATCCTCATCGCCGGTCCACATGGCGAACGCAACTTCGGAGCCGCGCACTTTCGCCACAACCTCGTCCCATGGCATGGCTTCAAACTGCGCGGGCGTTAAGGTGGCCTTCGGCTTACTGCATGCACTCGCGGCGAGAACCGCCAAAATCTCTCTACGCTTCATATCGAACAAATTGCGCCACAGCGGAAAACACAAACAGGGTCGGCGCAATGAAGATCAGGCAGAGCGCGGCGGTAATGGCCTCATCGCCGCCGCGTTGGAATGCGACCAGCGTGAGCGGGAGCGTCAGCACGCGGCCGCCGCCGATCAACAACGTCATCAGATATTGGCTCCACGAAATGAGAAATGCGAATGCGGAGGCAACAGCTAATCCCGGTGCGATTGCCGGCAACGTCACGTATCGCCAAACGGCCAGCGGCGTCGCACCGAGCGTTCGTGCCTGCGCTTCCAGGTCGCGGTCGAGTGCTGAGAAGCTTCCAGTCAACATGAGCGTCGCATACGGCACCGCGGGAATGAGATGGACCAGCACCACGCCCATTATGTTTTCCGTGAGGCCGAACCGCAGAAAGAGCCCGTGAACTCCCATAGCGGACGCGAGCGGCGAAGCGAGAACAGGAAGCAATAGGACAAACAGGAAGATCCGTTTCCCGGCGAATTCATGATAAGCGAGAGTGCGGGCTGCAGGAATCGCCGAGACAACTGATAACAGGGTGACGAGCATCGCAATCCCCATGCTGGTGACCAGCGCGGCCGCCACTCCGGATTCCGGAGCCAGGACATACTCCCACGCGCGAAAACTCCAACTCTGCGGCAGCAACGCCGGCCAGAACCACGAACGCGCCAACGACCAGGTTCCCAAGAGAACAAATAGAACCAGCGCCAGTGCGGCGGTGAATGCTACAGCGACGGGCCGGGCGAATCGCATCAAGAAACTCATTAAAATAGGGCCGGCCTATCGCCGATCAGGTGCCGGCTCAAACGCAGATACGCCCAGATGAGCAACGTGGACACAGCAGACATGAATACGGCGACAGCGATGGCATCGGGACGTTCCACCAAGTCGATGCTCATGAAGCGGCGTTGCGCTATCACCCCGAGCATCGCGGGATAAGGGCGGCCGAGCACATAGGGAATCTCGAAAGCGCCGAAGACAAATGCGAAGACCAATAGCGATGCTGAAACAATAGCCGGTGCGATCAAGGGCAGCGTAACGTGTCGAAAACGCTGCCAGTTTGAAGCGCCGAGAGTAGCTGCCACAAGTTCGTACTCCTCTGCCACTCGCCGCAGCATCGCCAACGCCACGAGCGCGATAAAAGGTGTTTCCTTCAGCACGTAGGCAGCGGCGATTCCGATTCCGTAGCGATCGTTGATCAACTCCGGGAAGGCTGCCGGAACAGCAGCGAATCCCAGCACATGGAGGATGCGCGCCACCAGACCACTTTGTCCGGCTACGTCAATCAGAACGATCGCCATGGCCAGATGTGGAACGCCAATAGGGACCTGCAACAGCGCGGTGAGAATACGATTGCCCTTGGCGACTCCGCGAAACGCCAGAGCGAGCGATACGCCGAGCACCGCCGAAATGATCGTCGATACGCTGCCGAGAGCGAACGTCAGCAGAACGGAGAAACGGATCTCTTTGTCCCAAACGAGTGCCTGATAGTGAGCGAGGGTGAACGAATGCTCTCCGGCCGGCGCAAAATATCCAAGGCTCTGCACAAGAGCCAATACAAGGCCGCCACCGAAAAGCCCGCCGATGACGAGCAACACGGGCAGCAAAGACAATGCGCGGCGCATTATCACATGATAGACGGGTTTAGCGGACCGGACAGGCTGGCCGGCATTCAATGATGAGCGACATGCAACGGTTCCGCGCCTGAAGTTCGGAGCAGACCTCGAAGCGAAACGACGTGGGCCGCCACTTGAAGACCACACCCTTGGTGTCGTTCACCTGGCCCAGCAGCGTCTTGCGGATATCCGCACTACGGCCGACGCAAATATAACGATCCCGATTGAAAATCGCGTAAATGCCGGACGCCGCGGGAGCTAAATTCGTGATCGACTGCGAATCGAACGCGTAGAAATAGTCGTTTGACCAAGGCATAAACTAAACCTCGGCCGGCTCTGGCGGTTGAGCGCCTCTCGGCGGTTTCTTGCGGCGTAGCGACGCACTCAGTTGATCGGCGAGCCTGGCTCGAACGTGCGTCAGTATGTCTTCTTCCGTAAGCACGATATCCACTTGTGCCTGTGGAACAGCCGGTTCTCTCGTCTCGAGTAGATGGAGACACATCAACGGGCCGTCCTGAAGTTGCACGCGATGCTTGGTGAACAATTTGACGTCGGTGGTGATTACAAAAGTTTGCCGGGAATAGTTGCCCTCGACGCCTTCGAACAGAAAGCGGCGCTGGTCGGTCATTTGCTGGAAGCCCTTGAATAGGAACTGCATGCGATTGCTCCTTTGCTCACGCGAGCAGTCTGCCGTAGGGGAACAGGAGGCCGTTCGGGGAACGGCCTTCCAGGTTAAGAGCTTAAGCGATGGTTACTTCTTCAGCCTGCAGGCCCTTGGGGCCGCGCTTGACGACGAAGTCCACTTGCGAGCCTTCCGTCAGGCTGCGGTAACCGCTGGTAGCGATGGCCGAATAGTGCACGAACACGTCAGAACCATCTTCACGCTGAATAAAGCCATAGCCTTTGGGAGCGTCGAACCACTTCACAACACCTTTTTCTTTCATGAGTAAATCTCTCTATTTCGATAAAGCTATCCAAACCCCGAGCAGATCGATTGAGAGATGCGGTAAAGCAGGTTCAAACGAAGAACAAGGAACTTATAGATGCACTCTTAGGATACCACGCGTATCACGATCAGGAAATCGAATGAAATCGATCGTTGTGACAGAATTTAGACAAGCCATGCCTCGCTTCGTTCAGGTTCATCCCTCAGATAATGTCGCCATCATTGTAGACCTGGAGGGATTGGCTGCCGGCGCTACTTTTGCCAATGGCCTGGTGTTGACAGAGCGCATTCCGCAGGCGCACAAGGTTTCACTGTGCGACTTCGAGCAGGGTGAACCGATCATCCGCTACGGTCAGGTGATCGGGCATGCGTCACGTGCAGTTCGCGCGGGGTCTTGGATTCGGGAGGACTCGGTGGAGCTGCCGTCCGCGCCCGCACTGGATGAGCTCTCCCTCGCCACCGCGGTTCCCAAGCCGCTTCCGCCGCTCGAGGGCTACACCTTTGAAGGCTTTCGGAACCCCGATGGAGGCGTCGGAACCAAGAACATTTTGGGTATCACGACAACGGTACAGTGCGTCGCGCCCACAGTGGATTACGCAGTCCGCCGCATCAAAGCAGAGCTGCTACCGAAGTTCCCCAACGTGGATGACGTAGTGGCTATCACTCACACGTATGGTTGCGGCGTCGCTATTGATGCGCCGGGCGCTGCAATCCCGATTCAAACTCTGCGGCACATCAGCTCGCACTCGAATATCGGCGGCACTCCGTTGATCGTCAGCCTCGGATGCGAGAAGATGCAGCCCTCGCGGCTGTTTCCGCAGCGGGCACAGTTGCCGATTCTCGAAAACGATCCGTATCTGATCCGACTGCAGGATCAGCATCTGCACGGCTTCGGCGATATGGTGAGCGCCATTCTGCAAGGCGCGGAGAAACGGCTCGGAGAGTTGAACCAACGGCGCAGAGGGACGTGCAGCGCCGCGGATCTGGTGGTCGGTTTGCAATGCGGCGGGAGCGACGCGTTCTCCGGAGTGACGTGCAATCCGGCGGTCGGTTACGCGGCCGATCTGCTGGTTCGCGCGGGCGCCACGGTGATGTTTTCCGAAGTCACGGAGGTCCGCGATGCTGTACATTTGCTGACGCCAAGAGCAATCAACGAGAATGTGGCGCGCGATTTGATCCGCGAAATGAAATGGTACGACGATTACCTCACGCGCGGTTTCGCGGATCGCAGTGCCAATCCCACACCCGGCAACAAGCGCGGTGGATTGTCGAACATCGTGGAGAAGGCGCTCGGTTCGGTGGCCAAGGCGGGCAGCACGGCGCTCATGGGAGTGGCCACGCACGGCGAGCGCGTCACGGCAAAGGGCCTGATTTTTGCCGCAACTCCGGCTAGCGATTTCATTTGCGGGACCCAACAACTCGCTTCGATGAACATACACGTGTTCACAACGGGCGAGGGTTCTCCGTATGGCCTGGCACTGGCGCCCGTAGTGAAGGTATCGTCGCGGACCGCACTGGCGGAGCGCTGGCCGGATTTGATCGATATCGACGCAGGCCGCATTGCGACCGGCGACGCGAGTATCGCCGATGTGGGTTGGGAGCTTTTTCAGTTCATCTTAGATGTCGCCAGCGGGCGCAAGAAAACATGGGCCGACCACTGGGGACTTCACAACGCCCTGGCGCCATTTACTCCGGGGCCAGTCACATAATGTCGCGCGAGTGGGTGGAGATTTTTCGCAAAGGGACACCATCCCCTCCGCTCTTTTCCGCTTCGAGGTTCACTGTCAGCGTCATCTCGTGATGATCGCGGGTCAATGTTACGGGAACAGCATTTTTGCCGCGCCGCGACCGAAGCGCGGTAGTAACTTCATTCGGACTCGACACGGCGGTGCCATCCACTTTGGTGACGACATCGCCCGCTTTGATGCCGGCCTTTTCGGCGACGGAATCCTTCATCACCGCACGAATCAGCACGCCTTCCTTCACTCCGAAGTATTGCCCGAGTTGGCCATTTACCGATTCCGCTTCCACGCCAAGCATGCCGCTTCGCCAACTCATGAAAGTCTTCGGGATATCCGGTACCGGAATGTTGTGAAACTCCTCCGGATTCGGCATCTCGAAGCGAAAACCTTCGAGACCCTTGCCCGCAAATGCCTTGCGCATGGCGATCTTGACAACCAGTGTCTGGGTCGCCCCCCCGCGGCTGACAAGAATTTTCACTTCGCGGCCGGCTGGAGTTTCTCTAACCAGGCGAATGAACTGCTCGGTGCCCTCGACGCGCTCGTTGTTGTACTCGAGGGCCACGTCGCCAACTTTCAGGCCGGCCTTGGCCGCCGGACTGTCTTCCTCCACACGAGTGATTTCCACGCCATGCTCATCTTTGAGATGAAGCGCCTTCGCCCGTTCCGCATCAATCTCCTGAACCGCCACACCGAGAAAGCTTCCGCCACCCATCTGCGCGAAGAAGACCGTGGGGTCCGCCACTTCTGGTGTATGCTGCGCGAAGGAGGGAACGACGGTAATCAAGGCGGAAATTGCAACTGGCCAAATGAATCTGTTCATACGTACCTCTCTATTTCTACTTCTGGCGGCGCAAGTAAATGATTCCCGTATTCGCGCTGATTTGCAAAAGAGGTCCGCCGCCGTTCAGCGCGCCTTCTGCCGTGAGCGACGCAGGCCTTTGCGTCACCGGAATCTCCGGAAACTCCGAGATAATCCGGCCTGCGCGGCCGCTATCGCACTGTGCATGTACGGTCAACGGCAAGTTAGACGGGATGAGAACGGTAATGTCACCAGTGCCTGTAGTCAGCGTGGAATTCTGAAGCTTCAGGCCCGGAATCAGTTCCGCCAGGATGCTGCCGACATCGGTTACGGCGCGTAGCGAACCCGTGACGTTCCTGAGACGAATCGCGCCGCCGGAGGATTCGCACCGGACGCTCTGCGCCGACCCGACCTGGATGGAACCGCCGGAATTTTCCGCCATCACCACGCCGCCCGCACTCAGCACATCAATACGCCCGGCTCCTGTATGAGCTGTCACCGAAGAGGCCGCGCGTTCCACGCGGATGCTGCCCCCAGCGGTGGAACAATGGACCGGCGAGCCCGTTTCACGAACGGTGATATCGCCGCCCGCGGTCTCAAACCACGATTCCTTACCGCAACGCTCCACGCTGATGGAGCCTCCACCGGAAAAGCATTTCACCCCGCCCTCAATGGTGCCGAGATGAATTTCGCCGCCGCCAGTCCGGGCAAAGAGTTCTCCGCCGATACGATCAATCTGCAATACTCCACCCGCACTTTGCGCTTCGACACTTCCCGTGAGATTCACGGCGCTGACATTGCCGCCACCGCTGTGAATCACCAATCGCTGCAACGTGGATGGGACCTGGAATTCCACGTCGGAACTCAAATCCGCCCTCGTCGGACCCAACACGAATTCGAGGCTTGTCCCCCGGTTCACTGTTCGGAGCACGACGGGTTTTAGTAGCCGCCTGGCATCCGCCTCGCTGCGAGCTTGTACGCGAGAGCGCAGAACAAAAGAGAGGCGATTCGCCGATCCGCCCCGCACCGCGACACCGCCTGTGGTTTTCACCGTCACCAAGCCTGATAAAGGAACGGGGGCGGAGCCTCTTGTTTCGAGAATCCAATCCGATCCCTCGCGCCGCAACATATCCTGGGCGAAAACGGTAACTGAGACCAACGTAAGAACAAACGCGACAACTGGTTGACGGCTTTTCATTAGAACGTATCTTCCGAAGCTCTCATCTCATGTAACACAGTCTGGCAGCGCAAACGAATATAGGTATTGTCTTCCTTACGCAAGACCTCCTGTAATACTCCGGCCATAGCGGGCTCCCGCTTCTGCACCAGCAGATCGATGGCTTGGGTGCGCACGCCCGGATTGTCGTCGCTCAAGACCGCTCGCGACAACGCACGGCGCACCTCGGCGTCGGCGAACGAACGCTTCAGTCCCTGCAGCGCCTTGAGCCGCACACCGGAATTCGGGTCGTGTTGAAACGCGTATAACAACGTGCTGCGCACGTCGGTGTTGCTCCCTGCATTCGCGTTCAACAATTCCATCGATTCCACTCGCAACCCTGGATCGGACGCCTCGCGCGCCGCATTCACCAGCAGCTTTCTGATGGAGTCGTCCACGCATTGGCCGGAAAGAGTACGCTGGCGGGTTTCATCCACGACGATTTGTACCCGGCCCTCGGGTCCCGGTTCCACATAACGAACACGGGAAGCGACCGGAGAGTTGCTCGCGGCACCCGGAGCATAGACGGTGGCCGGACCGGCACCCAAAGGAATGAGTCTGGCACTAATGAAGCCAATCGCCAGCAGCGCTACTGCCCCGGCGGGAGTTACCCAGGCAGGACGCAGCCAGCTGAACCAGCGGCGATTCGGCGGAACAGGCTCGTGAGCGGCGGGAAGCGCGAGGCGGAGATTGCGGCGGCAATTTGCCAGCAGGGCCTGATCCACATCGGGTTGGAACGCATCGAGGGAGCGGTGAAGGGCCTGTGTGCGCTTCCGCTCAGCGCGGCAACTCTGGCACCCGTCCAGATGCTGCTCTAGAAACTCATCATCATCAAACGAAAGTTCGCCATACAATTGCAAGGGTAGTAGCCTTGCGGCATCATCACAGTTCATACAAAATCTCCCAGAGCAACCCTCAATTTCTGTGTTGCCCGAAACAGGCAGTTCTTGGCAGCCTCTTCCGTGGTTCCGAGCATTTCCCCTATCGCCCGGAGCCGTAGCCCCTGGTAATGACGCAGTTCGAACACAAGCCTTTCCCGCTGCGTGAGTTCGCCCAGCACTTCCTCAATGCGCAATCCCAACTGCTGGCTCATCAATTTCCGCTGCGGATCGTTCTCGGCGCGCTCCTCGGGAACGACATCCATTCGATCCACCGGTCCCTCGGAAGTCTCAATTACGGACGATTCCTCGCGGCGCACTTTCCGCTTCCGTAGGTGGTCCAGACAGAGGTTGGTCACAATCCGATACAGCCAGGTGTGGAAACTGCAATCGAAGCGGAAAGTATGCAGATTTCGGTACACGCGGAGAAAAGCCTCCTGATATACGTCGCTTGCATCTTCCGGAGAACGCAAGAGGTTCAGCGCAAGCCGGAGCACACTCTGGTCATATGCTTGGACCAGCTCCTCAAAGGCGTATTGATCGCCCCCCTGCGCCGCCCGGATTAAAGCGGCCTCGTCCATGCCGATTGCCGGTTTCGACCTAAGGGGCGCTACCGCTTCCCCATTGCCTGTCAACATACGGGTAGACGGACGAAAGCAAAAAACGATAGAGAGTCAAAGCCGGTAAACTTCGTCCGCCCGGTAGTATACCAGGAGTAGAATAACCACATCCTTACTATGGAACGCCGTATTTTCCTACAATTGGCAGCGCTGCTGCCCGCCGTCGCCCGCGGCGCGAAGGGCATTGACGAATATGCGCCGGAGAACATCAGGATCTCCCATCGTATCAACGGCCGGACGATTTCGGACGACGATTTGCTGTTCCTGAAGCAGATCGGGCTGCGTTGGGTTCGCGTGGAGTTCAGCGAGGGCGCGGCCCCGTTCGAATACCTTCGGTCGACGCGGGACCGGTTCGCCAAGTTTGGACTTCGCATCTCGTCCGGCGTTCACTATTCTTATAGGTCGTTGAAGGTACAGCTTGGGCAGCCAGGAAGGGATGCGGACATCGAAACGTACCGCCAGTTCCTGCGGGATTTGGGAAAACTGGAGATTCCGGTTGCGTCCTACGATTTTCATCCGGCAAATACGTATACAACCAAGATGATCGAACGGCGCGGCTACACGTCGCGCGAATTTGACTTGGCGGACTTCCGCGCCCACATCGAGAAGCAGGCGTTCGATCGAGAATATTCAGCCGAGGATATATGGAACAACTACACGTATTTCTTCAAAGCTGTGCTGCCGGTTGCGGAAGAGGCCGGTGTAAAACTGGCGCTGCATCCCGACGATCCGCCGGTGGCGAAAATGAACGGCGTGGCGAAGATCTTTACGCATTATGATGGCTATCACCGCGCCGAACAACTGGCCGGGGCGAGCAAGAATTGGGGACTTACCTTTTGCGTCGGTACGTGGTCGGAAGGCGGCGACAAGATGGGCAAGAATGTCTTCGAGATGATCAAGGATTTCGGCAGCCGCGGACGATTGTTGGAAGTGCATTTCCGCAATGTGACCGGCCCTATGCCGCATTTTGATGAGACTTTTCCGGACGACGGTTATATGGATATGTACCGCGTGATGAAGGCTCTGCGCGAAGTGAAGTTCAATGGTTCGGCCGAACCGGACCATGTGCCGAAACTGGTTGGAGATACGGGAATGCTGCGTGCCGGGACGGCTTATTGCATTGCTTACATGCGGTCGCTGCTGCGGCGTGCGAATGAAGAAGTGGGCTAGTTCAATTCATCCTTGGCTCGACCAATTGCAATGACGAAGGACGACGGTTGAATGCCAGTGAAGCGAAAACTTCCGTTGCCGGTGTTAACCGACAAACCATACCAGTCTCCGATGAAGCACGAGGATGCCGAGAACGCGTGTCCGGTCTGCTGCCAGAACACACCGGAGCCGAAACACCGGTTCGACGAGGTCGAGCCACGCGACAGAAAATACGGCAGGCCGTCAGCAATCTCATTCAGACCGTTGGTCAGCCGTTCCATCAGATCCTCACTTGCATACACCTGATCTTTCACGTCGCCCTCGGACAAATCGATCCTGACGCCTCGCATTCGCGAAGGATTCGATTTCGCGTCTTCTACGATCAGGGCAGTGATCATCGCGTGCGCCCGATCGGTATCGATACGGTCCACCACTTTGGACCAAACAATGCGCGCCGTTGGTCTCTTTGCGAAATGCTCGAACGCTTCGAGCGAAGTCTGGCCCGATCCGATCTTCAGGAAGAGGCTGAAAATTGTAATCACACGAAAGGCTGAATTCATGGCGTCACCACAACCGATCCGCGGGGAAATGCGAACTTACGCCCAATCTCATCGATAATATTCACCTGGCAAGTGTACGTGCCCGGAGGAAGCTTTGCCAATGCCACTTGGAATTGCAATGGTACCGTACTCCGGCGCCCTTTGAGTTCCTCCCCCAGCCTTACCGCGGGCGACTCGAAGGCCTTCTTATCGCCAAGAAAGAACGCCAGGTTCGCCTGAACGCTGGTCGCCTTCGTATCCGCCTGGGTGGCCGGATCGTAAACCTCGAGATACACAAAAAGGTTCTGATCCTTGCGGAACACATGTGTCACACTCGGGATCAACCGTTGCCCATCCTGCACCAGCGGATCGGCAGACAGCAGTTTCTTCTTCGTCCCCGCATCGCCCACGGCGGCCGTCAGCGCTTCCCGCTGCCCGCTCCACACAACGGAGCTCAGCTTCAGGCCGGTCTTCTGGTCCACCATATTCGGAACAGTGAACGCCGATTCGAACGTGCCCATCTTGCCCGTGGCATTCTCGCGCGCCAGTACCTTCAGCTTGAAATCACCCGGCGGCAGCGTGAACCCCGTGCTGTACTGAAAACTTCCGCGTTTCTTCTGCGTGGCATCGGCCGCGTTCAGTTTCACCTTGATACCGTCACGTACGCTGCCCATCAGCTTGCCCTTGCCGTCGCGGACCTGGCCGATGAAGTCGAATTCGGTAATCTCGTCGGCCCCTTTCTTTTTCATGTCGACTTGAGCCGTGGGAATCTTCACCGAGACCGGTACAAAAAACGCGTCTTTGGCAATACGGAAGTAATCGATCTCGAGCGCCATCCGCAGATCCGTCAGCGGATCGCCCAACAAGAGCGCCTCTTGAAGCTGCTGCTCTTTATCGTTCGCGTTGAACTTCGCGAACTGCTTTTGAGCGAAGTAACCGCCGCGATAATCGAGCTTCGCGTTCATCTTTTCGTTCAGTACGACTTTCAAGCGCCGGTACTTGCCGTCGCGCGCGTCGTTCGTGCTGTAGTAACCCAGAATGTAGTAACTGCCGATGTCCTTCTGCACCTGCTGAATACCCAACGCGAGGTCGTTGTTATCGAGGAAGGCTTTGCCGCCTGTATCGGCTGCCAGCGAGGTGAGCGTCTCCTGCGCGTCGTGAGCCGAAGCCCTCTGATTGGTTTGGGTGCCGCCGCTATAGATGCCGTTTCCACGCGGCGAGTTCTTCGTCGCGTCCCCCGCCGGAGGCGTGGCGCTCAACCCGCTGGCGTCGATGGGGTAGAACGCGACGTTCGCTTTGATCGCGGCATTGATGGTTGCGCGCAGTTGCGATTGATTCTCCATGCCGGTTTTCTGAATACCGCTGGAGAAGTAGACCAGCGCCTTCTTTTCCGGCAGCGAACCGAGCATTTTAGCCGCCGTCTCGAGCGCAGCCAGCTTCAGATCGGTATTAAAGATGTTGTATTCGGTCTCATCGGCAACGAACGCGGCGCCGGTATCTTCTTCATTATCGTCGCCGGTGTTGGCCAGCCCGGCTAAGTCGGAAGCCTCGCCGATGTGGAATCCTTTTATGGTGGACACGAGCGTCTCGCGGTCTTCGGTGAAGTCCTGTTCCACGCGAACCTTGTTCGTGTTGGTCATGATCGCTACAAGATCTGACGACGTCATTTGTTTAGCGAGAAATTTTAGGGCTCCGTCTTGCGCGCGTATCTGATCCTGAATCGGCATTGACGAAAAATCGAACAGCATTACCATGAGACGGCGATCCTGATAGCGGATCTGTCCCGGCGTCGAAGCGCTGAACCCTGCCGGCACCACGTGCGACGTGGGCGGCGCGATGGTCGCCACATTGACCGGCGGCGCCACCTCCCCGGTGAGTTTCTGAAATTCGAATACGGAGATGGGTTGCGGTTTGCCATCTTCGGTGAGCGTGAAGTCGCTGGCCTTCAGACCTTCAATCACTTTGCCGGATTTGTCCTTCACTTCCACGTTGACGATCACAAGATTCGTCGACGACTTGAAGGTGAAAGTTTTTTGCGGCTCTTGAGCCGGTAACAGCAGTGCGATCGAAAGGAGAATCGAGATACGTCTCATATTAAAATCGAAGCCTCACAGTGGCAGTCACAGTGCGCATACCGCCGGCGGTGGTCGCGAGATTGTAGTTCACCGCGTTCACAACAGTACCGATGCCGGTGATATTCACGTGATTGAGCGTATTGCTCGAATCGACGCGGAACTCCAGCCTGCGCCGGTCGTCGCCAAGCCGGAACGATCGTCCCAGCCCCATGTTGAGATTGAACTGCCACGGCCCGGGAATTGTGTTCCGTGAAGCATCGCCATAAAAGCCCGACGGTGGAATCGCAAACGCCAGCGGATTGAAGTAACCGGAACCGTCGTCGATCGGCAAGCCCGTTGCGTTCGCGCGCCCACTGCCGATGGCTCCCGTGCCGCCGTTGTTGCTCTGGTTGCCCAGCACTCGCGCTGTAAATGGCGATCCGGAACTAAGACTAATGCTGCCGTTCAGCGTCCAATCGGAGAACGCGCGATTCACCCAGGCGTGCGAGCTCGGAGCAAACCCGTTATTTCCGAAAGGCGACGTGAGCACGTAATTGTCGCTGAACACATGGCGGCGGTCGAAGCTCGAAAGCCCTCGCTCGGCGCGGAAATTCGTATCGTCTTGAACGATGGTGTTCCCTGCCCCGCCGAACGTGGAAGTGTCGTCGATCGATTTCGAGAATGTGTACGTAAAGTTAGTCGAAACGCCCCGCCGAAAGCGCCGCATCACCCGCACCTGGCCGGCGTGATAGAGGGAGTCCGCATCCGAGGATTCGTATGTGAAGCCGACGGCGTTGCCGATCTGGCGATTCTGTTCCGCCGTCAGCGGAGAACCGGCCGGCGCCCGATTTGGCAACCGGTTCAGATCGAGCCGCGTGCCTTTGGTGCCGATGTAACCTAGTTCGACCACAACCGATCTAGTGATGCTGTCCTGGAGAAATACCGTCCAAGTCTGCGCATAGCCGGTGCGGTAGTCACGGTCCACCGCGAATGTGTTTTTGATCGTCTGAGCCGGAAGTGTGCTGGTGAAGCCAGTGGCGATATTGAGCGGATTCGCCGTGCTCGTCGTAATCGTATTACTGGTCGCGAACGGCGGCTGCGATGCCAGCTTGGCCGCGAACTGCGCCCAAATCGACTCGTTGTAGTAGATGCCGTAGCCGACGCGAAGCGTCATCTGCGGCCTCTTTGCCCAAGGCTTCCAAGCGATGCCGATTCTCGGCGCGAAGTTATTCTTGTCAGGGTTGATCAGGCCGCTGGGAAACGAGCCGCTATACGGACCCGTCTGGCCCGGCGTTACAGGGGCGACGGCCGAGAAGGCCGGCCCGATGTCCAGATTCGCCATGCGGTTGTACTTTTCCGTATACGGAGCGAAGTACTCGTAACGCAAGCCGGCGTTGATCGTCAGGTTCGCTCTCACCCGGAAATCGTCATTCATAAAGAGGTTGTAAACCGAATCGCGAAAGTAGTTGCTGGTGCTCCCATATCGAATCGAAGCCGATTGCGGAGTCCCGAGCAGATAATCGGCGAAATCGAAACCCGTGCCTGGCAGAGGATTTCCTTTGCTGTCGAAGGCGCTTGTGCCGATGCCGCTGAAGGTGTACGAGCCGCGCGCATTGGAATCGGTCTTGGTGTTGAGTTGGACACGGCGGAATTCGCCGCCAAATTGCATCGTATGCTTGCCCCTCACCCACGTGACGCCTTCGGTAAGCGAAGACGTCTGGTTGCGCGTGAGTATCGGGCTTGAATCCGACAGGCCGCCGAAATTCGTGAAGCTCAGGTTCGGCGGACCGTAGTTGATCGGGTCAGTCGATGTTCCTTGAATCCCAAGCAGCGCGGCGATGTTAGCTCCGTTGGCGAAAAACGGAATCGTTTCGTTGGTGTTGCGGCTGAAACTGAACCTTAGATTGCTGATCACTCTCGCTGTGAAGTTATGCGTGTATCCAACGTTCGCAGAGAGGCCTTGGCCGTCGGCCGTGTCGTCGAAGCCAAACAGGTTCGGAGTGAGATTGTTGCGCCGCTGCATGTTGAAGGAACCATCGACACGGTTTTTCGAGTTCAGCGTGTGATTCATCCGCAGACCGACGTTATCGCTGTCGTTCGGCACCGACGTGGTGAAGTGATAGTTCTGCGTGGCGCCCGGGACATTCGGCAACGGGAAATAGTTCAACAGCGCTTGCGCGATGGGATTGATGCGGCTGGCCGGAATGATGTTGCCGGTAAACGGTGCTCCGTTCTGCGCGTCATAAATCGTCACCGGAACGTTTGTCGCCGCTTGCGAGAAGTTGCCTGCACGTTCCGCCGCTGTCGGCAGAGTCGACCACATATCCTGCGGATTGCGAGCACGAGTGCCGTTATAGGTCAGAAAGAAAAATGTCTTTTCGTCATGGACGATATGTTTGAGGATCAGCGGTCCGCCAACCACAAGGCCGAAGCGGCCGGAACCAAACGACGGCTTCGCTACCTCTGCGCCGCTGATGGAGAATTGCTTGGCATCGAGCACCGAGTTGCCGAGCGTAAAAAACGCCGATCCGCGAATCGAAAGTTGGCGCCCGCGTCCGGCGCGGTTGCCGAAGTTGCTGGCTGAACCCGGGAGTCCGTTGCCGAACCTGCGATCGCCACGGCCACCGCCGGCGCCAGGTCCACGTCCCGGTCCGCCTCCACCGCCAAATCCGCTGCCACCGCGTCCGCCCCCGAATCCACCG
>Ga0105240_10003537_pt1 | contig 24233 bp, 21 predicted proteins | sample KBSC54metaG_FD_80426 | JGI IMG/M metagenome (GOLD analysis project Ga0105240, IMG submission 80426) | Corn rhizosphere microbial communities from Kellogg Biological Station, Michigan, USA - KBS C5-4 metaG | ecosystem: Host-associated > Plants > Roots > Rhizosphere > Soil | place: Michigan, USA...
CTGTTCCATTGTGTTACCTGTTCGTATGTAAATTTCTGCTCAGGAAGAGTCGCTGCCAGTGAAGAGGGATGACGCTGTCGCGGGACCAAATCAATTGCGGTGAACCTTCGAAGCCGATACCCCAATTGTACCTGCGAAACAGCGGCAGCGATAGCTTATTCCAAGCGGATCTGTCTACTGCGCCGACTTAAGAGCCTGCATCAGCTCCTCCAGGCGGGGCCGTTCTGCATCGCTGACCCCTACGGCTTCGAGCTCCGGCGTGCGGAATCCGGCGACGTGGAACCCGGCCCGATCGGCCGCGGAAACCGCCACTCCGCCGCGCTGGGCTACGAATACGGACGCCCGGTGCTTGCCCAACCGGTAGAGCAGTTGCGCGACCGGCCGGCCTTCCACATAGCTGAGGTTGGCTCCATCGAGCGTGACGTCCGCGGGCAGGCTCTGCGGCAGGTTGAAGCTGAAGGGAAGCCTGCCCTGGAACCATGGTTTGACCGTATGCCGGTCTGAGGACACGACTTCGGGCGGCGTGTCCACCGCCATGGTGGCAATATGCTGGTCCACCACCTCGGCCACGAGCGCCGATTTCGCCGCATGGTCCCGGCTGAGCGGCACCAGGGCCACAGCGACGGCCAGCACCGCCGCCGCCAAAGCCCACGGCATCCATGCGCTGCGTTGGGGAGCAGGCGCGATCACGCGGCGCATCCGCTGCTCCAGTCCCGAGGGCTGCTCATACTTCGCTCCGGCAGCCGCGACCCGCCGCTTCAGAATCCCCAGTGCGAGGCAGCGCGAGCTGCACTCCAGGCAACCCGCAAGATGTTGCTCGGCGCTCGCCAGCTCCGGCGGGTTCAGCTCACCGTCGACGATTGCGTTCAGCGTCTCCGCGCTCAGGTGTTGATTCATCTCGCCGACCTCCTTCCCGGAGTGTTGCCTGCATCCAGACTTATCCTCAGCGCGGCACGCGCGCGGGCAATGCGAGACATCACAGTGCCCATCGGAATCTCCAGCACAGCTGCGATCTCCCGATACTTCATCTCCTCCACGTCGCACAGCAGCACCACTTCCAGCAGCGGAGGCGGAAGCTGCTGCAGCGCCTGCTCCAGGGCGTCGCGGTCGGCCAGCCGCAGGAGGCTGAGCTCCGGGGTGTCGCGATCGATGGCGCTCTCCGGAATGGCCGTTCCTTCCAACTCTTCCTCCAGTGCCACGGTTCGGGTGGCGGCCAGTCCGCTGCGCGAGCTGAGAAATGTATTGCGCAGTATGCGGAAGATCCACGCCTTGAAGTTGGTCCCGGCTTCGAATCCATCAAAGCCGCGCAGCGCCTTCAGCAGCGTCTCCTGAACCACGTCCTCTGCCTCCACGGAGTCGCGCGTGAGCCAGCGCGCCAGGTTGTAGAGACCGGGCAGCAGCGGCATGGCAAGCTCCTCAAAGCCCTGCGCCGCAGGTCTCTCCTCGCGAGGCGCGCGCCTCCATGGCAACAGCGTCATTCCGGCAAACTCCGTCGCCTCCACTTGTGCAAACAAGTCCGGCTCACACTTTATTCCGCGCCGCGATGGAATAAATCTGCGCAGCCGCAGTTACGTGGGTGGAGGAACCAACAATGGATGATACCCCCAGCACCGCTCGCGACCCTCAGGATGGGCCCAGCGATTCACCGGCCGCGCACAACGACGGCATCGACCGCCGCAACTTTCTCGGCTGCATGGCGTGGGCCGGCACCGGCCTGCTCTGGACCTTCGCCGGCGGGGTGCCTAGCTCAAAGCTCTTCGCCGCCTCTCCTGCGCCCACATCGGCTCACGGTGCCGGCAGCAGCTTCAGCTTTGTGCAGATCAGCGACAGCCATATCGGCTTCAACAAGGCCGCTAACCAGGACGTCGCCGGCACGCTGAAGCTTGCGATCGACAAGATCGACGCTCTGCCCGCCGCGCCCGAGTTTATGCTGCACACGGGCGACATCACGCAGTCCGCCAAGGCGTCCGAGTTCGACACGGCGCAGCAGATCATCCGCGGCTCGCGCATTCAGCAGGTCCACTACGTGCCCGGCGAGCACGACACCGCCAGCGACGATGGCACGCTCTATCGCGAGCGCTTCGGCAAAGGGACGGTGGGAAGCGGCTGGTACAGCTTCGACCACAAGGGCGTCCACTTCATCGGGCTGAACAACTCCGTGCAGGTGGATGCGATGGGCGGACTGGGCGCCGACCAGCTTGCCTGGATGAAGAAAGACGTCGCGGGCCTCTCCGCCTCGACGCCCATCGTCGTCTTCGCGCACATCCCGCTCTGGATGGTGTATCCGGACTGGGGCTGGGGCACGCGCGATGGCGCGGAGGCCCTCTCCTACCTGCGCCGCTTTGGGTCCGTCACGGTGCTGAACGGGCACATTCATCAGATCGTGCAGAAGGTGGAAGGCAATCTCTCGTTTCATACCGCGGCTTCGACGGCGTTCCCGCAACCTGCGCCGGGCAAGGCTCCCAGCGCCGGGCCTATGGTGGTTCCCGCCGGCCAACTGAAGAGCGTGCTGGGCATCACCGAGGCGCGCTACATCGGCCGCCGCGGACCGCTTGCCGTGGTCGACTCCTCGCTGGAGCAGAAGGGATGAAGCTCGCGCACCTGGCGAGCTGGGCGCTCGCGCTCACTGTCACGCCGTCCCTGCTGCTGGCCCGCGTCCATCCGTTTGGGGACGCGGGCCTCAGCCGCCCGGCGCCGACGTGGGCGAGGATTCCCGCCGAGACGTCAATTCCCGCCGAAGTCCGCAGCCTGCTCGACGCGAAATGCGCCGATTGTCACTCCTCCACGCCGCGAGCGCCGCTCTATCGCCGGTTCGCGCCTGTCTCCTGGCTGCTGGAGCGCGACATTCTGGAGGCGCGCGCGCAGTTCAATCTCAGCGCGTGGAATCGCTATACCCCCGAGCAGCAGGACACGCTGCGCGCCAAGATGGTGGAGCAGGTCCGCTCCGGCGCGATGCCCCTGCCGCAGTACCGCCTCATCCACCGGAACGCGAGCATCACTCCGCACGATATTGAGGTGCTCACGGCGTGGGCGCGTTCCTCCTCGAAGCCGGACGATACCTCGGACGCCGGCTCTCCTGGCGATGCGGCTCGGGGGCAGGCCATCTTTGAGAAGCGATGCACCGGCTGCCACTCCCTCACCAGGGCTCATGAGGGGCCGCCACTGGCCGGAGTGTTCGGCCGCCACATCGGCTCCGTGCCCAACTTTCCTTACTCGGCTGCGCTGCGCTCCAGCAATGTCGTCTGGGACCGGCTCTCGCTGGACCTGTGGCTCACCGAGCCCGACGCCTTTATTCCCAATAGCAACATGGACTTCCGGCTTCCGAAGGCGCAGGAGCGTCGAGATCTGATCGCCTACCTGCAGCAACTGCCCCGGTAATTGCGGGTCGATGTAACGTTTCCGCCGGTTTGCATTGACCGAAAAATGGTATGCTCAAGCGCCGCATTTCCTATATAAATCAATCTTCCCCGTGAGTTTTTCTTTCGGCCGATTCTGCCGCTCACCGGTGCAGCAGCCCATCCTGGGCGCCGAGCAGATGCCGATGCGCAAGCAATGGAACCTGCAGCAGCTGGATCAACGTGACTCGACCCTCCTCAAAGGTCTGGCGATCGTATTCATCGTGCTGCATAATTTCTTCCACTTCGTCAGCCCGGCGCGTCAGAACGAGTTCACCTTTGATCCGGGCGCTTATCGCGTGTTCCTTCAGGAGGTGGTCCGGCCTTCACACGCAATCCAGGCCTTCTTTTCCTTCTTCGGATTCCTCGGTATTCAGGCGTTCATCTTCATCTCCGCCTACGGGCTGGCCAAAAGTCACTGGGACGGGCCGGCCACCTGGACGGAGTTCATGCGGAGCAGGATCAAGAAGCTTTATCCCATGTTTCTGCTCATCGTTCTGCCGTGGCTCATTGCCACGACCGTCCTCGCCGGACCTTGGAGCATGGTCCACAGTATTCTTCTGCCTGTGGTGGCGGCGCTGCTCGGGGTCTCGACGCTGCTCGGGTTTGGCCTTCCGCCGGTGGGGCCGTGGTGGTTCATCCCGTTCATCATGCAGATGTACGCCCTCTGGTTCGGGCTGCGCTGGGTTGCAAGGCGATTCGGCTGGCAAGGCCTGCTGGCCATGGCGGCCGCAGGGATTGCGATTACCTGTGTGTTCAATCCGCTGCTGGCCAGCCGAAACATTAACCTGCTCATGACGCCCATAGGCCGCATGCCTGCCATTTGTCTTGGGATTCTCGCCGCGCGCTATCCGGTGCGCATCCACGGATGGCTCGCGTCCATTGGAGTTGCGGTACTGCTGCTCGGCAACGCCTACGCCGCTTTGTTTCCCTTTGCCGCCTTCGGAAGTCTGCTGGCCATGCTCTGGATTTATGACCGGGTACGGGGCCTGGTGCGCGACTCTGGTCTTCTGTTTCGCATTGGCGAGTGCTCGCTGCTGATCTTCCTGCTGAACGCAATTGTTCGCAATCAGCTCGTCTCTTACGCAAGCACGCCCGGGTGGCAGCTCTACTGCGGCTTTATATCCGCCGCACTTTCGATTGCTGTCGCAAATCTGATTGCGCGTCTGGTGGAAACACCGCGCGTGAAAAAGCCGGCTAGCGTTCCCGTACTGGGCACAACGTCGGAGGTCTGATTCCGTTCCGGGCAAACGGTACTGCGCTGCTTATCCCAGCAGGCCAGCGACCAGCGCGTTCCACTCCTCTTCGAGGGTCGTGCGGCGATACTGCTCGCCCGCGCGCCGGTACCAGTAGTCCGCGTTCCATTGCTCGCCTTCCTTGCGATGGAGATAGGCATGGACGGCCATGCCTTCCTTGGTCTCTAACGCGTCCACCAGGCCGTGGGCGCGAGACCAGTCGCCTTTCGCGTCCCACCACAAAGCTTCCAGCGGCGGCTTCAGTCCCGGCGGAGGCATGATCATCTTCAGCGACTCCATGAATGCATGTGAGTTCATGGCTCAGCTCCTACTCGCATTCTCGACCGCCAACGCGACGGAATTGCCGCCACCCAGGCACAGCGCGGCCACGCCGCGATGAGCTGCTCTGCGCTGCATCTCGTAGAGCAGCGTCACCAGGATGCGCGCACCCGAGGCGCCGATGGGATGGCCGATGGCAACCGCGCCGCCGTTCACATTCACTCGCTCCGGATCGAGTCCCAGCTCACCGCGCACCGCCATCGCCTGCACGCTAAAGGCCTCGTTCAGCTCGTAGAGGTCCACTGAGTCCGCTGTCCAGCCGGCTCTGTCCAGCACTTTGCGTATGCCTTCGATTGGCGCAAGCATGACCCACTTGGGCGCGATGCCGCTGGTGGCCTGCGCGCGAATGGTTGCCAAGGGCGCAAGCCCCAGCGCTTTCGCGCGTTCGGCCGACATTACCACCACTGCTGCCGCCGCATCGTTTACCCCTGGAGCATTCCCGGCAGTCACGGTGCCGCCTTCCTTGAAGGCGGGCTTTAGCGCGGCAAGCGCGGCACGCGCGGACTCGGGGTCCTCCAGCGCCGCGGCGCGGATGCTCTCATCGCGCGCGACGACCACTGGCGCAATTCCGCGCGCACTCACCGTCACGGGAACGATCTCGCCGGCGAAGCGGCCTTCGCGCTCGGCTGCTGCGGCCCGGCGATGCGACTCCAGCGCGTAGGCGTCCTGCTGCTCGCGCGTCAGCCGGTATTTTTCCGCGACCAGCTCGGCGGTGTTGCCCATGTGGAAGTCCTCGCAGGCGCACCACAGGCCGTCGTGGATCATGGAATCGACCGCCACGGCATTGCCCATGCGGAAGCCCTTGCGCGCGGCGGGCAGCAGATACGGAGCATTCGACATCGATTCCATTCCACCGGCGACCACGATCTCCGCGTTGCCGATTGCGATGGACTGTGCTGCCAGCGCTACCGCCTTCAGGCCCGAGCCGCACACCATATTCAACGTGAGCGCGGAGACCGTATCGGCCAAGCCGCCACGCAGCGCCGCCTGCCGGGCGGGATTCTGCCCGAGGCCCGCGGGCAGCACGCATCCCATAATGCACTCGTCTACCGTGGCCGCATCGATGCCGGCCCGCTTCACCGCCTCGCGGACGGCGATTGCACCCAGCTCCGTCGCCGACAGCGACGACAGCGCGCCTTGAAACTTGCCGACCGGCGTCCGTGCCGCCGAGACAATCACGACCTCTCGCATGCAGACCTCCTCTTCGCCGGAGCGGCGTCAGTATACGTCGCTCGCACCGCCGCGGGCGTGCGACGATCGAATCGCGGCGTCAGCTCGCCAGGGCCGACTGCGCCGCTTCGAGGATCCAGGCGAGCTCGGCCGGGCCGTGCGCGGTGCTCACAAAGGCAGCCTCAAACTGGCTGGGCGGCAGCCATACGCCGGACTCCAGCATGCGGCGGTGGAAGCGGCCAAAGGCTTCGGTGTCGCTGTTGCTGGCTGAGGCAAAGTCCGTCACCGGCCCGGCGGTAAAGAACCAGGTGAACATGGAGCCGATGCGGTTGGTGGTCAGCTTCACTCCGGCTTGGTCGGCAATCTGCGCAACCCCGTCCGCGATCTCGGCCGTCCTGCGCTCGAGCGCTGGATAGACCTCCTCCTCGTGCTCGACGAGATAGCTGAGCGTCGCGGCTCCTGCGGCCATCGCCAGCGGATTGCCGCTCAGCGTGCCCGCCTGGTACACCGGGCCGAGCGGCGCCAGCGTGTCGACAATGTCCGCGCGTCCGCCCAGGGCTCCGCAGGGCAGGCCGCCGCCCAGGATCTTGCCCAGCGTGGTCAGATCGGGCACGATGCCGTACAGCTCCTGCGCGCCGCCGAGCGCGAGCCGGAAGCCGGTCATCACCTCGTCGAAGATCAGCAGAGCTCCGTGATCGGAACACAACCGGCGCAGTCCCTCAAGAAAGCCGGGCGCGGGAGGGATCACACCGGCGTTGCCGACCACCGGTTCCACCATGACGCAGGCGATCTCGCGCGGGCGGCCGGCGAAGGCGGCTTCGACCGCTCCAAGATCGTTGAAGGGAAGCGCCAGCGTGAACTGCGCGGTCTCCGCGGGCACGCCGGCCGAACCGGGGATGCCGAGCGTCGCGACGCCCGACCCGGCCTTCACCAGCAGCGCGTCGGCGTGCCCGTGATAGCAGCCCTCGAACTTGATGACGAAGTTGCGGCCGGTGAATCCGCGCGCCAGCCGAATGGCGGACATGCAGGCCTCCGTTCCGGAGCTGACGAAGCGAAGCTTCTCCACCGAAGGAAAGCAGCGTTGCACCAGGCCAGCGAGCGCGGCCTCTCCGGCATGGGAGGCGCCGAAGCTCGCGCTGCGTCCCGCGGCCTCGCGGATCGCTTCGACCACCGGCGGGAAGGCGTGGCCGAGAATCATCGGTCCCCAGGAGCCGAACAGGTCGACGTAGCGGTTGTTGTCCGCATCGATCAGGTAGGCGCCCTCGGCCCGGGAGACGAATGGCGGATGCCCGCCCACGGCGCGGAAGGCACGCACGGGCGAGTTGACTCCGCCGGGGAACAGCTCGAGCGCGCGGCGCTCCAGTGCGCGCGACTGCGCGAAGTTGGTTGCGGAGGAGTCTGCCATGCTTCAAGTATAGGAGCCGCACGCGTTAGCTCCCGCGCTGTTTGGCTTTTGCTCTTCCGAACCAAGGGGATGAAGACTTCCGTGCGCGGGATTGGACCGCCTCCCGACCGTTATCCTCATCGTCCGCTGGTAGACTGATGCTTCGCCGACCCCCTCTGCGGCCTTCCGGCAGATTCTCAGCCCGGGCTCCGCAGCATCCGACAACCGCGCCAGCACTGTGCGTTCGTCCTGCACAGGAACCATGGAGAGAGTTTCGAGTGCCTGACGATTCGCTCGACACACCGGGCTTGCCAGAACCCATCGCAGAAAAGCCTGCCGCAGAGCCAGCCCCCGAGAAAAAGCGCGGCAAGCCCGCGGTCACCTATGCCGATGCCGGCGTGGATATCTCCTCCGGCGACCGCGCCAAGCAGCGCATCAAGATGCTGGCGCGCAAGACCTTCAACAAGCAGGTGCTCTCGGAGATCGGCGGCTTCGGCGGCTTGTTCGCACTCGATCTCGAAAAATACCCGCAGCCTGTGCTGGTCTCTTCCGCCGACGGCGTGGGCACCAAGCTGAAGGTGGCGTTTGAGTTGGGCGTGCACCACACCGTGGGCGCGGACCTGGTCAACCACTGCGTGAACGACATCGCCGTGCAGGGCGCCACGCCACTGTTCTTCCTTGACTATCTGGCCACCGGGAAATTGCGCGAGCAGGATGGCCAGATGGTGGAAACCGTGGTCAGCGGACTCTCCGAAGCCTGCCGCGCCAATGGCTGCGCGTTGATCGGCGGCGAGACTGCCCAGATGCCCGGCTTCTACGCCGATGGCGAGTACGACCTTGCCGGCACCATCATCGGCTGCGTGAACCGGCCCGACATCATTACCGGCGAGGGCATCCAGATTGGCGATGTACTGATTGGCATTCCTTCGAACGGGCTGCATACCAATGGCTACTCGCTCGCGCGCAAGCTGCTCTTTGACGTCGCGAAGTATGGCCCGGACCAATACGTGAACGAGCTGAAGGATAAGACCGGCGCGGCGCTGATGCGCACCCACCGCAGCTATCTGGCCATCATCAAGAAGCTGACCGGCGCTGGACTGGTGCGCGGCATGGCGCACATCACCGGCGGAGGCATCACCGAGAATCTGCCTCGGATTCTGCCGCGCGGCACAGGTGCTGCGGTCGACCTCTCCTCCTGGACGGTGCCGCCGCTGTTCGCGCATCTGCAGCAGCTGGGCAATGTGGAGCAGGAAGAGATGCTGCGGACCTTTAACATGGGCATCGGGCTTATCGTCGTGGTGCCGGGCGAGATGGTGAAGAAGGCGAAGGCGATCCTGAACCGCGCCAACGAGCGCCACTGCATCATCGGGCGCATTGTTCGCGGCGACCGCAAGGTGCTGTACAGCTAGATCAGCCGGTAAACTCTTCCTCGGCCGTCTCGGCAATGGCCTGCTCAGGAGTGACGCGGTGCGCCAGCGCATGGCCTGCAGCCACGGCGGAGATGCAGAGCACTACCGACAAGACCACATTGGCCAGCGCGCGTCCCCAGTGCCCGCTGCGCATCAGGTCGAGAGTCTGCAGGCTGAAGGAAGAAAACGTGGTGAAGCCTCCGCAGACCCCGACCATCACAAACAGCCGCAGATTGTCCGAGGCCGGATACCTGCCGGTCTGCAGCGTGAGCGTGCCGAAGTAGCCGATGATAAAGCTGCCCACAATGTTGATCAGCACGGTGCCGACCGGGAAGCCACCGCTGATCCCAATGGTCAGGCGCGTCAGTGCATAGCGCAGCAGTCCGCCCAGACCGCTGCCGAGAGTCACCCAGATGTAAGGCATCATCTGCCGAGTTCCCCTGTCATCGCTTGAAATGGCAGAGGTCATCAGCCGGAGCGTCCCTGGCGGTTGCGGGGCCTGACGCGGAGCGCTGGAGCTGCCCGGCGTCCCACCCCGAGGGGAGACCTCATTCCCTTGAGCTACAGGGTACAACACTCATTCTTCACCGCCGGCGCAAGACGCTCTGAGCGGCCTCTGCGGCAACCCCTGCGACTCCCGCCGAATCCAGACCGTATAATAGTTGGATATTCAGCCTCAGTTGCTTGCTGCATCGCGGCTGCACGTCCGGCCCGCGGCTGCACGTTGGCGCTGACCATCGGGGCGCGGCACGCAGGTGCGAATCGCTTTTGCTGTTCGTCTCCAGCCGCCGAGCCGCGGCTGCGCACGCCGGACGAACCGGAATAGACTCATCCCGGGAAAGGTTCAATGCCAGATCACATCAAAAAGCGGCTGGAAGAAGAGATTAAAGCGCTGGAGCGCGAGCTGACCCAGGAGCTTCCCGCCGAGATCAAAAAGGCTGTCGCCATGGGAGACCTGAGCGAAAACGCCGAATATCACATGGCCAAGCAGCGCCAGGTCTTCGTAAACGCGCGCCTCGGCCAGTTGAAGAAGCGCATGGGCGAGCTCGCGATGGTGAACCTGGCGAACATTCCCGCCGACAAGGTCGGCTTCGGCGCGACGGTCGTGGTCTACGACGCCAGCAAGGACGAGGAGATCTCCTACAAGCTGGTCACCAGCGAGGAATCCGACGTCACCCAGGGCCTCATCTCTACAACATCTCCGATCGGCCGCGCGCTGCTGGGCAAAAAGGTGGGCGATTCCGCTACAGTGGTGACGCCCAACGGCAAGCGCGAGCTCGAAATCCTGAAACTCACCACCATCCACGACGAGGTGGCGGGCGACCTGACCGACGAAAGCGTGAAGGCCGGTAAATAGACGCGAAGCAGAACGAAGAATTTCAGATGACCTGGACTAGCGCATTTGGGAGAGGCAGCGGCTGGCTGCTGCAGAAGATCGTCAACGGACTGGCTCTCACCAGGATCTCGCCCAACGCCCTCACCTTCATTGGCCTGGTGATCAATATTGTGGCGGCCTGCTTTTTCGGCTTCGCCCGCGCGCACAACGTCAACAGAATGTTCCTCATCGCCGGGCTGGTCATCATCGGCGCCGGCATCTTCGATATGGTGGATGGCCGCGTTGCCCGCCAGACCAACCAGGTCTCCGTCTTCGGTGCGTTCTTCGATTCGGTGCTGGACCGCTACTCCGACGTGGCCATCTTTTTCGGGCTGCTGGTCTTCTACGCGCGCGGCAACCGGCTGTTCTATGTCGGGCTGGTCGCCTTTGTGATGACCGCCTGTGTGATGGTCAGCTACACGCGCGCTCGCGCCGAAGCCCTCATCGGCTCCTGCAAGGTCGGCTTCATGGAGCGTCCGGAGCGCATCGTCTGCGTCATCCTGGGCGCGCTCTGCAATCGCTGGGGCGTCATGGCGCCGGCGCTCTGGGTGCTGGCGGTCTTCTCCACCATTACCGTCGTCCATCGCATCCGCTTCACCTACCTGGAAACCGAGCGCCGCAAACTCACCGCCTCCGCCCGCTAGGGCGTCGCATCGGCGTCGTTCGAGCGTCCTCTGCGATGCGAGCTCGCCCTATCGCGGCAAGGACAGCCGATCCTGAATCACGCTTGCCAGGTCCTGGTGATCCATCTGGAACACGATGGTGAGCGTGTCGCCCTGGACCCCCGCGAGAATGTAGGTTGCGGTCGCGTCCACGTGCTTCCCGGCAAGAAGGTTGACCCTCCAGTCCACGGTCGCCAGGAAGTAGCGGGGATCGAGAGGCTTCGCGTCAACGGTGTGAAGTTCGGTTCCGGAGACGCCCATTGCAGCGAAGCGCTGCTTCATGGTGGGAAGGATGGCGAGGAATTCCTCCCTCTTCACGGCCTGGACGCCCTGGGTTCCGGCAAACATAAACGTATCGGCGTACAAGCGGCCCATTGCGCTTAGATCCGATGTGGAGTTTGCCCTCTCGTACTCCACGAAGAACGCTTTCACTCGGTCGTCCATCTCTCCCTCGATTTCCGCTCCCGCTCCGGTGCGTGTTCCCGGCCGTGCGGTCCGCATGGAGACCCTAACTCAAAACGAGGACTGATCTCAATGCGTGCCGTCATCCGAGCAGAAGCGCACGTCCATTTAGGCCCGGGCGAGGCTCCAGAACGCCGCGAGCAACCCGGCCAGCGCCGCCAGGCTGACCCAGGCGAACCAGTCGCCCCACTGTTGATAGAGCGTCGCAACGTGGTGGACGGGAACCGTCGAGAGCATGGTGATCATGGCCCCGTCCGTGTGGGTCGGCTGCTCCGCGAGAATGCGCCCGCGATCATCGCTCACCGTCAGAAATCCGTTCCTGGCGTTGCGAACCATGTTGAAGCCGTCTTCCACACCGCGCACCAGCGACAGGTGCCCATGCCAGTCGGCATCGACGTTAAGGCCCTGGTCCCACGCCGGGACCAGCACCAGTCCTACCTGCTGCTGGCCGTAGTAGCGGGCGGGGTCGGGATAATCCATATCGCGGCAGATCTCCACGCCGATAGTGCCGACCGGCTGCGGAAGAATCGATATCTCGGTGCCTGGAGTGGTTTTGGACTCCCAGGTCGGCACAGGATGATGCTTGCGATACATGGTCTCGATCTCGCCGGTCGCGGAGTACAGCCGGGCTTCGTTGAAGTTGCCATGCGCGGTGACGTGGAGAATCCCCAGGAGCACCTGCACGTGGGCCTCGCGCGCAGTCTTCTGAAACAGTGCGTCCACCTTTGCAGATTCAGAATCCAGAATCAGCGCGGACATCTCCGGGAGCACCACGAAGTCGGTCCCCTGCGCCGCCAGCGGTTGCACCTGCGCCGCATACTTCTGGAGCACGGCCATGGTGGGCGCCTCATCCGGAGTCAGTTCGGTCTTCGCGCCGTGCATCTCCACCATGCCCACGCGGACTTCGTTCGAGCCCTGCATCGTCACGTGCAGCCGCATCATGCCGTACCCCACAACGCACGCGTAGAACCCAAGCAGCGCCACTGCCATGCGGACTCGGAACGGGTTCGGCTCGGAGAAGAGTGAGGCCAGTGCAGCGGGGAACAGGTTCACGGCGAAGCCGATCCCCCAAAGCCCCGCCAGAGCGGCAAGCTGCAGCACCGGCAGGTTCGCTACCTGGGTATAGCCGGTGCTGAGATAACTGCCTTGCCAGAGGCTCAAAAGATATTCCGTTGCCACCAGGGTCACGGGAAAGGCAAGCACCCCCAGCCACGGTCTGCCGCGGCGGACAAATTCGCCATAGAGCACCACGGCCACCGCAAACGAGGCCGCCGGAATCAGCACCCCACCCAGACAGAACAGGAGCGAAAAGTCTCCGACGTGCAAGCCGTAGTTCCAGAGCCCAAGTCCGCCGATGGCGCGCGCAACCAGAGCCGCAGCGGCCACCTGCCAGGTGCGCAATCTGGGCGCCAGCAGCAGCAGAGGAAGCGGCGCCAGCCATACCGGCCACCAGACGCGATGCAGTCCGAACGAAACAAAGTACGCTCCGGCGGTCAGCGCAATGGCGGTGAAGATTGCAAGCGCGCGGCGCGAGGAGTCAGCGGGCAAGTCCATTGAGAAGCCTCCGAAATGAGCGGTGCACCAGATTACGAAATTCCTTTTCCGAGAGTTCGAAGCGGCCTCCGCGCCAGAGCGCGAGGTAGCCGTGAACATGGGCCCAGAGCTCCATGGCGATCTCCCAGGGATCGTCCGGCTTCAGCTTGCCGGTTTCGATCCATGAAGAGACCGCATCCGCGGTGAGGTTCAGCGTGGGCGACTTGCGAGCGCGGAAGTCGGCCGGGAAGCGGCGCGCGCCGGGCCGGGGAGCTGCGAAGACGTAGTCGAAGATTCGCGGGTGGGCCAGCGCGTAGTCGAGATAGCCGTCCATGATGTGAACCATCTCCGATTCAAAGCTCTGCTCGCGGTCCATCCGGCGGAAGAATCCGGCGAGCTTCTGGAACTCCGAATCCACCACGCAGCCCAACAGCGCCTCGCGGTTGGGGAAGTGGTGGTAGATCGCCATGGGGGTGATGCCGGTCTCGCGGGCTACCCGGCGCATGGCGACGGCTTGCGGCCCCTCGGTCTCCAGGATGCCGAGGGCACACTCGTAAATCCGCTGTGACGTGCCATTCTTCTCGTTCATCTATACGCTGTATACCATAGAGGCTATACGGTGTACAGTTACTGCCAACCGAACCCTCGCTGCCGTGCGAGCTAGACTGGGAGTATGGACGAGCAGAAGGCGGTGGTCCTGCTGAGCGGCGGGCTGGACTCGACGACCGTGGTGGCGATTGCCAGGGAGCGGGGATTTGCCGTTTATGCGCTTAGCTTCGACTATGGCCAGAACCACCGTCAGGAGCTCGACTCGGCGGCGCGGGTGGCGAAGGTGTTGGGCGCGGCGCGGCATGCGGTGGTGAAGGTGGACCTGCGCTCGTTTGGCGGCTCGGCGCTGACTACGGATCAGCCGATTCCGAAGCACCGGTCCGCGGCGGAGATTGGACTGGGTATTCCGGTGACCTATGTGCCGGCCCGCAACACGGTCTTTCTGTCGCTGGCGCTGGCCTGGGCGGAGACGCTGGATGCTGTTGACATCTTTCTCGGCGTAAATGCGCTGGATTACAGCGGCTATCCCGATTGCCGGCCGGAGTTTATCGCGGCGTTCGAGCGGGTCGCCAACCTCGGCACCAAGATGGGCGCGGAAGGCGGGCGGCGCATCCGGCTGCACGCGCCGCTGATCTCCATGACGAAGAAAGAGATCGTGCAGACCGGCCTCTCGCTGGGCGTGGATTACAGCATGACGACGACCTGCTACGATCCGGCGCCGACGGGCGAGGCCTGCGGCGGATGCGATGCCTGCCTGCTGCGGTTGAAAGGCTTCGCCGAGGCGGGCGTGCGCGACCCTGCGGTGTACCGGCAGTAGCTTCCAGCAGCCCCTTCGACAGGCGACAATAGAGACAGTGCCGGGCGATTTGCCGGGCGAGGGAAGCGGAACCATGCCGTACGCGGTGAAAGAAATCTTCTACACGCTGCAGGGCGAAGGTGTGCACACCGGACGCGCTGCCGTGTTCTGCCGCTTTGCGGGATGCAATCTGTGGAGCGGCCGCGAAGAAGACCGCGCGGCGGCGACCTGCCAGTTCTGCGATACCGACTTCGTTGGCACCGATGGCGACGGCGGGGGCAAGTTCGCGAACGCGGAGGAGCTGGCGCGCGCGGTTGCGGCCAAGTGGGGCGCGGCCGATCCGGAGCGCCGATTCGTGGTCTGCACCGGCGGCGAGCCGCTGCTGCAACTGGACTGCGAACTCATCGATGCGCTGCACCGCGAGCGCTTCACGATTGCGATTGAAACCAACGGCACGCTTGCGGTGCCGGAGGGCGTCGACTGGGTGTGCGTGAGCCCGAAGGCGAATGCGAAGCTGGTCGTCGGCGGCGGCGACGAGATCAAGGTCGTGTACCCGCAGGAGGTGGAGCCGGAGGTGTATGCGGGGCTCGACTTCGAACACTGGTTCCTGCAGCCCAAGGACGGTCCGGATGCGGCCGAATCGCTCGAGGCGGCCATCCGATACTGCGGGCTGCACCCGCGCTGGCGGTTGAGCCTGCAGACGCATAAGCTCATCGGCATCCGGTGAGGTGGGGTCCCCCCGGGGAGTAGTAAGCTGGTAAACGCGGGTATGTCTTTGATTCAGTAGAGACAAGCCGGTTTTCCTGGTGTGGGAGTCCCTTTCTAGTTAACTCATGCACCATCGATGCTCGCTGGTATCCGTGGTTCCTCGATTCTTGGCGCGCGTTAAGAGAAGAAGGCCCGGCTGTGGGAGCCGGGCCTTCTCTTTCATGCTTAATTTAAGGATATCAGGTGGCACATAACTCGTGTCGCATGGAAATGTCTGGTGAAAGCTAAGCTGATTCAGCAAGTTACATGAAATTCGTTGCTTTGAGGGGCTTGACACGGGAATTCAGGGTGCCGAGTGCGGAGGTTCTTAAGCCGCCTTCTCTGTGAGGCCTGGCGAAAGGTAAACGGAAGTCGCCGTGATTCTGCCAAAGGTGTGTACTGCGGTAGACATTTGGACCTGCTAAACGCCTGATTCCGAATCTAATCGTCTTGTGGATCGATACGTGCATTGCTAGATTCATATAGCTGATCGCGGACAGCGATCACCGACCATCCTCCCAAAGAAGAGATCGCCGTGATGGGAAAGTTACTACTTGGAATCGGGAACCCGATCATAAATAGGCTAGCGATCTTCTTTGTGTTCGTCGCGCTCGGTATCCTCGCAGAGATCGCTTTTCGCAGGATTTATTCTCCTGACACTCCTTCCCCTTTGCATTCAGACAGGATTTTCAACTGCAGGTGCATCGCGCTCATCATCATCTTCCAAGGCTCCATTGAATTGATCTTTTTTCTGCCGGCATTGTGGCTGGCATCGGACATCGTGGCGCTATCGCATGGTCCATTCCTTGCACCGCGCCCTGGGATCCCCTTTGCGCTGTTCGTCGCTTTGCTTTCGAGTCTGATCGGGGACTTCATCTATTACTGGACGCATCGGCTTCAGCATTCATGCCGATGGTTGTGGCCGATTCACGAATTGCACCACGACGACGAACATATGAACGTGACCACCGCGCTCAGAATTCACTGGCTGGAGTCATGTTTGGAGCGCGCTGCGTGGCTTATACCGGCAGCTTTTTTGCCCAACCCTCTCATCACAATTCCACTGCTCTATTTGCTCGGATATGCGCGCACTACCTTTGAACACCTTGCGGTCCCTATCCACCTGGGCCCATTCAGCCGAGTGATTACAAGCCCCGCGAATCACCGCATCCACCATTCGAAATTGCCTGAACACATCGACAAGAATTTCGCGGCAGTGTGGCCGATCTGGGACGTGATTTTCGGAACCTATTGCGCCCCGAAGCGGGGCGAGTATCCTCCCACCGGGCTCATCTCAGGCAAAACTAGCAAAAGACTCCGAGACGCGATGTGGAATCCGTTCGAAGTCGCGAAGAAGCCGGCGGAATAGATCGCAACCTTACCGTTTGGCGGCCACGGAAACACGACACCGAGCTGCTGTTCTTAAAAGAGCAGCAGTATTCCCGCTGACTCCGGTTCAGCTGCCGGTGAAGGAGTTGCCGCGTGGATTTGCTGAATCGGGCGGGCAGGCTTAGACTGCGCCATGCGAAAAGCCATTGTGTTCTGCGCTCTCGCCGTGTGCGCGGCTGTTCCCATGTCTGCGCAGTCTTCGCTCGACACGCGTCTGGCGACGCAGAACTCGTTGTTTGAGGAGATTTACCAGACCGTCCTGCGCAACAATCCGCAGCGCGCCACCGCCCTGGGCGACTATCGCTATAACGACCGGCTGGGCGACTACACGGTGGCTCACCTGGCCGCGGTCAGCGAGGAACAGAAGGCGTTTCTCGCCCGCCTTACTGCGATCGATACCACGGGGTTCTCCGATCAGGACCTGCTCTCACATACGTTGATGGAGCGCGGGCTGCGCCAGCAGATCGAAGACTACGGCCTGAAGGATTGGGAGATGAGCGTCAATCAGCAGAACGGCATCCATACCGGGCTTGCGGATCTCCCGAACGCCGTCCCGCTGGACACGGTGAAGCACTACGACGATTACATCGCGCGGCTGCACCAGATTCCGCGCGTGCTGCGGGAAAACGAGGACCTGCTGCGGCTCGGCATTCGCGATCAACTGACAGAGCCCGGGTATATCGCGGAGAAGGTCGCGGTGCAGGCGAACGATGTCGCCAACTCGAAGCCCTTCCTGCGTGTGATCGCGAAGGTGCCGGCATCGTTCTCCGAGGCAGATCGCCAGCGCATTACGCACGAGATTCAGCAGGCGGTCGAGACCGAGGTGTCTCCTGCGTATGTTCAGTTTGCCGCGTTCATGAGCAAGGAATATGCGCCGCATGGACGGCTGAGGATCGGCGTCGACTCGCTGCCCGACGGCAAGCATCGCTATGAGGTTGCGGTGCGCGAGATGACGACGACGAACATGACCCCGGCTGAGATTCACCAGCTAGGGCTCGACGAGATCAAGCGCATCCGCGCGGAGATGGCAGACGTTGCGCATCGCGCGGGCTACAAGGATCTGGTCAGCTTTCAGGAGGCGCTGCGCAAAGACCCAAAGTTCCTTCCAACTTCCTCCGAACAGATCGTCGAGGTGGTGCGTCACTTCATTGACGGTATGCGGCCGAAGCTGCCTGAGCTGTTTACGATGTTGCCCGACTGCGCGGTGACGGTAGAAGCGATTCCGTCCTACCAGACCGGCGCCTCGACCCACTACCAAGCCAGCACGCCCGATTGCAGCCGCCCGGGCCGGGTCTCGGTGGCGACTTCGGATTTCGCCCACCGTACGCTGATTGACGATGAGGCGCTTGCGTATCACGAGGGCATCCCCGGCCACCACATGCAGCGCTCCATCCAGCAGCAGCTCAAGGGTCTGCCCAAGTTCCGGCTGCACGGCGCGGATGGCCTGAGCGTGAACGCTTACACGGAGGGTTGGGGCCTGTACGCGGAGGAACTGGGTAAATCCATCGTCTTCTATCAGGACCCCGGGTACGACTACGGCCGGCTTTCGAGCGAGCTGTTCCGCGCGGTGCGCCTGGTGGTGGATACGGGCATCCACTCGCAGGGCTGGACGCGGGACCAGGTGATCCAGTTCTTCCGCGAGAACTCGAACGAAGACGAGCCCAACATCCAGGCGGAGACCGACCGCTACATTGCGTGGCCCGGGCAATGCCTGTCGTACAAGATCGGTCAGCTCAAGTTTCGGGAGCTGCGCGCGCGGGCGCAGAACGAGCTGGGGCCAAAGTTCGACCTGCGGACGTTCCACGACGAGATGCTGTCGGCAGGTCCGATGCCGCTGGACCTGCTGGATGCGCGGACGAATGCCTGGATTGCGGCGCAGAAATCCGGGGCGAAGCTCGGGGGAGCCAGCGCCGCCGCCCCGATGATGGCTCAGTCGGATCTGACCTCGCCTCCTCCGTTTCGTCCCGGCCAACTTTGGCCGGACACCTCTGGCACCCCGGTGAACGCCCACGGAGCCGGTTTTTTATCCGATCGCGGAGTTTATTACTGGTTCGGTGAGTTCAAGACAGCGGGAGAGGGTGGCAATGTTGCGAATGTAGGTATCTCCGTCTATAGCTCGGACGACCTTTATCACTGGAAAAACGGCGGCATCGCGCTTCGCGTCAGCGATGATCCTGAAAGCGATATCGCGAAGGGCTCGATCATCGAGCGGCCCAAGGTTTTATTTAACGCTAAGACCGGCCTCTACGTAATGTGGTTTCATCTGGAGTTGAAGGGACAGGGATACAGATCTGCACGAGTTGGTGTCGCCACCAGCAAAACACCCCTGGGGCCGTACACCTTCCATCGAAGCTTTCGTCCAGATGGTCAGATGTCTCGCGACATGACGCTCTTCCAGGATGATGACGGCAAGGCTTACCTTATTACAACTTCTGAGGAAAACCAGACGCAGCATGTATCGCAACTGACCGATGATTATCTCGATACGACGGGTCATTACACTCGCATCCTCATTGGCAAGGCGCTTGAGGGCGAGGCGGTCTTTAAGGCGAACGGACACTATTTCTATATTGGGTCGCATACCACGGGTTGGAAACCGAATCCGGCATTCGCCGCCGTTGCAGATGCAATCACGGGCCCATGGAAGGAACTGGGCAATCCCTGCCGCGGCGAAAACGCGGAATTGACCTTCGGTGCACAAAGCACCTATATCCTGCCCGTCGCTGGTAAGCCGGGAGCATTCATCTTCATCGCCGATCAGTGGAGACCACAGAATGCCATCGATGGACGATACGTTTGGCTGCCCATCGAGCTAACCTCCGACAACTTCACAATTACCTGGCGAGATGAGTGGGACCTTCGTGTATTCGACAAGACTGCCCGGTCAGACTGACGAATAGTCCTCCCTTTTGGAACGTCAGGTCAGATACGGTTCCGCGATGGGAGCCGGTGGTGCGGGCGGGGTTTGATTGCCGAGGAGGGTGATGAAGGAAGGAAGTTGTGTGGTGGAGGGCTGTGGGCTAATCGCAGCTTAATTCCCGGGCAGGGTGATGGTGAAGGAGGTGCCCTGGTGGGGGGCGGTGGTGCAGGTGCGGACGCCGATGGTGCCGCCGTGTTTTTCGACGAGCTGGCGGACGACCCAGAGTCCGAGGCCGGAGCCGGTGAGGACCTTGGTGGTGAACAGCGGCTCGAAGATGCGGGCGAGGTTTTCCGGGCCGATGCCGGTGCCGTTGTCGGCGACGATGATGCGGAGCAGCGGCTTGCCGTTGCGGCGGGAGCTGCCGCGCGAGGTGCGGATGGTGACGTGTCCGCCGGGCTCGACGGCGTCGAGGCTGTTGGCGAGCAGGTTGGAGATGACCTGGCGGAGCTCGCCGGGGATGGCGGTGACGTGGAGGTCGCCGCGGTACTGCTTGGAGACGGTTGCGTTGCGCTCGAGGATCTTGCGGCGGTGCAGGTCGACGGCCGAGTCGATGATGCGGATGAGGGGAACGGTGATGGGCGCGACCGCCTCGCGGTAGAAGCCGAGGGTCTGGCGGGTGACGTGCGCGACGCGCTGGAGCTCTTCGTCTGCGACGTCGAGATAGCCAAGCAGAATATCGGAGCAGCTCTTTTCGCTGCGCGCGAGGTAGAGGACGTTCATCACGGCCTCGAGCGGGTTGTTGATCTCGTGCGCGATGGAGCTTGCCAGGCGGCCGACGGCGGCGAGCTTCTCGCTGCGGATGAGCGCCTCCTGCGCACGCTTGAGGTCGGTGACTTCGCGGGCTTCGGGCACGATGAAGGCGACTTTGCCTTCGGAATCGCGGACCGGAGTGAGGGAGAAATCGAAGCTGAGGGGCTGGCCGGAGGGAGTGGTAAGCATCGCTTCGGTGCGCACGAATTCTCCGGCGGCGGCCTGTTGCACGGCGGCGCGGACCCGCTGGGGCATGCCCGGGGTGTAGGCGAACCAGGGGCCCTCCCAGAACGGTTTTCCGACGACCTCCTCGCGGGTGCTGCGGGCGAAGCGGAGCGCGGCGTCGTTGCAGTCCAGCAGGCGGCCGTCGGCGCTGAGGATGCCGATGTACTCGAGGGTGGCGCTGTAGATGGCGCGGAAGCGCGCGAGGGTCTCCTGCAGCAGGTGCTGCTGGTGGGTTCGCTCGGTGATCTCGATGGTGGCGCAGGTGATCCCGGATATTTTTCCGGAGGCATCGCGCAGCGGCTCGACGACGAGATCGTAGACGCACGCATTGCCACCCACATGCACGGTGACGACTTCGCGCTGGGAGGCGCCGGTGGAGAGGGCACGGCGCTTGATTTCCTCAATGGCCTCAGCTTCGGCGCGATCTTCCAGAAAGTCTCGCTCGCGCTTGCCCAGGATTTGTGCGGCGTCGAATTCGGGCGCGGGGTTGTAGACCCAGGTGATCTTGAGGTCGATGTCCTGATTGAAGACGGTGACCGGGGTGGGCCGAAGGGCGAGCTCAAACCGCTGTTTGGTGAGCTGCAGCTCCTCGTCGGTGCGCTTGAGGTCGTCGATATCCGTACCGGTGCCGAACCAGCGGAAGATGACGCCGTCGTCATCGCGGACGGGCGCGCCGCGCCATAGATGCCAGCGGTAGCTGCCGTCGGCGGAGCGGATACGCACTTCCACTTCGAAGATGTCTCCGCTGCGCGAGGCGGCGACCCAGGTTCTCCACGCGCCGGCCACGTCTTCGGGATGGAAGGGCTTGCTCCAGTTCTGCCCCGCAGTTTCTGCGGAGGTGAGCCCGGTGAAGTCGGTCCAGCGCTTGTTGAAGTAGACGTTGTCCCCGTCGGGCGTACACATCCAGACGATCTGGGGAACGAAGTCGACCATCATGGTGAGGAACTCTTCGGTGCTGCGCAGGCGGGTGGCCTGCTCGCCGAGGGCCTCGGCAATGCGGGTCTGGTTCTCGGCGATCTTGCGCTGCTCGGCGACGGCCTGACGGGTGGACCTGCGCTGGCCGCGGCGGTAGAACTCCGCCAGCACGGAGATGACGATGCCTCCGATGCAGTATTGGATGAGAGAAAATGCGTCCGCCGAATGCAGGATGCGCAGAGAGCCGACGGGAGGAAGCATCCAGTACCAGATGAGCAACGTGGAGACAGCGCTGGTGGTGAGTCCGTACCAGACGCCGGCCCAGAGCGCGATGCCGAGCACCGTGGGATTGAATATGACGAACGGAGGCAGCGGACCGGTGAGCCGCGCGATGTACGTCCGCAGCAGGAATGCGGCGACGGCGGCGAGCACGCTGAGCAGAGCTTTGGCGGGAACCGATGCGAGGGCACGCGCGAGCTGACGCTTGTGCTCCGGCTGGAGGGCGGGCGAAACTTCAGGAGCTGGGATGCCGACGCCGTTCGCGCTCACCCGGCGACTCCGGGATGGGATCGAGATTCACGCGCTAATGGTTTGCGGGCGAGCAGAAGCGGGTGAAGAGTCAGGCGCGTGGCGCTGGATGCCCGGGAATGGAATCTTAAGCTTCTAAGCACAAGGAGTTCGCTTTCCGCATTCTAGTCCAGCCGGGAGCAGGATTCGGAAGAAAGAGCTGCCGGGGGAGAGCGCCGGATGTACATCGTGGCCGGCGGTGGTTAAACTCGAGCGGAGAGGCGGAGAACCGGCGCGGAGGACCCTGTCGCATGTGCCGCAATATTAGAACGCTCTTTAACTTCGATCCGCCGGCGACTGAGCGCGAGGTGCAGGACGCCGCGCTGCAGTTTGTACGCAAAATCTCCGGCTTCAACAAGCCGTCACAGGCGAACCAGGCGGCGTTCGATGCCGCGATTGCCGAGGTGGCGGCGGCTTCGATGCGGCTGCTGGAGTCGCTGGAGACCTCGGCTCTGCCGAAGAACCGCGAAGAAGAGGCGGCGAAGGCGCGCGCCCGGTCGGCGGAGCGGTTCGGGACAACGCCGGCGGCGTAGGCGCTATTGGCGCAGCTCGACCTCGGTGGCGCCTTGGCCGCCCTGGTTGTGGGGCGGCTCGGTGACTGCGACGACGTGAGGATGGTTGCGCAGGTACTCGCGCAAGGTGCGGCGCAGCACGCCCATGCCGGTGCCATGCACGATGCGTACGCGGGGCAGACCGGCGAGGAAGGCGCGATCGAGGTAGCGTGCGACTTCGTCATGCGCCTCGTCGGCGGTGCGGCCGATGACATTCAACTCCATGGGGATGGCGTCGTTTTCGGAGACGGTCTGGATGGTGACGCCTCCGCGACGGCGTGCGGCTTCGAGCGGCGTGGGTGCGGATGAAGCAGATGTGACCTCGGCGATGTCGGCGAGGGGAACGCGCATCTTCATGGCGCCCATGGAGACCTCGAAGTTGGTGGGGTCGAGGACGCGCTCCACGCGGGCCTCGCGGCCGAGGCTTTTGAGGCGGACGGTGTTGCCGGGCTTTACTTCCTGAGGCTGGGGCGGCTGCGCTTTGGCCGGTTGTGCGGGTTCGGGCTTGTCGGCGCGGGTGGTGTGGGCGACGACGGTCTGGTTGAACTGCTCGGAGAACTCGCGGCGCATGCGGGCCATGCGGGTGGCTGAGTCGCGGGCGAATTTGCGTGAGGCGGCTTTGTCCTCGATGGCGCGCTCGGTCTCGCGAAGCTGCTCGGCGAAGTCTTCGAGCAGCGCGTTCAGCTTGGTTTCGAGCTCGCGGGTGCGTGCCTTCTGCTCGGCGCGGCCTTCTTTTTCAAGCCGCTCGCGTTCGCGCTGGAGCTCGCCTTCGCGAATCTGCATGCGCGCCCGCTCGTCAGAGGCTGCGGCGAGCTGGGCGTGGAGCTGATCGAGCAGCTCGCCGATCTCCTGCGTTTGTGTGGTCAGCTGCGCGCGGGCGGCGGCGACGATCTGAGGCTGAAGCCCGAGGCGCTCGGCAATGTTGAGTCCCGCGGACGCGCCGGGCACGCCGAGGCGCAGCTCGTAGGTGGGTGAGAGCGTCGCCTGATCGAAGCCCACGGCGGCGTTGAGCACGGTGGCGTCCTCATGCGGAGGCGAGGCGGCGTACACCTTCATGGCGGTGAGGTGGGTGGTGATGCAGGTCCACGCGCCGAGATGGAGGAAGTATGCGGCGATGGCGACGGCGAGCGCCGCGCCCTCGTCGGGATCGGTGGCGGAGCCGAGCTCGTCCAGCAGCACCAGGGAGTCGCGGGTGGCGCGCTGCGCGATGCGGTTCACGTTGACGACGTGCGCAGAGAAGCTGGAGAGGTTGGACTCGATGGACTGCGCGTCGCCGATGTCGGCGTAGATGGCATCGAGCAGCGGCAGCGTGGCGGATTCGGCCGGGACGGGCAAGCCTGCTTGGGCCATCAGCGCCAGCAGGCCGGTGGTCTTCAGCGAGACGGTTTTGCCGCCGGTGTTGGGGCCGCTGATGACGAGCTGGCGCGCGTTCTGCTCGAGCGCGAGCGAGATGGGCACGGGAGTTCCGCCGCTGCGGCGCAGGCGCAGTTCCAGCAGCGGATGGCGGGCCGCGCGGAGGTCGAGACGATCGGCGAAGACGGGGCGCACGCAGCGGAGCTGGTTGGAGAAGGACGCGCGCGCGAAGTGGGATTCGACTTCGGCCAGCACCTGCGCGCCAGCCTCGATGGCATCGGCGTGCTCGCCGAGGGTGCGGGTCATCGCGATCAGGATGCGGCGCACCTCGCGCTGCTCTTCATCGAGCAGGCGCTGGAGCTCGTTGTTCTGCTCGATGGTTTCGAGCGGCTCAATGAAGACGGTCTGGCCGGAGGAGGAGGAGCCGTGGATGACGCCGGGAACGCGACGGCGGAGCTCGGCCTTGACGGGGATGACGAAGCGCTCGCCGCGGACGGTGATCAGCTC
>Ga0105240_10003538_pt1 | contig 24225 bp, 20 predicted proteins | sample KBSC54metaG_FD_80426 | JGI IMG/M metagenome (GOLD analysis project Ga0105240, IMG submission 80426) | Corn rhizosphere microbial communities from Kellogg Biological Station, Michigan, USA - KBS C5-4 metaG | ecosystem: Host-associated > Plants > Roots > Rhizosphere > Soil | place: Michigan, USA...
GCGAAAAGCTCACCGGCGATCACAACATCCACTGCCTTCATCTGGCGGCGGCCTCGACCACTTCAAATGGCCACTCGCCCGTACGGCGCGCGCGCCACAAATAAGCGAGGGCCCCGAAGATCAACAGTCCGAAGCCGGCGGCGATGTAGGCCAATCCACTCGCAACCAGAATATATAACCAACCAACGAAAGCAATTACACTCGTCCAGGGATACAGCGGCATGCGGAACGGCCGCGCGATGTCGGGCCGGTTGCGCCGGATGAGCGTGACGGCCAGGATCTGCGCCATAAATTGGATCAACACCTGGATTACGATCAGTCCATTAATCAGTACATCAAGATTCAGAAGACAGGCAAACGCCGATGCGACGCCGAGAAACAGCACCGAGAACGCCGGGAAGTTTTTCGTTGGGTGCAGGCGCGCGAATGGCTGAAAAAAACGCCCATCCACGGCAGCCGCGTAGGGAACGCGCGAATAGCCCAGCAGAATCGCGAAAATCGAAGCGAACGTGGTCCACAACACGAGAATCGTGACCACTTGCGCCGCTCTCAATCCGTACAGGCGCTGGATGAAATCGGAGACAATTGATGTGGAACGCATCGCCTCGCGCCATGGAATCACTCCGATGATGGTGATGTTCATCGTCAGGTATAGAATCGCGACTGCGACCACAGCGAGCAAGATAGAACGTGGAACCACTTTCTCCGGCCGCTGGACTTCGCCGGCGAAGAAGCAGACGTTGTTATATCCACCGTAATCGTACATCGCAATAAGAGTCGCGCCGCCGAGGCCAAAGAAAAAACTGGAGGAGGGCGTGAAGGCCCCGGGCGGGAAGTCCAGCACTAGTCGAGGATTGAAGTTTTTCAACCCGGCCATCGCGATCCAGGCTGCGGTACCAAGCACTACAATCCACATGACGACGGACAGCCTGCTAACAGAACGGCTGTCGCGATAGAGCAGCGCGGTGATGAGCAGACACACTCCCATGGCAATGAATTTCTCCTGCCACCAGCCCATGTCTTTGGAAAAGAATTTCGCGTACTGGGCGAACCCCACAGCGCCCGATCCGATCGACAATGGACCGAGAAAGATTGTTTCCCAGATGAATAGGAAACTCATCATTCGGCCGAGGCGTTTTGGCCCGTATGCTTCGGAGAGATACCGGTATGGTCCGCCGGTGCCTGGCATTGCTGCGCCCAGTTCTGCCCACACCATGCCATCACACAATGCGACGATCGCGCCAAGCACCCAACCGAGTATCGCCTGCGGGCCGTTCATCTTGGCGATCAGGATCGGAATCGTGATGAACGGCCCGACGCCGATCATCTCGAGCATATTCGCGGCCGTCGCGCCTGGCAGACCGATGCCGCGGACGAGGTGAGGCGCTTCGCCTTCGTTCGATGGCATAAGTTATCATACAAAGGCATTGCGGTGGACCCTGATTTTGGTGATTGCGGCCGCTTGTGCATTTGCACAATCGCCCCTTGAGCGTGCCGTGACGCTCACCCAGGAAAAGCGCTACGCCGAGGCACAAAAGGAACTTGAGGGCGTGCCGGAACCGCCTTCCCTAAACCAACGAATTGCGTTTTTTCGTCTAAAGGCTGCCATTGCGTCAGGGTTGGGCGAAGCGGAGCGGGCGGCCGCCGAAATCGAATCCGCTCTTGCGCTCGCGCCGGGCGACAACGGTCTGTTGCTAGCTGCGGCAGTAGCGGAATTGCATGCAGGCCGACTCGACATTGCTCTGCAACACGCACGCCAAGCCGGGAACACAGCCGCCGGTCAAGAATTGACGGGTGACATCCTCGAAAAGCACGGCGACTATGTTGAGGCGGCCAAGGCCTATCAATCCGCCGTCGTGCTTGCGCCGGAACGCGAGGAATACCGCATAGCACTGGCCCTCGAATTCGCTCAGCATTACACCTTCGAGCCGGCCATCGATGTGCTTCGGCACGCAGCGCCGCTTTTTCCAAAATCTGCCAGGATTCGTACTCTGCTAGGAATTTCGCAATACGCCGTGAAACATGTCGACGACGCAATAGAGGCATTGACCGCTGCGATCGATCTTGATCCGTCGCTTGAGCCTGCATACGCTTACCTCGCGCGCGTTACGCTCGAATCAACTGCGGCACCTCCGCAGCATACGCTCGATGTGATGTGCCGTTGGAACCCGGAGGTTTGCAGCGCACTCAAGCTTCGCGCCGCTCGAGAGACGGACGATGCCAAGCTGCGAAACGACGCGATAGAAGAACTCAAGGGGGCATCTGCGGACAGCGCGATCGCTCGCTGCGAATTGGGGCGTGCCTACGAATGGGCTGGCGAATGGACGCAGGCGCGTGCGCAGATGGAGGAGTGCGTGCGGCTCAATCCGTCAGCCGAAACTCACTACCGCCTCGGTCTCATTTACGGACAACTCGAATTGCCAGAGCTCGCTCGCAAGGAGATGAAGCTGCGCAATGAGGCGATGCAGCGCGCCTCTCAGGATATCGCCCGGCATCAGGACGCGGTGCAGGCCTTTCAATATGTGTTGAAGTGACGGCTTACGTCAGGTATCCGAGATACCGCGGGTCGCTGCGCACCAGCGCTTCCCTGACGGCACAAGCCACGTCCCACTGACCGATGATCGGGTACTCAAGCATCGCAAGGTCTGCCAAGCGCGAGGACTTCTCTACTGCGGCTCGTATTGTGGTTCGCTCATACGCTTTCACGGCGAGCACCAGCCCTCGGACCGATTCCGCCAGACGCCCGATCCGGCGCGGAACCGGGCCATTCCTGTCGATATCGCAGGGAACCTCGACGATATCGCTGGCTTCCAGACCATCAATGGAGCCACGATTGGCAACATTCACGACGACCTCGCGCGACTGGACGGAAATAAGCGCGGTGATCACGTCGAGGGCGATCCGATGATAGCCGGTCGCGGTTTCGAATGGGTCGTACTCTTCCCTAGGTACATCGAACGCCGATGCGCCCTCCGATTCAAGTTTCATGTAGGAGGCATTGCGGCGCAATAGATATTCGGTGTATGTGCGAAGTCCCGCCGCGCCATTCTCCTCGCCCAAGCGCCGGAACAGATCCAGGTTCATCCGCTCGAGTTCTTCGCCGCGGCTCGCACCCGCGTGCATCTGATTCACGTGCGCCTTTCGCTGACCGTAATAGAAGAAGAGATATTCGGTGGGAATTAAACGCAAAGCCTGGATCAACGCAGGATCGAAGAGATGTGCCGGATAGAGGCGCCGCAATGCGTCTTCGTCAGAGAGGAGTTTCTCTGTGACATCGACGCCGCGCACAATAACCCGGCTCACCCAACCCAGATGGTTTAGTCCGGCGTATTCGAATTTCATCTCCTCGTATGGCTCGCCCAGGCTCCACGCAATCCGGTGGAACAGCTCGATCGGCGTGTCGCAAATTCCGATAACGCGCAGCCCCGTGTGCTGCGTCAAAGCCTGAGTGATGAGGCCGGCCGGATTAGTGAAATTGATGAACCATGCGTCGGGCGCCACACGCTCTACGACGCTTGCATGATCCAGCGTGACCGGAATGGTCCGCAGCGCCATCGCTGCCCCGCCCGGTCCCGTTGTCTCCTGCCCGGCGAGACCATGCTCGATGGCGATTCGCTCGTCGCGCGCCCTGGCGGAAATGCCGCCGACGCGAATGCTGTTCAGAATAAACTCGCTGCCCTGTACCGCGTCCTCCAGCTTCGGATAAACCGAGATGCGGAAATCTGCGCCGAGCTTGCGGACGATCTCGCGCCCAATGTTCGCGATGATCTCAGTCCGCTCGAGGTCCACATCAAACAGCGCCAGTTCGTCAAAATCGACGAGCCCCTGCGATTGCGCGAGTCCGTAAATCACGAGCGGGGTGCGAACTCCCCCGCCGCCGATCATAGCGAGTTTTCGAGCCATGCTATCGTCTTTGCGGGTTCTTCGGCAAGCTGATCACATTCGCGAAAATGCGGTAAGCGCCGGGAACGCCCTCGGGCAATTGCCTGTAAAATGCGTATGCGTTGTAGATATACAAACCCTTTCCATATTTGGCGTAAAGAAACCCGCCCTTTTGCGGCGGCTGGCCTTCGTCATGCGTCTCAAGCAACGCCTCATATTGAGGATCCCACGACTTCATCCACTTCGATCCCCGTTCCTCTACCCACCCCGAGAAATCCTTCTCTGAGATCTTATTCGGCCACTGGAAGACCGGGTTCGATGGATCGAGAATCTCCACCTTCGAAGCTTCATCCGTCACTTCTTCCGGATTTGATGTCATCGTGTAACGATAGGGTCCGAAGTTATGGTCGAATTCGGGAGTGTTGTATTGAACGATAACAACACCTCCGTTCTTCACGTAGTCGAGTATCCGGTTGTTGTAAGTTTTCAGGTCCTCTCGCGCCGCATAGGCCCGCACTCCGAGCAGAATCGCGTCGTACTTGCTCAGGTCTCCATTGGCAATATCGGCCGGTGCGAGAAAAGTGACTTTCACGCCAAGGTGCTCGAGCGAGGCTGGAACATCGTCGCCGCTTCCCATCACGTAACCCAGCTTCAGTCCTGGAGCAACCTTCACGTCAACGCCGGATGTTTTATAGGTCGCCGCTTTGTACAGGTAGTATGGCCTCAGGGTTGGATAGCCGATCACTTCGTATCCTTCCACGTATTGGTGTCCATCGTAGTCCGCGACGGCCGTGATTTGATAGGACTGCTCGCGCAGGTTCGCCGGCGTCACTTGAAACGTAGCCGATTGATCTTCACCATCAGCGGCGGTGGCGAACGGCGCGGAAGCGGGCTGAGATCGCCATCCCTCAGGAAGCTTCAGACGAATCGCTCCCCTGGCTGGTCCCTTCACATTGCTGTGCACTACAGCCGTCACCGAAAATGTTTTTGCGTCTTCGGGAATGATGCCGGCGCGCGGTGTGATGGCTACGCTGATCGCCGGCGCGACCACGAGAGGTTCGAATACGGTGCCCTGGCCGGTGATCCGCTTCACCGTCTGCACGTATTGACCGATCCGGATCGGTGCGCCTTCGCACCGGAAATCGGCCCAGGCGGCCAACGGGTATGGCATCAGAGGCTGATTCAGAAAGCGGCCGTCACTAATGTCGTAATACGATTGCTCGATATCAGGCCGGGAAAAATATGGCCGGGTGAACGACGGATTTTCCGGCACGTTAACCTTGAATCGCGTGTCGATCGGCTGATTACCGGCGATTTGCTTCGCACCCGCTTCCTGCGCAGGCGTGACGCTCCAGGGCTCCTTCTGAAGATACGATTCCACACTCGTGCGCTCGAGTAGCACCGGCGCGGGACTCTGATTCGCAACGTGTACCTTCACACGAAATGTCTGGCCGGGGATTGCGATCTGTATCGTCTCGGGATCGCCCATGAACATTGCCATGCGCGGGTTCGGTTCAGTCGCGGGCGCTACGGTCGCTGTGAGCGACAAACCGAGCGCTTCCGCCAAGGCGTCGTTGAACTGGACACGCTTGATTTCGAGTTCATGACGAATGTCGTATTTAGCATCTGCGGGCAAATTGCTGCCATCGAGTTTCTCGAGGAGCGCGATTGTCTCCTTTAGGCCCGCCGCCAATGCAGGTGCGGATGCTTCCGGCCGTACGGACGAGAACTTCGCGATCGCGTCCTCGACCGAAGCGTTGATCTTGGTAAGCCCGATTGTTAGAAAACCAGTGTCGCCTGTCTTCGCCAAAGTTGTGATACCCAAAAGCGAAGTATCGATTCCATCGAAGAATCCAGACTCCTTTTCCGGAACATGTACCATCGAGCCGAAGCGATGATAGGCACTCGTCACCTGCCCGGCTTTCGGAATGGAACTGCCGCCATTCTGAGACTTCTGATAACCCAGCCCCTCGCGCGAGATCTGCACATATGACGCTCCGAGCACAGGATCGTACGTTCCTTCCGGGATCTCGACGTTCACAGCGAGGTTATTCCCACCCCGCCCGAACGGCGCGCGCGCGTAGTCTTTCAGAGGTGTCCAGGGCTTCAACCCGGCAGTAATTTGATCCGGAAAAACGTTCGGATCGCCGGCTGCTTTGAAGACTTCTTGCGCCATCGCGCCGGCCGTCTGGTGATTGCCATGGCCGTCGCTGGGTCCGCCAACGAAAACTGACGTGATCACCAGCGGCCGTTCATCACGAACCACACGCACTACGTCGTACAGTACCCGGTCATGGGTCCACTTGCCGATCGATTCCGCCTTGGTCTTCGAGAAGCCGTAGTCGATCACGCGTGTCCAATACTGATTGACGCCGTAGTAACGGCCGGCGGCGAGCAACTCCATCGTCCGAACCAGGCCGAGAGCGTCGAAGTAGTCGGGCGACATCACGTTCGCTCCGCCCTCGCCACGATTCAGAGTTAGCAGCGCGACTCGCGTCCCGAGCCCGCGCGATTCATACGCCAGCATTCCGCCGTCTTCGTCATCCGGGTGCGCCGTCACCATGATGAGGCTGGCACGCGTATGAAGTTTTTTCAAGCTCTGCCATAACGCAGCCGATCCCCGGTTTACCGGGATCTCATTCGCGTAGGAGGTTGGCTCGATGGACGTGGAGTACGGAGTTTGCGCGGGCAAGCAGACGCAAGTCAGCACAAGTATAGTAAACAGCTTCATAAGTTTTCATCACGCGGCATGCTGCTGCTAAAAGTATAATTTCAGTGCAAATTGAATTTCTCGTGGGTCGGTGACGGTGGCGAATACTTTACCAAAAGACCCGGCCGACGCGGGAGCGGCATTGGCGCTCGGATTAGTGAAATTCGCGTGATTGAATGAGTTGAAGAACTCGCTTCTAAATTCGACTTTCCACTGCTCTTTGACAGCGAATTGCTTGAACACGCTCAAGTCAACATTCTCTACGCCGGGGCCATGAAACGCGCGCGGGGCGCAGCTCCCGAATGTTCCAACAGCCGGAACCGCGAATGCCGCGGGATTGAGGTAAAAGCCCGTCGCACCAGCGCCCGCAATCTGCGAAGGGTCGGTTGTCGCGCCGCTATATGGATTGCCGATACAGTTGGCACGGCTTTGATGATTTCCGCCGGTTTGGCTTTGGTCGGGCGCGGTCACGGTGAAGGGTGTACCGGTTTCGAGGGTGACGATACTGTTCAGTTGCCAGCCTCCGACGAGGCGGCTAGTCATTCCGTTGCCGTTGAGAATGCGCCCACCCTTGCCAATCGGCAAATTCCAAACCGCATTGCCAACAAACCGATGCTGTACGTCGAAGGGAGAGTTGCTTCGCTCCAGGGCATAGTCGTAGGCGTTCGCGGGTGTGGAACCACCTGTCAAATTGTCAACATAATCTGAGAAGTTGTGGCTCCACGTGTAGCTGAGGCCGTACGCCAAGCCCGTTGCGAAGCGCCGCCGCAACGAGACCAGCAACCCGTTGTAGTTCGTGTCTCCGTCGTTGGTGGCCAGTTCGAGAAATGCATGGTTACCACTCAAGCTGTTGACGCTGGTGTTCAAATTCGGGTAGGGGAACGCCGTGATCGCGGTGCCAGCCGGTAGAAAGCCTGTCACGAATCCTTGGTTGGCGTTCCGGAGCCGGTCCTCTTTACGTCCGAAATTACCCACGTACGACACGTCGAGAACCGTATTCCCGGAGAATTCAATCTGCGGTCCGAAACTGACCTGTTCCACATATGGCGTCCTCTGGTTCGGATCTTGCGCGTGCACGGTTGTCTTTGTCAAATCGTAGTTTGTCGCGCTGAAGGCTGGGAAACCGTTCTTGAGGATGAATGACGGAGTCGTGCTGCCGTTAGACTGGGCAAGTGATTGGTCTACATAGTAGGGCGGATTTTCTGCCAGTACACTTTCCGAACCGATCCTCACGATATGCGAATAGAAGATGCCGTACCCTCCGCGGATCGCGACGCGCTTCGCCGGCTGATAGCTGAACCCAATGCGCGGGGCAAAGTCGTTTTTGTCCGGGTGGATGAGCGAGCGCCCGTACCAGTCGCCGCTTGATGCCTGAACAAGGCCGCCGCCGTTTGCGGGAGTAAAGTTCGCAACCTGGTTCTGATGATTCAACTGCGGTGAGAATAGCTCATAACGCAAGCCATAACTGATGGTCAGATTCCGGCGGACGCGCCATGTGTCCTGCGCGAAGAAGCTGTAGCCCTGTTGATAGTTGTGGACGATTGTAGGCGTTGTGAACGAGGCTGTGCTCACGTCTCCCAACAGAAAGTCCGGCACGCCCAGACCAACGTTGCCTGTGTAAATCCCGGCGCTCGTAATCTGGCCTTGAAGCGATTGGGCATCCAGGAAATTGTCGCTCATATGGCGGAACTCGAAACCGAATTTGAGGCTGTGGTCACTCTTAAGCCAAGTGAGCGTGTCGAGGAGCTGCCACACTTGCGCGATCTGAACTTGAGGCCGCCATGGCGCGGTCCCTAATCTCTGGAGGCCGGTGATATTGATCGGCGGAATACCTGCGTCCTCCGGACCGGCCGGGATTCCGGTGAGTCCGTAGTCTGCCGCGTTCGACTTGCCGAGTTGCAGACCGACTGGGTCGCTATGAGCATAATCGCGGCTGAAGCCTCCGCGCAATTCGTTCACCATTGATGGCGTAAGTACATCCGCCCACGAGAGCGCCACGGATTTGCCGCGGATGTGATATTGAGTGGCGAAGTTGCCGTTTCCCGCGATCGGATTACCGGTCCACGGCGGGTCCTGACGGTCGACCGTATAGTTGCTGTACCGGCCAAAAATCCGGTTGTTTTCGTTGATGTTGTGGTCGATACGCGTGTCGAAGGAAAGAGTGTCGACTGGAACGGCGTATTGGAATTGATAATTAGGGGAGCCGGTCCAACTGCCGCTCACTCCTTGCTTTGCGACGAATCCAGGGATATTCGGATCTGGAAAGAGCGCCAGCAGTTTTTGACCTGTTGGATCGATGCACGATTTCGAAATGATGTTGCCTGCGACGCAGCCGGATTGGCCGGCGACCTTCGGATCCGTCAAGGTTGGTTTCAGCTCGGTAAAGTTCCCCTGCTTCATGAGCGGTGTTGGAACCGTGGATGTCGTCGTTGTGGCTTTGCGGCTGGTCAGGTTTTGAGCGTCAAAAAAGAAGAAGGTTTTGTTCTTCACGATAGGGCCGCCGATCGTTCCACCGAACTGGTTCTGGCTGAAGTGACCGCGCGGAACTCCTCCGGCGTTATTGAAGAACGTATTCGAGTCAAACTTATTGTTGCGGACGAATTCCCAAACGTCTCCGTGAAATCCGTTTGAGCCGCTCTTGATAGAAGCGTTGATCACAGCTCCGGCGGAAGTTCCGAACTCCGCGGAATATGTGCGGGTCTGCACTCGAAATTCCTGCAAAGCATCGGGCGGCGGCTGGACCGTTTGGGTGGAGCCTTCCTGCAGATTTGTCGATCCGGAATTGTTGTCCACGCCGTCGAGCGAAAAGTAGTTCTGCGTTTCGAGATTCCCGTTCGAACTGAAACGGTCGGGCGCGGTGTTGTTCGTGTTCGTCAGATTCTTTTGAATACCTGGTTCGAGGAGCGCGAGGTCTGCGTAGCGCCGGCCATTCAATGGCAGGTCCTTGATTTGTTGCTCCTGTACCACTCCTCCGACATCAGCCGATTGACTTTGCAGCAGCGGCGTGATCTCGTGTACTTCAACCACCTCGGTGATTTGACCGATTTTCAATGCGAAGTCGATCGAGGGCCGCGATTGAACATCGATTTGTACGTCGTTGACGACTTGCGTCGTGAACCCGTTCGCCGTCGCTTTCACCGTATAGACTCCGGGGCGAAGACTGCTGAATTGATACTGGCCGGCGTCGTTTGTCTTCGTGGTCAAAGCAACGCCTGTAGCGGTATTCGTCGCCGTCAGCGTAGCGTTCGTGATCGTAGCTCCACTGGAATCGTTGACCGTTCCGACGATCGATCCTGTATCGAGTTGGCCAAAGCTCGCGCAAGGCAGAAAGATCGCCGCCGCGATTATCAGGGAAAACCTCCGGATGGAGGCCGTGCTTCCGTAATACGTCATTGAGATCCTCCCACTTCCCATAGTTGTTGGGAGTCGCCTGGGACCCAACCGGCGACGCGACCGATTACTTAGTTTCGAGAATAAGCCTAGTTGAACGTCATTGCAAGCCGAAGGGTGCGCGTCTAGGGGCGCGGCGTTGACGACTCTCGCGGAATGAAGTCTACGCTACCACCGGTGAGAATGCCAGCGTCCGACGCCGGTTTGTTTCGGGCGTGCGCAGATGAACCGCCGCTGGACCGCATCCACGAAAGCTGTTGCTCTGTGAGCTCGTCGCGAGGGCTGCCCGGCGTAGTGTGGGCGAGCAAGCTCTTGGCGTTTTGAGGAAGCTGCAGCGCGCGCACGCCCAGCGAGACAAAATTGGCTCTCACGAGTTCGTTACGAATGGCGATAAAACCACGGACGACAGCGTTCCTTTTCGCTATCAGGGGAGCGGGCGGAGCCATGGGAACTGTTCTGGCACCGGAGCAAACTCCCAACCGGAGAGCGGCCATGCTGCCGTCGGTATCCATCTTCAGCCGGGAGTGGCCGAAAAGTTGGGTTAGCCGAGCTGGGCGTGCAATGAGAGATGCGCCATCCACGCAGCCCGTGAAGATGAGGTCTCCGGTCACTTTGGTGCGTTCATTATCAATAGCTGCGTCGATGAAGTGTGTGAATCGATGCATGCGCATGTTGAACTTGATTCCCACGTCTTCGGTAGCGGCACCTACCCATACGTCGCGGCCATCGATCTGCTCGCCGGTTCTCCAAAGCCTGACGTGATGGCGCTTCACAAATGTATTGAGACTCTTCTGATAAGCGAGATCCGGAGCGCGGCCCGTAAAGAGCATGGTCGTCATGGGGGCCTCGGCATAGCCGTGCCGCTCGAAAACCGCGCGATAGGTACGCCAGAAAGAGCGGGCACAACTCGGCTGGGTACCGGACCAGCCCGCCGCCGAGAATGCTCGCTCAATATCGTCGGCGGAGCCAACCAATGTGATGTTCAACAAATCCGCGGGCCGGCCGGAGCGGCGGTATATCCACTGGGCTGGAAGATGGTCCACGGCTTTGCGCACGTCGTGATTCGCTTCCCCGCTAAGCAGCGGAGCAGGCGGAGCAGCCGTCTTCGGCGCTTCGACGAAAACGGGCGCCGTTAACCGAAGGATCATTTCGGTTCCGGCCGGGAAAAAGATTTCTGGATCCGGCGACCGTAGGAACATCATCTTATAGAATGTGGCGGGACCTACAGCGATCGGATTCCACATGGCGGATTTCCAGGCATACAGGGCCAAGGTGGAAGAGAAGTCTGCACCGGCGACGAGCGCGCGCACTCGCCCCGCCGAATCGACGTGTTCTCTGGCGGTGTCGACACGGCTCAAGACAGTATCGATTGGTATTTCCTCGCCAGACATGAGGCGCAGGTGATCGAAGCGATAGCTTATGCCGGCAGCGAAATGACGGAAACCCAGACCATAGCGAACGGTCGACGTGACGGTGCCATGGACAGAAGCCCCGGCCGGCACGACTACAGTGCCATCTTTAACGACTGCGGAGAGCAGGATTCCTTCCACCGGGTCGCCTATTTGCGAAAGACGCGAGCCCGAGTTCGAAGTGAGTCTGATTTCGAGCGCGGTACCTGATGGGATCACTTCCGCTACAGCCATGTTCGCCCCAAGTAAAGTGATCACTAACGCGAACTTCGAGCTGAGGAGCCACAAGCTCCTCGCTTGTGGCCCGAGAGTGTGCCTTAGCTTAACGCCGTTCCACATTTTACGTTGGTAAAGACGCTATCGGACGAATCCTATTTCTTCGATATAGGGACGTACGTGGTCTTGTTTGCCTCAATGACTAGTTTTTGATTGATCTCACCAATGATCGGAGAAGAGATCCGCAGATCGTAAGTCCCCGGCTGTAGCAGGATTCCGCTGCCGAGGTTATTAAGTTCGTCGACATGGCCGTAGAATTTATCGTTGATATAGATAGGGCTGGTGTCCCCGGCGGCAACCGAGATGAACGACTCGGATTCTCCACCCTTTAACCGGAACAAACCAAAAGGTCCTTTGGGTTCTGGCAATTTCTTCATCGAGTAATGAAGTTTAGTCTTCTTCTTAGGCCGGACGGTGACTTTCTGGGTGAAATCCTCATATCGGGGATCTTTGAGAGATACTTCGACGGTGCCAGCTGGGGCTTCATACGACTCTGGTACCGTAAAGCGGCTGGCTGGTCCCACATACTTGCCGTCAATAAAAACGCCGGCGTCGCCAGGTTTCCCGACACACTTAATTTTCCCTGTTTCTCCCGCGCCGAATGCCGTAAAGGCCCCTGCTAAAGCCAGGACAACGATGCTAAGTCTTTTCACTGAGGTCTGATGTATCATCCTTTTCATTTTCTCTTCTCAACTGGGCAGACTGGCATGAACTCCGTTCGCCAACGTTTCCAATTCTTTCGCAACTGGAAGGCGGTGTCGCGAAGCTTCGCCGACCCATATGGTATCAAACTTAGATCCTCCTGCGATTCGCCACTACCCACTGGGCTTATCGGCGGGACGCAGCCGATCCCTCGGCAATCATCGATCGAGGAGGCTTCGGCTCTTCACGCGGAGTCCGACGGAGCTGACATTCTGATCAGGTAGGTACGTTGACGTCGATGCTGAGTCCGTAGTTCCGTGAAGTTGCAGAAGTGCTGGAAGTTGGGAAATCGAGCAGGAAGTCTGGGGAGGTCCGGGGAGTCGAGGAATACCTCCTCTTGGGCCGGGTTGTGCTCGCTTAGCTAAGCGAGAGTGGATGTTCGATCGAGAGGTGGTTTAGAATCAGAAGAGCTTTGCATGTCGGGGGCGTAGCGCAGCTTGGTAGCGCACCTGCCTTGGGCGCATCCCGGCGGCTTCCAAAGCTTCTTTTAATTCTCCACACTTCTAATGGTTTCAACAATTTGGGGAATCTGCTTCTCGTTCAAAGCTAATCCCAATGGATCCGATGAGAAGAGTTTTGACACGGTTTTGCCACGGTCGATGGGGGTGGGAGCAGCATCGCCGCGCCTGTGATCCGTTATTTTGCGGTTGACGGCGTCGACGCACTCGGAAGCCTCGGAAGCCTTGCAGCGAAGATTGCTTCCGAGTAGAATGCGGAGTTGTGAAGCTCGTCGAACTGCTGAAGCGCCACGAAGGAAAGACCCTCGAATTCAAGCGGGATTTGTCATCCCCGGAGAGCATTCTCAAATGCATGGTTGCGTTCGCGAACACTGGCGGCGGTATCGTCGTCATCGGTGTTGAGGACGGGTCAAAGAACGTCCGTGGCGTTCCCGACGTGCTTGCAGCGGAAGAGAAACTCGCAAACCTGGTATCCGACTCGATCCGCCCACGCCTCGTTCCGGATATCGAGGTAGTGCCTTGGCGAAATCTGAACGTGTTAGCTGTTCAGGTCTATCCCAGCAACACGCGTCCCCATTACCTGGAACGGCTGGGACCCCAACACGGCGTCTTCATCCGGGTGGGCTCAACCAATCGAAAGGCGGACGCGCTGCAGATCGACGAACTGAAACGCCTAAACTGGATGAACTCTTTCGACGAGCAGGCCATCCCGGACCTCAAGTCGGAAGCCATCGACTTCCGAGCTGCTTCCGAGTTGTTTGCGCCCTACAGGCAAATGACCGCCCAGGCATGGAACGCTCTGCGCATCCTCACAGAGCACCAAGGCCGTCAGGTACCAACCATTGGCGGACTGCTTCTTTTCGGCAAGGACCGGTTCGCCCGGTTCCCGGACGCCTGGATCCAGGCGGGTCGCTTTGCCGGAACGAATCGAACACGTCTGCTGGATTCAGCAGAGATCCGCTCGTTCCTGCCTCGCGCCGCGGAAGAAGCGATTACATTCTCACACAAGCACCTGACGCGGGAATCGATCATCGAGGGTGTCCGCAGGGAGGATCGTTGGTCGGTTCCGCTCGTAGCAATCCGGGAGGCGCTCATGAATGCCATTGTCCATGCGGACTAGCCCAGCAAGGGGCGCCCATCCGTATCGCTCTGTTTTGATGACCGGATCGAGATCGAGAATCCCGGCCTTCTGCCGTTCGGCCTGACGATCGAGGACATTATGCAAGGTGTCTCCAAGTTGCGGAATCGCGTGATCGGGCGGGTCTTCCACGAACTACACCTAATTGAACAATGGGGCAGTGGGATTCAGCGCATGACCGCAGCTTGCCAAGAGGCTGGCCTGGAGGCTCCCAGACTGGAAGAAATCGGGATGCATTTTCGCGTGACCATTTCCAGTGCGCGGGTGAGGCAACCCCATACGGACGAGACGGACCAGCGCATCCTCGCTTTGTTCAGCGATGGAGGTGCCCGGTCGACGGCGGCTGTGGCGAAGCACGTTGGACTTTCCCAGCGAGCCACTCTGACACGTTTGAAGTCGATGACATCACGCGGCCTTCTTGTCGAAATCGGTACGGGTCCGCACGACCCGAAGCGCCAGTATATTCTGGCCTGAGTGTACCTGATGGCCAGACGGATGATGCCGGGAGACCCTCTCGAGAAGGAGATCGAACTGCCCCTCGGATCGGGGGAATTCATTAGCGACTGCGCTTGCTTCTCATTCGCGAGCGGCAAGATCGAAGGTCTCACCGGAACCGACCCTTCATGAGGAAACGAGACCAGGCCAACCTCGACGCGGCAAATTTGGACGAACTGGTCGAGGAGATCACGGTCGACGCCAACGGGGAAGACGAGCAGCTTTGGGCCTTCCGCCAAGTCTTCGAGGACAACGTCTCAGTGCCTTGCGAGGCGACCGTCATTGGCGAGCCAGTTAAAGTGATGAAGTTCGATTATGACGGGAACAATCGACGCGGGCTCACTGCGACGTGCCGCCGGGCGGAAGGCACAAACTACGTAGTGGCGGCTTCCGATCTGGTGATTCCACTGAGCGCGTCTGGCGGGCGTTACCTGGCTGCGTATCGCAAATGGATGGGGCTTGCACCACTCCCACGCGGTACTCGCGGTAGAACCGTGCAGCAGACCGCCGTTGCGCCCCCAGATCTCGACGGTCCCGTCGAATTGGTGGTCCTCTCGGTCAAACAGAAGTCTGCGCGCTGCCGGTTGTTGGGCCGCGACGGAACCTTCACTTTCCGAGCTGGCCGGCTCTGGGACTTGGTGCCCGGAGAGATCGCGGTCATACGGCCCGCGAAACAGTGGATCTATGCGGGCAATCCCTATCTCTCCGGCGTAATCGAGTCGACTCGGCTTGATGCCCGGGCATTGAGGTTGATCCCGCTGCGACTGGAGGAGCGGGGCCTTTGGAATCCCGCGGAACACTATTGGGGCGAGGAGGGGGAACCGATCGAGGACTGGGCGAAGCCAATCATCGCCCGCGGTCCGCGACCGGAGTTTGAGATGGAGCAGGTGCTGCCAGGGGCCGACTCTGATGATCCGTTTTCCGACCCGATCGGGGAATCCAATGACCGCAAGGACTCCGGTGATCGAGAGGGCGCATACAAGTTGCTGATGGATCTTTGCCACACTGATCTTCGTTGCCTGGACGCCCACTCGCACCTAGGCAATTTCGTCTTCGACCACCGACCCCAAGACGCCGTTCGTCACTACGAGGCGGGGCTTCGAATCGGCGAATTATCTCTCGGCGCAGGGTTCCACGGCGTACTGCCGTGGGGTTGGATCGACAACCGGCCGTTCCTGCGATGCATGAATGGCTTCGGGCTATGCCTTTGGCGCCTCGGCCGTTTCGACGAGGCTGGGCGCGTTTTCGATCGTATGCTATGGCTGAATCCGTCCGACAACCAGGGCGTGCGCTTCCTGATCGATCACGTGCGGGCGAAAGCCCCCTGGGAAGGTAGCCGATGACTGGCTGCCCGGATACCTGCGAAGAGAGAACCAAGCACGTTTGCCGCGTGCGCCGGCGTTGGCTGCAGGCGTCGCGAGCGACGCCGATGTACTACCTCGATGTAGTAGAGCGCCATCGGGAACACAATTTCTCTCCTGCGGGCCGCATCTTAGCGGACAGCAGGAAAGACAGCAAACTAACTTAATCGACACAAAATGAAAGGCGCTGGGCACCAGGAAGGACAATCAGACACTGCCATCGATTTCTGGGCACTGGCCCGATCGTAAAGCACCCATCCGGATCGCAGTAGCGGCTCGACGCCGCATTCGCCGGTGGCGGGGATGCTGCCTGTCTTCCCGTGTCGTCCGGTCTTGCTGTCGAGGGCATACTGGCTTTCAGACGAGCAATTTCATTGCCGCTAGGTGGCATCGTTTTCCTGCCATGCCCAAGCCTCATTGATGGCGACTTTATCGAAATAGCGTATCTCCGCCGGGGTGAAAGGCCGGCAGAACGCGCTCAGGAATTTCTCCCATTTTTTATCGCCCACCATGGCAAGCCGTTCGATTTCACCAAAGTGCTTCACATCGAACCTGACCTCATCCCAAAGCGCCGCGCCTTCCAAGCCGTGAAAGTCGACCATCTGCAGGAGCACTCGGATCTTGCCGTGCTGCCTCACAAGTCTGTGAAACGTCGCCTCCAAACTCTGGAAGTCGCTGTCGGTGAATTTCCCGTTTAGCGCCAGTTCCAGAACCTTGCCGTCTTGTTTTTTCGATGAGCTGCAATGACACACCGTTCTCCTTCCTGAGACCTCCACCAGGCCGACGTAAAAGCACTACCAGGATTTCTGCCTCGCATTTCGCCCGGAATTGGGTGTCGCTGGAAACGCGTTCGCCGAATTTCAGGCCGCAGTCACCACGCATTTTATCTGGGCCGGCCGCTTTCTTGTGCCGTTTTGTGATAGTTGAAATAAGTTTCGTCCTTGTCCTTCCTGTAGGGGATCAAGGACAGGACCCTTGCCCTTGAGGTCATGACAAAATGCTTCGGCAGCCAGATGTTACCCTCCACCGGCATCTTCTCCAGTTCGAACCGCGTGCCGCGCTCGACTTTGGCCAGGAACCCTCCCATCGATACAGGGCGTGTCACTTCCGCTTCGACCTTGACCCACTGATACGTCTGTTTGTCGATCCACAGCCGGCCGCGCATGCCGGTCAGGACTGCCGATGCTTTATCCGTCGGATGATAGCCGGCGCGTGGCGTTGCCTGCAGGAGATAGACCGCCCGCCCATCTAGCTCTTGTTCTCCGAGCAGCGTGAAATCAAAGGCCCGGGTAAACTCTTCGATGAAGCGGCGATCGCGATTTTGTTCCTTTTGATACGCCGCCACGCGGCGCCTGCGCTGGTCAGCCGATTCCTGTTCGCGTCGGCTGGTTTCATGTTTCAGCTTCTGCCGCTCCCGTTCCTGCGCCGGGTTCGCCAGGGGTTTTCCGTTAACAGCCACCAGCTGCTGATAAGGAGAACCCAGGAGCATTTGCACGGCATAGGTCTTTGTCGCGCCTTCACCCAGGGAATCGGTCTCAGAGTAAGCGAAATCGGAGCTCGCTTTCCGGTCAGCATCGGTGGCCTGAGCGGATTGCTCGACGATTTTGCCGATATCCGGGCGGCGGGTGTCGGAAAGAGCTGCCGCGCTGCAGCACATGACTGAGAGCGTCAAGATAATCCTGCTGGTCATCACGCGTCCCTTGCGCTGTCCCGCCGCCTGCCGGAGGTCCAGAAAGAGTCTGGCCATATCCACCGGCCTTTCTTAGACATCGCGCGCAATCGCATCGCCGCCCTCATCGCATCTGGAGTTCCTGTTCGTAAAGGATCGGATGGGTCCCTGCCAGCGAAAGCACCTCGACCAGCTGGCCGGCCCGCAACTCCTGAAGCCGGATCTGCACCCCGTTATTGAATCGCACTTCGTCCCTGTAGCCGCTGACTTCGGTGCTGGTTTGTACGAATACAGCGCCTTCCTCGTCTTCCAGGCCGTATTTCTGTTGGATCGACCCTGGAATGCCTTTCAGGATAAGGTGCGCGCCGGAGGGCACGCACACCGGCGGGGGATGTGAACTCGCCGGCACATCTTGAAAGCGGCGTCTGATTCGCTGCCAAAAGCCTCCCTTGGGAACCTCACGTTGATGGCGCATGACATCTTCGAGGCAAGCGAGTCCGAGCGAACCGCCCGCGAACCTGTGAACGACGAGTTGCTGTCCTTCGGCTGCAAGCCGGCCCGGCATCGCGAAAAGGAAAGACTCGCCCATGCAGTCACCATCCCTTCGTCAGCACTGTTTCAGCAGCAGTTCGTGTTCCATTACGGGCCGTCGTTACAGGGGGCGCATTTGCTCTCCTGTTCTAAAAATATCGAAATCAGCGTGCCTGACCGCCCGTCTGGAACCGGGCATACTGCTTGGGGCTGGCAATAATTACCGGGGCATACTTGTATGCACTGCGTGCGCGAAAGTAACCGTGAACTCAATGCGCCGGGAATGACGCAGGCTTTCCGGTCGGTTATCCGCGGCAGCGCTCAAAAGCACGTTACGGTTGATGGGTAATTATGCGCCCCCAGGTGCTTTTCGTTCCCCAGATCCCCGACCGCAGGCATTCGAGCTGGACAATCTGGCTATGGTCGACAAACAGGTTCACGTCGGGACCATAGTTCTTGACATACCAGCTGAAAACCTCGGGGTCCGCGGCTTCGAACATGAGATGTTCAAGGCCGAGAGACCTGATGAATTTTGCCACGACGTCGGTGCGCCATGTCTTGACGCTTTCCGTGATGCCCTCGGATTCAACCATGATCATGTAGGCACCCGCATCGATAAAGCGTTTGGCCTGCTGGATCGCCCATTCCGGGTCGCGGGTGCCCTCGGCTTCCAGTTCCTCAGCCGTCGTGGCGCCGCCGGCGCCGAACTGTATCCCGACCTCGGGCTTCGCTTTCAGTCCTGTCTGCTGCACCTTCTCAACCAGCCGCAGCCAGTCATCGGTCGAGATCGTTATGAACCCGCTCGAAATCTCGATGATGTCAAAGCCCAGTTCCTTGCACTCATTGAGGTACTTCTCCACCGCCCCGGCGCCTTGCGTCAACACGTATTCGATAAAACCTCCGGTCGACACGATGACGTCATGGCGGTGGGCTGTCTCGATCAATTCCTTGACAGCACGGCGGGGCATCAGGCTGAAGGAGCCGCCCGCGAACTTCAGGGAATCCACGTACCAGGACATCATCTCGAATACATCTTCGAGGTAGCGCTTGCCGACGGGTGTATAGTAGGGCCCGCGAATCTCGGTGACGCCGCTCTTCCGCGGCTTGGCCGGGCGATGATTGGTCCTCAGGAAGGCGAACGCGCGTTCCTCGTTGGACTCTTCGTGTTTCGTCCCGGCGTCGTTTGAATCCGCCATCGGTTTTCTCCTCCCTAAGCCAGGCGCACATTCTGCAGGACGTGCGTCAGGTCCCGGAGATGTGCGTTTTCCATTTCGGCAACGATGCAGATGATCTCATCCATCACCGGGGTCTCACAGCAGGCGCCGGCGAGCCGCCTGAACTTGTCGGCCGCCCCTTCCCAGCGCAGGGGACGGTTCACAAATCCTTCATAGTCCGTCTTCTCGATTTTGAAGGTGCGGCCATCTTTCAAAAGGGTCTCAAGGCTGCAGGCGATCTCCGCCGGAAACCGGGCGCTGTAGGATTGATTTGGCCGCACCTCGATTCGCTGCAAGAGCTTCTGCACGTCATCGCACCGAATGCGTTCCGGCTCGTATTGCTCCGGCATGACCTGGCCGTCAAGCAGCGCCACCGCAAGCAGGAACGGCAGGCTGTGATCCGCCTGCTCCTTTGTCTCCACGATCTTTTTGCCGCCCTCCTCGCCGCCGCCGATGATCCTGTGGGCCACATCAAAGATCTCGACATCGACCCGTTCCACATCCGCTGCGGCAAATCCGTGCCGCGTCTGTAGTTCAAGCACGCCCTCGATGGCCGATTGGGAATGGATTTCGGCGTTGAATTTCTTCACGACTGTTCGGGTGACCCTTTCCAGGTCCTCCCGCTCCCAGTCGATTTCGAATGGACCGGCGATGGCGTCCATGAAGCCCTTGTTCCCTTCAAAAACCTCCAGCGGTCCCGTGATTCCGCGCGCGGCAAGGAAGGTCGCGTGCGTCGCGCCGAAAGCCGTGTTCGGATACGCGAGTCCCTTCCAATTCGATAACGCGCCGGTGCGTGTCACCCGGAGCGCGTTGAAGGCTGTGCCGCTGATCGCAATGGCATGGGCGGTCCTCACGGGATCGAGCCGGAGCGCGCGCGCAACGCCGGCTGCAACCGCGTATGACCCCTGGGTTGTGTGGTCGAATCCCTTGTCCCGTACGGGCGCCACATCGCTGAGCCGGCATTGCACCTGGTACGAGACCGCCAGTGCCGTCAGGAATTCGCGCCCGCCGGCATCGCTGTACTCGGCGGCCGCCAGCACCGCGCCCAGATTGTCGCTGGGATGGCAGGTCTCGCGCGGCGCGAGATAGCTGTCGTTGAAGTCGAGGTAGCGCACGAGGGCGCTATTGTAGAAAGCTGCACGATCCGGCGCGGTTCGTCCGCCGCCGATACACGCGCAGAGCCCGCTGCCGTTGAACTCGTTGATCTGGTCGCGGATGATTCTCACCGGTTCGGCGGCGAGCGCCCCGATCATGCAGCCCAGGCTGTCGATCAGCCGGATCTTCAGCTCCTCCCGGGCCTTGCCCGAAAGCATATCGTAGGAGGTGCGCGCAACGAATGCTGCCAGCTCTTCCGCTCGCGTCATAATGAGACCGCTGCCCCATTGTCCGCCATCGAGAGGCGAAGGCGCGAAGACGCCAACTCAGCCCGCGACGGCAGCAGAGACCACGTCCGCTGCCGAAACGAAGCCGGCCGGCTTTCGCCCCGTTGCCTGTGACATCAGGGCGCTGACCCGGCCCGGATCACCCAAATCACCCCATCCGACATCGCCCAGGCTGAGAACGGAAAGCTTTTCGGCCGCTTCCGACAATACCCGTTTCGAGAAATCCGCTGTCTCCATGCGATCATAAACGGCCGCCATCGCTTCTGGGCCCGGCTCCGTTTCGTCCCGCCCGACGGCCGTTTGAAAGGTCTCGTAGACGGGGTGCCGCGGATCGAATCAATTCAAGGAAGTGTCGACCCGCCCGACCATGACAAACGTGTTCCAGAGGCATCCCCGGTCCAGCAGCGTTTGCGCGACCGCGCGGGAGGGCTTCTCCCAGAAGCGCCTTACGCCAGGCAACCTGCTGCCCGTCTCCATCGGCTCGGCTTCGATCCAGCCATATTCCGTCTCCGGCACCGTCGCCGCCGCGCCCAGCAGGATAACGCCTGAAACGGTTTCTGCCGCAACAAAAGCGGACGTCACTTTTTCCGTGAACATCTCTTCGTCAGCGATGTAGTGATCCGACGGAAAGGATCCGGCGATGTCGTGCGGATCGAGCCGGGAAAGTCGCAGCAGGCTCCAGAGGATCGCCGGGAGGGTGCCGCGATTGCCCGGCTGCACGACCATCAGGCGCGGGGGAACCGCGGCAAGCGCGGCGGCATAGTAAGGCTCGTGCGCCTTCGTCATTACGAGCAGGGTCCGGTCCGGTGGCAAAATCTGCGCCACGCGGCGCCTGGTCCGGGCGAGGAGCGTTTCCTCTCCCCTAAACCACAGAACTGTTTGGGCCCGTCGTCGCCTGTCAGCCTCCGTGTCAAAGGCCGCAGGCGCATCCCGTCCGCGCCGCCAAGGATCACGCTCCAGTGGTGTTTGCCGCTCAGGCTGCTGCCCATCTTACTTCAGGTCTCCTTGCCGATCTCCCGCCCCAGGATTTCGTCCTCGGCCTGGAGCCAGTCATCGAGTTCGGAGCCGGATTCATTTCCGCGCTCCACATAGAGTTCATAGGCTCTCAGCCGAACGTGCTCTTCAACGGGTAAGTGCCCGGCGGCCGGTTTTGGTGCAGGCATTGTTGCTGGCATTTTCCGTCTCCTTCAATTCGTGGAATTCTCCTCGGCACCTCGGCACAATTCTCGTAACACCTACGACGAGGCGGCCTTCCTGGGGAGAAGACTCTGCTCGCTCTGAGGCTGTTTCAGTCCTGTACCGGGTTTTTTGGCGGGAGAAGATCCCGCCGGATCTTCACTCTGGGTTGCCGGCAGGCAGGCGGCAAGGGCCGCGTTCGGCGACGTGGGTGCCGGCATCAGCCCGTTTTCCTATGCGCTGCTCTTTCCCCCGGACGAGCACGAGCGCCTGCTCATCGAACGGCTGGCCGAAGCGGGCGTGACGGTCGAGCGCTGCACGGAGCTGCTGGGCTTCGAGGATGCGACCACGCGTGTAATTGCCCGGCTCAGACGCCCGGATGGCGCTGTGGAAGCGTGCACGGCTGCTTTCATCGCCGGATGCGACGGCGCGCATTCCACCGTACGCGAGACCTTGCGGATCGGCTTCACCGGCGGGACGTACGACCACCTCTTCTATGTCGCCGACGTGGCAGGAAACGGCGCGGCGATGAATGGCGAAATTCATGTCGGCCTCGACATCTCGGATTTTCTCGCCGTTTTCCCCATGAAAGGCGAAGCCCATGCCCGCCTTATCGGCACCGTGCAGGAGGATGCCGAACACCGGCAAGACGACCTGTCATGGAATGACGTGAGCCGCCGCGTAATCGCGTGGATGGATATCAAAGTCGCGCGGGTAAACTGGTTTTCGACTTATCGCGTCCACCACCGGGTCGCCGATCATTTCCGCAAAGGGCGCGCGTTCCTGCTCGGCGACGCGGCGCACATACACAGCCCCGTTGGCGGCCAGGGCATGAACACCGGCATCGGCGACGCGGTGAACCTCGCCTGGAAACTCGCGGCCGTCCTCCAGGGGCGTGCGGGCAGCCCCCTTCTCGATACCTACGAGCCGGAGCGTATCGCCTTTGCCCGGCGGCTGGTGGCGACGACCGACGAGGCCTTCACGGGCGTGACCAGCCGGGGGCTGATCGCGCGGATCGTGCGGCTGCGGATCGTGCCGCTCCTGGTCCCTGCCTTTTTTGCGTTCAGGGACGCCCGCCGCTTCATGTTCCGCACGGTCTCGCAGATGGCCGTGAACTATCGGGGCAGCAGCCTGAGCGAAGGCCGCGCGGGAAGGGTGCACGGTGGTGACCGTCTGCCGTGGGTGGAGACCAAACAGGCCAACACCGCCGCCGACAACTTCGCGCCGCTGACTTCTCTCGACTGGCAGGTCCATATCTACAGTGAGGCCGCGCCGGAAATCAGGAAGCTATGCGATGCGCGAAAATTGCCGCTTTACATTTTTGCGTGGCGGACGGAGATGGACCGGGCAGGCCTGCGCCGCAATGCCGTCTATCTCGTGCGACCAGACGGCTATGTTGCCCTGGCGAGCCCGGAGGTCGATACCGCAGCGCTTGCATCCTATCTCGACACGCGCAGGCTCTTGCGGGCAAGATAGGCGTCTCCAATCATTGCTCCACTCGTTTCCTCGTGCCGGACCGTGTTGCATCGTCGCTTCCAAACCATCGGTGCCGTCCGGGGTTTCAAGTACCTTCGCGATGGAAACCGTTTGCTTCAGCATCGTGGATCGGGGGGAAGGCCCGCATCCTCATCGAGGACTGAAACATGCAGTGCGTGGTTAGCCGCCGCGAACGAGGAGCCACAAAACACGGCGCTCACGCCCGCACTGCGGTCCCCAAAATAGCGTGAAGATATCATGGGCCACCTTGGTCCAGGCATCCCGCCTCGTCGAGGCTCTTGAGAAGCAAGTGTAGAAAGATAAGACCACCATAGCCCTTCCACTTCCTCAGAACTTGCTGCACACGTTCGTAATCGAGTTTCCTCCGTAGACGCAGCCAACGTTCTAGGTTGTTTCGGGCTCCAACGTCATCACCCGGAAATATATTCGTTCTTCCTAAACCACGGAGCAGCACATATTCTGCAGTCCAGCGTCCTACTCCGGGTATTGCGACGAGACGCTCGAAGCATTCCTTATTGTCCAACTGAGTGAGCTCTTCCAGATCGAGTCGTCCCTCGATGATTGCTTGTGCCACGCCAATCATCGATCGAGCTTTGTTGCCGCTATACCCCAGCGGTCGAAGGTCTGCAGGCTGAAGGTGGGCTAAATCTTCCGGACGAGGGAACGCGTGCAGCCCCTGGCTGAATTTCAAACCGTAGCGTTCGGAAAGTCGATTAAGAAAAACGATCCCCACCGTCAGACTTAGCTGCTGACAGGTAATTCCGTTTACCAGACATTCAAAAACGGTAGCAAAACGCGGAGGTTTTAATCCGCGAAACCGTTCAACCAACTGGTCCAGGCGGGCATGCCGTGAGGCGAACTCGTAAAACTCAGAAAGGTCCACGTCGATCCCCAGCAGCCGCTTCAATGCAACTGTGACGACCTGCTCAACCGCA
>Ga0105240_10003539_pt1 | contig 24224 bp, 28 predicted proteins | sample KBSC54metaG_FD_80426 | JGI IMG/M metagenome (GOLD analysis project Ga0105240, IMG submission 80426) | Corn rhizosphere microbial communities from Kellogg Biological Station, Michigan, USA - KBS C5-4 metaG | ecosystem: Host-associated > Plants > Roots > Rhizosphere > Soil | place: Michigan, USA...
AGTCGATCTCAACCGGAACTTCCCGTCGAACTGGGCCCGGATCGGGCGGCGCGGCTCGTTCCAGTGGTCTGGACCGCGGCCGCTGTCGGAGCCGGAGTCACGCTATTTCGTGTCCCTCGTCCGCGCGCTGCACCCGGATGTGACCGTGGTGTTCCACCAGCACGAGGACGTCGTGCGGGCGTGGGGCCGGTCGCGGCCGACGGCAAGGCGCTTTGCGGCGCTGCTCGGCGGCGTGCTGCCGTACCGGGACGAGCCCTGGCCCTATGGGACGGAGGCGAACTGGCAGAACCACGCCTTCACGGACGAGGCGTCGTTCGTGGTCGAGCTGCCCGCCGGCTCGGTGCCAACAGCGCTGGTCCCGCGGTACGTGCGAGCGCTGCGCGAGTTGGCGCGCGTCGGGTTCGTCCGCTAGGGTCCCTGGCGGTTTCCGTCCCTGCGACTCGAGGAGGTTCGAACACATGACGACTGTGCCCGCCTTTTCGATCGCAGCGCGTCGGGCCTAGCTCCCGCTCGGGGAGACGGCGCGATTGCGCCGTCCTGTCCCTTTGACGAAGGAGCTTGTGTTGTCCGAGTCGGATTTGGGCGCGCTCGGTTGGTCGGACGAGCTCGCCGAAGCGTTGCCGCCGGGTCACGTGCCCGGACGGGTGGTGGCCGCACATCGTGCGGCGTTCGACGTCGCTCTCGGCGGCGGCGATCTCGTGCGCTCGCGCCTTCCGGGGCGGTTGGCGCACTACGACGCGACCGATGTCGCGGTCGGCGATTGGGTCGCGCTGCGCGACGGGTTGATCCGGGCTGTGCTGCCGCGCCGGTCGGCGTTGGTGCGCTCGTCAGCGGGTCTCACGTCGCAGGCGCAGACGCTGGCTGCGAACGTCGACGTCGTCTTCATCGTCTCGTCGCTGGGGCCGGATCTCGAGCCGCGGCGGTTGGAGCGCTATCTGGTGACCGTCTGGGAGAGCGGCGCGTCGCCGGAGATCGTGCTGACGAAGTCCGACCGGTTCGAGGATCCCGTTGCGCTCTCCGACATGGTGGCGTCGGTCGAGGCGATCGCGTTGGGCGTGCCGGTGTTCGTCGTCTCGTCGGTGACCGGCACCGGGGTCGCAGACGTGCGCGCACGGATCGGCGTCGGACGGACGTCCGTGCTCGTCGGTTCGTCCGGCGTCGGCAAGTCGACGCTCGTGAACGCATGGCTCGGTCACGAGCTGATGGCGGTGAAGGAGACACGCGAGGACGACGACGAAGGGCGGCACACGACGAGCCACCGTGAGCTGGTCGAGCTGCCGGGCGGCGGGATGGTGATCGACACGCCGGGCATCCGCGAGCTGCAGCTTTGGGACGTGGGCAGCTCGGGCGCGTTGGAGGAAGCGTTCGCCGATGTCGACGCGCTCGTGGCGCAGTGCCGCTTCAACGACTGCGAGCATCGCACGGAACCGGACTGCGCCGTCCGCGCGGCGCTGGCGAATGGATCGCTCGCTGCAGAACGGTACGCCTCCTGGCAAAAGCTCCAACGTGAGCTGCGCGCGATCGCCGTGCGAAGCGACGCCCGCCTGCGTCGCGAAGAGAAGAAGAAGTGGCAGGAGCGCGCGAAAGTCGGGAAGGCGCGGGCCAGGCGGATCTAACGGGGACAGTCCCTGGTCATGACTTCTTCACGCATCTGTGACGGAAGCGTGAAATGTTCGGCTGGACAGGTGCGCGACGCTCCAGCGATGCGCACACTCCGACAGATGTCGCGCTGTGCCCGCGGAACGGTTGAAGCCGGCGAGTACCACGTCTATACGCGGTCGCCGGGAAGAGTCCCGTTCTTCCGGGACGATTTCGACCGAACCGATTTCTGCGTTCGCCTTCACAAGACCGTCGTCAAGTTCCACTGGCGGTGCATGGCATTCGCGTTGATGACGTCCCATTACCACCTCATTCTCGAGGTTGAAGAGAACCGTCTCCAGCCGGGGATGAAGTGGCTCAACGGAACGTATGCGCAGCGATTCAACAAGCGACATGAACGCTGGGGCCACTTGTGCGGCTCCCGCTATTCGCTCGTTCCCATCGAGTCGCGACGGCAGCGACTGCGCGCTATCCGCTACGTCGCGTTGAATCCCGTTCGAGCCGACATGGTCGAACGGCCGCAGGATTGGCCGTGGAGCAGCTATCCAGGCACGGCGGGATGCGCCAAGCCCTTCCCGTTCGTCGACGACCGGCCGATACGCGAGAGCTTCGGCGACGGCGAGGACGGGCTCGAGCTGTTGCGCGTGTTCGTCGAGGAGGCCGCCGAGCCCGTGACGAAGTCGTGACGAGGGACTGTCCCCGTTAAGAAGCTGCCGACTGCCCGACGATGTCGAGCGGCTTCACGATCTCCGCGAAGTGGCACGCGCTCGGATGGCCCTGGCCGCGATCGATCAGCGCGGGCTCCTCCTCGGCACAGATCGGCTGCGCCTTCCAGCATCGCGTGCGGAAGCGGCAGCCCGACGGCGGGTTCGCCGGCGACGGGACGTCGCCCTCCAGCACGATCCGCTTCCGCTTCCCACGCTGCCCCGGCTCCTCGATCGGAACCGCCGACAGCAGCGCCTGCGTGTACGGATGCGTCGGCTGATCGTAGATCTCCCGCTTCGTCCCGATCTCGACGATCTTGCCGAGATACATCACGGCCACGCGGTCGGAGACGTGCCGCACGACCGACAGATCGTGCGCGACGAAGATGTACGTCAAGCCGAAGTCGCGCTGCAGCGACTCGAGCAGGTTCACGACCTGTGCGCGAATCGACACGTCCAGGGCGGAGACCGGCTCGTCGAGGATGATCAGCTGCGGATTCAACGCGAGCGCGCGCGCAACGCCGATGCGCTGCCGCTGACCACCCGAGAACTCGTGGGGGAAACGATTCGCATGCTCCGGCGAGAGCCCGACCGTGCGCAGCAGCTCGTTGACGCGCTGGCGGCCCTGCTCGCGCGAGTAGTGCCCGTGGATGCGCAACGGTTCCGAGACGATGTCCCGCACCGTCATCCGCGGGTTCAGCGACGCGTACGGGTCCTGGAACACGATCTGCATCTCGCGCCGCACCTCGCGCATCTGGCGGCGCTTGAAGCCGGTGATGTCGCGTCCGTTGAAGATGATCTTTCCGCTCGTCGGCTCGATGAGCTTGATCAGCGTCCGCGACAGCGTCGTCTTGCCGCAGCCGGACTCGCCGACGAGGCCGAGCGTCTCGCCCGCCATGATCGAGAGGTCGACGCCGTCCACGGCATGGATCGACCCGACCTGGCGCTTCAGCAGGCCCGCCCGGATCGGGAAGTACTTGACGAGCCCCTCGATGCGGAGGATCTCCTGTCCGACGCTCGCGCGCTCGTGGAGCTTCTCGTCGACGACTGCCGGCGCCTCCGACTGCTGCTCGGGCGCGCTCACGCGGCACCGCCGACGGGTGCGAACTTGGACGAGCGGCCGATCAGCTCCTCCGCGAAATGGCACGCGGACTGATGCTCGGGACCGCCGTCGATCGGACGCAGCGGCGGCACCTCCTCACGGCAGCGCAGGCGGCCTTGCGAGAGGAAGCAGCGCGGATGGAACGGGCAGCCGGTCGGCCGGTTGATCAGCGACGGCGGCGCGCCGGGAATCGGGCGCAGCCATTCCTCGTCCTCCGTCAACTTCGGCAGCGAGTCCATCAGCCCGATCGTGTACGGATGGCGCGGGTTCTGGAAGATCGTGTGCACGTCGCCGTGCTCGACGATCTTGCCGGCGTACATCACGAGCACGCGCTCGCACAGCTCGGCGACGATGCCGAGGTCGTGCGTGATCAGGATCGTGGCCGCGTGCGTCTCGTCCTGCACGTTCTTCAGCACCTCGAGCACCTGCGCCTGGATCGTCACGTCGAGCGCGGTCGTCGGTTCGTCCGCGATCAGCAGCGACGGCGAGTTCGCGATCGACATCGCGATCATCGCGCGCTGCCGCATGCCGCCCGAGAACTCGTGGGGGTACTGGTCGTAGCGCTGCTCCGGATTCGGCACGCCGACGAGCCGCAGGAGATCGATGACGCGCGACTTGACCTTGGCGTCCGATTCCTTCGGATAGTGCGTCTCGATCGCCTCGCCGAGCTGGGAGCCGACCTTGAGCACCGGATTGAGCGACGTCATCGGATCCTGGAAGATCATCGCGACCTCGTCGCCGCGGATCTTGCGCAGCTCCTTCTTCGACAGCTTGATCAGGTCCCGGCCCTTGAACCACGCCTCGCCCGAGACGATGCGGCCCGGCGGCTGCGGAATCAGGCCGAGGATCGACATCGTCGAGACGCTCTTGCCCGAGCCCGACTCGCCGACGATCCCGAGCGTCTCGCCGGGATAGACGTCGTACGTCAGGCCGTCGACAGCGTGCACGATCCCGTCCTCGGTCTTGAACTCGACGACGAGATCGCGGATCGACAGAACGGGCTCAGGCACGCACCCTCCGTTGCTGCGGATCGAGCGCGTCCCGGAGACCATCGCCGATGAAGTTGATGCAGAGCACGATGACGAGGATGGTCAGGCCGGGGAAGATCGTCAGCCACCACTGCTGCGGGTTCGACTGACCCGAGACGACGAGCGAGCCGAGCGACGGCGTGGGCGGCTTGATCCCGAAGCCGAGGAACGAGAGCGCCGCCTCGGTGATGATCGCCGCGGCGACGGCGAGCGTTCCGTTGACGACGATCGGCCCGAGCGTGTTCGGGAGGATGTGACGGAACATGATTCGCGCGTCGCCGGAGCCGGCGGCCTTCGCGGCTTCGACGTACTCCTTCTCGCGCAGCGACAGGAAGATGCCGCGCACGATGCGGGCGAGGCCCGTCCAGAAGAAGCCGGCCAGGATCAGGGAGACGCGCCACTGGCTCCCGCTTCCGAGGAGCGCCGCGGCGACGAGGAGCACGGCCAGGACCGGCAGCGTCAGCACGAGGTCGGTGATGCGCATGAAGATGTTGTCGATCCAGCCGCCGTAGTAGCCGGCCACGGCGCCGACGATCAGGCCGATGATCGACGAGAGGAAGGCGACGAACACGCCGACCTCCTCGGACGTCCGGATGCCGTAGATGACCCGGCTGAAGTAGTCACGCCCGATCTCGTCGGTTCCGAAGTAGTGCTTTCCCGCCGTCGTCGGGGCATGCAGGATGTTCGTCAGGTCGAGCGTCGAGAAGTCGTACGGCGCGATGAAGTTGGCGAAGGCGCCGATCGCGAAGATGATGATCAGGATGACGAGGCTGACCATCGCCAGGCGATGGCGCACGAACCGCGTCCGCGCGTAGGACCACTGGCTGCGAGCCTTGAGCTCGAGACCCGCCTCGACCGTCGAATCGAGCAGGCCGCCCGCGCCGCCCAGCACGATCCCGTCGATCGCCTGCGTGGGCGGCGCGACAGCCGCCGACTCGTGGCCGGGCTGGTGCTCGATCTCAGTCATACCTGATCCGCGGATCGAGGAATCCGTAGAGGATGTCGGCAACGAGATTGAAGACGATGATGATCACCGAGGTGACCAGGAGGTATCCCATCACGGCATACACGTCGAGCGCTTGGAGGCGGCCGACGAAATAGAACCCGATGCCGTCGAGCGTGAAGACCGTCTCGGTGATGATGGCGCCGCCGAAGACTGCGCCGATGTTCAGCGCCGCGACGGTGGTGATCGGGATCAACGCGTTTCGGAAGACGTGACGCATGACCACGCGCCATTCCGGAACGCCCTTCGCGCGCGCCGTCCGCACGTAATCGGTGTTGAGCACGTCGAGCATCGACGCGCGCATGAAGCGGCTGTAGAGCGCAAAGCTGATCACGCAGAGGGTGATCACGGGCAGCCCGATGTGCTGCAGACGGTCGAGCGACCACGCGCCCTTGTGCGGGCTGTTCAATCCGGACGTGTAGAAGATGCGGACGTGCCACTTCAGGTAGATGTCGACGAACAGGATCTGCAGGAGGAGCGCGAGCCAGAAGACCGGCATCGCAAGCCCGAGAAAGCTGAATGACGTGAAGGCGTAGTCGAAGACCGAGTATTGCCGAACGGCGGAGAAGATCCCGACGATGACGCCGAGGATGAGCGCAAGGATCTCGGCGGTCATGACCACCTGGAGCGTGTGCCCCATCGTGCGCTCGATGTCCGGCCAGATCGGCTGCAGCGTCACGAGCGACTTACCGAGCTTGTGCTCGAAGACGTCCTGCACCCAGAACCAATACCGAACCGGAATCGATCGGTCCAGATGGAACTGGTACTTGAGGTTGTTGAGCGTCTCTTGCGAGATGTTCGGGTGGATACGAAGCTGGCCCAGCGGGTCTCCGCCGAGCGAGACGAACGTGAAGCTGAGGAAGCTCGAGATGATCAGCACCGGGATGCTGTAGAGAATCCGGCGCGTGATGTAGGTCAGCATGGCCGTTCTCCCTTCGTGGACGATCCCGGGACCGGGCGAGACGGCCCGCGTCCGCCGTCGGGTGACGGCGGACGCGGGAATTGCGGGAGGGTACCGCTACTGCGGTTCCCTCGGGACTACGACCACTTCCACTGCTCGAGGTCCCAGGTGAAGCCCACGCCGGCGTTGTCGGTGATGTTGTGCAGACCCTTGTTGTAGGTCAGCACGTCCGGCAGCGCGTACAGCGGGATGGCCGGAACATCGTTCGACATCAGCTTGTCGGCCTGGATGAAGTCGTTGTTGCGCTTCTTCGCGTCCAGCTGCGTCTTCGCATCGTCGAAGAAGTTCGTCGCCTTCCGGTTGCAGTAGGCGATGTAGTTCTGGCTGCCCTTGCAGCCCCAGATCGGCCCGAACCCGCCCGGGTCGATGGAGCCGCCGTATGCGAACTCGATCATGTCGAAGTTCCCGGCGGTCAGAACCGTGTCGCCGAACATGACACTCGCGGGCTGGAAGTCGTCCACGAGCTGGATGCCGATCGAGGCGAGGCCGGCCTTGAAGATGGCCTCGCTCGTCTGGCGGCGCGAGTTACCGGCGGTCGTCGTGTACTTGAACTTCGCCGGATAGCCCGAGCAGGTGAAGTAGTTCGTGTTGCCGGGCGTGACCGAGGACGGGCCGCCCGTGCAGTGCTTCTTGAGAATGTCGAGCGCCTTCTGCGGGTTGAAGTTCCACTTCTCGAAATCGGCCTTGTACCGATTGTCGCTCTGGAACAGGGTGATGTTGTCGAGCGGCTTCAGGCCGTCGGCGACGCCCTTGAAGATCGCGTTGACGAGACCCTGGCGATCCATCCCGAGCATGAGCGCCTGACGCATCCACGGCGACCGCAGCAGCGGGTTGCTCGCCTTCGGCCCGAACTCGAGCTCGATGTGCTCGAGGTAGAGGCCCGGGGCGACCTTGTAGTTGATGCTCGCGTCGCTACGAAGCGAGGTGAGCGCCGTGGACGGCTGCGGGTACGCAATGTCGACCTCGCCGCCGCGAATCGCCTGCACCTCGGAGTTGGTGTCCGTGATGATCTTGAAGTTGATCTCCTTCAGGGACGGCTTGTGGCCGTACCACATCGGGTTCGTCTTCAAGGTCAGGCCCTGGCCCTTGGTGTAGTTCGTCATCAGGTACGGGCCGTCGGAGACGGGCTTGCCGTCGCTGCCGCAGATGCAGCTGGCCCACATCGTGTTCCAGCTGTCCGACATCTTCGCCAGAGCAGCGGACGGGTAGATGAAGCCGAACAGATCGCGGTAGTCGGCGAAGGGACCGCACGGAGCGTCAGCGGTGCAACCCTTCGTCTTCCAGAAGAAGGTGACCTGCTTGTCGCCGTTGTGCGTGAAGCGGGCGATCTGGTTCAGACCCTGCCGGCTCGCCGGGTTGTTCTTCGGGTCGGTGATCGCCTTCCACGTGTAGACGAAGTCCTTGTAGGTGACCGGGAGCTTCTTGCCGCCCCAGTTCCAGAAGGCATCCTTGCGGATCGTGTACGTGATCGACTTCTTGTTGATCACGACCTTCGTCGCCAGATCCGGGACGTAGGTGAGCTTGTTCGTCACCAGGTAGGGCGCGCGCAGGACCGGGTTGATCCCCGCCCAGTTCGCCCATGCGAGGTTGCTGTCTGCCTCGGACGTGTTCCAGGTGCCGGACAGGTCCTGCTCCATGGCCACGACCGCGGTCGACTTGGCCGCCCGGGCCGCCGGCGTCCGCGGCACGTTCGCCCACGCCTGGGCAAACGGTGCGGCGGCGAGCTTCGCGCTCTTCGACGAGGCGGCCGTCTTGCTCGTCGCCGTGGCGGACGTCGCCACGCCGAGCACTGCAACGACCGCGCCCACCAAGAGCCAGATCCGTCTGTGCATCGATTCCCTCCGTTTGTGTGCGCCGGGAGCCCTCCGAGGACGACAGCGCTGCTCTTCTCCTACGCCTCGCGAGGCGTCTCGTCAGGTGCTAAAGACGACGGCGCGGAAGCATAGTTAGCGTGGCCACAAGATGCCAGCGGCGCCTAGACGGGCACGAGGCCGCGATTGCGGCTCAGAGGCCCGGCATTCCGAAGCATTGCGATGTCGCCGATCTCCAGGCCGCCCGGCTGGCGCGGCGCAGTGACCGCCGGGGGAATCCGACCGGCGGAGGAGCCGCCGACGAAGCGCCCGACGAGGAAGAGCGAGCCGGAGGTCGCCGAGATCAGCACCACGGCGGCCGCCGCGGCGAACGGGACCCGCACCGGATAGCGGCGGCGGGCCACGAACGGCGCCGCCGGTGCGGCGACGAGCGGCGCCTCGCGCAGGACCTGGGTGGCCCGGGCGGCATCGGCCGCGAAGCGGCTGCAGGCCGCGCAGCCGTTCAGATGCTGGTCGAGCCGAACTGCGTCGAGCTCGCACAGCTCGCCGTCCAGGCGCACGGAGACAGCCTCACGGGCCCGCATGCAATCGGTAGGCGGCACGGGGATCAGCATCGACTCATGGGTTCAGACGTCACTGGTCGGCGCCGGTTAGTAGGAACGAGATGAGAGACGGTTTCCGGAACGATAGGGGCGTGAAACCGGAGATCCGCCTGCACGAGCTGGGCGCCGGCCCGCGCAGCCGCCTGCTGGTGGTGCTCGACGGGCCCGAGTACCAGCGGCAGATGCGGCTGCTGGGGCTCCTCCGGCGCTTCGTCGAGCGCGGCGAGATCCGGCCGCACCGGGTCGCCCTCGTCGTCCCCGAGAATCGCATGGAGACCTATTCGGCATCCGCCCGGTTCGCCCACACCCTCGTCGAGACCCTCGCCGATCTGAAAGGGAAGCCGGTCGGGGTCGGCTCGAGCCTCGGCGGCCTCGCATTGCTGCACGCCCACCGGCTCGAGCCGAGCTCGTTCGCGGGGCTCTTCCTCCAGTCCGGCAGCTACTTCCGCCGGCGGAGCGACCCCCAGGAGTCGCGGTTCGGCCGCTTCGGGCGCATCGACCGCTTCGTCGGCACGGTCTTGCGGGGCGTAGACGAGCCGAGGCCCGTGCCGACGACGCTGACCTGCGCGCTCGACGAGGAGAACTACGTCAACAATGCAGCCGTGGCCCGCGCGCTCGCCGAGCAGGGGTACCCCGTGGAGTTCCACGCCGCGCGGGGCGGTCACGACTGGCCGACGTGGCGGCGCGCGCTCGAGCTGCACTTGCCGGCGTTGCTGCGGAGGGCGTGGAGGTGAAGACGCACTCGATCGGGCTCGTCCTCGGCGCCGAGGACGACTGGCCGCGCGCGTTCGAAGCGCTGACCTCGCGACTCGGCGAGTTCGAGTGGCGCGGCGAGCGCCACGTGCTCGACGTCAACCGCGTCACGTACGAGCCGTTCGACCTTCGCTACAAGCCGCGCTACACGCTCGTGCTCGACCGCGTCGGGTGGTGGTACCTGCTGCCGCGCGAGTGGTTGAAGAAGGTCGCGTTGATGGACGACGTCTACCTGCTCAACAACCCGTTCACGTTCCAGGCGATGGAGAAGCACAGCGCGTACTGCGCGATGATGCGGCTCGGCCTGAAGGTTCCCGAGACGTGGCTCATCCCACACAAGCAGCCGCCGTGGAACGAACGCTTCCCCACGACGGCGGCTCGCTACAACCAGGCGTTCGATCTCGCGGAGGTCGGCGAGCGCGTCGGCTTCCCGCTCTTCCTGAAGCCGTTCGACGGCGGACAGTGGCGCGGCGTCGTGCGCGCGAAGAACGCCGAGGAGCTGCGCCGCCGCTACGACGAGTCGGGCGAACAGCTGATGCACGTGCAGGCGGCGATCCACGGCTTCGACGTCTTCGCGCGCAGCCTTTCGATCGGTGCGGAGACGATGGTGATGTTCTTCGACCCCGACAAGCCGATCCACGACCGCTACCAGGTGCGCCACGATTTCCTCAACGCGGAGCAGGGCGACGAGGTGGTGACGATCTCGAAGGTTGTCAACGCGTTCTTCCGCTGGGAGTTCAACTCGTGCGAGTCGCTGATCCGCGGCGACGACGTGTGCCCGATCGACTACGCGAACGCGTCGCCGGACGTGGCGCTGACGTCGCTCCACTACTACTTCCCGTGGGCGATGTGCGCGCTCGTGCGCTGGTGCGCGTTCTGCGTCGCGCAGGAACGCAAGATGCGCATCGACGTCGATTCCCGACCGTGGTTCGAGATCGGCGACCGTGAGGATCTGTCGTACGAGGAGAAGCTGCGCGAGTACCGGCGTCTCGCAGACGATCATTTCGACGCCGACGCGTACGCCGAGTTCTGCGCCGGCCCGATGGCGCACGTGGACGAGTACGCACACGAGTGGTTCACGAGCGACGAGTTCGACCGCGTGCTCGTCGAGACGGTGCAGACGACCTTCCCCGCCCACGAGCACGATCAGTTCGTGGCGCACTACCGCGGACTGCTGCGCTCGTGGGCGGACGATGCGTCTACGAGCCGTTCACCATCGCGGTGATGTGCGTGCGCGCGTCCGCGACGAGCGCGTCGATCAGGCCGGCTGCCGACTTGCCGGAGGTTGCGTTCGCGATCTGCGCGAGCGTCTTGCCGCTCTCCAGCTGCGTGCGGAGCGCGTCGGCCGTCGTGCCGAGGTAGGTCGCGGCCGCATCGAGGCCGCCCATGCGGTCACCCGGCCCGTGCCTGTCGTGGCGCCCGTTCACCATGTCGGTGATCCGTTGCGTCAGGTCGGACGGCGCGTTCGCGCCGAGGGTCGCCTTCGCATCGGCGACGAGGGCCGCGATCAAGCCGCCGGCCGACTTCCCACCCGTCGCGTCGGCGATCTGCGCGAGCGTCTTCCCGCTTTCGAGCTGTGCGCGCAGCGCGTCGACGGTCGTACCGAGATACGTCGCCGCCGCATCGAGACCCGGAGGGCCTGGACGGAATGCGACCGCGAGCGGACGGCTCGCGGTGTGGGTGTGACCCTTCGCCGCAATCGCGGTTCCGCCGCACGCGAGGGCGGCGACCGAGGCGGCGGCGAGAGCCGTGCGTGTTTTCTTCATGGGCACCAGGATCGGCCTGCGCCCTAAGAGGGAGTTGCCGGGTTTCTAAGAAGCGTCTACGCGGCGCGGCGCGCGAAGCCGATCGCCCGGTACTCCGCGAAGTACGTGGGCCACACCTGGAGGACGCGTGCGCACTCCTCCATCAGCTCGACGCTCGGCGGCCTGTCGCCGCGGACGGTGCGGCGCAGGATGTCGTAGCTGACGCCGTGCAGCACGTGGGCGAACGTCCCCCACTTCACGTTCCCGCCGGCCGAGACGTAGATGTCGCCGTCGGCGAGCAGGAGCTCGCGCAGCGCGTCGCCGAAGGGCTTGTCGGACGGCTCGACCACGGCGCGAATGGTCGCGCCCGGGTCGGACGGACTAGCGTGCGGCGAGGCGCTCTTTCGAGACGCGCTCGAGCGTCTCGACGAACACGGGCAGCTCTGCGGCCAGGGCCGCCACGAGCTGCCAGTCCAGCACGAGCAGCCGAGTCGCCTCGGTCGCCGTCACCGTGGCGGTGCGCGTGCGGCCGAAGCCCGCACCCCAGTCGACTGCAGCCACCTCGCCGAAGAATTCGCCGGCGACGAGCGTGCGGACGACCCGGCCGTCGGCCTCGACCTGCACGCTGCCCTCGAGGACGACATAGAGGTCACGCGTCACCTGCCATTGCTCGACGATCGGCTCGTCGGCGAGCGCGTGATGCTCGTGTGCATCGCGCAAGACGCGCTCGGCCTGCTTCTCGTCGAGGGCTGCGAACAGCGGCAGCGCGCGCAGCGCGTCCACGTCGAGGCGCGCACGCCGGAGCCAGCCTTCGGCAAGCGGCGCGTAGCTCGTGACGGTGGAGACCGCCCTGCCGGGTCTCGTGTCGACCGGCACCGTCGCGGCGAGCTCGATCGCGCGCTCGATGTGCGCCGCGGTGGTCGAGAAATTGAGGATGCACAGCCGGAGCGCGTAGCGCCCGCGCACGCGCGTCGTCGAAAGGAAGACCTCGCCGTCGGCCTCGATCGCACGCACGACCTCCGCGTTGATCCGCTCGAGGACAGCCTCGTCGTCGACGCTCTGCGGTCGACGCCGGAACGTCACGATTCCGAGCGACGCCTCGGTCAGCAGCTCGAGCTCCGGCGACGCCCCGATCAGCGCCTGCGCGTGCAGAGCGAGGTCGAAGCAGCGGTCGATCGCCTCGCGAAATGCGTCGACGCCGAAATACTTCAGCGAGATCCAGAGCTTGATCGCACGGCTGCTGCGCGTCAGCTGCAGGCCGAGGTCGGAGAAGTTGACCTCGCGGTCCGCGGCCTTGATCCCGTAGAGATACTCGGCGCCGACCCGAAACCCGCGCTGCAACAGCGCAGCGTCGCGCACGAGCAGGGCGCCGACCTCGATCGGCTGGTACAGCCACTTGTGCGGGTCGAGCGTGACCGAGTCGGCGAGCTCGAGACCGGCGAGCGCGGCCCGGCCCCGCTCGACGAGGCATGCGGAGGCGCCGTAGGCGCCGTCGACGTGCAGCCACACTCCGTGCTCGGCGCAGATCGCGGCGAGCTCGGCGAGCGGGTCGACTGCGCCGGTGCCGGTGGTGCCCGCATTCGCGCACAACGCGAGCGGCGTGCGGCCTGCCGCACGGTCGGCCGAGATCGCCGCCACGAGCGCGTCGGTTCGGATCCGCCCGCCGATGTCGGCCGGGATGATGCGGACCGCCTCGGGCGCAAAGCCGAGCGCCCGCGCCGCGCGCGCGAGCGAGTTGTGCGTCTGGTCGGACATGTAGAGGACGGCGCCGCCGTCCATCGCGCCGACGCGCACCTCGCGCGCGCAGGCGAGCGCGGTCAGGTTCGCCGCCGAGCCGCCCGAGACGAGAACGCCGCCCGCGCCTTCCGGGTACCCGACCCACTCGCGCAGCCAATCGAGGACGACGAGCTCGAGCGCGCTGGGCCCGGAGGCGCCGAGCCACCAGCACGTATCGACGTTGAGCGCGCTCGCGATCAGATCGCCGAGCGCACCGGGCCACGTGCCCTCGCCCGGGATGTAGGCGAGGTAGCCCGGATGGGAGATGCGCGCGACGAACGGCAGGACGTCGCGCTCGAGCGCGGCGAGGATCTCCTCGTAGCCGGTCGGCCCGGCCGGCGGCGGCGACGCGAGGCGGGCCCGCAGCTCCTCCGGCGTGGCCGCGACCACGACGGGCCCGGGATCGCCGGTCAGGCGATCGACGAGCAGGTCGATCGTCCGGTATCCGAGCCGCCGCATCTGCTCGGCGTCCAGGGCCAGCGGCGAAACGCCCTTGGCCTCGACCGTGCTGCCGTCCGGAGTGGAGCTAGGCGGGCTCGAACCGCCGACCTCCTGATTGCGAACCAGGCGCTCTCCCAACTGAGCTATAGCCCCGGGGAGCCACAGTTTAGCCGGGATTGGCCCGGAGCTGCCCGTCGCGGATCCGCTTTTCCATGTCCTTGGACTCCTCGCGGTACCACGTCCCGTCCTCGAACTCGATCGCGGGATAGAGCCGCTGGCCCGTGTGCTTCTCCATCTCGTCGCGCTTCGAGCGGCGCACCGGCCCCGGCACGACCTCGTACTCGACGCCCATCTCCTGGAGGGCTTTCTCGATCTTCCAGCACGGGTGGCCCTTGACCTTGACCCACTCGTTCCTGCACCGATGAAGTTTGATCGCCATAGGCCTCGTACGATACGCCTCGTGCGAGCGGTTTTCGACGTGCGCCCCGTCGAATGGGCCGAGACGCTCGCCGTCCTCCAGTCGGTCAGCCTCGCCGCCGTCCGCTCGGAGGCGCGCGCGCAGGTCGTCGACACGGACGGAACACGCGTCACGCTCGACTTTCCGGCGCTCGACGGCGAGTCGGCCGTGGAGCAGCTGCTGGCGGCCTGTGTGTCCGGTGAATGGGCGGATCGAGGCGACGTCGAGTCCTGCCGGCTCGTCTCGGTCGGGTGGCCCGACGTCCTGCCCGGGCCGGCGTTCGGCGCGCGGCCGGGCGTGTCGGTCGGGGCGATCGTCAAGCCGGCACTCGGCTTGAGCGCCTCCGAAGCCGGCGAGGTCGCGGCACGCCTCGTGGCGGCGGGCGCGACGCTCGTCAAGGACGACGAGCTGCAGCGCTCGTCACCGGAGCGGGCCCGTGCGATCGCCGCCGCCGGCGCGGACTACGCGGCGAACGTGACCGGGCCGGACTACCTCCCACTCGCAGAGGCCGTGCTCGAGGCCGGCGCGACGACGTTGATGGTCAACGCGTTCCTGCAAGGGCTCGGCTCGATCCAGGAGCTGCGCCGCTTCGACGTGCCGATCTTCGTCCACCGCGTCGGCTCGGCCTTCCTGCGCCGCAGCGACCGCGTCTCCGTGTCGGCGCGTGTCCTGGCGGAGCTGACCCGCTTGCTCGGCGCCGATTACGTGCAGGTGGGCTCGTTCTCGCCGCGCATGTTCGACACCGACGACGAGGTGCGCGAGCAGATCGCGGCCTGCCACGACGAGCTGAGCGGCGCGCAGCGCGCGACTGCCGTCATCGGCGGCGGCGTCGGCCCCGACAACGCGGACGCGATGCTCGACGCAGCCGGCGTGCGCGACGGCGTCATGGTGCTGTACGGCTCCGCCCTTTACTGAAAGAGCGTCAGGTCGGGCTCGCGCTCGCCGCGCAGCACGGCGAGGTCGACCTCGGCGCAACGGATGCCGCGCTGCTCCGCCAGGGCAACCGCTTGCGGCTTGAACTTCTGCGCCGCGAGGATCCCCCGGCATGCGGCCTTAGCGGGGTCGGCGCGGATGAAGCCGAGATACCGCGTCAGCTGCTCGACGGCGTCGATCGTGCCGATGCGCTTGATCTCGACGGCGACCCACTCGCCGCTCTCGTCCCGGCACATCAGGTCGACGGGCCCGATCTCCGTCGCCCATTCGCGCTTGACGAGCGACAGCTCCTCGCCGAGCGCGCCCGGCGCCGCCGCGAGCTCGAGCTGCAGGTCGCGCTCGACGCCGTCCTTCTGCAGCGCCGCCGACTCGCCCATGTCGTGCACGACGTCGCTCAACACTTCGGCGAGCCGGATCTCGAGCACGTCCTCCGTCTTCGGCTTGCGGATGAAGAGCGTGTCGCCGAGCTCCTCGATGTGCGTCGGCCCCGTCATCCAGTTCAACGGCTTGAAGCCGCCGGCGTCGTCGTGCACGAGCACCGAGCCGTCGGCTTTCAGGATCAGCAGCCGCACGGCCTCCGGCAGGACGGCGGTCAGGCGGCCGGTGTACCGGACTTCGCAGCGGGCGACGAGCAGGCGCATCGCCTGGAAAGTACTGTCCCTTCCGGACATGCGCTGGGACGAGTTCGCCGAGGCCTGTCCCGAGCTCGCCGCCCTCGGGGAGCAGCGGTTCGAGCAGCACGAGGTGATGCTCCTCGGGACGCTGCGAAGGAACGGCTGGCCGCGGATCACCCCTGTCGAGATGGACTTCGTCGACGGGGAGCTGCTCGTCGGGATGATGTGGCAGTCGCCGAAGGCCCTCGACCTGCTGCGCGACCCGCGGTTCGTCGCGCACAGCGTCGTCACGAACCGCAGCGGCGCGGAGGGGGACTTCAAGCTGTACGGGCGCGTCCGCGCGATCGACGATGCCGACACACGCGCCGCATACGGTGCGGCGATCAAGGCGCGGATCGACTGGGAGCCCACCGAGCCGTATCACCTGTTCGCGCTCGACGTCGACTCGGCCGGCTTCGTCATCTTCGGCGAGGAGCGCTACGGCCTCGCATGGGATCCCGAGCGTGGGCTCAGACGCTGGACGCAGCAGCCCGAGTGATCGCCTCGAGCTCGTCGGCCGAGAAAATGAGATTGTCGAGCGCGGCGACGTTCGCCTCGAGCTGCGCGACGCTCGACGCGCCGGGCAAGGCGGACGTGATGCGGTCGTCATGCAGCGTCCACGCGAGCGCCATCTGCGCGAGCGACTGACCGCGCCGCTGCGCGATCTCGTTCAGCGCGCGCACTCGCGCGAGCTTCTCCTCGGTGATGTCGTTGCGGCTGAAATACGCGCTGTGCGTCGCGCGCGAGCCCTCGGGGATGCCGTGCAGGTAGCGGTCGGTCAGCAGTCCCTGCGCGAGCGGCGAGAACACGATCACGCCGAGACCGTTGCGGCTGCACGCCTCGAGCACGCCGTGCTCGTCCGGCCACCGGTTGAGGATCGAATAGATCGGCTGGTGGATGATCAGCGGCTCGTGCGCGAGCGCGACCGCCGCGTCCGTCGACTCGCCGTCGTACATCGAGATGCCCGTGTACAGCGCCTTGCCCTGCCGCACAGCGGTATCGAGCGCGCCGATCGTCTCGTCGAGCGGCGTGTCGTGGTCTCGGCGGTGCGAGTAGAAGATGTCGACGTAGTCGAGGCCGAGCCGTCGCAGGCTCTGGTCGAGCGAGGCGAGCATGTACTTGCGCGAGCCGCCGTCGCCGTACGGCCCCGGCCACATGTCCCAGCCTGCCTTCGTCGAGATGACGAGCTCGTCGCGATGTCCGGCGAGGTCGTCGCGCAGGATCCGACCGAACGTCTCCTCGGCCGCCCCGTACGGCGGGCCGTAGTTGTTCGCGAGGTCGAAGTGCGTGATCCCGAGCTCGAAGGCGCGCAGGACGATCTCGCGGCCCGTCTCGTAGCGGCCTTCGCCGAAGTTCTGCCAGAGACCGAGGGAGAGGCGCGGAAGCTTCAGCCCCCACCGGCCGCACTTGACGTACTCCACCGCGAGACCGTACTATACTGAACCATATGGTTCAGTATTCGGTCGACCGCGCCTTCACCGCCCTCGCCGACCCGACCCGGCGCGCCGTCCTCGAGCGGCTCGTCGCCGGCAGCGCGACGATCAGCGAGCTCGCCGAGCCCTTCGGCATGTCGCTGACCGGGATGAAAAAGCACGTCCGGCTGCTCGAAGAAGCCGAGCTCGTGACGACGGAGAAGATCGGCCGCGTCCGAAGATGCACGCTCGTCCCCTACGCCTTCGAAGGGATCAGCACCTGGCTGCAGCGGCTCGATCGCTTCGCGCAGGTCGTCGAACGAACGAAAGGAAGCTGATGGCACGGAAGTTCACCGCAGAGGAGAAGGCCGCAGCGAAGGCGGCGCTGAAGGACGCCGAGGGTGAAAAGGCGGTCCTCGAAGCGATCGCGAAGATGGCGGACGCCGACCGCGCGATGGCGCAGCGGGTGCACGCGATCGTCCGAAAGGCCGCACCCGGGCTGACGCCGCGCACCTGGTACGGCATGCCGGCGTACTCGAAGGACGACAAGGTCATCTGCTTCTTCAAGGACGCCGGCAAGTTCAAGGAGCGCTACGCAACGTTCGGCTTCAACGACAACGCGAGCCTCGACGACGGCTCGATGTGGCCGACGGCGTACGCGCTGAAGAGCCTGACCAAGGCCGACGAGGCGCGGATCGCCGCACTCGTGACGCAAGCAGTGAAAGGAGCCTGATGAACGACACCACGGTCACCAAGCCCAACGAGCTCGAGATTCGCGTCGAGCGGGTGTTCGACGCGCCGCGCGCGCACGTCTTCTCCGTCTGGACGGATCCCGAGCTGATCCCCGAGTGGTGGGGCGACGGCACGGTCGTCGAGCAGATGGACGTCCGCACCGGCGGCACCTATCGCTTCAAGACCGCGCACGGCGTCGTCGAGGGCGAGTACCGCGAGGTCGACCCGCCCGAGCGGGTCGTCCAGACCTTCATGAACCACCTGCAGACGCTCGAGTTCGAGGATCTCGGCGAACAGACCAAGCTGACGCAGACGATGCGCTTCGAGACGACCGAGGAGCGCGACACGACCATGAGCTACGGCGTCGAGCAGGGCGCCAAGGCGGGGTTCGAGCGGATCGACGAGGTGCTGGCGAAGCTAGTCGCGCGAAACGCGTGAGCCCCCGACGATCGCGTCGGTGCCGTCGTCGAACCGAACCCAGGCCTTCCCCTTGCCGTCGTAGTCGGGCGACCAGACGACGAGCGTGGCGTCGCGGCCGGAGACACGGACTCGCTCCGTGCCTTCCGGCTCGGCGCCGCTCCACACGCGCACGAACGGGTTGTGCTCGCGTTCGCGGCCGATCGTCGTCTCGTCCGTGTGACCGGGGAGGACGCGGGTCTCGTCGGGCAGTCCCATGAAGACGTCCATCACCGAGGCGCGCACCTGCTCGAGGTCGCCGCCGCCGACGGCATCCTTGAACAACGTGTCGCCGGTGAAGATCAGGTCGGCGACGTGGAAGGCGACCATGTCGTCGGAGTGGCCCGGGGTCGCGAGCCCGCGCACGCCCAGGTCGCCGAACGACCAGGCGCCCGGCTCGGCGATCACCTCGACGCCGTAGCGTTCACGCAGCTCGTCCTCGTGCACGACGTGGTCGTGATGCGAGTGCGTGCGCAGGATGGCAGCCACCTCCGCTTCCCACCCCTCGATTGCGGCGATCAGCGGCGCGGGGTCGGCGCCCGAGTCGACGATCAACGCCGTGCCCCGCTCGCCGTCCGCGACCGCGAACGCGTTCGAGAGCCAGTCGGGATGCATGCTGCGTGCGACGAGCACGGCTGTAGGCTAATCGGGAACCCTGAGGAGGAGGACGGATGGCCGGTCTCTGGCAGCGCTTTTCGCTCATTTTCAAATCGAAGGCATCCCGCGCGCTCGACCGCGCCGAGAACCCGACCGAGACGCTCGACTACTCGTACGAGCAGATGCTTCAGCAGTTGCAGAACGTGAAGCGCGGCGTGGCCGACGTGGTGACGGCGAAGAAACGGCTCGAGCTGCAGACGCAGTCGATCGAGCAGAACGTCGTCAAGCTCGAGACGCAGGCCCGGCAGGCGGTCGCCGCGAATCGCGACGACCTCGCGAAGGAAGCGCTCCAGCGCAAGGCGGCCGCCCAGCAGCAGCTTCAGGGGCTGGACGGGCAGGTGCAGCAGCTGCAGTCGCAGCAGGAGTCGCTCGTCGCGTCGCAGCAGCAGCTCGAGGCGCGCATCGAGTCGTTCCGCTCCGAGAAGGAAGTGATCAAGGCGCAGTACTCCGCGGCGCAGGCGCAGGTGAAGATCGGCGAGGCCGCGACCGGGATCGGCAAGGGGATGCAGGACACCGGCCTGGCGATCCAGCGCGCGCGCGACAAGACGCAGGAGCTGCAGGCCCGTGCGGGCGCGATCGAGGAGCTGACGGCGACGGGCGCGCTCGAGGATCTCGGCGACAGTCGCGACCACATCGACCGTGAGCTCGCGCAGATCTCCGCGTCCGCACAGGTCGACGACGAGCTGGCGAAGCTCAAGACCGAAGTCGGGAGCGGTAGTGGGGACGCCGCGAAGGAGATCGAGTCGGGGTCGTCCTAGCTTGGGGCTCACGGACGTCCTCTTCGGCCGGAAGAAGCTGAAAGGCCCGGCGCGCGACCGTCTGTTCGCCCTGACGACGGCGGCGGTGACGCTGAACGTCGAGTGCGGTCTGAAACCGTCGGGCGCCGGCGCGGTCGTGTTCAAGCCGCTGTCGGCCGGCGACTTCACGCGCGTCGAGAGCGACGTCGAGCAGCTGGTGCAGAAGGTGGCGGCGGACAACGGCTCGAAGCTCGACCGCAAGAGCGACACGCTCGGCTTCGAATGGGTGATCGTGCGCGATCCCGAGCTCGAGGACCAGGTGACCGCCGTGAACGGGCTCGCGAACGGCTTGACGGAGCAAGGGTTCGGCGAGCAGCTCCTCGCCGCCGCGTTCCGCTTCGACGGCGGCGACCACCCCGTGTACTGGATCTACGGCTTCAAGACCGGGACGTACTGGCCGTTCGTCCCCACCGGCAGCGGGCAGGAGCGCGACAACGCGCGCGAGCTCGAGCTGAAGGCGAAGCTCGAACCCGAGCTGCCCGTGGAGAAAGACCTGACGAAATGGTTTGCGCTCTTCGACGCGCCGATCTAACCCGCGCCCGCGCGAGCTAAGACGCGCAGCGGCTTAGTGCGCGCGCAATCAGGGTGGCCATGCGCGCAGCGCACGACCACCCGCACAGCGAGCCTTACTGCACGGAGCACGGCCGAGACCGCGCTCTCGGCCGTGCGGAGTTCCTTGTCCCAGCGAGCGCGCCCGCGCGCGAGCTAGGAGACGGGCTTCCCCATCTCGCGGGCGATCTGCGCGAGCGCCGCGAGACGCTTCTCCATCGGCGGGTGATCCATGAACAGCTCGCCGACCTGCTGGCGCCAGTTCGTCGGCACGATGAAGAAGGCGTTCATGCCGGCGACCTCGCGCAGGTCCTGCTGCGGGATCTGCGTGATCCCGCTCGCGATCTTCTGCAGCGCGCTCATCAGGTTCTCCGGTGCGCCGGTGATCAGCGCCGAGCCGCGGTCGGCCGCATACTCGCGGTAGCGCGAGATCGTGCGGATGAGGATGAAGCTGATCGCGTAGGTGAGCACCGAGACGGCGAAGATGATCAGCCACACCGGCACCTGGTTCTGGTTGTTGTTGTTCCGGTTGCCACCGCCGTAGCCGCCGCCGAACATCCCGAAGTAGAGGCCAAAGCGGGTGATCATCGCGGCGATCATCGCGAAGAAGCTCGCGACGGTCATGATCAACACGTCGCGGTTCGCGACGTGCGACATCTCGTGTGCGAGCACGGCTTCGATTTCCCGCGGCTCGAGCCGGTCCCACAAACCCTGCGTGACCGCAATCGCCGCGTGCTTCGGGTTGCGGCCTGTCGCGAAGGCGTTCGGGACGCTACTCGGGACGATCGCGACGCGCGGCTTCGGCAGGTCGGCCATCGCGCACAACCGCTCGACCATCGCGTGCAGCTCCGGGGCCTGTTCCGGCGTCACGATCTTCGCGCCGGACGCCGCGAGCGCGAGCTTGTCGGACGTCCAGTACTGCACGACGGCCAGCCCGACGACGATCACCAGCATCGGGGCGATGCCGATGTTGAGGTAGTAGAAGAGGACGAGGCCGAAGACGACGTAGAGCAGGCCGAGCAGCCCGCTCGTGAACAGCATCCGCAGGGTCAGCCCCGCGTCCCTTCCGTACGACCGACGCTTCACTAGCTCGGATGGTAGTGCGGGACGGTATTGTCACGCATCGTGCGCCGCACGATTCTCACGGCACTCACATGCTTGGCGGCGGTCGCGATCGTCGCCGGCTGCGGTTCGAAGGGGGTCACGTCCCCCGCCCCGCGCACGATCATCGGCTCGGTGCCGAAGCCGACGCTCGAGCCCGCGACGGCCGCCTTCAAGCTGAAGGGCGACCCGGTGGCGGGGAAGGCGCTCTTCCTGAAGTCCGGCTGCACCGGCTGCCACACACTCGCCGACGCGCACGCCACCGGCACCGTCGGCCCGAACCTCGACCAGGCCAAGCCCGACTACCGGCTCGCAACCGCGCGCGTGACGCTCGGCAAGGGCGCGATGCCGTCGTTCAAGGCGCAGGGCCTCTCCGACCAGCAGATCGCCGACGTCGCCTCGTACGTGGTCAAGGCGACCGGCGGCCAGCCGTAGAGCTTCCGGCCGACTTCCCGCCCCGCGTCGCTGCGTTCGCGTGCGACCTCGACCGCACGCTGATCGCACCCGACCTCGTCCTGCGCCCGCGCACGCGCGCTGCGATCGAACGCGTGCGCGCAACCGGCACGCACGTGATCGTCGTGACCGGACGGATGTTCAAGTCGGTGTTGCCCTTCCTGCAGGCGGCGGAGCTCGACGATCCCGTCATCTGCTACCAGGGCGCGCTCGTCGCGGATCCGGTGACGGGGCGATTCCTGCGCCACATCCCGATCCCGCTCGCGGCGGCGCACGAGGCGCTCGACGCAGTGATCGAAGCCGGCTTCCACATCAACGCCTATGTCGACGACGAGCTCTACGTCGCGGCGGCGACGCCGGAGGCGCACGCGTACGCGGATCTGAACAAGGTGGAGATGCATGTCGTCGGGGACCTGCGCGAATGGCTGCGCGAACCGCCGACGAAGCTCGTCGCGGTGGGCGACCCTCAGGCGCTGACCGAGCTGGAGAACCTGCTGAAGCCGCGCTTCGCCGGCACGCTGTTCGTCTCGAAGTCTCTCCCCCACTTCCTCGAGTTCGCGCATCCCGACGTGAACAAGGGCTCCGGCCTGACCTTTCTTTCCGAGCGTCTCGGCTTCGCGCCGGAGCAGACGGTCGCATGCGGGGACGGCGAGAACGACCGCGAGCTGCTCGACTGGGCCGGCTTCGGCGTCGCGGTCGCGAACGCACACGAGGAGATCCTCGCGCGCGCCGACCTCGTCGTGCCGGATGTCGAGCACGAGGGAGTCGCAGTCCTGCTGGAGACCTTTCTAGACTCACTCCCGTGATCGACGCACGCGCGGCGCGCGCCAACCCCGACGACTTCCGCCGCCGGCTCGCGCGCAAGGGCGCCGCCGAGACCTTCGACGCATGGCTCGCAGCCGACGAGCGCTGGCGTGCCGTCGTCCCGCGCGTCGACGAGCTGCGCGCGCGCACGAAGCTGAAGGGCAAGCCGACGCCGGAGCAGCTCGAAGAGCTGAAGGGCGTCAAAGAGGAGCTGCAGTCCGCCGAGCAGGAGCTCGCCGCTGCCGAAGCCGAGCGCGACGCGCTGCTGACGCAGCTTCCGAACCCGCCCGCCGACGAAGCGCCGGACGGCGATACCGACGAGGACGCGGAGGAGATCCGCCGGTGGGGCGAGCCGCCTGCACTTGCCGAGCCGCGTGAGCACACCGACGTCGGCCGCTTCGAGATGGAGCGGGCCGCACGCGTGTCGGGCTCGCGGTTCGGCTACTTCGTCGGCGACACCGCGCTCCTCGCGCTCGCCGTGCACCGCTACGCGCTCGACGCGGTCGCGCGCGAGGGCTTCACGCCCGTGCTGCCGCCCGTGCTCGTGCGCGAGGAGGCGATGTACGGCACCGGCTTCTTCCCGACCGAGAAGTCGAACATCTACGCGCTGCCGGAGGACGAGCTGTACCTGACCGGAACGTCGGAGGTCGCGCTCGCGGGGATGCACATGGGCGAGATCCTCGACGAGCTACCGCTGCGCTACGCCGGGTACTCGGTCAACTTCCGGCGCGAGGCCGGCGCCGCGGGCAAAGACACGCGCGGCATGTTCCGCGTGCACCAGTTCTCGAAGGTGGAGATGTTCGTCTACTGCGAGCCGGGCGCGTCGGCGGAGGAGCACGAGCGACTGCTCGCAATCGAAGAGCGGATCCTGCAAGGGCTCGAGCTGCCGTATCGGGTCGTCAACGTCGCCGCGGGCGACCTCGGCGCACCGGCGGCGAAGAAGTACGACTGCGAGGGATGGTTCGCGTTCCAGCAGCGCTACCGAGAGCTGACGTCGACGTCGAACACGACGGACTTCCAGGCGCGCCGGCTGCAGATCCGCTACCGCGCCGACGGCAAGAGCCTCGAGCCGGTGCACACGCTGAACGGCACGGCGGTCACCGATCGCGCGACGCTCGCGATCCTCGAGAACTTCCAGGGCGACGTGCCCGACGTGTTGCGGCAGTTCGGCGCGCCCGAGCGCGTCTCGCGCTAGAACGCCGCGCCGGCCTGCTTGCCCGGGATGAGCTCGCTCGGGCAGATGAAGCGGAATGCGTGCGCGAACGACTGCGCCCGCGCGAGCTCCTCTGCCGACTGCGCACGCTCTTCGTCGAGCAGCGGGTCGACGACTTCCTTGAAATACGCGTCGGCCGCCGCGTGGCGTGCCTCCTCCGTCGGGAAATCCGAGCGAATGCCCGCGAGCTCCCCCGCGTCGAGGAAGATGCCGCCGCACTCCGGACACTCGTCGATCGTCACGTCACGCTTTACGCTCCAGAAATGACGCATCAGCACCACGGCATCCGTGCACTTCGGGCAGGTGTACCGCTCGGCGGGATCGACGACGACGCCGGGATCGCGGCGCACGTCGAGCAGCGCCTCGCCGGCCGACTCCGACTGCTCGTCCACTTTCTGCAGCTCGAAGTGATCGAACCAGATGCCGCCGCAGCCGCCGTCACAGACGTCGACGGCGACGCCACCCGCGGTGCGGGTCGAGAG
>Ga0105240_10003540_pt1 | contig 24222 bp, 13 predicted proteins | sample KBSC54metaG_FD_80426 | JGI IMG/M metagenome (GOLD analysis project Ga0105240, IMG submission 80426) | Corn rhizosphere microbial communities from Kellogg Biological Station, Michigan, USA - KBS C5-4 metaG | ecosystem: Host-associated > Plants > Roots > Rhizosphere > Soil | place: Michigan, USA...
CAGTAACTAATTATAGCGGCGAGCGCAGCATGAAAAAAGGAGAGGTGTTGTATTACAACTTTACCCTAATGATCACACCGTTCCACCCGATCAATACGGAGCAACAGTGGGATATGCGTTTTTATCACAAATACAGTCCTATTGATAGCATAAAACAGACCGGCGCTACAGTGATCAATATTCACCACGGCACAGCTATCAATCCATACATCAACTATCCGTTCATCGCATGGCAAAAGATGAAGAGTTATATCGATTCAGCGCATAATGTAGGCTTGAAGGTGAAGATATACAATACTGTACGCGAGTTGTCTAACAGCGCTTATGAAATTCAGCCAATGCGCAGCCTGGGTCACGAGATATTTTCACCGGGAAAAGGCGGAGGCTATTCATGGCTTCAAGAGCATTTAGGGAGCGACTACATTGCTGCATGGTATGTGCCCGAACAAAAAGATGCAGCCATCATCAACAGTGGTGTAAACCGTTGGCACAACTATTATGTAGAAGGAATGAACTGGTTGGTGAATAATGTGGGCATCGATGGTATTTACCTGGATGATGTGGCATTCGACCGCACCACTATGAAACGTGTTAAACGCGTGCTCACCCAAAATGGTCATCCGGGTATTATCGACCTGCACTCGGCTAATCAATACAATAAAAGTGATGGCTTTAATAACAGTGCTAATCTATACCTGGAGCACTTCCCGTACCTGAACCGCTTGTGGTTTGGTGAGTATTTCGACTATGAAAAGAACGACCCAAACTTCTTTATGGTAGAAGTGTCAGGCATTCCCTACGGCTTGATGGGCGAAATGCTGCAAGGTGGTGGTAATCCATGGCGTGGCATGGTGTATGGCATGACTAACCGTATGCCATGGTCAGATCATGCTGATCCCCGTCCGCTTTGGAAAGCATGGGACGAATTCGGCATCAAAGGCAGCAGGATGATTGGTTACTGGGTGAGCCATAATCCGATCAAAACCGACAATAAAGATGTGTTAGCTACGGCTTATGTAAAGGATAAAAAAGTGATGATCGCCATTGCAAGCTGGGCTCAGGACGATACCAAGTTTAAGCTGAACATTGACTGGAAGGCTTTGGGGATTGATCCGGCTAAAGCAAAGCTTATTGCACCCGAGATTACCAACTTCCAGCCGGGTAGCCAGTTTAACCCGAATGATGAAATACCGGTTTCAAAAGGTAAAGGTTGGTTACTGATCTTGAAATAATCTGAACGATAAATATCACGAACGATGAAAAAATTTTATTGGATAGGAGCGTGCCTGTACCTGCTATTGCAGTTGCAAATGCCCGCTATGGCACAAAATAATGCCACCATAAAAGAGTTTGAAAAGGAATTTAAAACCTATCCTTTTTCAGACCCGAACCCGGTTGCTAATCCTACCAATGTTTATCCTTATTATCGTTTTGATGGTTTTACTAATAAACCTGTTCAGCAAAAGTGGAAAGTAATTGAGCTGGAAAATGATTTTATCAAATTATGGGTAATGCCCCAGATAGGCGGCAAGATTTGGACTGCTATCGATAAGAAAAATAACCGGCCTTTTATTTACGAAAATGATGTGATCAAATTTCGTGACATTGCCATGCGTGGCCCGTGGACAAGCGGAGGCCTCGAAGCCAACTTTGGAATAATTGGCCACACACCCGGCGTATCTAATGCAGTAGATTACCTCACGAAGAAGAATGACGACGGCAGTGTGAGTTGTATAATTAGTTTGCTCGACCTGCTTACGCAAACCCGGTGGAATATGGAAATAAGACTGTCCAAGGATAAAGCTTATTTTACTACACATGTTTTTTGGCATAATCAAACCAGCCTTGATCAGCCTTATTATAGTTGGATGAATCTTGCCTTAAAAGCCAGTGACGACCTGGAATTTATCGAGCCGGGAACAAATCATTTGTTTCATGATGGTAAATCTTATGAGTGGCCTTATGACAAAGAGCATAACCGGAATATCTCTTTTTATAAGCAGAATGATTTTGGCGGTAGCCAATCGTACCACATTACCGGCACCTACAGTAAATATTGGGGTGGATTTTGGCAGAACGATAATTCCGGCATGATCCATTATGCCAATCGTGAGGATAAGGTGGGCAAGAAGATTTGGATATGGGGAAAATCCCGCAGCGGGGCCGTCTGGGATAAACTGCTGAATGACAATGTCGGCCAATATACCGAGTTGCAAAGTGGCAGGTTATATATCCAGAATGCTCAGGAAAGTATGTATACGCCTTACAAACAATTCAGTTTTTCGCCTTATCAAACCGATAGCTGGACAGAATACTGGTATCCTTATAGCAAAACCAGCGGCGTAGCTATGGCCGACACAAGTGGCGTGTTGAATATCAAAAGAGGAGAAAGTTCTGCTACTGTTTACTTTTCATCTGTTAGGTACATTAAGGACACATTAAAAGTTACAGACAGTGAAGGGAAAATAATACTCAACAAGAACATCATTTTAGAGCCCTTGCAAAATTTACAGGAAACTATCCATCTGATTAATGGTCAGCAGATTGGCCGTATTATATTAGGCAGCTGCGAATGGGGTTCAAAAGATAGCACAGCCAAAGTATTAAGCCGGCCAACCAAGCCTCTGGAAAAATTGGATTATGATTCAGCTTATGGCTTATATATAAAAGGTAAGTATCAGGCTGATACCCGTTATTATGTGGAGGCTGAAACCAATGTCAGCAAATCGCTTAAACTTGATCCTGCGCTAATCCCGGCACTTGCCGAAATGGCGATGCTGCAGTACCGCAAGATGAATTATGATTCGGCATTTGAATATGCCCGCAAAGCTCTCAGCCTGGATACTTATAACGGTATGGCTAATTATTATTATGCTTTATCAGCACTAAAACTGGATAAAGTATATGACGCCGAAGATGGTTTTGAAGTAGCTACATTAACAGATGATTATCGTGCTGCATCGTTAACCGAATTAAGCAAGATCAAAATCAGGCAGAAAAAGTTTGATGAGGCTTTAAGTTATGCATCAAAAAGCCTGGTTTATAATAGTGAGAACGTTACTGCATTGCAATTGCAGTATTTGGCAGCACGGTTATCACAAAATAAAAACCAGGAAAAAACAGCAAAGAATAAAATTATAGCAATTGATCCATTCAATCATTTTATTCGTTTTGAAGAATACCTGGCAAACAAATCAGCGGAAAGCAAAATTGCATTTACCAGCATGATCCGAAGTGAAATGCCGCAACAAACCTATCTCAACCTGGCTATTTGGTATCATGATCTCAACAGGGATAATGAAAGTAAAATAATTTTAGAAACTGCACCACAAAAGAATGATGAGCTGCTGTATTGGGTGGCGTGGCTGCACCGGAATAATAACGATTCAAAACAACGATTAGCCGAAGCGCAAAATGGCAGCGCTTTACTCGTATTTCCGTTCAGGTCAGAGAGTACGACAGTAATGGAATGGGCTGCAAAGAATACGAATGATTGGAAACCAGATTATTATCTCGCTTTAATACATGAGGCCGCAAAAGATCGCCCAAAAGCACAACAGGATATCAAAAAAATAAATACTGAACCTGACTTTGCACCCTATTATGTGGTTCGCGCCAGGTTATCGGATTCGACAGATAAACCAAGTCAGTTAAGTTATCTGACAAAAGCAGCAAAGCTTGCATCTAACGATTGGCGTTATGTTAAATACTTAACTGAGTTTTTGATTGCTCAGAAACAAGACAAACAAGCTTTAGAAACAATTGAACCTCTATATAAACCCAGTTCAGATAATTACGTCGTCGGAATGCTGTATGCGCGTTGTCTGATGGCGAATAATAAATACGCAGCTGCTGAAAAAGTCCTTAGCCAGTTACAGGTGCTGCCATACGAGGGAGCGAAGGACGGGCATAAATTATACGAACAAACTAAACTGATGCTGGCCATAGAACTGATGAAAGCCGGGCAATTGCAGGATGCCATGAAGAAGGTAAATGAAGCCCGACTATGGCCTGAAAACCTGGGTGTAGGTGCGCCTTATCCGGATATGGTCGACAGTAGTTTGGAAAACGATATGGCCGGCATGATAAAAGAAGCGGAACATAAAAAACCTTCAGACAAAACGCTTGACGAATATCGTGCCCGCATAAAGGCCATCAATAATATATAATCTTAATCAAGATAAACTGATGAATAAGCAACTCACAATATGGATTGCCCTGGTGTTTTTTGCACCGTTTGGCCTGTACGCCCAGGTAAAATCGACCTATGACAAGAAACAGGTTTTCGACCCGCAGTTTTTTACTAATAATGGTAACGAGATGCGTAACGGTAATGGCGCACCTGGTCCAAAATACTGGCAAAACAAGGCTGACTATACTATCCATGCCGCTTTGCTGGAAAAGGATACGATGGTGAAAGGCGATGTAAGCATCAACTACACTAATAATAGTCCCGATACACTGAATTATTTATGGCTGCAGTTGGATCAGAATTTATTTAAGGCTGATTCCCGTGGTACTGCCATAACTCCTGCAGGCGATCGTTTTGATTCAAATGGTTTTAAAGGCGGTTATACCATTGACAAGGTCTCAGTTGTTTATGGCGGTAAGACTTATGCCATAACACCTTATATCGCTGATACCCGGATGCAGATACGGCTGCCATTTGCCGTGAAGCAACAAGGCGATAAGATCACCCTAAATATCGATTATTCATTTGCTATACCCGAGCATGGCGCCGATCGCATGGGGCGTTTATCTACACAAAATGGTGTCATCTATCAGTTGGCACAATGGTTCCCGCGTATGTGCGTATTTGATGATCTGAACGGATGGAACACTTTACCATACCTGGGCAATGGCGAGTTTTATTGCGAGTATGGCGATGTTGATTATTATATCACAACTCCTGCCGATATGATTGTTGCCGGTTCGGGAGATCTGCAAAACCCCCAGCAGGTGTTGACGGCTACCGAGGCAAAACGCCTGGCAATGGCCGTAAAAAGCGACAGTACGGTGAGCATTATTGGCAAAGATGAAGTGAAAGCGTCAGGCCGGAAAACTACGGGCACATTAACCTGGCACTATAAAATGAACAATACCCGCGATGTGGCCTGGGCGGCGTCGAGAGCATTTTTGTGGGATGCAGCGCGGGTAAATCTACCTTCAGGTAAAAAGGGGATGGCGATGGCAGTTTATCCGGTTGAAAGTGTTGGTAGAGAGCATTACACCCGCGCGGTTGAGTATCTGAAAGCCAGTATGGAGTTTTATTCAAAAACTTATTACGAGTATCCGTATCACAACGCTTTTGTGGTGGCTGGTGTCGCATTAGGAATGGAATATCCGGGTATCGTGTTTTGCAGCCACAAAATTGTGAACGATGACCTGTTCCGGGATATCGCGCACGAAATAGGGCACAACTGGTTCCCTATGATCGTTGGAAGCGACGAGCGGCGGTACGGTTGGATGGACGAAGGCTTCAATACTTTTATCAATGGCTATGTGTGGGCGAATTTTAATAACGGCGAATATGCCGAAAAGAAAAGTCCTGCGTTGGGATTAGTAAAGGGAATGCAGAAAGAACATGATCCGTTGATGATCGCTCCGGATGCCAACGATGATGGCGGCATGTTTTATTATAAGACAGCGCTGGCGCTAAATATCCTGCGGAATGTGGTGCTGGAACCGGAACGCTTTGATTATGCTTTTAAAACCTACATCAATAGATGGGCTTATAAACATCCGCAACCTTATGATTTCTTCCGCACGATGAACGACGCGGCAGGAGAGGACCTGAACTGGTTCTGGAAAGAGTGGTTCTATACAACCTGGAATATTGACCAGGCAGTTACAGATGTGAAATATATAAAAAATGATCCGGCATCAGGAGCTTTGATCACTGTAGAAAATCTGCGTGAGATGGCTTTGCCTGTTGTTGCAAAGATCACCGAAGATAATGGCAAAGTGCAAACCATTAAGCTGCCGGTTGAAATTTGGCAGCATGGTGCAAAGTGGGTCTTCAGATACAATTCAACTTCAAAAATTAAACAGGTAGTGCTTGATCCCGATAATCAATTTCCGGATACCGGCCGGAGTAATAACACCTACGAGGCAAAATAATTTGTTGATACTGAGGCTGGCAAAATAAATGTACAAACATTATTTATTTTGATTGTTCTAATAACAGTTTGTTTTTTTATTTTGCAGGAACCAACATGCTATTTCTGAATGTCCCGTAGAGAGATCATTTATTCCGTCTTTTATATTTTATTTTTTGTACTATCTGTCTGGTCGGGCATCGAAAGTGGTTTTACCGATAGTCACACACCATCTATTCCATTTGCGATAGAGTTTTTTACCTTAATAGTAGGGGCTATCCTTTTTGCTGCCGACTTTGCTAAGCACAAAACGGCAACATTTGATAAAATACGGGTTCACGTATTAGGGCTAACGGTCAACAGCCTGGTAATGCTGTATGTATTGGTGCTGGCCTTGCAAGAATATCGTTAAGATAATTTCAGAATTGTCTAGTCAATGACCGAATAAGTAATAACCGCCTTTTCTTTGTTCTTAAGGGTGAATTCTCCGTTGATCTCGCAATGGAAAGACTCCTTTATTTGATTGTAAACCTCTTCAGTAATTAATACTTGTCCGGCTTTGGCTACAGACTGGAGCCGTTGTGCAACGTTTACCGAGTCGCCTATTACGGTATAGTCTAGTCTTCTAAGCGAGGCTGATCCTATATTTCCCGACACCATTTCGCCGGAGTTGACGCCAATAGAAACATCCGGTTTAAATTCCTTTTCACCCATAGTAACCGGATCCATTTTGGCCAGTTCGGATCTTATAGCGAGGGCAGTATCTATAGCCTTGTCCAGATGATAATCGCCGCGGAAAACAGCCATTACCGCATCACCCATAAACTTATCTACATGGCCACCCTGCGCAATGATCTCTTTTACAATTTTATCAAACAAACCATTCAGGAGGTTTACTACGGTATTAGCCTGCACATGCTCTGTGATCGCTGTAAATCCACAAACGTCAATGAACACTACAGTGGCATCCATTAGCTCGTTTTTTAGCAGACTGCTTTCAAACTCTTTATGCGACATGAAGTTGAGCACATTGTCATCCACATACATCTTAAGGATATTATTCTCCTTAATGGCCTGCATGGTATCCTGTAACTGTTTCACGTAATTGATGGTCTTTTCCATCGTCAGGTCCAGGTCGTCGAAGTCTACCGGTTTGCACACAAAATCAAATGCGCCGCGGTTCATGGCGGTACGGATATTCTGCATATCGCCATACGCCGATACGACTACTGCCTTTATAATAGGGTTGGCTTCAGGTAAACGGCTCAATAAGGTAAGGCCATCCATTATCGGCATATTGATGTCCGATAACACGATGTCCAGGTCGGGGTGCTCGCTTACTTTCTGAAGTGCTTCCTCTCCATTTTGCGCAAAAACGAACTCATACACGTTCTCACGTATTTTTCTTCTGAACTTCTGTTTTACAAGGGCCTCTAAATCAGCCTCGTCATCTACAACCAGTATCTTGGCCATTATTTGCTCAAGGTTTTAAGTTTTTCCTTCAATAGATTAAAATCAAGGGGTTTTGTCAAAAAGTCGTTAGCGCCGCGTTCCATAGCCTGCCGGTGATTTTCCTCATCGCCGTAAGCAGTGATCATCATCACCATAGGAGGGGGCGTATCATATTCATGCCTGATGCGCGACAGTAATTCCAGTCCGCTCATACCCGGCATATTGATATCCGATAAGATCAGCACAACTTCAGTATGTTTATCGTGCAGATAATTGAGAGCATCCTCTCCGGATAGAGCGAAGTCGAAATCAAATTCGTGTTCGCGTATTTCCCTGCGAAACCTTTGCAAAAATAGCGGCTGTACGTCAGCCTCGTCATCAACGACAAGTATTTTCATTTTATGCCTAAATATAGATATTAAACTTAAACGGGTAAGCTTATTTTGAACTCCGATCCCTCGCCCGGCTTACTTTTGACATCAATTTTACCTGAATGTGCTTTTACAACAATATCATAGCTTAACGACAGCCCCAGGCCTGTTCCTTCTCCGGTTGGTTTGGTGGTAAAGAACGGTTGCAATATCTTCTCTTTTATATCATCAGGTATACCTGTACCATTGTCTTTTACTATAATTTCTAACGATTTTCCCTTAGCTAAAGTCGTCACTTCAACCGCTGGTTTAAATTCAGACCCAGTTGATTTTTGTCTTTCCTTAACCGCATAAAAAGCATTGTTGAATAAGTTGAGCAGTACGCGGCCTATGTCCTGTGGTACCAAACTGGCTTGCGGCAGTCCATCAGCAAAATGAGTGATAAGATCCGCATTAAATGACTTATCCTTTGAACATAAACAGTGATAGGCAAGGCGCAGGTATTCATCGGCCAGTTTATTAATATCTGTAGGCTCCTTCACATTGCTGCTGGCGCGGCTGTGCTGCAACATGCCTTTTACTATCCCATCGGCGCGTTTGCCGTGGTGCATTATCTTTTCAAGGTTTTGTTTGATATCGGCAGCTATAGCAATGGCTTCTTCCTTGTCACCTTTGTTAAGTTCCTCTTCCATTTCCTCGATCAACTCGGCTGTTACTTCCGAAAAGTTGTTAACGAAGTTTAATGGATTCTGAATCTCATGAGCTATGCCTGCTGTCAGCTCACCCAATGAGGCCATCTTTTCCGATTGGATCAGTTGTGCCTGGGTGGTTTTTAACTCCTGGATAGTTTCCTGCAATTCATCTTTTTGTTTCTGCAGCTCAATGGTGCGCTCCTGTACAAGGGATTCTAATTCGGCACGGCGTTCTGTACTGATACGTAATTCTTCTTCTTGCTTTTTAGATGTTGCCCATTTGCCAAATATCCACCCAAAGGCTATGATCGTAGCCCAGCCGAAGTATTGTTCATACTTATCATAAAATCCATCAAATAAGAACTGAAGCAGGAAATTAATTAGCCCCATTGCAACGAGCGGGATATTAGCCAAAAGGTAAGATCGTTGTGCGGCAAAATCCTGCTCCTTAATTCCATAATAAATAAGGCCTGATAGTATGGCAGCTCCAACCAAATGTTGATAAGCGTCCTCCAGCGCAAAAGTGGCGAAATAACCTACAATTATCATCCACGTTGCCGTCGACAACATGGTTTTCCATTTTGGGTAAAGGATAGAAAATTTAAGCGATTTGTTTAGTCGTCTTATGATCAGAAAAGCAGCAAGAAAATAAAAAATGTCCATTCCTTATATCAGTAATGCCTGGTTGAAAAATTATGCTAATGGCAAATCTATTATAAATTCTGAGCCTTCGCCTTCTTTGCTCTCAATATTTATTTTGCCATTGTGGCCTTTTACTATGGTGTCATAACTCAACGACAATCCTAATCCTGTACCTTCACCTGTAGGCTTGGTGGTAAAAAACGGTTGCAATATTTTGTCCCTGATGTTATCTGGTATACCCACACCATTGTCTTTTACTTTTATCCGGATTGATTTTCCACTTAAAGTGGTGCTTACTTCCAGTATGGGTTTATAATCTGAATTGATCACCTTCTTTTTTTGTTGCGTAGCATAAAAAGCGTTGGTAAATAAATTCAACAAAACGCGCCCGATATCCTGGGGCACCACTTCGGCCTTAGGTACCTGGGGATCAAAGTGGGTGACCATATCTGCATTAAACGACTTATCCTTTGCCCGCAAGCCATGATAGGCGAGGCGCAGGTATTCATCCGCGAGTTTATTAATATCAGTAGGTTCTTTTACATTACTGCTGGCGCGACTGTGTTGCAACATACCTTTAACAATGCCATCAGCACGTTTGCCGTGGTGGTTTATCTTTTCCTCGTTATCTTTTATGTTTTTTGCAATGGAAATGGCTGCGTCGGTATTGCCGCTCTTTAGTTCATCTTCCAGCTCTTCGATCATTTCTTTATTTACCTCGGCGAAGTTGTTGATGAAGTTGAGTGGATTCTGTATCTCGTGAGCAATGCCTGCTGTAAGCTCACCCAACGAAGCCATTTTTTCGGATTGGATCAGCTGACTTTGTGTTAGCCTCAGGTCGGCCAGTGCTCTATTAGTTTGATCGCGTTGTTCCTCAATCTCGCGTTTTTGCTTACTTAATAAGGTATTGGCTTTTTGTTTTTGGCGGTTACTGCGATACAATACAATTCCCGTTGCACCTATAAGTATCAGAATACCTGCTGATCCGGCCAGGAAATAATATTGCATTTTCTTTTCCTGGCTGAGTGAAGTGATCTGCGCCTGCTTTTTTGCCAGGGAATAATTGTATTGAAGCAGATTGGTATGATTACTCACCTCTGCATTCGACATGCTATCGCGATAACTTATGAAGAGCTTGTAATATTTATATGCGTTGTTATAGTCCTTTTTTACGTTGTAGGCGTTTGCCAATGCTTCGCTATTATCGCGCTTGAATTCGATGGTGCCGGTATGAATAGCTTTTTGATAGCCGTTATTGGCATAGTATATTGCACTATCAGGCCTATTCGATTTCAAATAGGCCCGGGCTAATATACCGTCGATCCATTCTTCACCTTCAGCATCATTGATTTTTTGTGCCGATGCAAGTGATGTAAAGGCGTATTTAAATGCCATCGGCAGATTATTTAGCCGAACATAAACATCGGCCATGTTGCTTTGGGTCAATTCGGTATTGTAAGGTAGTTGTGTTTTAGAAAGACCTTCTTCATACGCCTTTATGGCCTCCGGGTACTTACCTGTAAGTCGGTACATTTCGCCAATCCTGTTAAGCAAATTGAACTCTAAGGCTTGGTTTCCTAATTTTTTGTTGGCGTCCAACGCTTTTTTGTAATAGGCTATGGCGTTTGGCTGATCACCTATGTTAGTGAAAATTGTAGCTATCCCTCCCCATGCAGATGCTAATACATTAAGATCATTTGCTTCCTCTGCATTCTTTTCCCCTTTTAGCGCCCATTCCATGGCTTTGGTATAGTCGCTTACGGAAGTAGAGTATAAGCCGGAAATGCCGATCTGGCGCCGGGCGATCAACGATTTTTTCAGCGTTTTTTGCGCAGCTGCCTCTGATTTAAATGCATAGTCCAATGCCTGTTTGCTTTCTCCTGTCAGGTTGTTAAATGAACTCATGGTAGCGTAAGCGTTTGACAAGTGTGCTTTGTCGTCTAACTCTTGCGCCAATGCAATAGATTGATCTAATAATATCCTTGCCTGTTTCTGATCATTTTTCCGGTATATCACCCTGGACAGCGCGATCAACGATTCTACCTCGCCTTCCTTATAATTGAGTTTCTTCGAAATAGACAAAGCCTCATTTGCCATGCCATCTGCTTTTGCTAAAGGTATCGTAATTAAAGCTTGCAACTCGGTCAGCCGGTTTACACGCAGCGTATCCTGTTGTTTATGCGTTTTTAAATCCTGTTCTACTATTTTAACGCGTTGCTCCTGGCCATAAAGCCTCGTGATGCATGCGATCAATGTCAGAAAGATGATTGTTCTTTTCATCGTGATAATTACAATTCAGGATTTGAGAGGTAAGTTAATAATAAATTCTGATCCTTGCCCTTCTGTGCTGTTAATCAATATATTGCCTCCGTGACTTTTCACTACGATATCATAGCTTAATGATAAGCCTAAGCCAGTGCCTTCACCAGTAGGCTTGGTGGTAAAAAATGGCTGCAATATTTTGTCTTTAATATTATCCGGAATGCCGACACCGTTATCTTTTACTGAGATCAATACGTGATCGCCGGATACCTGCGTTTTTACTTCGACTGTTGGTTTGTAGTTAGCCCCGGCTGTTTTTTGTTTTTGCTGAGTGGCATAAAAGGCATTATTGATCAGGTTCAGTATCACCCGGCCAATATCCTGGGGAACTACACTCACCTTCGGCAGGCTTTTCTCAAAATTGGTCACCAACTCAGCATTAAAGGATTTATCCTTAGCCCGTAAACCATGATAGGAGAGACGCAGATATTCATCAGTAAGCACATTGAGGTCGGTTGGTTCTTTTTGACCCGATGAGGTGCGACTATGTTGCAGCATGCCTTTTACTATACCATCTGCCCGTTTACCATGATGACGTATTTTCTCCAGGTTGTCCCGGATATCACCCGCTATTGCTTTTACTTCTTCAATATCGCCTTTATCCAGTTCCTCGGTCATTTCATCTATCAGTTCAGCGCTGACTTCTGAAAAGTTGTTTACGAAGTTCAATGGGTTCTGTATCTCATGCGCGATGCCTGCTGTCAATTCACCCAGTGAGGCCATTTTTTCAGATTGTACTAATTGCTTTTGAGCTGCACGCAGATCGGTTAGTGCGTCCTCGGCGCGTAGCCTGGCGGCCTTAATTTCAATCAAATCCTGCTCAGCCTGTATGGCATGCAGTTCGGCAATTTTCAGGTCGTTGAAGCGGGCGAATGTCAGGTTGAATACATAAGCAAAGCGATCGAGCAGGTTGATGGTCTCCTGGGGCTGATCATCTGGCGAGGCCATGCCGATAAAGCCATTGGAAAAAAAGGAGATGTATGTTACCCTGCGTTTTTGAGTCAATCCACCTTTAAAAGGCACGCGCAATATTTCTCCGAGGTAATGGAGGTACTCTGTCAATTCATCATCGCGCATATCAATAACAATCGACTTTTGATGTGCCTTCCATGCATCGTGCATCTTTTTCATCGATCTGTTTTGGTTGGCATCACCTGTAAACATGTTGCTTACTTTGGAGCCGTCCTCATCGGTTACCCAGAACTCTATTTCTGTGCTTTCATCCCGGGCAATGCCGATATACAGGCGGTTGGGTTCAATGCCCAGGCCGATCATCTGCTTAAACAACACGGCAGCTGTTTCAGCCAGCTCATCTGATTTCTGCATTGCTAATGTGCGGCTGCGGACCCGTTCAAGCGCTGCTTCTATTTGGGCTTCTCTCGCCTGTGCTTCAGCTTTTTGCAGGTCAAGGAAACGCGTATAAGTGCGTTCAAATTCAATAGAGAAACGGCCAAGTATCTTTTTCCTCTCATCCGACAAAGGGGTCTCAACCATTACGCCAAAACAACCATATTTCATGAAGGCCTCAACGTAATAAATGCCAGCACTGAAATGGTCAGGTTTTAGGTTTTCAACGCCATCGATCAATTCCTGCCATGCAGCGAAATAAGTTTCAACTCCTTCAGGTGGGACGTAGTAGGAAACGACCGGCTCCTTGCCCTTCCAATCAACCAAACATTGCGCCGTTGCAGGCTCGTTCCTGTCAAGCGGGTAATCTATTGCCTTGCTCTTAAAAGTTTTTGAATCATTTTCGGCCCAGGCTGCCCAGAAGATATGGCGGCCTTTCTCTTCATCGGGCAGCCATAAAAATGAAAATGCCGAATCGATGCCAAGGTGCAAGACCTGTTCGTGAAACACACGCAGCGTATCATCCAATTCGCTTGAATGCTGCATGATCATGCTTTGCGTACGGGTACGTTCCAGCGCTGCTTCTATTTGGGCCTCGCGGGCTTGCCCCTCCGCTTTTTGCAGATCAAGGAAGCGGGTATAAGTCTGTTCAAATACTTGTGCGAACCTTTCCAGGAGCCTGATGCTTTCTTCCGAGCGTTCTACGGTAGATTGAACATTGATCAGGCCTTTGGAAAAAATAGCTACGTTGATGATGCGGCGTTTTTCATCCGGGTTTACAGGCGCGCCACCCATGCCGGCACGATACTCCATAAAATCGAGTAGCGATTTTCCACTAAGGTCAATCACCAGCGAACTCTTTTGCGCTTTCCAGGCATTATATATTTTGCGGGTTACGTCTGGCTCATCAATGGAGAATTTGTATACTTTGTTATTTTGGTTGCCGTGCATGGTTACCCAATAATCGATCACCCGCTCTTCTTCATTGATGATTCCAATAGTCGCCTGATCGGGATTTTCTCCAAGCTCTTTGAATTGCTGAAACAATACAAAAACAGTTTCGGCGAGTTCTTCGCTTCGCCGCATCGCCATGGTGCGGGCACGCACACGCTCAAGAGCAAGCTGAATTTGTGCTTCGCGGGCCTGTTCCTCCGCCTGTTTGATATCCAGATAGCGCTTGTATGAAAGCTCAAATACTTTTAGGAATCGCTTAAATAGTGTCTTTTCTTCTTCGTTCAAAGGCACATAGGTCGAAATACCCAACGCCACAGTTGCCAAAGAGTACCAATAATAGTTCAACGATGCTGCGTTTTCAAGGTGGGTGTCTATAAATACATTCGTGGTTTTTTGATATGCGAGCCAATCTTTTAATTCTGCATGCGGAATATGCAACTCAAAAAACTGCCCATAACCTTTTTGCATCTGGTCGGCAAACTCGGCATGCTTTTCATTATTGGCATAACCTGTTTCGGTAATGATGTTTTTATCATGCCTGGCGTAGTGCTCGTAATTCATGTAAGTGCTACGCTCCTCAGAAAAGATAGCGGTTTGCACATTGCGAATTTCCTTCAAACCCAGCAGTTCAAGTTGCCGGGAAATGGTGTTACAAACTTCCAGCATATCATCAGCGTTACTCATTCCCATAGCAACTGTCCGCACCCGTTCTAATGCTGATTCTATTTCCAGCTCACGGTTCTGATGTTCCAGGTTATCGCGCTGTGCGGAAATCTCTTCTTTTTGTTCGCTCAATAAGTGGTTTGAGTGCTTTTGTTTTTTGTTATTCCGCCAGAGTATGATACCGATGATCAGGAGAATCGTTGCGGCGCCAATAACCAGATACAAACGCATCCGGGCATTATATCTTTCCTTCTCTGTTTTCAGATCATCCTTTCGCTGTTGTTCCTTTTCTGTTATTAACTGAAACTGTTTGGCCCTGTCACTTGCGTTAATACTGTCATTAGCGGCCAATTGGGCTTTTAAATAAAATGCACTTTTTTTATCATCACTCCCCTCATATACTTTTGCAAGGATGGATGCGGCATCGCCGGTAAATTCCCATAATTTGGTTTTTGACGCCAGCCCGTAAGATTCAAGTCCATATTTGGCGGCAGAGTCTCGCTTGCCAAGAACCAGGTATGTTTTAGCAAGATTATTTATCAGGTAAGGAAAGTCGGTAACATTTTCTTTAGAGATTTTGACCGCCTGGTATGCTTTAATATAATAAACCAATGCAGAGTCTGGTCGACCGCCGCTCGCGAGAGCCTCACCCAGGTCGCCCGTTGCAATACGGTACTCATTCCAGTAATCGGGTTGGGTTTTATTGATCTTCTTTAGAATACCCTGTTCGAGATTAGCGATAAACAGTGCCGAATCTGTCATTTTAAGATCTACGTAGGATGATTCAATATTAGAGTAATCATTCAATTCAGCGTGGATATCGCCGGCTGCATTATGCGCATTGGCCGCCATAAGTGTGTAGCTAATTCCTTTACGCGTTTCGTGCTGATAAACATTAGCTAAGCCAGCCCCATGCAAAAAATCCCCCAGTAATTTATTGTCAGCCAGTTTGCGGCTTACCTGTATGCCCAACAGCGAGGCGTTAAGAAGCTCGGGAGTATCATGCAAGGAGAATGCCGCTTTACTGATCTCCGCTAATGCCCACTGCTGTTTTATTAAATTGTCAGAGGCCTGCGCGTTTGCTAAATCTTGTTTTCCTTTTTTCAGCAGCGCAAAATCACCTTTAGGTATCGCCAATAGTTCATCTATAATAGGAGCGAGACTTTTGAGGCTTGTAGCCTGGTCCATTTTAGCCAGCAGGCTGTCGATGCGATTTTTTTGCGCCCAACTGATATGACCTATTAAAAGGAAGAGGACTAGTGCAAAATTTTTCTTCATCAGGAAATAGGTAACATTACAGTGAATTCGGTATAAGAGCCCTCTTTCGTGTCGATGTCTATTTTACCATTGTGCCCTTTCACCACAATATCATAGCTAAGCGACAAACCCAATCCCGTCCCTTCACCCGTAGGTTTAGTGGTAAAAAAAGGTTGCATGATCTTGTCCTTTATGCTGGCAGGAATGCCGTTGCCATTATCCTTTACTTTGATCTCAATTTGATGGTTTGTATGAGAGGTGCTTAACTCTACAGTAGGTTTATAATCTGTCCCGGCTGTTTTCGATTTTTGATTAACCGCATAAAAGGCATTATTGATCAGGTTGAGCAACACGCGACCAATATCCTGCTGAACCACATTTACTTTGGGCAGATCAGGATCAAAATTCGTCACCATTTCGGCATTGAAGGATTTATCCTTTGCCCTTAAGCCGTGAAAGGATAATTTGAAAAACTCATCCGCCAGCACGTTGATATTGGTCGGTTGCTTTTCGCCCGTGCTGGCACGGCTATGCTGCAGCATACCTTTTACAATAAAATCGGCCCGCTTGCCATGCTGACTGATCTTTAGCTGATTTGCTTTTATATCATTTGTCAAGGATCGCGCTTCGCTTATGCCACCCTTGTCAAGTTCCAGTTCCATCTCTTCAATTAGCTCGGTGTTTACTTCTGAGAAATTATTAACGAAGTTGAGTGGGTTCTGTATTTCGTGGGCTATACCTGCCGTTAGTTCACCCAATGAAGCCATTTTTTCGGATTGAATAAGCTGCCTTTGGGTGTTTCTAAGGTCAGCAATGATTTTTTCTAAGTCTTTGCGCTGTGCCTCAATCTTATCATTTTGTTGTTTAAGAATGCCATTAGCCTTTTTCCTTTGACTATTTGCAAACAATAGAATGGCGGCTATTAACACGAACACGCCTATAACACCCAGTAACACGTAAGACCTTACGCGATTTTGGTAAGCTATCTCAGTAGCATGTTCCTCCTGTTTGCGTTGCTCTTCATTATAGGCAAGGTTCTGTACTTGCAAAGTTTTTTGCTGGCTAAACAGGCTATCTTTAGCGGCTTGCGTTACTTGCTGATAGTAAAAAGCATTTTTGAAATCACCCTTCAATTTATACTGATCAGTTAATAATGTGGTTGCGCGTTGCACCTGGTCGGGGTTGCGATCCAAACTGGCTTCGTCGAATCCTTTGTGGGCATAATAAATTACCGAGTCTGATTTATTTAGTTTTTGGTACGCTTCAGCAATCCGTCTATAATCCTCACTTTTTAAATAATGGTTGCGATGTGCTGATGAATCTGCAAGGCTTTTTTTATACCAGGTAATAGCGCCAACCATATCACCTTTTTTGAACTGAATAATACCAAAATTACGGATAGGATATCCAATATTTTTTACGAGGTTTTTTTTTATGGAAACATCATATGCCTTTTGATTGAACCAGGCTGCCGAGTCCAGCCGGTTCATATCAAGATATTGCCTGGCGATATTGTTAAGCGCCACCGTGTAAAGGTCACCGTAGTGATTCTGCTCCGTGATGTGCAGAAACGAATAATAATTATCAAGCGATTTTTTATGGTCCTTTAAGGTTGAATAGGTAAGCCCGCGAGTGTTATAACATGAAGCCACAACGCGCATTTCTTTGATTCGAATTGCCTCGGGCAATGCTTCGAATGTTACTTTCAGTGAGCCAGGAAGATCGCCGCTAATGTTGAGGAATACAGCCATAGCGGATTTGGCCCGAACCTCGCCTTTTTTGAAACCGATCCTGCGCGAAATTTCAAGAGCTTGCCTGGCAGAAATCATCCCCGAATCCACATCTGTGGTCAGAAAATCCGACGAACTGCGTTCAACAAGGAGCAGTGCAAGTGTCGAATCCTGTTTATTCTTTTGATAAGCTTTGCGGAAACTATCCACCTTACTTTTTTGAGCGAATGTTATTGAATGCCCCGCAATAACAAGGGCAACAAGGAACAAGATTTTTTTCATTTATCGGAACAGGTTTGAAGTTGTTCCTATAAATGTAAGCAATAGCTATAAAAAGAAAGAATTCAGCGAGTTAGCTTGTCTGAATTAAATAAAATAAACTTGATTTGAGAATTAGTGCTGCCTCGCACGACGTTTTAATACACCACCGGCAGCTTCTTTGATGGTACTCGTAAAGATGAAGGCTTTCTCGTCAATCTCATGCACCATGTTTTTTAAGCGGCGAACTTCCATACGGGTTACTACAGTGAATACAATATCTGCGGGCTGACTTACATCAAAGCTCTGACGCAGGAAACCACGTTCCCCTTTATAAACAGTGATACCCCGGCCCAGTTCCATTACCAGTTTTTCTTTAATGATAGCGCTTTGCCCGGAAATGATGGTTACCCCGGTATATTCCTCCAGGCCTTCGATGACGAAGTTACTGGTGCGCGAAGCAGCGTAATAAGTGAGGATAGAGTACAGAGCTGTCTCTAATCCTATGCTTATAGCCGCTATCAGGAAAATAACTATATTAATTCCAAGAATGATCTCGCTGATGGTAAAGCTGATGCGTTTGCCGGTATAAAGGGCGAGTACTTCAATACCATCCAATGCACAACCACCACGGATAGATAAGCCTACGCCAATGCCCATAAATACACCACCAAAAATAGATACCAACAGTTTGTCATGCGTAATATCCTGCCAATAGGGTACATAATGTAAACACAGTCCCAGCCCAATAATTGCAGCAAAAGTTTTGTAGGCAAACGCTTTATTTACCTGTATAGCGCCCATAATGATAAACGGAATATTGGCAGCAACTATAACGTAGGCAATATTCAGGTGGTTTAATTCGTGGATGAGGAGAGACATACCGGTAACACCACCGTCGAAGAATTTGTTGGGTACCAGAAAGCTTTTTAACGCAAAGCCGCAGAAAAGTATCCCAAAAACAACATAGATCGTATCAATAACACCACTGGGCACGGTTAGTCTTTTCATATTAGCTTTTTGTAATCAGGGCTTTACGCTGAACAGTTAATAGTTTTTAGTCCCCGTAAATTTAATGTAGTTTGGCTAATATATGCACCTATAAATAAATTTTCATCAAAATAGATGCTGGGGCCATTTTTTCATCAACATCAAATTCAGTCCTGATTTAAAGTTTTTATATTTATTGCGTTCGTTTATTTAAAACTTTTAATGTTGTTTTACGGAGCGGATCAAAGCGTAAAACCCAAATCACAATAACTATAAGGATAGAATGAATAATTCCAACAAAAACATTTACTACCTGGCTTTAGGTGCTTTTGTACTTTTATTAATTGCTTACGCTAACCACTTTAACAACGGCTTCCATTTCGACGATTCGCACGCCATCGTTACCAATACTTTTATCCGCGATCTTAAAAATATCCCGGCTTTCTTTTCAGATCCGAAGATGTTCAGCTCTGAGCCTACACACTGGGGTGTACGGTCGCTGGTAACCACTACGCTAGCTATAGATTACTGGCTGGGTGGAGGGCTTTTCCCATTCTATTTCCAATTGGATACATTTATCTGGCATATCGCTTTGTGCATCCTGCTTTTCTTTGTTTATAAAACGTTGATGCGTAAATCATTCCAGGAGCAATGGGTGCCATACCTTGCTTTTGCAGCTGCTGCGTGGTATGCTCTACATGTGGTAAATGGGGAGACGCTGAATTATGTCATTTCACGATCTGATGTGCTTTCTACGTTCATGATCGTATTATCCTTCTTGATCTACATCAACTGGCCGGAAAAGCGAAAATATTTTCTTTATATCATTCCTGCTTTTTTAGGAGTGTTTGCTAAGGAAACCGTGCTTTGTTTGGTTATCACATTGTTCTTTTATATCCTACTGTTTGAGAAGAATCTATCCTTTGGCGACCTGTTCAAACCAAAGAGTTTCAAAACAATACTATTGGTGATCTGGCATATGCTGCCCCTGATATTGGTTGTTGGAGCAACCCAGGTTTATGCTTTGACAAGGATCAAAAGCGTTCCGGGTATATCCAATCCCTTGTTACCTTATATTCTTACCCAGAGTTACATTTGGGTGCATTATTTTATTTCGTTCTTCCTGCCGTTCAATCTTTCGGCGGATTCTGACTGGGGTGTTCTACCCAATCCATTTGACGAACGGATAATCATAGGCTGTATCTTTGTTATAGGTTTATTGATAACCATTATCAGGACTTCTATAAAACCCGAAACCCGGCCTATTGCTTTTGGCTTGATATGGTTCTCAGTAGCTTTACTGCCAACTTCTCTCGCGCCATTTGCTGAAGTGACTAATGATCACCGCATGTATTTCCCGTTCATTGGTTTGATGCTAAGCGTGGTTACTTACGCGGGATTATTGATCAAACGTTATAGTCACGTTTTCGAGAATAATAAAAGATATTTCTCTTATCTGTTCGTGCTGCTGTTTTGTATCCTGGGCCTGAATGCTTATGGTATTTACAACCGTAATAAGGTCTGGCATGACGAGGAGTCACTGTGGCATGATGTAACCATAAAAAGTCCGCTAAATGGCCGTGGGTTGATGAATTATGGCCTGGCCTTAATGGACAAAGGAAAGTACAAGGAAGCTGAAGGGCAATTTAAAGAAGCCGAAAAGTTTGTGCCGACTTATTCTTACCTGTACATCAACGAGGGCGTACTTTATGGCGCTCAACATAGAAATAGCGAAGCTGAAGAAAACTTCGAGAAAGCTATTACTATGGGACCTGATGATTTTACGTCCTATACTTTTTACGCCCGCTTTTTATTAGATGCAGGCAGGACAACAGATGCACAGGCAAAGGCTGAAAAAGCTCTACAGTTAAATTCGGGTTCGGAAATGGCCTTGAATTTATTATTAAAGATATACAACCAGTTAGGGTATTGGGATCAACTTGGAAAAACCGCTGAACGATATTTAACTATCATTCCTGGGGATAAATTTGCACTGCAATGCCTGCAAGCGTCGAAAACCCATCAAAAAGTAGTGGAAGCCACAGCTAAAGTGGCCAATCCTGTTACTGCCGAAGATTACCTGAACCAAAGCCTGGACTACTATAATGCAGGCAAATACGATAAATGTATCGAAGCTTGTAACCAGGCGTTAAAGTTAAAGCCCAACTATGCGGATGCCTGGAACAATATCGGCGCAGCGTATATCAAATTAGTCCAATGGAATAAAGCGATTGATGCATGTAAAAAGGCACTGGCAATTAATCCAAATTATACCCTCGCCAATAATAACCTGAAATTTGCTGAGTCGCAGCTGAAAAAGTAACAGTTATTTATTCAGCATAATGAATATGCCGGTCAGCACGATGAATGCACCGACTGCTTGCTTAATGTTTAAACTTTCTTTCAAAAAGAAATGATTGGCAAGCACTATAAAAATGATGGAAGTCAGCGTGATGAATACCGAAAGGGTAGTGGATACATCCGCCAGGTAAGGAATTTTTAATAAAGTATTATTGATCAGGATAAATGATAAGCGTGACAACACTGCCAGCGACATAGAAAGTATAAACTTCCAGTTGAATATCAGTTTAACAATATTTCCCGCGCTGAACAGATTGCCAGATATCAAACCCCTGTCGCCAAGCAGGACTATGGAAAAGGCGGTGGCCAGGCAATAAACTATCACCCAGAAAATAGCTAAGGTAATCATATTTGTCGAGGATTTGGTAGTTGAAGTTGGTTTGAGTTGCACGGTTCTCAGGTCGTTTTTCAAAAATAACTAAATAAAGCTATTCCTAAATTTTATTATCGGCATGCCCCAGCGTATAAACCCATGATATAAAAGAAGCCATGCGCTTGCCCCACATCATTTGGAACATTTGCAGTTCTTCCTGTTTCCTGATACCATCCGATAATTTAGCGGTGGTTTCCGACTCCTCATGTATGCGGTGGTTCATCAGGTTCTTGTTGATATAAACAAATGAACCTTTTCTGTTAGCCAGCTGAAACCATGCATACCAATCTAAAGCGACTGTGAAATCCTGGGAAAAGCTGAACTCATTCAATGCTTCGAGATTATAAGTCACGGCAGGGCAGCAGATCGGATCGCCAAATTTTAAAACCAGTTTTTTGAAATAGTTGCTTTTTACTTCGTTTTTAAAGAGAAAAGGGAACAGTAACACCCTTTTTACAAAGTAGTTTAACGACTTCGGCCGGCGTCGATCATTTACCCAATCATAGTATCCCGTGAAGGTGATCAGCACATTTTCATTGGTGGCTTTGATTACGCTTTCTGCATATGCCAGCTCGTAAATATCATCCTGGTGAGCAATGGTAGCCAGCGGTGTGGCCACTTTCGACAAGGCAAAATTCCAATCGTTAGCTATGCCTTTTTTATCATTTATATGATAAGGCAGGTTATATTTTTCTGCTATTTTTTTCGTGTAATCAGTTGGGGTAGAGGTAGTAATAATGATATCGCTTTTCGCCGATTGTGCCAGCAAGCTCTGTATGCAGTGTTCAATAAAAGGCGATTCTTTATAAGCCGGAATTACAAATGTGTGGTTGAGCGCATTAGGCATTGTAATCGGTTCTTTATAAATCCAGCAGACGTTTAAAATTCATGACCGAAATATATCATTTCCAATCCAAGTCAGGAAAATTAAAAAGACAAAGTAATTAAAAAGTCAAGAAATCAGTGATCGCTTAGCTATCGTCTTAAAAACCTTTGATTTAGACGGAATTAGCTAAACTTAATTTTCTTAAAAGTGTTACTATATAAACTAATACTCAAGAATGAAAGTAACATATATTTCAACCTATCCTCCAAGAGAGTGCGGTTTGGCTTCTTTTAATAAAAATTTGATGAGTGCAATCAAATCAAATTTTAATAAAGAAGATCTGAATGAGCGGGGATCTGTTATCGCTATAAACTCAGACAATTTAGGTGAACATAACTATCCGCCTGAAGTGGAGTTTGTTATCAGGCAGAATGAGCCGGAAGATTATCGTGCGGCAGCCGATCTGATAAATGAAAGCGATACCGATATCTGCATTTTGCAGCATGAGTTTGGCATATTCGGCGGCGAGGCTGGTATATATATTCTATCTCTGGTAAATCAACTGAAAAAGCCGCTCATCACTATTTTTCACACGGTGCTGGAGAGGCCTTCCGGCCAACAAAAAATAGCTATTCAGAACATTGCTAAAAAATCTGAAAGGGTAGTGGTAATGGGTACTTACGCTATCCAGTTGCTACAGCAGATATACAATGTTCCAAAAGAAAAAATATCTTATATAGAGCACGGTGCGCCCGACATGGAAATGTCTGGTGATAACCCACTTAAGCTTGAAAAATTGTTCATTGACAGTAAAGTGTTGTTAACTTTTGGTTTGATCAGCAGGAATAAGGGATTGGAAACGGTGATACGCGCTCTGCCAGAAATTATAGCACAGCATAAGGATGTGGTGTACGTTATTTTGGGTTCTACACACCCCGGAATATTGAAAAACTCTGGCGAAGAATACAGGGATTATCTGATACGATTAGCCGAAGAACTGGGCGTGACCGATCATGTGGTTTTTATTAATCGATATGTTTCTGAGCAAGAGTTGATGAATTATCTATCAGCAGCGAATATTTACGTTTCACCCTATCTGAATGAAGCACAGATAACCAGCGGAACGCTTTGTTATGCAGTGAGGGCAGGAGCGGCTGTTGTAGCCACACCTTATTGGCATGCAAAGGAGCTATTATCGAACGGACGTGGAAGACTTTTTAATTTTAAAGACGAACAGGGTTTAGCTTCTACAGTTACAGAACTATTGGACAACCCTGATTTGTGGAATGAAATAAAAGATCGTGCATACGACTATGGTACTCACTTAAAATGGACAACAATAGGAAATAATTATATTGGGATCATTGAAGACGTAATAGAAAACCAGGATGTGAACGAACGTATTTTACGCCAGATCATTGATCCTGAAACCATGCCGGAGTTTAGCCTGGATTACGTGAAGCTGCTTACCGATAGTACTGGCATCATTCAACATGCTAAATACGGTATCCCAAATTGGACAGAGGGCTACTGTGTGGACGATAACGCAAGGGCGCTTTTGATGTCGATAATGGCCTGTCACCTCAACTATTCAGAGGCCGATAAACTGATGCCATCCTATCTGAGCTTCCTGCTCTACATGCAAACAGAGGATGGATATTTCAGAAATTTCTTGAGCTACGACAGGAGATTCCTGGATGATAAAGGTTCGGAAGATGCGTTCGGTCGTGCCGTTTGGGCATTGGGTTACCTGGTTGATAAAGCGCCGAACGATTCTTATGGGAAATTGGGTGAAGAATTATTCCGAAGAGCAGAGCCGCATTTCAGGGACCTGCATTACCTCAGAGGAATTGCCAACGTCATCATCGGGATATCTTATTATTTAA
>Ga0105240_10003541_pt1 | contig 24222 bp, 2 predicted proteins | sample KBSC54metaG_FD_80426 | JGI IMG/M metagenome (GOLD analysis project Ga0105240, IMG submission 80426) | Corn rhizosphere microbial communities from Kellogg Biological Station, Michigan, USA - KBS C5-4 metaG | ecosystem: Host-associated > Plants > Roots > Rhizosphere > Soil | place: Michigan, USA...
CAGTGTTCAGGGCGCGGGCGAAGACGTTCTGGTTGATGCCCATTTTCAGGCGGATGGTGCGCAGGCGTTGGCCGATGGCGAGTTTGTGGTTATCCATGGTATGCGTGATGTGGGTGATATGCGCGTTGTTGGCATAGGGGTTGAGTGTGGTGATGCATCAATGCCGTGGCGATCTCTTGAGGGCATCGGCGTGACTGAACCAGTCCGGGGACAGGGTCAGGGCGCTGCTCCAGTAGTCGGCATCGGTCAGCTGGGGCAGCAGAATGAGGGTGTCGTCGAATGTCACCGGCAGCCTGGACGGGCCGGTGTCGGGACGTTCCGGCATGCTCAGCCAGGCACGGTCTTCGCGCTGCGCATGGAGGCGTTCCACCAGCATGGGGAGGTCTTCGTTGCCGGGCCGCCAGAGGTTGCGGCCGTCGCCTATTTTTCTGGACATACATCGGGTCTCCTTCCTTTCTGTCTTGCGATGATGGGGGGCAGCAGGGCCCGGCCCATGGATCATGGGCCGGGTTGCTGCGGGCAGTGTGAGGCGTGTTACAGACCGAAGAGGCTCTTGGTGTTGGTCTCGTAATTGAAGGCCACTGTGGGCAGGTAGAGGGTGTATTTGTCCGTTCCTGCGCCAGCGCCATCCAGATCGATCACCAGCTTGGTGCCGCTGCCGTAGGCGCTTTGTTCTGCCTGGGGGGCAAACTGCCGCCAGTTCTCGGCCGTGATGTTCTGATAGCCGAGGCTCTTGTCCGCATTGCGCAGGAACACTTTGACCTTGTCCACGCCGCGCTCGAAATCGCTGATGGTCGCGCTGAGGTTGCTGGTGACGTTGCTGAACTTGCCTACGGTGATGACATCCCGGCCGCTACCGGTCTCGATGGTGGTGCTGCCTGTGGCGTCCGAGGTGCTTCCCAGCAGGAATTCATCGTCACCCGCGCCACCCTTCGCATTCTCCAGCCGTTGTGCGACCCAGTAGTAGCCCATCGCGAGATTTTGCACAGAGGTGGTTTGCCCTTTGGATGCACTATCCGGAGTGATTTCGGTCACGGTGAAACTCAGATCCTTGTAGAAGCCGGGTGCCAGAAGGCTGGCCCCTGTCTTGATCTCGAAGGCACCTGGGGTACCTCCCGTACTCAGATCGACTGTCGTGAAACCGAGCAGTTTTCCGCCCATGCTCACGGAGATCAGGTACTTGCCCGCGTAGGTCTTTGTTCCGTCGGTATTCAATCGGCCTACCGTACCGGTGAAAGTCGGGCCTGCATCGTAGCTGGCCACACCGTTATCGTCTGCGTTACCAGGTACGCCAGGATCGACATAAGTAGCGTAGCTGCTGGTCGAACTGCCCAGATTCTTGATGATCGGGCTCGCACCGGTGCCATTGGGCTGCTTGACCTTCAGATCACTCAAGAAGGGCTGGGCAATCGGGGCCTCCAACGTGACGTTGATGGTATTGGAGCTGCTGGTATCGCCCGATTCTTCCGTGTACCGGGTCTGCAACTGATGCAAGCCAGCACCCAGGCTTTCGGGGACCGTCAGGCGTACTTTGCCCTGGCTGATGTTCTCTGCAGAGAGGGCTTGGCTGGCAAGCAGACGCGCGCCATCGTAAAGCGACATGATCGCACCGACCGTCGCCTTGCTGCCATCGAAGGTGATTTCGAACGTTGGCGTACGGTTGGTCTGCGGCGTGATTCGCTCGTAAAGCAGATTGATATTGCCAATGCCATACAGATCGCCGCCGTTGCCCGTCAATGCGATATCACCGGTGTACATGTCCTTGTATTTGAAATGGGTCGACCCGTTATTGCTCAGGACCAGCTTGCCATCTGCAGTCTGGCTGAACTTCAAGGCGATGGCTTTGATGTAGGGGCCTCCCTGATGGGAGAACGCAAACGCAACATCGTTCACCGGCGGGATGTTGAATCCCAGATAGCTTTGTGTTGAGTCGAGCAGATTATTCGCGCCGCTGGCGATGCCAATGCCGCCCCAAGTCGCGGAGATACCTTTGATACGGCTCAGGAAGTTCGTTGCACTCGATCCGTCGGTATAGGGAACGTTGAAAAAATCCCTGTCATCCTTGCCCAGGACCTTGGGATTACGGCCACCCTCGGGATCGCCGAAGATGTCTTTCATGCTCAGCACGTCATACGTCACCTGGGTCGGATTGGTCGGGCTCATGCTCAGGGCTGGAGCCGGGGTGCGGTCCAGATCGATGCGGACCTGCGAGGCGGGCCCGGTGATGCCGGTCTGGTGGGTCAGGGTGATGTCGATCTGGCGAGTGCCTGCTGCAGTGGACGTGGTCTTGAACAATATTCCTTCCAGCAGCGCCTTGACCTCGGCGGCGGTGAAGCTTGTACCCGTACTCTTGCTCAGCACCAGTGGCGCTGCGCCGGAGAAGCCTGAGGCACGGTTGTAGCTGATGGCAACGTCCCGAACGCCACTGAGGCTCAGTACCTGGTTGACTGGAGTACTAGTATTGAAGTCCAACGTGTAGGCCCCCAGGAGCAGCTTGTCCTCAGCAAGAGAAAACGCACCGGAGAACGATAGTTGTATGCTGCGGGTATCCGCGCCCGAGGCAGCGATAGGCTTGCTGAAAAGACTGGCACCTTCGCTCTGGCCAACGCTTCCTATGGAGCGGGTGGAGACAGCCTGGTTACCGGCAACGGTGGTGTCCAAATCAAGAGTCAGCGCGCTGGGATTGGTGGCAAGGTCAATCGAGGAGACAGGTCCGACCACCCCATTCTTGACGAGAGAAAAATCAAAACGGTATAGATGGTTATAGCTGGTGCCAAACTTTAAGGCTTTAATGACCGCTTGTATTTCGCTGGCACTGAATTCGGTGCCGCTTTCACGAACTATGTTCATCAACGTCGAGGTCGAATTGACGTTGATTCGCACATTGTTCACCCCTCCGACAGTGCCGACGAAGGGGGTGTTGGTGCTGACCACAAACCGTGTCGAGACCCCCGCCCCATTGTCCACATCCATGTATTCGCTGGAGACATAGGGAGGCCAATTGTTGGTTATCCGAATTTCGCTCGCTGAGGAGGTAGCGGTGATATCCGTCACGAGCGGAGTGGTCGTTATAGAAGGTTGATACCTGAGTCTCGCCTGATGTTGAATCCCGGGCAGAGTGCTGTCCATATCCAGCATTGGTTGAGTGTCGAATATATTCATTGTTATCGAGGAGGCAGTGCTGCTCTTCGTTGCAATGTCAAACAAGGCTACTTGGGCAACGAGTCTCTCGTCGCTGGCGATGCTCCCAGCCGTATTCTTGATCTTGATGGCTTCGAGAATGCTTTTGACCTCGTTGCCCGTCAGGACCCTGGCCGGTGCGCCAGCAGTCTTGCGGACGACGAGTGCACTCGAGGCTGCGGAATAACTGAAACTGAGACCGGTCACCGTTCCAATGGTCTGGTTATTCTGTTGTGCCAGGTTCTCGTTCATTGGCACGGTCGTGCCGGCCACAATGAGCTGATTCGTCGCGCGGTTACTGCCCTGCTGTGTAAAGCGCACTGTGATGCTTTCAATATCCGTACTCTCGGGCGCAGCAACATTGCCCACCAGATTGATACCTGTGTTGAGCTGAGTGAGCGTAAAGTCGACTGTCGAAGCCGGTTGCACGCCTGCGGTAGTTGCATCCAGATCGAGCACTGTAGGTGAGGTAGTGTCGACACGGATCTTGCGGATCACGCTGGGTGCACTGGCATTGCCGACCAGGTCTGTTTGCGTGGCGCTCAAGTCCATGAGATCTCGCGGACTGTTGGTCGCGATCAGTCGCACTTCGGACCGCTGGACGAGCCTTTGGTGTGCACTTCTGCCGTCGCGCAACAGATCCGCTTGTATCGTACGGAATGATTCATTCATCGCCATGATGGTGGTGATGTCTTCCGGGAAACCCGTCGGCCTGGCCGAATTCAAGATCTCCCGATACCATTCGTCGGATCCGTTAGTGCGCGAGATCCGGTAGTCATCATCGACAGAGCTCCAGACATACCAATTCTCCCCGGTGGCGGTAGTCATCCGGTAGGCAGGGCGGGACTGGTCGAGGAAGATGTTGCCATTGATGGCGAAGTCCGTATGGAATGCGGACGACGCTGCCAGCGACTGCACTTCGGACAGCGTCAGTAATTGATATACCCCGTTGGCTGCACTGAGCCCGCCATCTACGCGGCGCAATCCGGCAATTTCCAAGGTGCTGGTGAGCGTGAGCGACCATCTGCCGTCACTGGCTGACGCGCTTGTTGTGCCGACGACCTGATCACGATTGCGCACGGTGACTTGCGCCCCCCTTTCGGTTACGCCGGAGAGGACGAGCGTCGGTCCCGCGATCAACGATTCACCTGCCAGACCGGTCACGCTCAAGGTGTCGAGCTGCAGTGTCGATACCGTTGCTACGGTATCCAGCGTAAAGGTAACTTCAGCACTGAGGCTGCCGTTACCGGCCCTGTCCGTCTGCCTGACGGCGACGCGATACTCCCCATCCGCCACGGTTCCAGGCAAGGTGAAGGAATCTCCCGAGAAGCGCACCCAGGCGCCGTCCCCGAGCTTGTATTCGCGCGCGCTGTCGGCCTCCATGCCTGAGACGGTGAAGCTTCTGTCCTTGGAATAGATTTTTCCGTCAAAGGACACAGGGGCAACCTTGCTCAGCGTGGGCGTGGCCGGCGTACTCTGGTCGAGCGTGAACTCGAACATTTCGCTAATCGTGCTGGCATTGCCTGCCTTGTCAGTCTGGCGCACCTGCACGCGCTTGACGCCATCGCTGCCCCCGCTAGCGCTGCCGGGCAGCGTGAAGCGATTGCCGCTGCCGTTTTGCCAGTCGCCGCCTTCAAGCTTGTATTGCCAGGTGCCACCGGCCTCCAGGTTCAGCACCTCCAGGGTGCCATCGCGGGTGTTCCTGTCGGTGGCCGCATCGCTGAAGAACCCGGTATTGCCGGTATCGTTGACCAGCCGCAGGCCGGGCCTGGCAACGGTGGTATCGAGCGTGAATTCAAACTTGTCGTTCACGGCCACATTGCCCGCCACGTCGGTCTCGCGCATCCAGACCTGTTTGGAGCCATCGCTGCCGGTGACGTCGAGGGTATCGCCAATGAGGGCGATCCAGGTGCTGTTGTCGAAGGAGTATTCGATCTTGGCACCGGCCTCGGCATTGGTGATGCGCACGTGGCCATCGCTGGTGATCTTGTCGGTCTCGGTGGTGATGACACTGCTGCCCGCCACGCCCGCCGTATCGCGCACCAGCGCCAGCACTGGCTTGATGGGCGGGGTGGTGTCGAGGGTAAATTCCAATTGAGCGGTGATAGTCTCGTTACCCGCCACATCACTCTGCTTGACGCGCACCTTCTTGATGCCATCGCTGCCGCCGCTGACGTTGGCACCGGGCACGACCACGGTATTGCCGCTGCCGGTCACCCATGCGCCTTCACCGATCTGGTATTGCCAGCTGCGCCCCGCTTCCAGTCCATCGACCTTGACGGTGCCATCCTTGGTGATCGCCGCTGCCGTGCTGCCCGTCTTGTTGAGCAGGCTCAAGACCAGCGGCGGGCCGAGACGGTCCAAGGTGAAGTTCAGTTCGCCAGCGACGCTTTCATTACCGGCTTCATCGATCTGGATCACGCTGACCTGACGTTCACCGTCCGGGCCGGCAGTGGCGTCGATGATGTTGGTACTGCTGCCGGGCAGATAGGTGCTGGCACCGATCCTGTATTTCCAGCTTGCGCCGGGTTCCAGACCGCTCACGCGCACATTGCCATCGCTTGTCTTGCGGTCGTTGTTGAGGTCGCCCGTGTCGTTGACCAGGGTCAGCGTCGGCGCAGTGGGTGGCAGGGTGTCCACGGTCACGTGCTTGCTCTGCTCGGTGAAGTTGCCTGCCACATCGGTCATGCGCACCGTGACATCGTGGATTCCTGAGGGAACCTCGACGATATTGGTGCTGCCGCCGTGCTGGAAGCTGCCGGTATCGATGCGATAACTCCAGCTGGCACCGGCTGCCGGTGCGGGCACGATGATCCTGCCATTGTTGGTGATGCCGTCGCTGTCGCTCCTGCCGCTGTCGAATTGCAGCCTGATGTCACTGCTGAAGACAGGATCGATGGTGTCCAGCGTGAAGGACAATTCGCTGCTCACGGTCTCGTTGCCGGCAGCATCGGTCTGCTTGACGCGCACCTTTCTGAGGCCATCGGTGCCGCCGGTTCTCTGGCCAGACACGGCCACGGTGTTCAGGCCCGCGCTGCCGCTGACCGCTTGCCAGTCGCCGCCATCGAGCTGGTAAGCCCAGGCGCGCCCGGCTTCCAGGCCATTGACCTGCACCGTGCCATTGAAGGTGATGCGATCGCCAGCGGTGCCGGTATCCTGCGCCAGTTGCAGCGTGAGCGCCGGGCCGGTGCGGTCCAGTGTGAAGACCAGTTCAGTGCTGATGGGGCTTTCGTTGCCCGCTGCATCAATCTGCCGCACTTCAATGCGGCGCTCGCCATCGGCACCGGCAGACAGATCCACGGTGTGCTCGCTGTCGGCCGGTCCGGCCAGTCCGTGGTCGATCCAGGTATCGCTGCTGCCGCTGCGGTGCTGCCACTTCACGCCGGGTTCCAGTCCGGTGACCTTGACCACGCCGGTGCGGGTGATGAGGTCATTGTCCCGTTCGCCGGTATCTTCCTTGAGCGCGACGGTCGGCTTGATCGGATCGATGGTATCAACCGTTACCATCAGGTTCTGGTCGGTGCTGTTGCCCGCGCCATCGCTCTGGCGCACGATGACCGTATGTGCGCCTTCATCAACCACAAAGCTGGTGCCGCTGCCGGTCTGGAAGTTGCCGCCGTCGATCTGGTAGCTCCAGCTCACGCCAGCCTCGGGCGCAGGCACGATGATCTTGCCGTTGTTGGTGATGCGGTCGCCCGGTTCGCCACTGTCCACCTCCAGGCGGATCGGGCTGCTGAAGGCCGGGACCACCGTATCGATGAAGAACTCACCATTGACCAGAATCGAGTCCAGTCCGTTGACGGTATTGTGCGATTGCAGGGTGATGGTCTTCTTGACGTTGTTGGCACTGGCCGCGCCAAGTTTGGTCCAGTCCGCCTCGGTGAGGGTATAGCTCCAGTTCCACAGCTGGGTACCGTTGTGCGGATCGACTGTGACAATGCCTGCCCGCATGACCGTGCCGTCGGCATGGCGCAAGGTGACCGTGTCGTCCTTCCCTGCGGTCCCGGTGAGGGTCACGCCGCTGGTGCGTTCGGCCAGGTTGATGACGTTGTCTTCGGTGACCAGGTTCAGGCTGGGCACGTTGGTGACCGTGAAGACGGCATCGGCCAGTTTGCTCCACGTGTTGGCCTGCGCGCCGTCGTCGCTCAAGGCGGCGATCTTGTCGAGGACCGCGGCCAGGTTGCCATCCTTCACGCCCGGGATGCTGAGTTTGTTGAAGTCCTCCTTGCTCGGGAGCTTGCTGCGATCATTGACGACCAGTCGGGCAATTTTTTCTGCCAGATTGGCATAGGCCTGGATCTTGGCCGGGGTATCGACATCAGTCACTGAGCGGCTGTCGATGATGGAACTGAGCAACTGCACGGCATTGGCCGAGCGAGTCGAATCCATGGCTTCCAATTCAGTGAGGTTCACGCCGATGTTCTTGAAATCCTGCAGCCTGGCCAGATTGCTCTCGGCGGTATCGGCGGCCGCTCCGTTGGCCTGCGCCAACAACTTGTTGTAGCTGTTGACGATGTCCTGCAGCTTGCCCGGCGGATTGAGACTGGCCGCATTGATGGCCGGCAGCGCCAGCACCGCCTGCAGCGATGCCAGATTGGCGGGCTTGCCGGTGGCAGCCACTTCGCGGACATCGCTGATGCCCAGCTTGTCGTAGTCGGCACCCGTCGGGGCGGCCGCCCCGGCCACGTCGTCGGCATAGCGGAGGATCGTGGCATAGGCCAGGGGGGCCTGTGTCATCAGGGTCTTGACGGACTGGAACGTCAGTACATCCGCAGCTTGTCTGGCTTGCAGGGCGTAGTAAATCGCGATCTCGTCCAAAGGCGTCACGGCAGGGTCCGCACCCCTGAAGTAGCTGAAATCGTCGGCATCGAAGCGATGCGCATTGGCGGGGGTATCGCCCGGGTTCTGGTTGGCAATGGCAAGGACCTTGACCACACGCGCGGCCAGCGTACTCAGTTTGTCGAGCCGGGCCACCTTGGTGGCATCGGGCATGGTGTCCACCATGTCATTGAACAATTGAAGATGCCCGGCCTCCGTGAGCTGGTAGGCGGTGTCCAGGCCCAGCAAGTCCAGCTCGGCGGCGCTCAGTTTGTGGTCCCCGGTGGTGTTGCTGAGGCCATCGGCCATCGGCAGCACCTTGCCGTGGTAGATCGCCAGGATGGCATCGAGCTGTTGCGGCGTGTTGGCCTGGGCGCGCGTTACCAGTGGGGAGGCCAGGGTGGAATTGAGCGCTTCCAGCATGCGTTGCGGGTAGTCCGCTTGGCCGGCGAGGGTGGGCATGATCACGCCCATGTGGAGGTAATCCTGTATGCCGGGCAGATCATCGGCGGCATGGGTGTCGGCGTAGCGGCGTACCTTGGCCTGTGCCTGCACGGCCTGGCTGACCATCTCCTGCAACCCGCCCAGGCGGGTGATGCCTGCGGCTTCAGGCTCGCCGATGCGTTGCAGCCGCGCCAGCACGGCGGGCAGGTCATCGGCTTCCAGGCCGCTGATCCCCAGGCCGGTGAAGTCGTCCCGCGTGGGGGCCGCCGGTGCCGGGGTGGTACCAAGGCCGTTGGCATAGCCGAGGACCTTGGCGACCTTGGCGGCCAGAGCGCTGATCTCGGCCGGGGTGTCGACCTTGTCAGCGGCGAGCGGATCGATGACGGAGTTGAGCAGCTTGAGATAGGCCGGTTGCGTGGCCACGCTGCCCAGCGTGCTGCCGATGCGGGTGTAGTCCTCTGCCAGGGGAGCGGGCGCGCCAGTGGCAAGGTTGGCCATGCCGTCAGCCAGCGTCAGGACCTTGTTGTAGCTGTTGACGATGTCCTGGATCTGGCTGTGGGTGGTGGCGTCGCTGCCCTTGACGTCCGCGCTGGCGAGGCCAGAAAGCAGGGCGAAGAGGCCGGCAGGCATGTGATCGTCTCGATCCAGTGTGGGCAGGACGAACTTGTCCACGTCGGTGACGCCGATATCCTTGAAGTCCTGCAGGGTCGGCAGGCCGCTGGTGCCTTCCGCTGCGACTGTGCCGTCGCTGGCGTTCTGGGCGTAGTCGCGGATTTTTTTAAGCGCCGCGTGGGCGGCCACGGCCAGTGCGCGCAACTCGGACAGCGTGTCCATGTCGGCCGGCTGGTGCAGCTTCAGTGCGGCCACGAAGGCGGGCAGGGAGTTGACGTCGACCACCGCGCTGGCGCCGGAAACGGGGATGTCCAGCTTGGCCCAGTCGGCATTGCTGAGGCTCACCGGAGGCAGCGCAGGCGCGGCCGGATCGTGCGCCGCCAGTTGCATGACGCGATTGACGATACTGGCCAGGTTCAGGTTGTCCAGCTTGGTGACATCGGAGACGGCCCCAAAGTTGGGCTGGCGGTCCAGGGCTTCATTGAGCAGCTTGATGTGGGACGGCTTGTCCTCGATGGCCATGCCCAGCGCGGTGAGCTCGGCGTGAGTCAGCGGTGCGCCGGGTTTGGGCAGGCCGCTGGCGTCGGTGGCGTTTGCTGCCGGACGCAGCGCGTCTTCCGTCACGCCGGGACTGCTGGTGAGCAGGCGCAGCTTGGCCGCCGCCGTGGCGATGGTCTGCAGCCGGCTCAGGTCGAGTGTCTCCAGCGTGGCGGCGGGCGTTTTGGCGAGTGCGCCGTTGAAGAGGGCAAGCGTGCCGGGGATCGGACCATCCAAGGGCAGCAGCTGGCGTACGCCCAGCTTTTGCAGTTCAGCCAGCGAAGGCGCGGCCGGGGCTGCATCAGATTCAGCGGTGGCGGCAGTGGCGGCGTACTGCACCACCTTGCCCGAGAGGGCCAGCAATTCGCGGATCAGCGCCGGTGTCTTGACAGTACTGCCGTCGGCAGGCTGGGCGTCGAGCGCGGTAGTGAGCAGGCCGAGCGTGGCGCTGGCCTCGTGCTTCTGCTGCGGGGTGAGGCCAGCCTTGTCGGGATCGGGCAGTTCGTTCTCCGTCAGGCCGATGCGCACCAGCTCCGTGCGGGTGATCGGGCCTCCGGTGACGTTGCCGGCCACGCCGTCGGCGGCCTGCAGGATGTGGAGGTAGGCGTCGGCAATCTCCTGCAGTTTGGTCTTGTTGTCGACCTTGGCACTGTTGCCCTGCGCCTTGACGGCGGCATTCATGGAAACCAGATTGGCCGCCGTCACATGCAGGACTCCCGCATTGGCGTAGTTGGTGGCAGTGGGTTCCAGCACCACGTCGAGCGCACCCAGCCGGGCGTCGTCGTTGGGCTTGTTGTCGGCGTAGTAGCGGATCAGCTTCAGGTCGCGCAGCAGGCCGTCGATGAGGTTCTGCAGGCGCGTGCTGGTGTTGACGCTGCTGGCCTGATTGCCGGCGATGAGCGTACGCACGTCGGGCATGGCATCGTCGGTGAGGCCGTTGACGCCGAGATTTTCCAGATCGGACAGTTGCAGGGCGGCGGCGGCTGCACCGAGGGGACTGCCGCTCGGGCTATTGGTGGCGGCGGCAATGACGCGAGCGGCCGAGTCCTTGATGACGTCGATGTCGGCCGGCTTGCCGACCTTGGCGCGGGGCACGGCATCCAGCGCGGTGGCCAGCAGGTTGACCACGTCCGGGGATGTGCCAGGGGCCACGGTGACCCCGATGAGGTTCAGCTCTGCGGCAGTGGGCACCAGTTCGCTACCGACCGGATCGACGCTGGCGCGCATGCCATCGGCGGCTTTCAGGATCTTGCGGTAGGCATCGGCGATGGCCTGGACCTCGGGCTGGCTATCAGCCTGTGCACCGTCGACCTGGTCGGTGGCCAGTGCCGCATTGATGGCGGCCAGGCTGTTCGCATCGACATGGGCCACCCCCATGTCCTTGTAGTCCTCCACCGTGGGCCGCAGGGTTTCATCGGAGGCGTTGCTTTGGGCATAGGCGGTGACCTTGGCCAGGGCGATGACCGCCTTGTCGATCAGGGTCTGCAGCAGGGGGATGGACTTGATGGCCTGCCCGTCTGCGCCGCTGGTGCCGACGGCGGCGAGGATGGCCCCTTGTTGGGCAGCGCTCTTGCCGCTGATGTCCAGACCCAGCGTCTGGAAGTCGATGGCGCTCAGTGCAGCGGCGGTCTCGGGTGTGGCCGCCCGGTCCATGAACTTGTTGACCAGGTCGAGCAGGGTTTGCAGCTTGGCAAGGCTGTTGACCTCGCTCCAGATCTTGCGGTCCAGTACGCTGCCCAGCAGGGCGGCACCGGAGCCGTCGCTGTCCGTGGCGCTCCTGCTGTGGCCCATCTGCAGGGCCAGCGCGGCATAGTCGTCAGCGGAGAGGAGCGTGCCATCGACCGTGTTGGCTAGGCCATCGGCCAGCATCACGATGCGGGTGGCGGTGGTGGCGGCGCTCTGCAATTTGTCCTGATTCTTCACATCGGCCAGGGGCAACTGGCGCACGGCATCATTGAGCAGCGTCTTGGCCTGCTCGTTGAGGCTGGTGACGCCAATGGCTTCATATTGGCCCAGAGCCGGCATGGTTGTGCCCCCGCTCTGCCAGTCCAGAATGCGGTCGTATGAATCAATGATCGTCTTGAGCAAGGCCGGATCGTTGGCCCTGGCGGCATCGATGGCGCTGCTGGCCAGGGCGGAGTTGACGGCCTGCAGATTGTTGCCGTTCACCAGCGGCGTGCGGGCCGCATCGTTGCTGACCAGGCCGATGGCCGCATAGTCAGCGGCCGCAGGCGCGATGGCCGAGGCGGTATTGGCGGCATAGGCAAGAATGCGCGCGTGGGCCGCCAGCGCAGTGGCGGCCAGTGGCGCGATCTCGGCCATGCTGTCGACCTCGCTACTGCCGGTGGTGGCAGCGATGGCCCCCAATATGGCGGCGGCTGCGCCAGGCGTGCTGGACGGTTCGGCGGGCATCAGGCCCAGGGCGATCAAATCCGGTGCGCCCAGCCCCTCGGGCAGGCCGGTGCCGGAGAAGGCTTGCGGGGTGCCAGCCAGCGCGGTGAGGGCCTGGCTGGTCTTGAGCAGGGAGAGCAACTGGGCCGGGGTATGCATGGTGGCGGTCGTGCTCATCTTGTCCAGCGCCGAATGCAGCAGGTCGATGGCGGCATCCGTGGTGGCGGCAGGAGCAGGCGCACCCACGGCGGCGAGCTGGTTCCTGAAGTCGCTGCGCCGGTCGGCGGCCAGAGGCTGGTCCGCTACCCCGTTGGCCAGGGTCAGCAAGTCGTTCCAGTTGCGCAGCAGGGTGGCGAGCTTGTCGATGGTGTTGATGGCGGTACCGTCGATGTGGGCGGTCGCCAGGCTGGCGGCGGCACCGACTGCCTTGTCGGCCCTGACCGCCTCGGGGACGGCCAGGCCCATGGCCTGGAAGTCGTTCTCATCCGGACGTGCTGTATCGTCGGGGAAGCCGGCGGGCAGCGCCGTCAGGGCCGCGTAGTCCTGGATCTTCTTGTAGGCGGTCATGGCCTTGCCGACCACCTCCTGCAGCTCAGTGAAACTGTCCACGGCGCTGCCGGTATCGTCACCGGCGCGGATGGCGTAGAGCGCTGCCTTGACGGCCTCGGCATTGGCCGCATCCGTGATGCTGCCTTGAGGTGCGCTGATGCCCAGCTCGTTCAGGTCGGCGGCGACAAGCTTGTCTGCTTCGGCAGCGCCGGCCTTGGCCTGCTCGATGACCTTGTTCACCAGCAGTCCGATGCGCTCGATTTTTGCGGGTGTGTTCACGTCGGTTGCGGTCTTGTTGGCGATGACCGAATCCAGCAGTGCGCGCACGGCGGCACTGGCGTGCCCGGCACCGTCGGTGACGCCAGCGATGTCGGCACCGATGCGCTCGAAATCGGCAGCGGTGAGGGCCGCGCCGGTATCGGCTTGCGGACCGTTGGCGCGCGCCAGAATGTGCAGGTAGGCCTCGACCACTTGGGTGAGCGCTTCGGGCGTAGCGGCCTGTTCGGCACCAACCTTGGCCGTGCGCAGTGCGGCGTTGATGGCCTCGACATGTTCAGCGCCCACCAGCGCCGGGCGCGGGCCATCCGCAGCGGCGGGCGGCGTGGGGAACCTGACCAGCCCGACGTTCTTGTAATCCGCTTGGGTGGGAGGCGTGCCGGCGTTCGTAGCGGCGTAGTTGCGCAGCGTTTCCTGCGAAGCGTCGGCTTTTCCCACCAGCGCATTGAGCTCGGTGAGACTGTCCACCTCCGAGCCATCGGCCTTGCTGCCGGCAATGGCGGCGCGGATGGCCGGCCAGTTCACCAGCTTGCCCGTGCTGTCGACGGTAAGGCCGTCCAGGTTGACGCCCAGTTGCATCAGCGTGTCCTGCGAGAGCGGCGGTGTGGCTGCGGTGCCCGCCACCGTGTTCATCAGCGACTGGATCAGGTCCAGCAAGCTGGCCAGCTTGTCGGGCAAGGCAATCGGATTGCCGCTGCTGTCGTGGGTGAGCTGCGCGATGGTGCTGGCGTCAACCGTGTCTCCAAGGAAGGCCACGCCGGTTGCCTTGGCGGCGATCAGTTTGGCGGCATCCAGGCCCAGGGCCAGGAAATCGTCCTTGTTCGGTATGGCGACGGCATCGCCGGCGGTGCCATTGGCCGCATCGACCACGTGCACGGCGGCCACGATGATCTTTTGCAGCAGCGCTGGCGTATTGGCCTTGTCATCGGTCACGGCTTGCGAGCGCAGGGCATCGTTGATGGCGGTCAGGTAGGGGTCCGGACTCTGCGTGCTGGCAGGCCAGCTCAGCCCCAGTGCCGTGAAGTCGCCGATCACAGGGGCCGTACCGCTGTTGTCCCTCGCGTATTTCGTGATTTTCTCCTGCGCAGCCACGGCGGCATCGGCCATGGATTGCAGGGTAGCGATGCGGGTGGCGCCGCTGCCATCGTCATCGGTAGTCTGCAGCTTGGCCAGCAGCAGGGCCACGCTGGCCTCGGTCATGCGCTGCAAGCCCAGGCTGGCGAGGGCATCGGCCTCCAGCGCAATCGCCACATCCGGATACTGGTCGGGATACCTGTCCGCCGTTTTTTTCACGGCCGCGACCTGCATGAGCTTGTCCACCGTCAGCGCCAGCTTGTTGAGTTTGCCGATGTCGTCGATCTTGCTATCGCTGGCCTGCGCGGCAATGGCGCTGTTGAACAGTTGCAGGGCATGTTGCCCGCCATGCGCAGGCAACTGCAAGCCGATGTTGAGATAGTCCTCACGCGTGGGTGCGGCAGCGCTCTCGCCTGTGCCCACGTGGTCGAGGATGGTCTTGTAGCTGGCGGCGATCTGCTTCAGTTTCGCGAGGGTATTGATGCCATCGACATTGTGGCTGTCAGCGTCGCCGGTCTTGGGCTCACCGGTGGCGGTATCGACCCGGTTGCCCTTGTACTTGACCGCATTCAGGAAGGCCGTGCGCCGGACCGGGGTATCGATGCCGGTCAGGCCCAGATTGCGCAGGCTGTCGAGGCTCAACGCGGTGCCGCCCGCATTGACGACCGCATCCGTATCCTGTTCACGTCCGGTGCGAATGAGATCGGCGACGGTCTTGGCCAGGGCTTCCAGCTTGGCGGGCGTGTCGACGTCCTGTTTGTTGCGGCTGCCCACCACGTTGTTGAAGAGGGCGAGCTTGGCCTGGTCCACATCCTCGAAAATCCTTGCGCCATCCGACTGGATGACCAGCCTGCCCATGCCGATGGCGGCGCTGGCCAGCGGCACGCCGATGGCCAGATAGCCCATGGCGGTGAGGGACGCCCCCGAGCTGTTGAGGTCCTCGCCATCGGCTGCTGCGAGGATGGCGTTATAGGCATTGACCACGGTTTTGATGCTGCGGCGGGAGCTGACGTCGTCGCGGCTGAGCCTGTCGATGGCACTGTTGATGGCGGCCAGGTTCTCGCTCGTGACCAGCGCCGCACCGCCCGCCGCGGTGATGCCGGCCTGCGTGTAGTTGGCCACTGTCGGGGCGGGATTGGTGTTGCTCTCGGCATAGGCGGCAATCACTTCGAGCGAGGCGTTGACCTCGCGGACGATCTCCCGCAGCTTGCTGATGCTGTCGATGGTCTCCACGCCCTTTCCACGGATCGCTGCCTGCACTTCGGCGAGATTGCCATCCTCGGCGTTTGTATCGATACCACTGATGCCCAGCGCATGCGCATGCGTCTGCCACTGCTCGGCAGTGACGCTGCTCGCGCTGCCGGCAGCCTGGGCGGCCAGCGTCATGAAGGCATCCACGGCCTGGCCCAAGGTGGTCAGCTCGCCGACCGTATCGACTTCGGCGCGCGTCCTGTACTTGAGCGCGTCATCCAGCAGCCGCAGGCGGGCCGTCTGGTCTTCGGGAGACACCGGTGCTTCGGTAACGCCCGGTACTTTCACGCCAATGGTGCGGAAATGAACGATGCCGGGGTCTTCCGTTGGCGTCGCATCAGCCTGTTCGTTCACGGGAGGGGCACCGGCAGCCCGCGGATTTTCATTGGCCTCCTGCAGGATGCGTTCATAGGCCTCGACCAGTGCGCGCAGCTTCCTGGGGCTGTTGATGTCGGTGAAGCGCACTGCATCGATGGCGCTGACCACCGCTTGCGCCACGACCGGGTCTGTCACGGTAATCCCGATGGCTTCCAGTTCCGCAAGGGCATCGGTGAATTGGTCAGCGACAGTCGCATTGCCGGCCGTGCCGTCGGCCAGCCGGCTGATCTTCAACAGGATATTCACGCTGTTCTGCAGGTTGGCCACCTCCAGCGCCTTCTCGCGTGCCATGCCGTCCACCACCGCCTGCACATTGCGCAGCAGCTCGTCAGGGGCAGCGGCCAGACCGGTAATGCCCAGCTTGCCAAGTCCCTCCGCCGTGATCTGGCTGGCTTCGGAACTCAGGCTGCCATCGGCGGGCGCTTCCCCGTTTGCGGCCGCCAGGACCTTCTGGTAGCTCTCGATGATTTCCTTGAGTCTGGCCGGCGGATTGACCTGCGCCTTGGTCACGGCGGTGGTTTGCAATGCGCTGTTGAGGGCGGCCACGGCCTTGGCCGTACTGCCGGCCTGCGGCAGGTGGTTGGCCAGGTCAAGACCGATATCTTTGTAAGTGTCGCTGGTCGGCTCGGTGGCGTCCGTCTTGTTGTCGGCGTAGTTCTCCAGCACCCGCTGGGCTGCATGGGCCTTGTTGGCCAGGAGCTGCAGGCGCAAGGTGCCGCCGATCTGGCCGATCACTTCCGAACCGTCATCCTTGCTGCCCGCCAGTGCCGAGAGGACGGCGGCGAAGGTGTCGGCCTGCAATCCGGTGATGCCGACCGTTTCCAGCTCTGGCTGTCTGACCTTGCTGTCGCCGGGCACGCCCCGGACCTGGGCAATGATCTTGTCGGCGATCTCGGCGCGCTCCTGCAGCAGCGCCACGGTATTGACCTTGGCCTCGCTGGTGGCATCGACCAGGGTATTGAGCATTCCCAGCAGCGGGTAGGCAATGTCCTTCAGTTTGGTGACCAGTTCCGTCTTGATGCCCACGCGTTCGTAGTCGACGGCCGTGGGCGCGGTTGGCGCGCTCGCCGGTGTGGTGGCATTGCCTGCAATGCCATCGGCCGCCGCCAGGATTCTTGCGTACGAGGTGACGATGCCCTGTACCAGCTTCGGGCTGGCGGTCTGTGCCGATTCGACCAGCGGGCTGGCCAGCGCGGAGTTGATCGCGTCGAGATTGAGGACGTTGACCTTGTCCACGCCCATGTCGAGATAATCATCGGTGGTCGGTTTGGGCTTGCTGGCATCATCGGCGTAGAGACTGATCTTGCGCTGTGCATCGGCGGCCTTGTCGGCAAGCTGTTGCAGCTTGTCCAGCGTGTTGATCTTCGCGCCATCGGCAGGGCTCAAGCGCAGGGCGGCAATTACCGCTGGCAGCACCGCGTCGTCGGGAGAGGTCACGCCGAGTTTGGTGAGCTGGGCCTTGATGGCCGTCAGTTGGGCGGTGGTCAGCGCAAGCGCGTCTTCGGGTTCGGGCGCGCCCTTGGCGAGGGCGTGCAGGTCCACTGCGGCTTGTGCCAGCACCGTGACCTTGGCCACGGTGCCCACGTCTTCGGCACTCTTCTTGTGCAGGACGGAGTTGAGCAATTGCGCGGCATTGGCGGTGAGGGAGATCTCCACGCCGATGGCGGTGTAGTCCGCCGCGCCCGGATCGGTGTTGGCATTGGCGACATCGCCGGCTTCGCCGATGATGCGCAGGTAGGCATCGGCGATGGCTTGCAGGGCGGCAGGCGAGGCCACTGCGGCTCCGTTGATCTTGTCGGTGGCCAGGCTGCTGTTGAGGGCAGTGGCCTTGGTGGTGCTATCGATGCCGGCAATGCCGAGGTCGCGATAATCGTCGACGACAGGTGCGGTTTTGTTGGCGTCGTCGGCATAGGCCCGGATCTTCGCGGCGGCGGCCAGTGCCTTGTCGATCACATCGCGCAGCCCCTGTACGCTGTTGACCCTGGTGCCATCATCCTTGGTACCGGTGATGCCGGAACGGATGATCGCCATCTGTGCATCGTCGTAGAGATCAGCGGCAGACAGCAGCTGCTTCAGTTCCGTGGCGCTGAGCGCGGTGTCGCGCTGCTTGGCCAGATGGACGGTGCGCGCGGCGATGTCGGCCAATGCCTCCAGGGCGGGGACGGCGGCCACTTTGCTGCGAGCACTCCCGTCAATGACTTCCGAAAGCAGGCGCACGGCACTGGCCTGGCCGGCAGTATCGACCGCGCCAGCGCTGCTGAATACGTTGGTGAGGGCCTTGACGCCCACCCGGACATAGTCCTCCAGCGCGGGCAGGGAGGATGCATCGCCCGGGTTGCCATTGGCCGCGGTGAGGATGCGCTCATACGAAGCGACAATCTCACCGACCTTCTGCCACGAGTTCATGTTGGCTGCGCCCACGGCCCGCAGCGCGCTGTTGATCGATGGCAGGTTCGAGGCGGTCACGGCCGAGATCAGGCCCAGGGAGGATGGCGGGCGGTAATTCTCCTCGACTGGTTCCGTTTGCAGCGGTGACGCAGGATTGATCGGCGAGCGGCCCTCTGCATAGTTGATCAGCACCTGCAGTTGGCCGATGTTGTGGGCGACGATCGACTTGACCTCCCGCAAGGTGTCGACCGTGCCGATCACCCTGTCGGGGCTGGTGGCCTCGCGCAGGATGGCGGGAACGTCATAGAGGCTGTTGCGCACGGCGGCCAGGTTGTCCGGCGTTACGCCATTGATGCCCAGGTTGACGAAGTCGTCCACGGTCGGTGCATGGGCGGCCGTGGCATTGGCCGCCTGCTCCGCGATGCGCTGCGCCGATGCGGCGATCCGGCTCAGCTTGGCGATGGTATCGACATCCTGTGTTTTCTTGTCATCGAGCACATTGCCCAGGATGGTCGCCGCCGCCGGGCTCAGGGCCGGGCTCACTCCCAGGATTGCGTAGACGGCGGCAGTGGGCAGTGCCGTGTCTGCCGTATCGCTCTGCTGATTGGCCAGCGCCAGCACCTTCAGGTAGGCGTCGGTGACCGCCTGGATCTTGCCAATGGAATTGGTCTTGTCCTTCGGTAGCTTCTCGATGGCATTCACCACCGCCGCCATGGCCACCGCATTATTGTCCAGGCCCAGCACGCCCATGGCGAAGAAATCCTCGTGATCCGGTGCCGGTTTGGCCGGATCATCCCCGTAGAGGGAAGCCTTGGTCACGGCAGCGTTGGCCTTCTGCATGGCATCCGTGACGAAGCTCTCCAGTCCGCTTTGGTGATTGATCTGCTCCACATTGGTGGCGCGGCTGAGCTGGTTGACGATGGCCGGGAGATAGGCTTTATCGGTGCCGTGGTTCAAGACTTCATCAAGGCGATACGTGCCATCCTCACGTGCTGTAGTCAATGCCGTGCGCACGCTCACGACGGCCTCTTCATGGGCCTTGCGGGCGGCCTGCTCGACCCGCTGTGCGGCTGCCAGCACGGTCTGCTTGGCGGTGCGCTCGGTGGCCGTCGCCGTGTCGAAGGCGGTTTGTGCTTGTGCCATGGCTGTACGCGCATCCTTGAGCGCAGTCTGGCGCTGCACCAGCAGGTTGACCAGTTCGATGGTGCCGGTACTGTCGGTGACGAAGGTCTGGCTGATCTCGCTGTAGTTGCCGGCCGCGTCGATGTGGCGCAGCTTCAGTGCTACCTTGCCGTTGCCGGTCTTGGTGTTGCCGCGCATGACCAGGTGTTCGTCGGCCCTGAGGGTGATCCAGCTGCCGGGCGCGATGGTGCGGCTGACGCTGGCGGTATTGATCGCCGCCAGGGTGTCATTGGCGGTACCGGGCACGGCCTGCAGCTGCAGGTGCAGTTCCGCGCCGCCTTCGCGCGGGGCCATCAGTTCCAGCCTGGTATCGCGCTGGCGCGTGATGCCATCGTCGCTGGCGATGCCATCGTCCGCACCCGTGGGCAGGCGCAGGCGGAGGGGCGTGGGGGCGAGACTGTCCAGGGTGAAGTGCAGCGGTGTCTCCAGCGTGTTGGCATTGCCGTAGCCGCCGGTGAACTCGCGCCCCTTTTGCACGATGCGCGCCTTGACCCAGATCTGGCCGTTGGCTTCGGTCACCTTGCCAGTCTCGTAGATGAAGCGGCCTGCGGCGGGGCTGCCGTTTTCGGTCAGTCCATTCACTTCGTGCCAGCTGTCCCATACCGGGTTGCCGTTGCGGTCGGTGCTGCTGGCCACGGCCAGTTGCAACACTTCACTTTCGCCGTTGAGCGCCTTGGTCAGGGCAATGCGCAGTCTGCCATCGCGAGTGATGCGGTCGCTGTCGCCCTGCGTGGCGGGGAACCTGCCGCTGTCGCCGCCGGCGCTGCTGTCGTTGTAGAAGGTATCGCTGACCAGGCTCAGCGGATTTTGCGCGGCAAAGCGGGTCATGCTCTCGGGGGTATTCAGGTCCACCCGCACATCGGTATTGCTGCTGCTCCACAGCGCATGGTTGGTGCGGCTGTTGCTGCCGTCGGTCACGGTGACCTGGGCGCTGATGGCGCGGCCGCGGTCGACGCCGTGCAGGACCTCCATGTTCTCCTCACTGGCTTTGAGGATGGCGTTGCCGTTGGCATCGGCGTGGGCCACGGGCAGGTTCACGCTGACCTCATGCCCGAGGTTGTCCGTACCCTTGATGATCACCCAGACTTTGGCATTGGGCGTGGTCTTGACGCGCAGGTCGCCGTCCAGCAGGTCCCCCTGGTCCAGCACCAGAGTGCTGTTGAGCGGAGCCGTCTGCCACAGCTTGGAGTCGCTGACCACGGCATTGCGGATGGTGATGATCGGGTTGGGGATGGCCACGTGATTGTTGATCAGGTAGTCGGCCACCGTGCTGCCGTTGGGCAGGTTCTGCAAAGCCTCCAGCGTGCGCTGGGCGCCTTCTACTGCATCATCCGTGCTGTCGGGATTCTCGATGATCTGCGTCAGCGGCTCGCTGAACAGCGCTCCTTGCAGGGCGCTGGCCTTGGCCAGCGTCTGGCCGCGTGCAGTGGTCGCCCATTTCAGGCCGCTGCCGGCCTCGTCGACGAAGTCCAGGCTGTCAGCCAGGCGCACCAGTGCGCTGGCCTGGTTGGGGTAAGTCTTCTTGTCCAGCCGGACCAGGTTGGCGATGGCCTTCAGGGCTGCGCCATAGTTCTGCGTCTCCACGCTCAACGCACTGTTGAAGCTGGGATTGGGGATGCCGCGTCCGTTCGCATGGGTGGCGGAAGTGGTGACCACGTCCGTCCCGAGAATATCGACCTTGAAGAAGCCGCTGACCGCATTGTTGGCGGCGATGATGCGTTCGGCCGTGACGTCAGGCTGCTCGGCCGCGCGCGTGACGCCCTGGTCCAGACCGGCCTTGAGCACGGCCAGTTCGGTCAGTGCGGTGACGTTGACGTTCTGGTTGACGCCGCTGGCCATGACCAGTGCACGCAGCGGCGTGGGGCCCAGGTCGGTGAGCTGCAGGCTGCCTTCATCGATGTAGTTGTCGGCTCCGCCGGGGGTGTTGTCGCGCACCACCAGCATCATCGGGCCCTTGTAGAGCGGATGCTTGAGCGTCAGCGTGTACTTGCCGTCGACCACGGCCACGGTATCGCTGATGGCATTGCCGGCTGCGTCATAGGCCGTGACGTTCGCGTTCTTGATGGCACCCAGCGCGGCGTTGCCCCGGATGACTGCGGCGGACGGGTCGACCGTGCCTGCACCTGCACTGCCGGCGGCTGCAGCGCCTGCGCCACTGCCTGCGCCGCCGCTGCCACCGTTAGCAGCGCTACCGCCATTGCCGCCCCCGCTGCCGCCGCCACCACCACCGCCCCCGGCCGCTGCCAGCAGCGCCAGCGCGCCGGCCGCGATGGGCCATTGCACGCCCCAGTTCTTTTCATGCTGCGAGTTGATTTCGGCATCGGCGATCTGGCTCTGGTTGTCAGGAGATCTGGTGGGCGAAAAGTTGGGCCGCTCGGTGTTGCCGCTGCTGCCGCTGGTCTCTGCAGCAGCGCTGGGATCGCGCTCGCCGTCCTCGACCACCACCGGCTTGTCGCTGTCTTCCTCGTCGTTCTTGCGGGCCTTCTTGTTCCTGGCGTTGTTCTGGTTGTAGCGCGTGATTTCCTTGGAACTGACGGTCAGGTTGGCTTCCGGCGAGACATCGATCTTGTCGATCTGCTGGAACACGCTGGCCAGCGGCAGCTGGCCATCGGCGAACTGCAACGAGGACTCCGGGGCGCTCATGGCGCTGACTGCGCCGCTGCTGATGATGATGCGATCTCCGTTGACCAGCACCAGCATCAGGTCCACGTCCAGCGCGCGGACGTCCTTGATGCTCTTGATGGAGATGTTCTTGAGGTAGGCGTCGGCGTCGGACAGCTTGAGAACGGTAACGGTCATGGTGGTACTCCCTAGAAAGTGACGAATCGAAATCGGGTCACGCACGCTTTCATCGCTCACGCCAAGCCGCTGGCAGGACAGGGCAGGTGCCTGCCGGCAAGACACCTTTCGGTGCGCGGTACGGGTGAACGTGAGCGGATGAAAAATCGTGCTCAGTGACAAACGCCTGCCATAGTGATGGCGTCGTTTTGTCCTGATAAGGGGATCAAGGGAATAAAACCGAAATACAAAAATTTAACGAAATACGGCTCTTCAGATTTCGAAGAATGTCTCGAAAATTTTCTTGAGTTTGATCGAATAAATTCAGAAAGCCAGCAGGCAGGTAATTGGAGTTGCCCGGAAAGCCGCGTCGGAGGCGCTCTCGCGAAATCGAGTGGTGATTTTTTGGGAGTGAGTAAAGTGCGGCAAAGAAATCTGATCGGAGTTCGAACAATTTTATTGTGCCGGAGTGAAAATAAGTTTTGATACCGGGTAGGTCGGTTCAGATCGCCGTTTCAGGAAATGAACGTTTCTTTAAAAATGGCAGCCATCGTGCGAGAAGTAAAACGCGCTCCCTGATAAAAAATGGCTCCCGAATCATCGGGAGCCATGGTGCGGACCGGCAGCGGCCGGTCCGGTTCCGTGCCGGATAAAACGCGTGATGTGGAATCACATCAGCGCATCACTGCGTCAATCACCGATACCTCAGAATCCCAGCGTACGTCCATCCGGATTGCGCGGATCCGAGAAGCCGTCAAAGCCATCCGGACGGATCTGGATGGTCTGGGTACGGCCCATGGAAGGCTGCACGCTGATCTTCTGGCCCTTGTCCTGCAGGATCTTGAGCGTATCGGCCGACAAGCCCTTTTCCACGCGCAGCTGGTCCGGTGCCCACTGGTGGTGGATACGCGGCGTGATGGTGGCTTCGGCCACGTTCATGTCGTGGTCGATCACGTTGAGGATGGTCTGCAGGGTGGTAGTGATGATGCGGCTGCCACCCGGGCTGCCGGTGACCAGGAAGGGTTTGCCATCCTTGAGCACGAAGGTCGGCGACATCGACGACAGCGGACGCTTGTACGGGCCGACCGCGTTGGCGTCGCCACCGATGAGCCCGAACGCATTGGGCACGCCTGGCTTGGCGGCGAAGTCATCCATCTCGTTGTTCAAGGTGATGCCGGTGCCGGTGGCGACGATGCCGCTGCCGAAGTTCAGGTTCAGCGTGTAGGTGGTCGCCACCAGGTTGCCGTCCTTGTCGGCCACCGAGTAATGGGTGGTCTGGTCGCTTTCATACGGCTGCGGCTGGCCCGGCTTGATCTCGGTGGAGGGCGTGGCGCGGTCCGGGTTGATCTTCTTGGCCAGCTCGTCGGCATAGGCGCGCGAAGTCAGGCCCTTGACCGGGACCTTGGTGAAATCCGGATCGCCCAGGTATTCGGAGCGGTCGGCATAGGCCAGCTTCATGGTTTCGGCCATCAGGTGGATGGTCTGCGCGCTGTCGGCACCGTACTGCTTCAGGGGATAGCGTTCCAGGATGTTCATCATCTGGATGATATGCACACCGCCCGAGCTCGGCGGCGGCATCGACATGACCTGGTAGCCGCGATAGTTGCCGGAGACCGGCACGCGTTCGACGACCTTGTAGTTCTTCAGGTCCTCGGCGGTGATGAGGCCGCCGTGCTTGTCCATCTCGGCCACGATCTTCTTGGCGATGGCACCGTCATAGAAGGCCTTCGGACCTTCCTTGGCGATCAGGCGCAGCGACTTGGCCAGGTCCTTCTGGACCAGCATTTCGCCTTCCTTCAGGGGACGGCCTTCCTTGAAGAAGATCGCCTTGGAGGAATCCCACTGGCCCAGGTGTTCGCGCTCGGCCGAGAGGATCAGCGCCAGGCTGCGGCTGACCGGGTAACCCTTTTCGGCCAGTTCGATGGCCGGCTGGATCACCTGCGACAGCTTCATGGTGCCGTACTTGGAGAGCGCATGCGACAGGCCCGCGACGGTGCCGGGCACGCCCACGGCCAGGTGGGTGTAGAGCGAACGGCCGGGCACCACGTTGCCCTTGTCGTCCAGGTACATGTTGCGGGTGGCGCGCTGCGGGGCCATCTCGCGGAAGTCCAGCGCCACGTTCTTGCCGGTCTTGGCGTCGTGGATCATCATGAAACCGCCACCGCCGATGTTGCCCGCATTGGGCAGCACCACGGCCAGGGCAAAGCCCACTGCCACGCCGGCGTCGACGGCATTGCCGCCCTTCTTGAGGATATCCACGCCGACCTTGGTGGCCAGCTCCTGCTCGGTGGCCACCATGCCGTGCTGGCTGTGGACCGGGCTGATGATGTCATAGGTCAGGTCGTACTTGACGACCGGGGCCGA
>Ga0105240_10003545_pt1 | contig 24217 bp, 23 predicted proteins | sample KBSC54metaG_FD_80426 | JGI IMG/M metagenome (GOLD analysis project Ga0105240, IMG submission 80426) | Corn rhizosphere microbial communities from Kellogg Biological Station, Michigan, USA - KBS C5-4 metaG | ecosystem: Host-associated > Plants > Roots > Rhizosphere > Soil | place: Michigan, USA...
CCTGACGCCGGGGCTTTCGGGCAAGTTCTCCCTGCGGCTGGAGCCAGGCAGGTACGCCGTGAGTTGCCCGAACGCGAAAGCCGACCGGTCGGAGTTCACGGTGACCGGCGTTGCCAGTTCGCCGGCGCCCGACCCGTCGGCGTCCGCACTCGCTGCACAGGCCAGCAAGGCCTACCACGGTTACGTGGTTTCGGAGGTGCAGCAACTGGTAGCCAGCGCGGCTCCCTTCACTGCCGCCATCAAGGCCGGCGACATCGCGGCAGCGAAAGCCGCGTACGGACCCGCTCGCACGCATTACGAGTCGATCGAGCCGGTCGCCGTAAGCTTCGGCGATCTCGACCCCGCCATTGACGCGCGGATCGACGATATCGACGACCCCAGCACATGGACGGGCTTTCACCGGCTGGAAAAGGCTTTGTGGCAAGACAATTCACTCGCTGGCGTGGGCTCGATCGCTGACACGCTGACCGCCGACATCGCCAAGCTGCAGTCGCTCGTCGCCGACCAGGTCTACCAGCCCGCGCAAATCGCGAACGGCTGTGTCGAGCTTCTCGACGAAGTCGGTGCCTCCAAGGTGACCGGCGAAGAGGACCGTTACAGCCACACGGACCTCTACGACTTCGACGCGAACGTGCAAGGCGCGAAAGAGGGTTTCACCGTCGTCGAGCCGCTGCTTAAGAAGGCTGACGCGAATCTGGCGTCGACGATCGAGGCGCGATTCAGCGACGTGCTCGACGCGCTGCAGCCGTACCGGCAAGGCGACGGCTGGGTCGACTACAGCACCGTGACGCAGGACCAGCGTCGCGTGCTCGCGCAGAAGGTCGACGCGCTCGCCGAACCGCTCTCGCACGTGGCAGCGCTCGTTGGCTGAATCGTCGACCGGGTTCTCCCGGAGAACCTTCCTGACCGGCGCCGGCGCGACCGGCGCGCTCACCGCAGTCGGCCTGGCCGTGGGCGTGTCCGGGTGTACTCGCGAGCACGGCAAGCCGGCAAACTCAGGGTCCGTGGGTGGCGACGGTTCGGTGGTCGCGTTCCGCGGTGCCCACCAGGCGGGCATCGACACTCCGGCCCAGGATCGTCTTGCCTTCGCCGCCTTCGACGTCGTCACGAAGAGCCGGGCCGAACTGAGCTCGATGCTGCAGGCCTGGACCGCTGCCGCCGAGGCCATGGCCGAAGGCAAGCAGGTGCCCGGCGGGGCCTCGAATCCGGCGGCGCCTCCGGCCGACACCGGGGAGGCCCTCGGGTTGCCGGCGTCGTCCCTCACAGTGACGGTCGGCTACGGCCCCGGGCTTTTCGACGACCGGTTCGGCCTAGCCGGTCGTCGTCCGGCTGCGCTGCAAGAACTACCGGCACTGCCAGGCGACGCGCTGCGGCCCGACCGCAGCGGGGGCGATCTATGCATCCAGGCCTGCGCGAACGACCCGCAGGTCGCGTTCCACGCCGTGCGCAACCTGGCCCGGCTCGGGCGTGGCACGGTCGTGATGCGCTGGTCGCAGCTCGGCTTCGGGCGCACCTCGTCGACCGGCTCAAGCCAGGCGACTCCGCGCAACCTCATGGGCTTCAAGGACGGCACTCGCAACATCAAGTCGGACGAGACCGACGCCCTCGATGCGAACGTGTGGGTCGGTAGTAACACCGATCAGCCATGGATGACCGGCGGCAGTTACCTCGTCGCCCGTCGGATCCGGATGCGGATCGAGTCGTGGGACCGCGACTTCCTGGCCGACCAGGAAAACGTCTTCGGCCGGTTCAAGTCGTCCGGCGCGCCGTTGACCGGCACGCACGAGTTCGATACGCCGAACTTCGAGCAGGCGGACGGCGACAAGCCGGTGATTCCCGATGACGCTCATATCAGGCTGGCCAGCCCAGAGCAGAACGGCGGTGTCCGGATCTTGCGCCGCGGCTACTCCTACACCGACGGAATCGACGCCGCCACCGGCGAGCTCGACGCCGGGCTGTTTTTCATTGCTTTCCAGAACGATCCCCGCACGCATTTCGTCGCCTTACAGCGAAAGCTCGGCATGCACGACGCGCTCAACGAGTACATCTCGCACACCGGCAGTGCCCTGTTCGCCTGCCCGCCCGGGCTGAAGGCGGGCGAGACCTGGGCCGGCCAGCTCTTCGGATGAGAGCGGTAAAGCGGCCCGGCCCCGGTCACGAACCTGAGGATTGCGACACAATCGACCTGTGAACCAGCAGCATGACCTGATCGACACCATCGAGATGTACCTGCGTACGATCTTCGAACTCGAAGAGGAAGGCGCAGTGCCGCTGCGCGCCCGCATCGCCGAGCGGCTCGGGCAGAGCGTGCCGACGGTGTCGCAGACCGTCTCGCGCATGGAGCGCGACGGCTTGGTCAAGGTCGAGGGCGACCGGCGGCTCGAGCTCACGCCCGACGGCCGGACGCTCGCCACGAGGGTGATGCGCAAGCACCGGCTCGCCGAGTGCCTGCTCGTCGATGTGATCGGTCTGGAGTGGGAACTGGTGCACGAAGAGGCGTGCCGCTGGGAGCACGTGATGAGCGAGACCGTCGAACGTCGTTTGCTCGACGTGCTCGGTCACCCGACCGAATCGCCGTACGGCAACCCGATCCCCGGGCTGGCTGAGCTCGGCGAGGGCCGTGACGACGTGGAGTTTCGCGAAGGGCTGGTCGCCCTGAGCTTGGTTGCCGATTGGGCCACGACCGTCGTGGTGCGGCGAATTGGTGAGCCGATCCAGTCCGACACCGCGCTGATGTCACGGCTGCGGCGCGCCGGGCTGCGCCCGAACACGCCGGTACCGGTCTCCCGCGTGGGCGGCCGGGTGGTTATCGGGCGCGAGGGTGACGCAGCCGAGATCGACGATCTGGTCGCATCGCACCTGTTCGTCACCGACCCGAGCCGCTCGGTCAGCGTCTGAGTCCGCCGTCCCGATGACGCTTGTCATGCCGCAGTGACGACGGCCGACACTAGGGCACTGCCTCCGGCGTCCGACAAGATTGCGGACATGACAATCACTGACACCGCCGTTGCCGCGGCGGGCATCCGCCTCACCGGCTTGACGAAGACTTTCGGCGCAGTGCGTGCCGTCGACGGTCTCGACCTCGTCATCGCTCCAGGCGAGACGGTCGCGCTGCTCGGGCCGAACGGTGCGGGCAAGTCGACCACGATCGACATGATCCTGGGCTTGAACAAGCCCGACACCGGCGACGTGCGGGTGTTCGGCATGACGCCGAAGGAGGCCGTGCAACGCGGCGCGATCGGAGCGATGCTGCAGACCGGCGAGCTGATTCGCGACCTCAACGTTCGTGAACTGCTCGTCATGATGGCTTCGCTCTACCCGAGCCCGGCTCGCATCGATGACGTCGTCGACATCACGGGCTTGCACGACATCGTCAACCGCCGCACCAATAAGCTCTCCGGCGGCCAGACGCAGCGAGTTCGCGCCGCGATCGCACTCATCTCAAACCCCGACCTGCTCGTTCTCGACGAACCGACAGTTGCGATGGACGTCGAGGGGCGGCACGTGTTCTGGAATTCGATCCGCGGCATCGCGGCATCGGGAAAGACGATCGTCTTCGCGACGCATTACCTCGAAGAAGCTGACAGCTACGCCGACCGCATCGTGTTGATGGCGCGCGGCCGGATCGTCGCCGACGGGCCGGCGACCGAGATCAAGGCGACCGTCGGCCTGCGCACGATCCGCGCGACGCTGCCCGGCGTTTCGGAGATCGCACTGAATTCGCTCGACGGCGTCAAGAGTTCCGATCGCCGCGGCGACGCCGTCGTCCTGCACTGCGTTGATTCGGACGCCGCAATTCGCGCCCTGCTGAACGCATACCCCGCCGCTTGTGACATCGAGATCGCCGGAGCCGGCCTGGAGCAGGCCTTCCTGATGCTCACCGGCGACCAGACCGCAGAGGAACTCTCGTGAATCCCACATATGTTCGCTACGAGCTATTGCGCACTGTGCGCAACCGGCGGTTCTTCATCTTCTCGCTGGGCTTTCCCCTCATCTTCTTCTACCTGATTGCGGGCTCGAACCGGCATCAAGAGCTGGGCGGCATCCCGTTCGCGACGTATTACCTGGCAGGCATGGCGTCATTCGGCACGATGATGGCGATGATTTCGGCCGGCGGCCGCATCGCGAGCGAACGCCAGGCCGGCTGGAATCGGCAGTTGCGGCTCACACCGCTGACACCACGGCAGTACTTCCGCGCCAAGGTTGCTACCGGCTACATGATGGCGCTGCTTACGCTGGTGCTGCTGTTCGTCGCAGGTGCAACCCTCGGCGTCGGTCTGACCGCACAACACGTGCTGAAGATGGCCCTGCTCGTTGCCGTCGGACTCATCCCGTTCGCTGCGCTGGGCATCTTCGTCGGCCACATGTTCACGCCCGACTCGATCGGGCCGGTGCTCGGCGGCGGCGTTTCGATCCTCGCTTTCCTGGGTGGCGCGTGGGGCCCGATCGGCGGCACGCACGGCTTCATGCATGAGGTCTCGCAGGTAACACCGACCTATTGGCTGGTGCAAGCCGGTCACACGCTGGTCGGCGAAGACGCCTGGAGCACCAAGGGCTGGATCGTGGTCGCCGCTTGGTCGGCCGTCTTCGCAGTGCTCGCTGCGCGGGCGTACCAGCGCGACACGAAGCGCGTCTAGGTTTGTCTCACGTGAATATTCGATCCGGCCGCACAGAGCCAGAACCCCTGGAGGCTCCGGCAACTCACGGCGGCGAGGCGGGCGCTCGGAGCGTTCGGCGCGACGTCGGCCCGCTCTCCCGGTGGCTGCCCGGTGGGCGAGCGGCGCCGTTCCGGGCGCTAGCGGAATCACCAGATCACCCAGCTGCGCCTTACGTGCGGTCGCGTCAAGAAGGCGCGCGAAATTGGCGTCGTGGTGGCGGTTTCTGGCTCATCTATCTGCTGAGCCCGCTTGGCCAAGCCTGGACCCACCACCGGTTGGCGGCCAGCATTGCAGGAACGGTTCTGCTCGTCGCGTTCGCGTGGGCGTACCTGTACCTCGTCCCAACAGCGTGGTACGGAAGCGAGCGGCCTCGCCGGGCACTCGGTGTGTGTGGCGTGTTGTTCGCGCTGTCTATCGCCGAGACCGCCGTCATTGGCGTTAGCGGATTGACCGCATGGGTCTTCGTGGCTGCTGCCGCGATCGTGCTGCTTCCCGTGCGGCCGGCATTGGCTAGCGCCGGCGTTCTCGCCGTGGTCGCAACCGTTGTCCCTCGGTACATCCCACCGTGGAAGGTGCACGAGCTCGAATGGTCGGTCGGCGTCGCGGTCGCGCTCGCATCGGTAGCGGTTTTCGCGTTCACCCGGTTGATTCGGGCGAACCACGAGCTCGCGGTTGCGCGTGAAGAAGTCGCGCGGATGGCGGCCGAACGCGAGCGACTGCGCATCGCCCGCGACCTGCACGACCTGCTCGGTCACTCCCTGACGACCATCACGGTCAAAGCCGCTCTCGCGAAGCGACTGATCGCCTCCGACCTCGCGCGCGCGGAGCAGGAGATCGGCGAAGTCGAGAAGCTGGCTCGCGAATCGCTCGCTGACACCCGTGCGGCGGTGGCCGGTTATCGAGAGGTGCGCCTCGCCACCGAACTCGCAACAGCCCGCGAAGTCCTTGCAGCGGCGGGAATTCGAGCCGACCTACCCGGAGTTGTCGATGACGTGCCGGCCGATCTCGGCGTCTTGTTCGGCTGGGTCGTGCGAGAGGGCGTCACGAACGTCGTCCGCCATTCACGTGCGAAGCGAGTTCGCATCTCGCTCGACGGGCGGGCTATCGAGATCGTGGACGACGGGCGCGGCGTCGCCGAGGGATGCGACGAAATGAAAGGCGGCAACGGGCTTTCCGGCCTTGCCGAGCGTGCAGCCGCGCTCGGGGGCGAACTGACCGCCGGTCCCACTGGAGCTGCTGGCTTCCGGTTGCGAGTCGAGGTTCCGTGATCCGCATCCTGATGGCAGACGATCAGCACCTGGTTCGCGGGGCGCTGGCCGCATTGCTGAACCTCGAGCCCGATCTCGAAGTCGTTGCCGAGATAGCGCGCGGCGACGAGGTGGTTCGCACGGCGGTCGACGTCCGGCCCGATGTTGCACTACTGGACGTCGAAATGCCTGGGCTCGACGGATTGGCCGCTGCTGCTGCACTGCACGCAGAAGTGCCTTCCTGCAAGGTGCTGATCGTGACGACCTTCGGCAGGGCTGGCTATTTGCGGCGCGCGATGGAAGCGGGCGCGCTCGGCTTCGTGGTGAAGGACGCGCCGGCCGAGCAATTGGCCGACGCTGTGAGGCGCGTCGCACGCGGCGAACGGGTGGTCGATCCGGCACTGGCTGCGGCGACCTTGGCGGGTGGCGCTAGTCCGCTCACGGCACGTGAGCGTGACGCTCTCGTCGCGGCTCGCGACGGCGCCACTATCGCCGACATCGCAAAACTGCTGTTTTTGAGCGAAGGAACGGTGCGGAACTATTTGTCGTCGGCCATTTCGAAGACCGGCACCCGCAACCGGGTCGAAGCACTACGAGTCGCCGAGGACAACGGCTGGCTATAGGGGACAGTGGCGAGCGCTCAGTCGAGCGGACCGGTCCATCGGGTCGGCGGCAAACCGTTGATCTGCTTGAGAAACTCGCTGTTGTACCAGTGACCGAACGCGACCATTGCCGGGTCGCGCGGCAGTGTCAGGAGCTTCTCGGCGCGGCAGAACTCGTCGGCGTCGTCCATCAAAGCGGTAAGCATGATGAGGTCGTCGGCGATACTCCGGGGCACGACGTAAGTGAGATCGACGGTGACGTCACCGCGCTCGATAGCCGCGTCGCGCTCGGCGTCAGCCCGAGATGCGCTTGCGCCGTAACGCCGTCCGAGTATTTCGACAAGCTCGCCCAACCGCTGCGGAAGCGCAGGGGCGTCGGGATCCTCGGTCTGCCGGATCGCCATAAGCGTGAACTCGCGGACCAAGTCGTCGTGATGCTCTCGAGCGCGCAGGAAAAGCGCGATCGGCAGGCCCAACAGTTGCACGGTGCAGACGTCGCTCGTGGCATCATCGTTATGCGTGTAACGACCGAGGATTGGCCCGCCGCTGGCCGTCATCGGGAGATCCCTGAGGCCACTGATCGAGCAGGCGTCGCCACCTGCATATGACACCACGAAAAGCTGGGAGCCGGCTTACAAATCGGCGACCCGGCTCCCAGCTCAGCGCGTGCTATTTCTTGAACGCGTCCTTGACGTTCTCGCCGGCCTGCTTCAGCTCACCGGCCGCCTTGTCGGCCTTGCCCTCGGCTTCCATGCTGCGATCGTGAGTCGCGCGCCCGGTCTCTTCCTTGACCCGGCCCTTGGCCGACTGGGCTGCGTTCTGCACCTTGTCTGCGGCACCCATCGGGCACCTCCTCGAATGACGAATCTCCGGCCCGGCTTGCGAACCGCTTGCACGACCACGCCATGTTGCGCAGTCCCAAGTTCACTTACCCGAGGCGGCGGCCGCGACACGATCATGGCGTGATTGGTCGGCGTCCCCCCACGTCCCGCAGGGTGGGGACACGATCGGGAGAGGGCCGGCAGGCAGCAGCCCACCGGCGGCACCGAAAGGACGGGTGGAGACGCGTGTCAGGTCTGCAGGTCGGGCAGCTACCAGGTCAGGAATCCGTCGGCGCCACCGATGAAGTGGATATGAGCGGGCGGCGGGCAATCGGGCGGGCCCCTCGCGCGCTGCCGGATCGAATCGACCGGAAGGCTGCGGAAACTGTGATGGCCCAGACCGTGGTTCTCGATACGTCGGCGCTGATGGCCGACCCCGATGGAATCTTCGACGCCTATCCCGGGGCTGACATGGTGGTGCCGCTCACCGTCGTCCAGGAGCTTGACGGGCTGAAGAAACGACTCGACCCGGCGGGCGCGGCCGCGCGCGACGTCCTGCGCCGCATCGAGCAGTTGCGGCTCGCGGCCGGCGGCGACCTGCGCAAGCCGTACGAGCGGGCGTTCGGCGGCACCGTGCGGATGCAGGTGAACGGCGTGCAAGCCAGCCTGTTGCAGGAACACGGGCTGCACGCGGACAGCCCTGACAACCGGATAGTCGGTACCGCTCTCGGGCTGGCGATCGCCGCGCCCGGCGATGGTCCGGTGCTCGTGGTGTCGAACGACACGGCGTTGCGGCTGACGGCGGCGGCAGTCGGGCTGGCCGCCGCTGAGCACAACCCGCTCGACGTCGTGCCCGCGCACGCCCGGCCGGAGGGCTGGGTGACGCTGGACGCCGAGGCAGACGTGGTCGACGCCCTCTTCGAGGAGCACACCGTTGAAGCCGGGCGCGTTCCGGGCGCCGCAGACCTCGCGGAGAACACGTTTGCGGTGTTGCGGTCGGGCACGTCGTCGGCACTGGCTCGGGTTAGGTCCGGTCAGCTCTACCTGCTCGAGTCGCTTCCTCCGATCTGGGGGCTCAAGGCTGCGAACAAGGAACAGCGGTTCGCGCTCGACCTGTTGCTCGACGACGACGTCAAGGTGATCGTGCTCGACGGCCCGGCCGGTACCGGCAAGACCCTGTGCGCGGTCGCGGCGGCTCTGCACATGGTGGTCGAGCAGCACCGGTTCGAACGGCTGTCGGTCTACCGGCCGGTCATCCCGGTCGGGCACGCCGATCTCGGCTACCTGCCGGGCACCCTCGACGAGAAGATCGACCCTTGGATGTCCGCCATCACCGACGCGGTCGCCGCGCTGTCGGGCGACGGCGCGGATCGGCGTCGGCGGACGGCCGCGGATGGCGGACGCGGCAAGGTCGCGCAAGACTCGCTCGACTACATCAAGGCACAGGGGCTGCTGACGATGGAGTCGGTCACCCACCTGCGCGGCCGCACGCTGCACTCGACCTTCGTGCTGGTTGACGAGGCGATGAACCTCTCGCCGCAGGTCGGCAAGACCTTGCTGACCCGGATCGGCGCCGATTCGAAGATCGTTCTGACCGGCGACACGTCGCAGATCGATGCGCCGTTCCTGTCCGAGCAGACCAACGCGTTGACCGCGGTGGTGTCGGCGTTTAGCGGTCAGGCATGCTTCGGCCACGTGCGATTGACACGTGGCGAGCGCTCGCCAGTAGCGGAGCTGGCTGCGCGCCTGATGTGAGCCGGCGCGAAGCGTTTGCCGGCTCAGGTCAGGCGGGCGAGCCAAGCGGAGCTGGATGTAGGGCGGAGCTGGCTGCGCGCCTGATGTGAGCCGGCGCGAAGCGTTTGCCGGCTCAGTCTGGATTCCGCTCGGCTGGCGGAGCCCGTTCAGGGGTGAGAATCGGGGGGCCGGCGGACGCCACTGCCCTCTGGCCCCGGAGGGCCACGGCCCAGCTTGTGGACCATCGCGGTTGTCCCAACGCTGCTGAGGTCCACAAGAACGGCGAGATGCCTGTCGACTTCCGGACGCTGCCGCCCGCCTCGTGACGAACGTTTCTCGGATCAGATCAGGCCGGCGCCCTGCCCTATTTGCGAGCGCGCGGGCGGTTGGGCGTGCTGGCTGACGGTTGCCGGTGTAGACCGCGGCGAACGTCAGCCGCTTGGCCGGGAGCGGCGGGTTGTCGGCGGCTCAGCGGCTGGCGACCCCGCGGCTGGCGGCCGGCGACCCAACCGCCGGATCACGTCCGCCGGGCCCGACCCGATCTGCTCCTGCAAACGCCTAAGGATGCTCGCCCGAACGGCCGAATGAATGGTGACTGTGTGACGCAAAACGGTTCGCGTGAAATTCCATCCGTGTAATTCAGCGTGGAACCCGATCGCGGTGCACATGAGATTTCTGTGACTGCTGTTGCTCGTGTGAAAGACCGGCTAAGGTCGGCGCGGGTTGATGACGTCGCGGGCTCTCGGCCATCGCTATGGCGTCGCCGCTTTGTTCGAACGTCGCTTTCTTGCCTACGGAGGCGTGCATGCGCGAGCTGGACCCGAGCCACGGATTTCGGCGCGGACGACGACTCGTAGCTGCGTTCCTTGCTATCGGGTGTTCTTGCGTAACCGTTACCGCCGCGACGGGGCCGGCGTGGGCGGCCAAGAAGCCGGTGATTCCGAGCCAGTCGCAGATCGACAAGGCGAATGCCGACGCGCACGCGAAGGCCACCCAAATTGGCGAAACGGAAGCTGAGCTCGCGGCCGCCAATGCTCAGCTCGTGACCCTAAATAACAACGCTGAGATTATGGTCGAGAAGTACAACGGCGCGATGACGAAATTGGCTGCTGCCCAGCAAGCCGCTGCTGCCGCCGAGCAGAAGCTGGTGCTCGCCAAGCAAGCGCGCGCGCAAGCACAGGTGGCGATGAATCAATTTGCCGCCGACAGCTACCGCGGGTCGTCGACGATGGGCCAGATCGGTGCGCTCATCACGTCGGGTTCGCCCGAGACGTTCATGAGCCGCGAGGCTGCGCTGGCCGCGATCTCCCGCCATGAGCAGAGCGTCATCGATGGCATGAAGCAGGCCGAGTCCGCCCAGACCGACGCGCAGAAGGTGGCCGTGCAGGCCGTGGCCGACCAGCAGAAGGCGAGCAACGCGGCGGCCGCAGCGAAGGACGCGGCCGTCAAGGCCATGAACGACCAGGCCGCACAAGTCGCCCAGATCAAGGACAACCAGTCGCAGCTGACGGCACAGCTCGCGGTCTTGCAGGGCAAGGCGAAGAACCTCGCCGCCGCCCGCGCCAAGGGCTTGGCCGAGCAGGCCGCTGCAGAAGCCGCCGCTCGCAAGGCCGCCGAGGAGGCGAAGAGGCGCGCCGAGCTGCTCGCCAAGCAGTCAGGCAGCGGGTCGGGCGGAAGCAACGGCGGTTCAGGCGGAGGTTCGACCGGCACGCCGGTCGACGTCGTCACACCCGGCACCGGCCACTCGATCTCGAGCGCCTCGCAGCGCGCGACCGCCGTGGCGTTCGCCCAAAGCCAGATCGGCATCTGGTACCGCTGGGCAGGCGCCGGCGAGGTCGGGCCGACAGTCACCTCGAGTGGCACTCAGAACGTGGTCGGCTACGACTGCTCCGGTCTTACGATGCGCGCCTACCAGGCGGCCGGCATCTCACTCGGTCACTACACCGGCCTGCAGTGGGACGAAGGCATGCACGTGTCGCGCGACCAGCTGGTGCCCGGCGACCTTGTCTTCTTCGCCACCGACACCAGCGATCCGAGCACGATCCACCACGTCGGCATCTACATCGGCAACGGCGAGATGATCGACGCACCGCAAACCGGCGAGCAGATCGGTATTCATAACGCGTTCCGGTCCGACTACATCGGCGCCGTCCAGCCCTAACCCGTAGAGCAAGAGGGCGGACGACGACGGGCAGCCGCCGTCAGTGCGCGGCCTGCTTCAGCCGCTCCCGAGAAGCCACGATCTCCGTCTCGGCGTCGGCGCGACCGACCCAGGTGGCGCCTTCGACCGACTTGCCGGGCTCGAGATCCTTGTAGACCTCGAAAAAGTGCTGGATCTCCAGGCGATCCCACGGCGGCACGTCATCGATGTCGCGTAAGTGACCTTGGCGCGGGTCGCCTGATGGCACGCACAAAACCTTGTCGTCACCGCCTTTCTCGTCGGTCATCCGGAACATCCCGATCGCCCGGCACCTGATCAGGCAGCCGGGAAACGTCGGCTCTTCGAGCAACACGAGCGCGTCGAGCGGATCGCCGTCCGCCCCAAGAGTGTCTTCGATGAAGCCGTAGTCGCTCGGGTAGCGCGTCGCGGTGAACAGCATGCGATCGAGCCTGATGCGCCCCGTCTTGTGGTCGATCTCGTACTTGTTGCGCTGCCCTTTCGGGATCTCGATCGTTACGTCGAACTCCATCGCCTTCCCCGGTTCGTGCGGCTCATTGGTTAGTGTCGCGTACACATCTTCGCGGCACATCTTCGCGGCACATCCTCGCGGTAGGGAGGCGCCACCATGGCGGCCAGGCGCCCGGCGCCGTTGACCAGGCCGGACGCCGGCATCCGCCCGCGCCATCGCACCCGGCGCACCCGTTCGAGGCGTGGGGTGCTGCTCAGCCTGCTCGCGCTCGCGCTGGTCGTGTCCGGTGGCCTGGTCGCAGGAACGGCGGCGTACCGCCAGCAACACTCTCCGGCGCCGAAGGGGGCTGTCGGCTCGGCGGGCAACAAGAGCCCGCAGGCGACGCCGGCACCGACCGACCGCCCGGCTGGTCCGGGGCTGTGGGCCGCCACTCCGTCACCAGTGGCAAACGTGCTGTCGCCGTTGGAAAAACTGCCGTCGAACGCACCGAAGCCGACGACGGCCGGGCTCACCAAAGCTCTCGCGCCATTGCTCGCCGACCCGGCGTTTGCCGGCGACACCATCTCGTTGGTGGTCGCCGATCCGCTCACCGGATCGGTGCTCTTCGACAGTCACGGCGCTGATCCGGTGCTGCCCGCCTCGACGGCGAAGCTCGCCGTCGCGATCGCCGCGATCGAAGTGCTCGGCGCAGAGCACAGGTTCACGACGCAGGCTGTGCTGAGCGGTACCGACCAGGTCGTTCTTGTTGGCGGAGGCGACCCGACACTCGCCGGCCCGAAGGCCGTGGGGGCCGCCGACCCCGGATTTCCGGCGCCGGCCCGTCTCACCGACCTCGCCAAGCAAGCGGCGTCCGCCTTGAAATCGCAAGGCATCAGCCGCGTGAGCCTCGGCTATGACGACTCCCTGTTCGTGGGGGCGCCCACCGCGCCCGGCTGGAAGCCCACCTACATCTCTGAGGGCGACGTCGCACCGGTGACCGCGCTCGAGGTCGACGAAGGACAGCTGGATCTCAAGAAGCCCGGCCGGGCGGCGGATCCCGCAGTTGTTGCGGCTCAGCAGTTCGGCGCCCTGCTCACCGCGAACGGCATCGCCGTGGCCGGTGCGCCCGCGGCCACGCACACAGCAGGGGCGCGGTCGATCGCGGCCGTGCAGTCGCCCACCGTCGGTGCCCTCGTGCAGCGGATGCTCGGCCGCAGCGACAACGACCTCGCCGAAGCCCTCGCGCGGCAAGTGGCGATCGCGAGCGGTCAGCCCGCAACGTTCGCGGGCGGGGCGCAGGCGGTGCGGACGGCGGTCGCCAAGCTCGGCGTCGCAGCGTCCGGCATCGCGATGGTCGACGGCAGCGGGCTGTCGCGAAACGACCGGATCCGGCCGCAAACCCTGGTGCAAATGGTCGACACCCTGCTCTCGCCGGGTCATCCGGAGCTGTCGCCGGTGATTCAAGGTCTGCCGGTGGCCGGCTTCACCGGCACGCTTGCGACGCGGTACACGACGTCACCCGCTGCGGCCGCCGGCGGTCTGGTGCGCGCGAAAACGGGAACGCTCGACGGCGTTGTCGCTCTGGCCGGCTTCCTGCAGGACACGAGCGGCCGGGTGCTGAGCTTCGCGATCGTGGCGAGCGGTGTTGCCAACAACGCGACCTCGAAGAGCGAAGCCGCACTCGACCGAGTGACCGCCGGGCTGGCCGGCTGCGGGTGTTCGTGACGGGCCGTACGGTGGCTTGCATGAGTGAGCGGAGAAGCGCATGACGGAATCGTCCACCCGGCTGGTCGACTGGGACCTTGCCGTCACCACCGCGACCCGGTTGGCGCCGCGCGGCCCGGCGGTCACCCGCGACGAGGCATTCGGCGCCGTGCGGGAACTGCGGCAACTGGCCGTCGAGGCCGAGGACCACGTCACCGCATTCACGGGTCTCAAAGCCCCGCACCCCCATGAGCCGGCCACGGTCGTCGACCGCACCGGCTGGGTGAAGGGCAACGTCGGCGGCTTCCAGATCGTGATGCAGCCGCTGCTCGACAAGATGGCGAGCAAGCGCGAGGGCAGGGTGGGCGGCCCGATGATGACCGCCGTCGCGTCACGGGTCACCGGGGCACAGGTCGGCGTCCTGCTGGCTTACCTGTCCGGCAAGGTGCTCGGCCAGTACGAGCTGTTCCTGCCGCCCGCGAACGGTCGGGCGCGCCTTGGCCGGCTGAGCCTGGTCGCGCCAAACATCGTGGCGGCCGAGCGCCAGCTGGCTGTCGATCCACACGACTTTCGGCTCTGGGTCTGCGTACATGAGGTGACTCACCGCACCCAGTTCACCGCGGTGCCCTGGCTGCGCGCGCACGTGCAGGACGAGATCAGTGCCTTCCTCGCTGCCAGCGATCTCGACCCGGCCGCGATGCTCGGCCGGCTGCGCGCGGTAGGCGACGCCGTCCGCGACAACCTCCGCCAGCAGCGTTGGCGTGGCGAGAACGCCGAGAATGCCGGCATCGAGCCGGCGCTCAGCCTGATCGAGGCGGTGCAGACCCCCGAGCAGCGGGCGATCCTGAACCGGCTGACCGCGGTCATGACCTTGCTCGAGGGTCACGGCGAGTACGTGATGAACGGTGTCGGGCCCGACGTCATCCCCACCGTCGAGGAGATCAGCCGCAAGTTCGGCGAACGCCGCCGCGGCCAGAACCCGGCCGATCGTCTGGTGCGCAAGCTTTTCGGTCTCGATATGAAAGCTCGCCAGTACGCCGAGGGCGCCGCCTTCGTGAAGGCGGTCGTCGACCGAGCCGGCATGCCCGCCTTCAACCGGGTCTGGACGTCGCCCAACACGCTGCCGACCAAGGCCGAGATCGCCGATCCGCCGTCCTGGATGTCGCGCGTGCTGCGGGCCGAGATCAGCGGCGGCGGCGGGTCCCCCGAACCGCCGCCGCCGTCCATGACCGAATAGGGCGGACGCCGTGGGCCCTGCGCCGGCGGTGGCCGCCGTCCGGCATGCCGTTCGAGGGGTACTCGGCGAACTGCCGGCCGGGTCGCTCGTGTTGGCCGCCTGCAGCGGGGGGGCCGATTCCGTGGCGCTCGCTGCGGCGCTGGCGTTCGAGGCACCGCGCAGCGAGAACGGCGTCCGTGCAGGTGGCGTGACGATCGATCACGGACTGCAGAGCGGTTCGGCGGAGCGGGCGAAATCCGTCGTGCGGCTGCTGGTCGACCTTGGCTTGAATCCGGTCGGGTGCGAGACGGTGTCGGTCGGTACCGAAGGTGGCCCCGAGGCGGCAGCGCGGACCGCGCGCTATGCCGCCCTCGCGGCCGTCGCCCAGCGCACGGGTGCGGCTGCTGTGCTGCTCGGCCACACGATGGACGACCAGGCCGAGACCGTGCTGCTCGGGCTCGCCCGCGGGTCGGGCGTTCGATCGCTGGCCGGGATGGCGGCGACGTCCGGAGACGGCGGCCGGTATCGCCGTCCGCTCTTGGGGTTGTCGAGAGCAACCACCCGGGCGGCGTGTGCTGAAGAAGGCCTACCGGTGTGGGACGACCCCCACAATGCCGACCCGGCCTACGCCCGCGCGCGGGTGCGGGCCGCGGTCATGCCCGTGCTGGAGGCCGAGCTCGGGCCGGGCGTTGCGGAGGCATTGGCCCGGACCGCACAACTCGCCCGGGCTGACGCAGAGGCGCTCGAGGCCTGGGCGTCGACCGCGTTCGCCGACCTGTGCGCATTGCCGGAAGACGGGTTCGACATCGCCGAGCTGGAGCGGTTGCCGGCGGCGATCCGCACCCGGGTGCTGCGACGTGCGGCGCTCGAGGCTGGCGCTTCTGCCGGCGCCCTGGGAGCGGCACACGTCGGTGCGATCGATGCGCTGATCACCGACTGGCGAGGGCAGGGAAGCGTGAGTTTGCCCGGCGGGCGAAGCGCGTCGCGGCGGTATGGCAGGCTCTACTTCACCGGGCCACCCGCCGGGAAGTGACGAACGAGATAGGGCACCTGCTTCGTGGACGAGTCGGACGTCGGTGATGACCTCGCCAGCATTTTGCTGACAGAGAAGGAAATTCAGGCCAAGGTCGCCGATCTCGCTGCACTGATCGACGCCGACTACGCGGGCAAGGAGTTGTTGCTCGTCGGCGTCTTGAAGGGCGCGGTCATGGTCATGGCCGATCTGGCGCGGGCGCTGCACCTGCCGGTCACGATCGACTTCATGGCGATCTCGTCGTACGGGTCGGGCACGTCGTCGTCCGGGGTGGTTCGCATTTTGAAGGACCTCGACCACGCGATCGAGGGTCGGCACGTACTTGTCGTCGAAGACATCGTCGACTCGGGGCTGACCTTGTCGTGGCTGGTGGCGAACCTGCAGTCGCGTGCCCCTGCGTCGGTCGAGGTGTGCGCGTTGATGCGCAAGCCGGAGGCGGTGAAGCAGGAGGTGGACGTGCGCTACCTCGGCTTCGACATCCCGAAGGACTTCGTCGTCGGCTACGGGCTCGACTACAACGAGAAGTACCGCAACCTGCCGTTCGTCGGCACGCTCAAGCCGAGCGTCTACGAGTCGTAGTCGGCCCCGCACCCCGTGCGATTCGATCACGCTCAGGCGGCGGGAACCCCCTGAGCGTGGCGTGCACGCCTCGCTCGGGGGGTCGAGGCCTCGCTCGGGAGTTCCCGTTGGCGGGCTGCCACCCGCGGCGCCTTCATGATCGAGCGGCGGCCGCGGGAACGTATGGGGATGCCTGTCGGTTAAGCAAGTGGGTACCCAGATGTCAAGCGGTGCGGTGTACCGTCGAGGTCCTGGAAGATCGGGCAAGATCGGGGAAGATCGGACAGATCGCGCAATTGCGGCGCGTGGCCTTGGGTCAGAGGGGCAGCGCGCCGACGCTTACTGGGACCACTGAATTCAACCACCGGGAACGAGTCGGCAGGAGGTACGGGGCGAGCTTCGCTCCGCATCTATGAACGTCAAGAGATATGCGCGAGGGCCCCTGTTCTGGGTCCTTCTTATTGTGGTGCTGCTCGTCCTGCTCAAGGGGTTGTGGAGCGGGGGCAGTGACTACAAGGGCGTCGACACGTCCCAGGTGACGAACGCGATCAACACCGGCAACGTGAGCTCCGTGATCTTCCACGACAAGGAGCAGACCGTCCAGGCCACGCTGACGAAGCCGCTCTCGGACGGCACCACGAAGATCTCGGCGTCGATCTCGCCCGACCAAGAGGTCAAGCTTCAGAACACCCTCGACCAGCTCGCCCTCGACAAGAAGCTCGACCCCGCCAAGCTCTACAACGTCAAGGTCACCCACGGCAGCGTGTGGCTCGCGATCCTGCTGAACGCGCTGCCGATCCTGCTGCTCGTCGGCCTGATGGTGTTCATGCTCACCCAGATGCAGGGTGGCGGCTCGCGGGTCATGAACTTCGGGAAGTCCAAGGCGAAGCTCATCAGCAAGGACACTCCCAAGACCACGTTCGCCGACGTTGCGGGTGCTGACGAAGCGATCGAGGAACTCCAGGAGATCAAGGAGTTCCTCGAGAACCCCGCGAAGTTCCAGGCCATCGGCGCCAAGATCCCCAAGGGCGTGCTGCTGTACGGCCCGCCTGGCACAGGTAAGACGCTGCTTGCTCGTGCCGTTGCTGGCGAGGCCGGCGTGCCGTTCTACTCGATCTCGGGTTCCGACTTCGTCGAGATGTTCGTCGGTGTCGGTGCATCCCGGGTGCGCGACCTGTTCACCCAGGCCAAGGAGAACGCGCCGGCCATCATCTTCATCGACGAGATCGACGCCGTCGGCCGCCACCGTGGCGCCGGCCTCGGCGGTGGTCACGACGAGCGCGAGCAGACCCTGAACCAGCTGCTCGTCGAGATGGACGGCTTCGACGTCAAGGGCGGCGTCATCTTGATCGCGGCCACCAACCGGCCCGACATCCTCGACCCCGCGCTGCTGCGCCCCGGCCGTTTCGACCGGCAGATCGTCGTCGACCGCCCCGACATGGAGGGCCGCAAGGGCATCCTGCGGGTGCACGCCAAGGGCAAGCCGTTCACCGACAACGTCGATCTCGACGTCATCGCCCGGCGCACCCCCGGCTTCACCGGTGCCGACCTCGCGAACGTCATCAACGAGGCAGCGCTGCTGACAGCACGCGGCAACCGCAAGCAGATCGACATGCTCACGCTCGAAGAGGCGATCGACCGCGTGATGGCCGGTCCCGAGCGCAAGAGCCGCATCATGGGCGAGAAAGAGAAGAAGATCATCGCCTACCACGAGGGCGGTCACGCGCTCGTCGGCCACGCGCTGCCGAACGCCGACCCGGTGCACAAGGTGACGATCCTGCCGCGCGGGCGCGCGCTCGGTTACACCTTGGCGCTGCCGACCGAGGACAAGTTCCTCGTCACCCGTGCCGAGATGATGGACCAGCTCGCGATGTTGCTCGGCGGCCGCACGGCCGAAGAGCTCGTCTTCCACGAGCCGACCACCGGCGCGGCGAACGACATCGAGAAGGCCACCTCGATCGCCCGCAACATGATCACCCAGTACGGCATGAGCGAGAAGCTCGGTGCGCGCAAGTTCGGCCAGGAGAACGGCGAGGTCTTCCTCGGCCGGGAGATGGGTCACCAGCGCGACTACTCCGAGGAGATCGCCTCGACGATCGACGACGAGGTGCGCCGCCTCATCGAGAGTTCGCACGACGAGGCGTGGGAAATCCTGGTCGAGTACCGCGACGTGCTCGACAACCTGGTGCTCGAGCTCATGGAGAAGGAGACGCTGCAAAAGGACGAAGTGCTGCGCATCTTCGAGCGGGTGCAAAAGCGCCCCGCGCGCGGCTCCTACACCGGCTACGGCAAGCGGCTCCCGAGTGACAAGGCACCCGTGCTCACCCCGCGGGAGCTTGCGTTGCTCGCATCGGGCGCGTCTGTCGAGGGCGGCACCGACGTCATCAGCAGCAACGGCTCGAGCAATGGCGGCTACGCGGGGCAGCCGGCAGGCGAGCACGCGGGTGAGGGCGGCAGCGCTGGCGGTGCCGGCCACTCGCCGTCCGAGTAGTCCAGGTAGTTCAGGTAGCTAAGGTGCTTGAATCGGACGACGACGAGCTGGGGCTCGGCGTCGACAACACGGTCGATCTGCCGCGGATCGAGGCGGCTGTTCGCGAGATCCTGCTGGCGATCGGCGAGGACCCCACCCGAGACGGCTTGCGCGAGACGCCGGCTCGGGTCGCCCGTGCGTACGCGGAGCAGTTCGCCGGCTTGCGGCAGCGGCCCGAAGACGTGCTGACCACGGTGTTCGACGCCAACCACGACGAGATGATCATCGTGCGCGACATCGAGCTCTACAGCACGTGCGAGCACCACCTGACGCCGTTTCATGGCGTGGCACACGTCGGGTACATCCCGAACGCCAAGGGGGAGATCACCGGGTTGTCCAAGCTCGCCCGGTTGGTTGAGGTCTTCGCGCGGCGGCCGCAGGTGCAGGAGCGCATGACGTCGCAGATCGCCGATGCCCTTCAGGAGATCCTGGAGCCGCGAGGAGTCATCGTCGTCATCGAATGCGAGCACCTGTGCATGTCGATGCGCGGCGTGCGCAAGCCGGGTGCGCGGACGGTAACCTCAGCCGTCAGGGGCGCGTTCCGCGACTCCGACCGCACCCGCGCCGAAGCCCTCGGGCTCATCGCGGCGCGCTGACCGCCACATTCGAGGAAGCGTCGTGCGCCAGCACATCCGGGAGAGCGTGCGCCAGCACAGCGAGAGCGACGGAGCCGTCCACACCCCGGCCGAGCCGGCCGTGAAGCCGGCCCGGCGCGTGCCGCTCGACGGCATCGTCGGCGAGCGCCGGTCACGGCGGCGCTGGGTGCCGTTCGTCGCTGGGCTCGTGACGCTGTTGCTGGGCATTCGCAACATTGCGATGGTGGTGCGCCCGCATCTGTGGGAGCGCGTGAAGGTCATCGACCACGTGCTCCCGGGCACGGTCGACACTGCGTTCATTCATGGGGTTGCGGCCGCTGCGCTGGTGGTGGCGGGCGGTTTGCTGATCCTGCTGTCGCATGCGTTGCGGCGGCGCAAGCGGCGGGCTTGGCAAGCGGTGGTCGTCATCCTCGCGGTGAGCCTTGTGCTGCACTTCCTGCACCGGCCCGACCTTGGCGACGCGCCTGCTTGGTTGCCCGTCGACGGCCTGATCCTGATTGCGTTCTACGTCTATCGCGGTGAGTTTTTCGCGCGGGGCGACCCGCGCACTCGCTGGCGGGCGCTGTTCGCGTTCGTCGGTCTCGGCGCGGCAAGCTTCGTTTTGGGCTGTCTACTCATCGAGGTGCGGCCGCATCAGGTCGAAGGGCACCCAGGCTTCGCAAGAGTCGCGCAGCATGTGGCGTACGGCCTCGTCGGCGTTACGGGCCCGCTGCGGTTCGACGGCGATCGCACCGGTGACCTCATCGCATCGACCCTTGTCGCGATGGGCGCGCTCACCGCGTTGGTCACTGTCTATCTGGCCTTTCGGCCAGCAGAACCACGGGCGGTCCTTGCCCCCAGCGATGAAACCCGGATGCGCGCGCTGCTCGCTGCACACGGCGAACGGGATTCGCTGGGCTACTTCGCGCTGCGCCGCGACAAGAGCGTCGTGTGGTCGGCGACCGGCAAGTCGTGCATCGCCTATCGCGTCGTGTCGGGTGTGATGCTGGCCAGCGGCGATCCGCTCGGCGACCCCGAGGCGTGGCCCGGCGCCGTCAAGGAATTCATGGCAGAAGCCGAGCGACACGCCTGGGTGCCGGCAGTGCTCGGCTGCAGCGAGTTGGGCGGCGAGGTCTGGACCCGCGAAACCGAGATGTCGGCGCTCGAATTCGGTGACGAAGCAGTCGTCGAAGTGGCCGAGTTCAGTCTCGGTGGGCGGACGATGCGCAATGTGCGGCAGATGGTCAACCGGGTCGAGCGGGCCGGCTACACCGCGGAAGTGAACCGCGTTCGCGACCTCACACCAGAGCAGGCGGTTGCCTATCGCGTGCAGGCCGCTTCGTGGCGTGGCACCGAGACCGAACGTGGCTACTCGATGGCGCTCGGCCGGTTCGGTGATCCGGCAGACGGCGACTGCGTCGGCGTTGCCGCGATGAAGGACGGCGTCATGCGGGCGTTCCTGCATTTCGTGCCGTGGGGCGACGACGGACTCTCGCTCGACCTGATGCGGCGCGACCGTGCGGCCGATCCGGGGCTGAACGAATACCTCATCACCGCTGCGCTGCACGCCTGTCCGAGCCTGGGCGTGAAGCGGGTGTCACTGAACTTCGCGGTGTTTCGGTCCGCGCTCGAGCGCGGCGGAAAGCTCGGTGCAGGGCCGATCAGCCGGGGTTGGCGAGGGTTGCTCGTTTTCGCGTCGCGCTGGTTCCAGATCGAGTCGCTGTACCGCTTCAACGCGAAGTTCCAGCCCGACTGGCTGCCACGGTTCATCGTCTACCCCGGCGCGGGAGACCTGCCGCGCATCGCGATCGCGGCACTTGAAGCAGAGGCGTTCATCGTGTGGCCGCACCCGCGGGTGTTGCAGTTGCGGCGGCTGCTGCGGCTTGGCCCGGCGGCGTGAACGGCATCGCAGCGTTTCCTCGGCTGGTCGGATTTCCCGACCTCGGCCGGTGCCGCGTGATGGGCGTGCTCAACGTCACGCCCGACTCGTTCTCAGACGGCGGCCTTTATTTCGACCACGGTCAAGCGGTCGAGCACGGGCTGGCGCTGTTCGCCGCGGGCGTCGACATCGTCGACATCGGCGGCGAGTCGACGAGGCCGGGTGCGCTTCGGGTCGACCCTGAGGAGGAACTGCGCAGGGTGCTGCCGGTCGTGACCAAACTCGCGGCGGCCGGGCCGGTGAGCATCGACACGATGCACTCGGAAATCGCCAGGCGCGCGGTCGACGCCGGGGCGGTGCTCGTCAACGACGTCAGCGGAGGGCTCGCCGACCCGGCAATGGTGCGGTTCATCGCGTCGTCCGGCATTGCTTACGTCGTGATGCACTGGCGCGGGCACAGCGTCGACATGCAAACCCGCGCCGAGTACGACGACGTCGTGGCCGACGTGCGGCGTGAGCTAACGGCGCGCATCGAGGCCGTCGTTGACGCGGGTGCGGACGTCGACCAGCTGGTGCTCGACCCAGGCCTGGGGTTTGCGAAGAAACCGGGAGCCGGTCACAACTGGGCGCTGCTGAAACACCTCGACGAGATCACCGCGCTCGGCCGACCGGTGCTCGTCGGTGCGTCGCGCAAAGCCTTTCTCGGGCATTTGCTGGCAGAGGACGGCGAACTCCGCCCGCCCGCCGAGCGCGACCATGCGAGTTCTGCGCTCACCGCGCTGATCGCCGCAGCGGGCGCTTGGGGCGTGCGCGTTCACGAGCCTGCCGCAGACGTCGACGCAGTGAAGGTCGCCGCGCGGTGGAGGGCGCAGCCATGACCGATCGCATCGAGCTTCGCGGCCTTCGAATTCGCGGCAATCATGGGGTTTTCGAGCACGAGCGGGTCGATGGCCAGGAGTTCGTCATCGACGTCTCGCTGGAGGTTGATACGGCTGCCGCGGCGGCGTCCGACGATCTCGTCGACACCGTCGACTACGGTGCGCTCGCGAAAGCGATCGCCGACATCGTTGCAGGCGAGCCACTGAACCTGATCGAAACGTTGGCAAGCCGGATCGCAGCGGCTTGCCTCGAAGACCGGCGTGTGCAGGCCGTAAAGGTCAATGTCCACAAGCCGGCAGCGCCGATCCCGCTGACTTTCGACGACGTCGTCGTGTCGATCGAGCGACGGCAGGGTGATTCATGAGCCGGGCTGTTCTTGCGTTGGGGGCCAACCTCGGTGACCGCGCGGCCGCCTTGCAAGGCGCAGTCGATGCGCTCGCTCCTGAAGCGAAAGTGGTTGGGGTCTCAGCGATTTTCGAGACCACGCCGGTCGGCGGCCCCGAACAGCCCGACTACTACAACGCGGTCGCGATCGTCGAGACCGGGTTGTCGCCGTCCGCGCTGCTTGACCTCGCGCACACGATCGAGGCGGACGCCGGACGCGTGCGGCTCGAACGGTGGGGCCCACGCACGCTCGACGTCGACATCATCGCGTTCGACGACGTGATGAGCGACGATCCGGTGCTCACGCTGCCGCATCCGCGCGCCCACGAGCGGGCCTTCGTGCTGCTGCCGTGGTCGGACGTCGACCCGGACGCCGTGGTGCCCGGGCGCGGGCGGGTCGCCGAGTTGCTCGATACGGTCGAAGTGGCCGGCGTTCGCCGGCTCGACGCCCCGACGCTGCGGTTGCCGGAGGTGCGCTGATGCGGCCGACCAGGCTGTCCATGCTGGCCGCTCTGCTGTTGCTGGCCGGCGTGATCAGCTGGCTGATCGTCTCGCGCGAGTACGAGTCGTGGCCGGCGTTGCCGGTGGTCGGCCCGCTGACCCTCGTGATCTTGGCGGTCGCCGAGTTGGGGTTCGCGTTCTCGGTTCGGCACCGGCTGCGCAACCCCGACGTGCCGGTGCAGCGCAGGCTTGAGCCGTTGTTCGTCGCCCGGCTCGCGGTGCTGGCAAAGGCGAGCAGCCACGCAGCCGCGGTGGTCGCCGGGCTTTACGGCGGCTTCTTGGTCTACACGCTGATGCATCTCGGCAAGCCGAGGATCAATTCCGACAGCCGGACCAGCGGGTTGAGCCTGGTCGCAGCGCTGGCTCTCGTCGGCGCGGCACTCTTCCTGGAGTACAGCTGCCGGGTGCCCCGACCGCCCGACGAGCACGACCGCAAGAACCTACGGTCGGTACCGTGACCGAAATGGACCAGGCGTTCGCCCCGCCCGGCGAGGCCTGGGCGACGGTGTCGCCGCACTTGCGGTCGATGCGGCGCGCGATCGTGTTGGTCGTGGCGGCCTTGCTGGCCGTTGCTTTCGTTCTTGCCGGCCTCCTCTCGGGCACGCCGCTCGTCATCGTGGTGGGGCTTTGCTCGGTTGCCGTCGCCGCGGCGGCGAGCTATGTCGCGGTCGATCGCAACTACCGTTCCTGGGGCTATTCCGAGCGCGCCGAGGATTTGCTGGTCACGCGTGGTGTGCTGTTCCGGCGGCTGGTCGTCGTCCCGTATGGGCGCATGCAGCTGGTCGACGTCACCGCTGGTCCGATCGAGCGGCGATTCGGCATCGCGACCGTTCGGCTGCACACTGCGGCCGCGGGTACTGACGCGAGGATCCGCGGGCTGCCGCCCGATGAGGCGGCCCGGCTGCGCGATCGCTTGTCGGCGCTGGGCGAAGCTCGCTCCGCCGGGCTGTGAGTTCGTCGATGAGCCAGGAGATCGGTGCGGTTTTCCGTGAAGGCAGGCCGCATCCGGCCACCGCGATCGTGAAAGCCGGTCGCTTCGTCGTATCGCTGCTCGGCCTGGCCGCCGTGAACTATCGCGACACCGAGCACGCCGGGTGGTTGTTCCCCGTCATCGGATTCGGCCTGGCCATCGTGTTCGTCGCCGGCGCTTACCTGTCGTGGTTGTTCACCAACTACCGCATCGCCGACGGTGACGTCCGCGTCGACACGGGCGTTTTCGTCAAACGGTCGCGGCGGGTGCGCATCGATCGGTTGCAGGCAGTGGACGTCGTCCAGCCGCTGTTCGCC
>Ga0105240_10003547_pt1 | contig 24213 bp, 21 predicted proteins | sample KBSC54metaG_FD_80426 | JGI IMG/M metagenome (GOLD analysis project Ga0105240, IMG submission 80426) | Corn rhizosphere microbial communities from Kellogg Biological Station, Michigan, USA - KBS C5-4 metaG | ecosystem: Host-associated > Plants > Roots > Rhizosphere > Soil | place: Michigan, USA...
AGGATTGCCAGAATTCGATTATTTCGATGGAGCATAATAGCCCAGTCTCCAAAAAGGACGGAGTGGAGGCAGGCCGCGAGGCTGCACTAATGTCACCTTAACATGCCTGTACTTGCCATCGTGCTCACGGTTCTGAGGCGAGTAGCCCAGAATATATTGATTCCGAAGCTCGACTCCGATCTTGGCTGCGATGTCCGGCAATTCGTTCAGGTTTTCCACGGAATACTGTCTTCCCCCGGTCTGCTCTGCGATTTCGGTCAATAGCGCGGGCCCGGCCGCTTCTTCCGGAGTCCGGCCGCGTCCCGATGCGCCTTCGTAAATCCCGATCGCATAGATTTGGACGTCGGCTTCTTTCACCAGGTTCTTGATCTCTCCTTCGGTGTAGCGGCTGTTGTTGTCGCCTCCGTCGGAGATGAGAAGCAGGGCCTTGCGGGGGTTTTTGGCTTTCTTCATTTCATGCAGGCCCAGATAGATGGCATCGAGCAGCGCCGTTTCGCCCTTGGATTGGGTAAATGTAAGACGGTTTTGGATCTCTTCCAGGTTCCGGGTGAAGGACTGAATCAGATTGGCGCTGTCGTTGAACTGGACCAGGAAAAATTCGTCTTCGGGATTGGCGGTCTTGAAAAATTGGGATACCGCCTGGCGCGATTTTTCCAGCTTCTTTCCCATGCTGCCGCTGCAGTCGAAAATCACTCCCACCGAGAGGGGCGCGTCTTCACTGGAAAAGGCGCTGATGGACTGCTCTTTCTTGTCCTCGAAGACCTTGAAGTTCTCTTTTTCCAGCCCGGTGACAAAGCGGTTCATGGGATCGGTCACGGTGACCGGAATCAAAACCATGTTGCTGTCGATGCGGATATCGGCGCGCGGCAGAACGTCGACTTTGGGAGCTGTTTTCGTGCGCGGAATGATCGGGACGGAGGAATCCCCAACTTGCTGGGCGAAGGCAATTGAGCCGATCCCCAGAACCATGGCGCTGAGTGCAAATACCTTACGGCAGGAGGGCATCATGGAGGCCAGCCAGCCTTTCTTTCCCAAGTCTAGCATAGCGGTTTTATGGTATGATCGCGTGTGCCGCGTAAAATCTTGGGCGTGATCCCTGCGCGCTTCTCCTCCACTCGCTTTCCCGGCAAAGTTCTGGCCCCAATTTCCTCTAAACCAATGCTTCAGCACGTGTATGAAAGGGTGTCTCAAGCCAGGTACCTTGCCAGCACTATCATTGCCACAGATGATGAACGAGTGTTCGAAGCGGCCCGAGCCTTCGGAGCGCGTGTGCGTATGACGCGACCCGATCACATTTCGGGTACAGATCGCGTTGCAGAAATTGCGGCGTCCGAAACTGCTGAAATAATCGTCAATATTCAAGGCGATGAACCTCTGATCGACCCCGCCGCGATCGATGCCGCCGTCCTTCCGTTGGTCCATGAACCGGACGTACAGATGGCTACCCTGAAGAAGCGCATCGAGGATCCGCGCGAGGTTACCGATCCGAACGTCGTCAAGGTGGTGACGGATCACGCGGGGGATGCGATTTATTTTTCCCGCTGCCCCATTCCTTACAATCGGGACGGGATAGGCGGCATACCGGTTTTCAAGCATATAGGCCTGTACGTTTATCAACGTGATTTCCTGCTGGGATATTCCACGCTGCCGGTCGGTCCGCTCGAGACCGCGGAACGGCTGGAACAATTGCGCGCGCTGGAAAATGGCTTCCGGATCCGTGTGACGGAAACGGAGTACGAATCACTCGGGGTGGACACGCCGGCGGACCTGGAGAGGGTTGCGCGGCTTTTCGATACGGCTCAGCCGGGGGTGAACTAAAGGATGGCGAAATACATATTCGTAACGGGTGGCGTGGTCTCCTCGCTGGGGAAGGGCATCGCCGCCGCATCGATTGGATGTCTGCTGGAAAGCCGCGGACTGAAAGTCACGTGTCAGAAGTTCGACCCGTACCTGAACGTTGACCCGGGGACGATGAGCCCCTTTCAACACGGTGAAGTCTTCGTCACCGACGATGGCGCGGAGACCGATCTCGACCTGGGCCATTACGAGCGCTTCACCCACGCGCGCCTGACGCAGAGCAACAACCTGACCAGCGGCCGCATTTACGAGCAGATCATCGCACGGGAACGTCGCGGCGATTACCTGGGGAAGACCGTCCAGGTGATTCCGCACGTCACCAACGAAATCAAGGCAGCCATGAAGAAGGTGGCGGCGGATGTGGACGTCGTGATCGCCGAGATCGGCGGCACTGTCGGCGACATCGAGTCGCTGCCGTTCCTGGAAGCCATCCGCCAGATGCGGCACGAGCAGGGCCGCAGCAATTGCCTGTTCGTCCACGTGACCCTCGTTCCGTGGATCGCCGCCGCGCAGGAATTGAAGACCAAGCCGACGCAGCATAGCGTCAAGGAATTGCGCGCCATCGGTATTCAGCCGGATATCCTGGTCTGCCGGTCGGAGCGTTTCATCGCGCAGGAGATGAAGGAGAAGATCGCCCTCTTCTGCGACGTGGATGTGGAAGCCGTCGTGACGGCCCGCGACGTGAGTTCGGTGTACGAAGTCCCGGTGTCGTTCGCCAGCGAAGGCGTGGACGATATCGTGGTGCGGCTGTTGAAGATCGATGCTCCTCCGCGGAATCTCTCCCGGTGGACGGCCATGCTGGAGCGCATGCAGAATCCGCGCGGCGAGGTGACGATCGGGCTGGTGGGGAAGTATGTGGAGTATGAAGACTCCTATAAGAGCCTGAAGGAAGCGCTGCTGCACGGCGGACTGGCGCACGAACTGAAGGTCAATATCCATTGGATCGAGGCCGAGGGCGTGACCGGCGACGACTGGCGCAAGCAGTTGGAAGGCTTCGACGGCATTTTGGTGCCGGGCGGCTTCGGCAAGCGCGGCATCGATGGCATGCTGAATTCGATCCGCTATGCCCGCGAGAATAAGGTGCCGTACTTCGGCATCTGCCTGGGTATGCAGACTCTGGTCATCGAATTCGCGCGCAACGTGGCGGGGCTCGAAGGCGCGGATTCGACGGAGTTCAACTCCGGCACGCCGCATCGTGTGATTTTCAAGCTGCGCGAGTTAAAGGGTGTAGACGATCTGGGCGGCACCATGCGACTGGGCGGCTGGCCCTGCCGCCTGCACGAGAACAGTTTTGCGTACGACGCGTACGGCACGCGCGAGATCAACGAGCGGCACCGCCATCGCTACGAATTCAATCGCGAGTACGAGGACCGGCTGAAAGCTGCGGGGCTGCGTATCACGGGTGAGACGCCCGATAGCACGTACGTGGAGATCTGCGAGATCGCCGATCATCCCTGGTTCCTGGGCTGCCAGTTCCATCCGGAATTCAAGAGCAAGCCGATGGAGCCGCATCCGCTGTTCAAGGCGTTCATCGGCGCGGCTTACGAGCACCGCCTGCAGCGCCTGCAGACGCAGGTGCGTGAGGAGACGCAATACTCGCGTGCCGATTGAGTTCAGCGCGTTTCAGCGCGGCCATCCTCTGGTCCTGATCGCCGGTCCCTGTGTCATCGAGAGCGAAGAGCACGTCCACCGCATGGCGCGGGGCATTCGCGAGGCGGTGGGCGAATTCGTCTTCAAGGCGTCGTTCGATAAGGCCAATCGCACCAGCGGCGGGGCGTACCGCGGTCCCGGACTGCGCGAAGGGCTGCGCATCCTGGCAGGGGTGAAGGCCGAGGGCTTTCCCATTCTGACGGACATCCACGAACCGGGCCAGGCCGAAGCTGCCGCGGAGGTCGCCGACATTTTGCAGATCCCGGCATTCCTGTGCAGGCAGACCGATTTGCTGCTGGCGGCCGGGCAGACGGGACGGATCGTCAATATCAAGAAGGGCCAGTTCGTGGCGCCGCACGACATCCACCGCGCGGCGGAAAAAGTGGCGTCGACGGGGAATAGTCAGGTGGTCCTGACGGAGCGCGGGTCGAGTTTCGGCTACAACAACCTGGTGGTGGATATGCGCGGGTTGAAGATCATGCGGGATGCCGGATGGCCGGTCGTGTTCGATGCGACGCATTCGGTGCAACTGCCCGGCGGGGCAGGGGCGGCGTCGGCGGGCCAACCGCAGTTTATCGAGCCGCTTGCGCGGGCGGCTGTCGCGACCGGCGTGGACGGCGTTTTCGTGGAGGTCCACGACAACCCTGAGAAGGCGCTTTCGGACGGACCGAATGCCCTGCGGCTCAGTCTTTTACGGACATTTTGGGAGCGGCTGCGGGCGCTCCACGCCGTCTTGAAATCGGATCTTTTCCTGCACGCTTCCCCTGAAGATCGCGTCATACAATAGAGAAGAAGAATTTCGTATGTACAAATTCAAGAGCCGCCGGGGGTTCTCCCTCATCGAGTTGTTGATCGTGATCGCGATCATCCTGATCATCATTACGATCGCCATGCCCAAACTGACGAACGCAAAGAAGTTCGCGCAGGAGACTGCGGCTTTGAAGGCGATCCAGACGATCCATGCCGCCGAAGTGCAGTACAACTCGCAGTACAGCCGTTACGCCGTTTCGCTGACGGAACTCGGTCCACCGCAGAGTGGCGCATCGAGTCCTGCCGCGGCTGATCTGATCGGCAATGATCTGGCGAATGGCACCAAGCAGGGCTACAAATTCACCGTGGCCGGCAACCAGGGCGGATATGTCGTGAACGCCGTGCCGGTAAATTTTGGGACGGACGGGAATAAGACGTTCTACTCCGACCAGAGCATGGTCATCCGCTCGAACGACGGTCCCGAACCGGCGACGGCGACGAGTAAAGAAATCGGCACGAATAAGTAGAGTAGGCGTCGGGTCTATCGAGACGCGCACCCCTCTCTCACGTTCGGGGCTCCGATCGGAGCTGCGAGTAAGAATTTGCAAACTCATTACAATCTTCTGCACGACTTCCTACGCCGTGTGTTTTAGGATGAGTGCGTGATCCCAGTTCAGCGACCTCCGGCGGAGGACATCAGCCGCCGCAGTTTTTACATCGGAGCCGTATACGCAATGTGGGGAGCCATCGCCACCGCGCTTGGACTTCCCGCTGTCGTTTACCTGTTCTTCCCGCCGAAAACGCGCAAAGCCGAAGAATGGGTGGAGATTGGTGATGTCAGCAAACTCGCTCCGAATGCTCCTGTCGAGATGGTCTTCCGCCGCAACCGCACGGACGGATGGAAGGTCACGAGCGAAAAAGGTACCGCCTGGGTTGTCAAGCAGCCCGACAACAGCATCGTCGCCTATGGTCCGCAGTGCACGCATCTGGGATGCGCGTACCACTGGGAAGACGGCAAGAACGATTTTCTCTGCCCCTGTCACAGTTCCGTCTTTTCCGTCGATGGCAAGGTCGTTTCCGGACCCGCGCCGCGTCCGCTAGACCGGTACGACACCAAGGTGCAGGGCACGAAATTGTTGCTCGGCCAGTTGCGGCAGTCCGGAGAGAACGGATGAAGCCGATCAGGCAATGGTTGGAGCATCGCACCGGGCTGGAAACCGCCATCCGCCAGTTTCTCTACGAAGAGATCCCGGCATCCAGCGGCTGGCATCAGGTGTTCGGCAGCGTGGCCGTTTTCCTCTTTTTGACGCAGGCATTCACCGGCGCGCTGCTGGCGTTCAACTACGCGCCTACGCCCGGCGACGCCTACAACAGCCTGCGATACATCCTCACGGAGTTGACCGGCGGCCGTTTGATCCGGGGCCTGCATCATTGGGGAGCCAGCATGATGATCGTCGTGGTGGTGCTTCATATGGTGCAGGTTTTTCTGTACGGCGCGTACAAGAAGCCCCGCGAGGCCACCTGGATGGTCGGGGTCGTCCTGCTGCTGGTGACGCTGGCGTACGGGCTCACCGGATACCTGCTGCCCTGGGACAATCGCGCCTACTGGGGCACGGTGGTGACAACCCGCATTGCAGGGCAGGCCCCGTTTCTCGGACCTTATATGCTGCGCCTGATGGGCGGCGGTGGCGCAGTCGGGGTCGTGACGTTCGCGCGATTTTACGGGCTGCACGTGTTGTTGCTGCCGCCAGCCACGCTGCTGCTGATCGCCGTACACGTTTACCTGGTCCGCAAACATGGCGTGGCTCCCGCACCCGGCGACGAGGTTCTTCCCAAACAACAGTTCTATCCGCGGCAGGTCTTCAAGGACACCGTCGCCATCTTCGCCGCGTTCGCCATTCTGTTCGTGATGGCCGTGGCGATCCGTGTTCCGCTCGAGCAACTCGCCGACCCCACCGACGGCTCTTACACACCGCGCCCCGAGTGGTATTTTCTGTTCCTGTTCCAGTTCCTGAAGCTGATCCCCGGATCCCTAGAGGTATTCGGGAGTGTTGTGCTTCCTGGATTGGCTGTCCTGGCCCTGATCATGGTGCCCTTCTTCGATCGCAGCCGCATGGTCAAGGTCACGCGCCGGACGTTCGCGAGCGCGGTCGTTCTCCTCGGCGCGATCGGGTGGACGGGCCTGACGCTCGCCGCAGTGAAGGGTACGCCAAAACAGGCGGAGGTCGCGATCGACTTCTCGGCGCCCACCGACTGGATGCAGTTGTCGCCTGAAGAAATGGCAGGCGTTGCGTACTTCCGAGAGGAGAACTGCATCAGTTGTCATGCGATCGGCGACCGGGGCGCCACCGTGGGACCCGATCTGACGCGCATCACGATTCATAAGGATGCCGCCTGGATGATCCAACATTTCAAGCGGCCAAGCGCGATGCGGCCGGGAAGTTCGATGCCGCCGATCCAGCTCAACGACCAGCAACTGAATTCGTTGGCGGCCTTCCTGCTCAAACTGAATCCCGACAACGCCTCGGCGCTTTCCAATGCTCCGGAATTCGCCACGCAGGGAGCGCTCGTGTATCAGGCGAATCACTGCGGCACGTGCCACATGGTGAACAATGTCGGCATGAAGGCAGGTCCGCCGCTCAACGGCTTGGCCAAACGCCAATCGCGAAGCTGGGTGGAAGATCACTTCGTCGATCCGCAAAAACTGTCGCCCGGATCGTTTATGCCGCCGTATAAGTTGTCCCCGAAGGACCTGGAGAACCTGACGTCCTATCTCTTCGCGCTGCCGGACTAGCCGATCCACCTTTTGGCGCGTATTCGCACGTCGCGCTGGGTGAACCAAAATCACCCCAGCAGCGAGGCAGCGCCGGGGTCGAGGAACAGCGTCGCCGACCGATGGCGGCGAAGGGCGGAAGCCGGGCACGCCTCCGTCATCGGGCCTTCCAGCGCCCCGCGAACAGCCGCGGCCTTGCGCTCGCCATTCACGAAGACCAGCGCCCTCGGCAGCCGCAGGAAGAACGGAACGGTCAGCGACAGCGCCTGCTTCGGAACATCTTCGAGAGTGGCGAACGCGCCGTCGTGGACCTGCTGCAGGCGGCACACGTCGTCCAGTTCGACCGGACGGACATCGCGAGGCTCGTCGAACCGGCACACCGGCGGGTCGATGAAGGCAAGGTGGCCGTTCTCCCCGATCCCCATGATGACCAGGCAAGGCTCGGCGGCTCGCAGGATCGCGGCATAGCGGTCGCATTCGGCGTCGAGATCGCTCGCCTCGGCGTCCAACCCGTGGTACGCCGCGATCGGCACGTGGTCGAAGAGCCGATCCTGCAGGAACCGGCGGAACGATGCGGAATGCGTCGCGCTCATCCCGGCGTATTCGTCCATGTGAAACGCGGTGACGCGCGGCCAGTCGATGGCATGGGTCCGCAACGCGGCCAGGAACGGGTCCTGCGAAACGGCGGAGGCGAATACGACCGCGGCTTTACCGGCGCGCCGAATCTGCTCGCCGATGGTCGCGGCGGCAATCCCGGCACCGGCCGCGCCTGCCTGGTCGCGGTCGGAATAGATCTTCACTTCCAATTGAGAGGATCGAATCAGCATAGGTCAACTCAGCCACTCATGAAGATGGCTGCTCACGAAATCGTCGTCTGTCAGGTGGGGATATGCCGCGGTTACGCGATCGATCTCTTCCATTTGCCCGGGCGAGAGATCCTCTGCCGGATCGAGGCACCACCGGCCCTCCAGCAGACCTTGGCGGCGCAGAATCTCATGCAGGCCCGCGATGCAGCCGACGAAGTTGTTGCGCACATCGAAGAGCGCCGCGTTGGCGTCGGTGACGGCTGCGGATTCGGCAATAATCGCGGCCGCGCCTTCGCCCCCCGCGTCGCGGCAGCTGTGAATGCGGTCGAGCAGTTCCACCGCCCGGCGCGTCCAAACCGCCCACTGCCCGAGCAGCCCGCCGCGGAAATTGGTCAGCAGATCGGGAATGATATTGTCATCGTTGCCGGTATACAGCGCGATCTCCGCGGCCCGGCCGCTGTCCGCGACGCCGCGCAAAACGTCGATGGTTCGATACCGGTTGAAGGGCGCGGCCTTCACGGCGACAACGCCGTCGATCGCGGCGAATCCACGCCAGAACTCGTACGAGAGCAGCCGCCCGCCCACAGAGGGTTGCAAGTAGAATCCGCACACCGGAATCTCGCTCGCCACCACGCGGCAATGCGCGAGCAGTTCGACATCGGTCGCAGTGGGCAAGCCAGCCAGGCTGAGCAATCCGATATCGTATCCGGCATCTCGTGCGAATGCGGCTTCGGCGACGGCCTGCGTGGTCGGTCCGCAAACGCCGGCAATTTTCACCAGGCGCTTTCCAGATCGGCACTCGAACTCGCACGCAGTCCGAGCGGCTAATTGCAGCACCGGCTGATACAGTCCGATTTGCGGATTGCGAATGGCGAACTGGGTCGTGTGGACTCCCACCGCGATTCCGCCCGCACCGGCATCGCAGTAGTAGCGGGTCAATGCGACCTGCCGCCGTTCGTCCAACTTGCGTTGCGCGTTGAGCGCCAGCGGATGAGCTGGAATCACGACGCCGCTCCGTAAGGCCTGCCGCACCGACGGGTCCACGCTAGAACCTCCCATCCGAGACTTCGAAATGAGTCGGTTTATCGATGGACGCGCCGCCGCTTTCGATCCACGCGGCGGCCATTTCCATCAGGGTCGCGGCGGAGACCTCGGGCAGCCCCATCAATTCGGCGCAAGCCGAGGCATCGCTCAGCAGCGCGGTCGCTCCTTCGGCGCCCTCGAATCTGCAGGTGCGTCCAAAACGCGCGGCGAACCAGCTTGCCGTGTCGCGCACCGGGAGCGTCTCGAGCCCGGTCACGTTCAGAATGCGCGGCGGAGAAGCGCAATACTCCAGCGATCGTAGCGCATACGAGTTAGCATCGCGTTGCCAGATCGCATTAAATGCTGGAACGCCGAGTTCGACGGGCCGGCCGTCATACACCTTACGCGCGATGTCCATGACGACGCCGTATCGCAGGTCCACCGCGTAATTCAAGCGGAAGAGCAGGCAAAGCAGCCCGCGGCGGGAATAGTATTCGAAAACGCGCTCACGCCCCAGGCACGACTGCGCATACTCGCCGACCGGCGCCGGCGCGTCCGATTCGGCCGATCCGCCTTGCGACGCCTGCCGGAACGGATACACATTACCTGTCGAGAAGACGACCACGCGGCTGCCCGCGAACTTCTCCGCGACGATCGACGGGACCACGGTGTTCATCGCCCAGGTCAACTCCGGGCTTCCAGTGGATCCGAACTTCCGGCCGGCCAGGTAGAGCACGTTCGGGCAATCGGGTAGGCGGTCCACCTCGCCGCGATTCAGCAGGTCGCATCTGATGGCTTCGATACCCGGCTCAACAGTCACGTTGCGCGACACTGCGACGATGCGGCGCGGCTTGCCCGCGGCCTCCGCGGCGTTGCGGCATAGTCGCGCGAGGGACGTTCCCATTTTTCCACCGGCGCCCAGAATGAGGATGTCGCCTTCGAGCTTTTGCAGGAACGCGATATCCGCCCCGGCAGGACGGGACAACTCCCGTTCGAGATCAGCCGCAGTCCGGATGTAGCCGTCGGTCACTAGCTATATCGTATGGCTCTTTTGGAATCAGCAGGAGATATGGTCGGGGCGGGGCGATTTGAACGCCCGACCCCCTGCGCCCAAGGCGGCATTCAAGAAGCTGCAAAAGCAGCTTCTTTTCAAGTGCTTGCGGTTCAAGGACTTGTCGCCCCCTAGTTGAAATCGATTGAACTCGATGGAACTTGGGGGAAGTCGACAGCTACAAAATCATCTACAGTTTATCCTAAGCTTTTAGGAGAACTTCCAGGAAACCTCACCTAAGCCGCTAGCCGGCCAGGAGTTCGGGGCCGTGCCACCGTGAATGAGTGAAACCTTCAAGATGATTCCGGTCCGCACGTGACGCTTCCACTCACTCCTACTGAATGAACAGCGTTACTTGTTGAGAGGTATTGTCAGCTTCTCCCACTCTAAGCACGACCGACTGCGGGCCGGCCGCCAACCCTTCAGGTACAAGCGCATTCACTTGAAACAGGCTCCACCGCTGCACTGGCGGAACGCCCGCATACAGGTTTGCAGCAGGTTGGCCACCCACCGTCAACGAAACCGACTTCCGGTCGAATTGCTGTCCCAATATGCTGATGCTGCCGTCCGGCGCTCTGTTGTTCCACATGCCCCCCGCTGTTGCGTATAGAACGATTACCGATCCCGCCGGCGCCGGATTGGAAGCCGTGTTTGGAGTGCAGGATTGAACGTTGCATGTCTGAACGCCCGAGGGCCGGTTTCCACCGGGCGGGCCATTGAAGACTGCAATGGAACTGTCCGTTTCGGGAACGGTGAAGGCATTAGACACGGCCTGCGCTACGGTTTGCGCCCATTGCGTGATGACGACTTGGACGTTCCTTTGTCCGGCTATCCCAGACGGCGCGATCGCGTCCTTACCGACTTGTCCCAAGGAATTGTCAGTAAGGTAATTTCCCATCAGATTAACAGCGTAGGGCGTCTCCTGATTACGCAGTGTGCCCGTGCTGTGGCTGTCATGAGCCTGGAGAACGATCCCGTATAGCGGTCCCGCGTACGAACCGCTCGGTGTACCACCGGAGTTGGCGCTATTTATAGAGACATCGCGCGAGTCCCGAGGATCGCCGCAGGCGCCCAGAATAGACTGAGGCGTAGAAATTGCGATGCCGCCAGTGTAGGGCCACCCCTGGTGGTTAGAATTTACGATCCGGTTTGGATTCCCTCGGTCATCACTGGTGACCGAGGCACCGAACACCCCACTGAGCGCGATGCCCTCGCGATTCGCGGAATTGTGTCGGTGAATGCAGAATCCGGTTCACCTCAACACCGATTAATCCTACGTGCGATCTGTCTAAGGAACTGCGAAGACCTGGACGTGCTGGGTCTGATAATTTCCAACTACCAGCAAAATATCGTTGCCTTGTGTGGCGTATGCGTCCAGATAGGTTGGGAAGTCGTTCACTCGCCCCAAACGGAAGTTTACCTGCAAGACTCCGGCAGACAGACCGGGGGCGATGCCCGCATAGAGCACTTGTGCCTTTTGGCCGAAAAAGTAAACAGAGACGGGAAGTGCGGGCGTGGGACCCACGGAACCTTGTAGCGTGCCGTCTGTCAGCGGCGGGGTGAACAGGCCAGCGCCGTTTGCAAATATGGAGATGACCTCCCCTGAGTGGGCGGGATTCGAGGCGGAATTGATTGACCCATCCTGGTTTAATGCGGCCGCGAAGTGCGCCGGGAGGGGCAGGTTGCCTTCCGTGGGATACATTTCCTTCAGAAGGTAGCTAAAGATAAATGGTGTGGCTGGAAGTAAGGGCAGCACGACTGTCTGAGAGAAGCCGGAAGAATTTCGGAACTCCATCCTGGTTGAAGGTTGGCCCGCAACCGCAAAGGGGACGATTACGTTAACCTGCGAGGGGCCGGCATAGGTCAGCGAGGCTGGCACACCATCGAACGTGACGGAGACTCCGCCGAGAGTGGTCGCGATGTGGTTTGGCTCGTCGTATGCCGCGCCAAGGGCCGGGGAAGGTCCGAGGGCAATGCCGTAGAGACTGAGGAACGCTCCGGGAGAAGCGAAGGGCCAGATATTGAAGGCGGCGCTGTCCGCCACGCCAAGGATACCAGGCTGAGATTCGAACCCTGACGGCATTCTCAGAATGGAGCCGGTATCGCCCGCCAGGATGGGAACGCCCGACGGGTCCAGGGTCAAAGCGGCGGTGGTGTTTGTGGGCAAACGGTCCATCTGGAGGAGGCGATCGAGATTGGGCGACAGTTTGGCAAGGAAAGAGTCACCCATTTGGAGTGAGTTCGGAAGCTTGGGGAAATCAGGGGACTGCGTATTGCCGCTGAGCCATACATTATTTTGTGAGTCGATCCGCATCCCCGTGATCGATTCGGTGATTGAGCCGCTCAGATAAGTGGAGCCGAGGACCGCGGAGGCGTCGGAATTCAGCTTAATGACACCCGTCGATGGAAATATGGGGGAAAGCCTCGCGGCCGTGGGCGTCCCTAATATCGATTTGGGCGAGGGAAAAACAGAGACCGCGAACACCATGTTCTTGGACGAATCGATTGCGCCTGTTACGGGGCTGATCGCGCCGAGAAGGGCCGACCAAACCAGCGAACTTCCATCGGCGGATAGCTTGGCGACGAACATGCCGCCGGTGTCGTAGCGGAGGGCGCCCGCGGTGCTCGGTAGATTGTTTGATGAAGAGAGGCCAGCTATGATAGCCCGCCCGCTATCATCCACCGTGATCAAACTCCCCGAGGTTCCGACGCCACCGATCACAGCCTTCATGGGGCCACAGACAAATGTGGAATACTCGATTCGATCCAGGGTAGCGGGGATCTTGGTGACGAAGGCTGCGTCCGCGAAAGCAACGGTTAGAGAGAAGTTTGCCGGGTTTACAGCCGTATGGATGTCCGGCCCTGTGTTTTGGTAGGCGCCGGGTGTAGTGGGATATGTGGCTTGGTCCGTATAGCCAGTCAGATAGACAGCGCCGGTCGAGTCGAGCGCCATAGCAGTGATGAACGTAATGGGCAGGGCCTCAGGGTCGACCGCTTTCGGAGTGCCTGCGAGGAGAGTAGAGAAGAGGAGCTTGGTTCCTGTGGGGTCCAATTTAAAGAGAAAGCCGTAATAATAGCTATTCGGAGAACTGACGAGGGGATGGAGCGTGGGAAAGGGGGAGAGGGAGCGCGGACCACTTCCAGTCGCCCCTGCGGCGAAGAGGCTCCCGGAGGAATCTACTGCTAGTGCCGTGACGGAGCCGGCGTTCTCCTGGGTCGTGTGATCATGCTGAAGATCGAAAGAGTATGTAATGAAGCCGGAAGGGGAGACTTTGTATATGCGGATCGTGTTCAGGCCCGGCGAACCAGTAAAATCCTGCGCGTTCCCGGCTACGTAGATGTTGCCGCTAGAGTCGGAGGTAGTGGCGGTAATCTTGCCATTCGGGCCGAAATCCAGGTATTGAAGGCTCGTTTGTGCCGTTCCTGCAGAGTTGAGGACAAGGACAAGAGCTACCGTTATTGTAAATAGCAGCCTCATGATGGGGCACCTATACCTTCCCGCGGACCTGAATCGTAATTTGGATGGTCTGACTGCCGGCAGGCACTTGAATCGGGATCTTGGACCCGGCTGCTGGAAGTTGATTTCCTTTGGCGTCCACGAGCGTAAAGGAATGGCTGAACACCCAGATGAACATTTGCCTTCCGAACGGCAGAGACAATTGATAGGTCCGGCCGCCCGACAGGAGGGATGGTTGAGCGCCGAAAAAGGCCCCGCCTGGCGTCATGATTCCTAAGATCAGACCATTGTCGCCAGTCGGATCAAGGCGTTTTGGGAGGAGTCCTAGCGGATCGTTGACTTGCACGAGCACGGAAGCGGCCTGGGTCAAGGTGATCGCGGTTAAATCACGAGTTTCGGCTGAGCCAACGGCCTTGGCGCTGAGGGCCAGACCCCATTTACATGAATCGAGATAACCAGCAGCGTGGGCGCAGAGCAGATAATCGCCGGGTGGCAGCGCTGCTGCGTGAAAAGCGCCGGACGCATCGGCGTGAGTGCTGGCGTGGAGGGCCGACTCACCCGGTGCCAGAGTATTTGCAATGCTGTTGCCATGCGTTTTTGCAGCCGCGTAGACGGGTTGCCTGATATACCTAACCGCCGCGTTAGGCACGGGATGCCCCCCCTGATCCACGATATGTCCTTTCAAACCGGCTTGCCCAGTGCCTGGTTGTGCGATCAGTGCGAGGGCCGTGGCGAGGATCAGTATCGAGAGTTTGGTTATGGCCATTCGGAAACGTTTCATGGTAGTCTCCTAGAAAAACCCGTCATTGGTTTGTCCGAAAGGTTGGCGCCAACGTTTGGGGAAAACCGAAGCAGACGTGGGCCAACGGTAGGCTATTGGGATCGCCGGGGTCTTCCTTGAGAGTGGGATCCTCGGCGGGATTGGTGGCGGAGAGCCATGGACGGATTACCACTCCACCAATGTGGGTTTTGAGAGTACTGAGATTGAAGCCGTCTACGGTTCCGCAGGGCACAACTACGGGAGAGTTGACGCAGGTTTGCTCCCAGAATTGCTGTGACCGTGAGGGATACTCCTGTAGGAACGGCAGCGCTTGAAACATGTCAGTCTCGCCCAGCATGAAGAGCGCTCCACAGAGTTGTGGGCTATTGGCACGCAAGCCAGTTGGGCAGAAACTGTCGAGGAATATCTTGGCCGCGTCCATTGTGGTTTGGGTTTCTTTTGACGCCTGATCTTGAGACTGGGTGAGAATGCATGCACCGCTCTCGTCCGCCAAGCATGGGCTGGTGTGCATGTCAACAATTGTCGGCTGCGAGACCCAGGAATATGGGAGTTGTAACATTACGGTGTTGCCGTGATCGTCTGGCGTTTCCGAGCTGATCGAGCCAAGACATTTTAGGCGCCTGGCCTGGGGTGCATCGAAGGTGAAGTTCAACGGCAGACCGATCAATCCTCCGGCAATCGCTGCGGTCAACTCCGACAGGGGGAGAACGCGGGCGGAATCCCGGTAGACAGACAGGCAGTCGCCGCGCGGGTCCGGTGTAGCGCCGCCATCCTGCACTGAAAATGTCACCCGTTGCGAAGGTTGTTTGAAGCCGCAATCGGTGCCCTGGCCGTTGGTTGCCACCAGGCACCGCACCTTGTCGAACACGTGTTCGTTACCGTGAGTGTTGTCCACAATCAGGCGTGCCCAAACAGTGTTGTCGGCGAAAGTAACCTCGTTGCTCATGTCAAACTCTTCAACAATTAGTGAGCGGAACTGTGCGGCTTTGAGAATGTCGCCGATTGCGTTGTAAATGTTGTTCCAACCGATAAAGTAGGGGTTTGCCGGAGCGCAGTTGTAGGAATCGTTGAAGCTGTTGAGATAGGGCCTCGGACCTTCGGCCGTAACCATTAATCCGAAGGGCAAAGCGGGCCACCACTGCATATTCGCGGAATCCGTACTGCATCCCTGTCCCGGAGGATCGCCGCCGGTCGGAGTATATGGCGCCCCGTTCGGATATCCAATGACCGTATCGCCCCCGAAGCCAGCGTAAACAGTAGTGATGGTGATGTTATTGATGCCGCTGGCCTGGACGTCCTCAAAAAACTCGTCGACCTGGCGATGCCAAGGGCCAGTGCTGGGCTCGATGGCGGTTGATGCGGGCGTGCCGCAGTTTAGCAGCGGCGTGCTATGGGCGCCGCCGCAGAATGCGAATTGAAAGCGAACGCCGGTAACTTGGTTCTGGGCATAGAAATTCAAGGCATTTTGGTAGCACTGCCGGACCTTCAGCCAATGACTGCAGGCGTTAACATAGCGATAACGGATATGCGTATCGCAGCCCAGGGCAGTCCCAGGTTCGTGGCCCGGTTCACAATTCGTCTCGTCGTAAACGTCAAACTGCATTGGTCCGAGGTTTGTTTCGAGCCGGGCCGGACTGGCCAGTGAACTGTGGGTCGGGATAAGGCCAGCGTTTTGGACTATCAGATTCATAGGAGTCGTTGTGTCGAAACCGATTACCGATCCCTTGATGGTGAGCATTAGACCTGGGTAGTCCACCGTAGCCGCCGTTCCTGCGGCTGTCAATGTGAGGACCGCAGTTGCGGGTAGCGAGGTAAGCGACGATGGCGAGAAGTTTGCCGTAATGCTGCCATCGGTGGGCAGTCCGGAGATCGAGAGTTCCACTGGAGAACTGAGTCCCGCCCCATTCACGGTGACCGCCGCTGAGGATGAAGCACCCACGTGAATCGTCTCTTCGTTGCGAACGCTTATGATGAAGTTGGGGACCGAGATTGTAAGACTCTGCGTAACCGTTCGGCTTTGGCTGTCGGTCACTCTGGCCACGAAGGTGAAGGTGCTCCCAACGGTCGCGGTCCCCGTGATCGCGCCGCTGCTGCTCAAAGAGAGTCCGGCCGGCAGAGAGCCTGCGGAAATCGACCACGTGTACGGTGGTGAGCCGCCTGTGGCTGCCAACGTCTGGTTGCAAGATGTCTTAAATGGACAGGTCACATTCGCGGTGGTTATCGTCAGCGGGCCAATGACGTTGAGGTTATAAGTGTGATTGGCGCTGTTCTGAGTGTCATTGACAAAGACAGTGAAGCTGTATGTACCGGGCCGCGTCTGGGAGGGGGTGCCGCTCAGTTGACCGGCGGAGCTAACCGCGAGGTCTTGGGGCACGCCCGACGCCGACCAGGAATAACTGCCAGTTCCGTAGTCGGCCTTGAATTGATACGAGTATGGTTGTCCGGTCGTAGCGTCTGGGAGGTTGCTTGGATTATTCGGATCGGGTCCATCCTCAATCGTGAGGGACGGTCCGTCCGTTCTGACGACCACCGTCGCGCTATTCGTAATATTCGAATCTGCCGTACTCGTTCCCGTGATCACAACATTGTGATTGCCCGCCTGGCAAGCCGATGTCGTCACCGCCAAGTACGCCATTCCCAAGCCCACCGTGGAAGGACTTCCCGTGACGCATTGCCCCGCCGCCGGCGCAAGCCTCAGTGTGCTTGAGAAGCCATTCGAGGACGTCACGTTGACTGGAATCGTCGCGGTCGTCTGCGTCTGTTGGGAGAGCGCTGAGGCAGTCAGCGTGAAAACCGGCGACGTCGTCACCGTCAGGCCGGCATACTGGGTGTATTTCAGCAAGCTGCCAGCATCACCCTCGACCCAAACCTGATATGAGCCGTTCACCGCCGTTAGGCCATGAATCGTTAACGTACTGCTCCAATCGGGTGCCGTCAGTTGAGAGTTGCTGAAACTGACCCCCGTCGCAGGGATCGATGGATTGTTGTGGTAAATCAGATTGATTGGCTGATTGAAGCCGCTCGTCGGATTCGCTGTGATCGCATAGGTCGCGTCGCCTCCCGAGGAAACCGTCTGAAGTGCGGGCGAGATGGTTAGGGTGAAATCAAGGGACAAGGCGTACGGCGCGGAAGGAACCCCGCCGACGGTCACGATTGCATAGACGTTCCCGCTCACCGCCGGTACAGTGGCGATGATCTGCGTGGAACTCCAGGAAGTGATTGTCGCTCCGACACCACCAATGTTCACGGTCGCTTCGTTCTGCGATGCTCCGAAATTCGAGCCGTTAATCGTGACCGATCCCGATACCCCGGCAGTTCCCGAGATGCTGCTGATCACCGGCGCCTGAATCGCGCCCGCCGGCTTCCACCCCGTATCGATTCCCGCCGCATCGTCTACCTCGCTGTAAACGATCTGCGGCGCGGCATATAGCGAGGTGAACGTGACTGCCAGTTTCACTGTCGCGGTATTACCCAACACCGTCACCGAACTCCCGCCGGGATTCACCGAGCATTGCGAATTACTCAGCGGCGCTCCCGGACCGCCCGCAGTGATCGGACCCGTGAGCGCGCCCCCGCTGTCCGCCAGGTAGAGATTGCCCGCCGTGTCCGCGATCACCCAGCAGGAATTCTGGGAACTTCGCAGACTGTTGAACATCACTTGCATGTGGTCTAGGTCGGCATACCCGTCCAAGTCCGTATAGGTGAACTGGTATTTGGTGACGCCGCCTTCCGATATCGCAACCATCTGGCCCGCGTCCGGCGGGTTATCGCCGATGAGCGTGGGATCGGAGTTCGTCGCGGCGCCGGAGGCCCCGCCTCCGCTGGCCGTCACCGAGTTCGTCAGCGTCACTCCGGGGCTGTTGCTCAGCATCTCCGCCGGCACGCTCACGTTGACCAGAACGGGTCCGGGGGAAGATCCTCCGGTGATCGGGGCATTCGTGCTGCACGCGGCCGACGACGCGGCGGGCGTGCACGTCCAACCCGTGCCGCTCACAGCTCCTATTATGAGCCCCGCGGGGAACGCCGGCAACACTCGCTATCGCCGAAAGCTTGATGGTTCAGAATACAACAGCCGCCGCACCCAATGCGAACAAGCCGCCCAGCTATTGGGAATTGCGTGTCTCCGGGATGGTAACCTAACGGATCTGGAATCGAAACGCTCCCTCCTGTCAGAACTACAGTATAAACGCAGTCGGTTCATCATCGAAGAGATAGGCCGCGTATTGACATTGGCTAATTCCCTGCCTGCCGGAGATGCGATTGCTATCAACCGCATCTGTGCAGCGTCATTTGCAGGTGCTATAGAACTATATGAAATTGGCGTACCAGCAATGGCGGCGATGGTGCAATCTATACTCAGCGCGCCCGGCTGCATCGGCGCTCGGCAAGCCGGTGCCGGTTTCGGTGGATGTATGGTGGCTTTTGTACGGCGTGAGTGCTTGGCGGAATTTGTCTTCAGCGTCGAACATACGTACCAATGTGAGACCGGAATTCAGCCTGAAGTTTACGCGGTGGAGGCGGCTGATGGTGTGGGGTTGGTGAAGATGTGAAATTGCTTATGCCGAAAGTGTGACTCACGTGCTAGGGGTAAAACGCAGATGAAAGTTCGATAGCAAATCTCGGGGAAACCCTCAAGGGAAAAACACATCTACAAAATCATCTATCAGATTTGATAGTCTGAAAACTGGCCGTAAACCACTGAGGAATTTGGTCGGGCTGCCGAGATTTCGAACTCGGGACCTCTTGCACCCCAATCAAGCGGTCCGGGCGATTTGGAGTGCCCCCAAAAAAAGAACTCCCAGCCAAAACTGGGTTGTTGAAACGTGAGGATCTCAGCAGCTACAAAAACGACTACAGTGGTTTTCTCGCATATGAGGAAACCGCTGTTATCTATTGATTCTATTGGTCGGGGCGGGGCGATTTGAACGCCCGACCCCCTGCGCCCAAGGCGGCGCGGAGTGAGTCGAACTAAGATCGGCTAACTCATTTTAAAATGAAATAGATAGATACCAAGACGTCTACACCACCAAAAAACGTCAAGTAGTCGATTTTGTAGCTATGGGCTCCTCAAGGCTCCACAGCGAGGTTCAACGTTACAAGCCAACCGCAAAGGGTTTGTTACCTTCAGGCTTCCTCTTCTTACTCCTCCTCACCCTCGGCTTCCTCCTGTTGCGACTCAGAATTAGGGTCGAAGGGGTCGCCCGTTCTACCCTCTCTGAGGCCCTTGTTGTGGGCACTGTCTGTGAAATGAGCCCAATACTTCCTGGCTGACGACGGGAATTTCCGCTACTTCTGCAGACGGACAAGACCTTCGTGCCCCTCGAAAACGAAATCGAGATTGTCCGCGCCTATCTGGAGATGGAACAATCGCGGCTCGGCGGACGCCTGCGCGTGGAAATCGAGGTGGACGACGCCGCGCTCAGCATCCCCATTCCGGTGAACCCGGCCCAAGTCCATTTTAGTCTACGCAACGTGATACCGTAACCCTTTCAGAATGCAACTTCTGGGCGACGAACATTTGGACGCTGCCGCGCTTGAGGCATACTCGCTGCAGAGGCTCGACACCCTAGCAATACACGGAGCAGAGTGCCACCTGCTGGTGTGCGCCGATTGTTGCGACCGACTGAAGGGCATTGAGCCGTTTAGCACTATACATTACACGCAAGACGGGCCGTTCTATTCGCGGGTTACGCAACTGCGAGACGGCTCGTTTTGGGCGCACAACTGGGGATACCAGATTCACGGCGGATGGCAGTACAGCGATGTCCTGGAGGCGCGCAAATACCTTGTAGATTCCTTCGTTCAAATGTTCCCCGAGCACGAATGCGGTAAAGCGTGCGGCGGGACAACAGACCAGCACGCTGATATAGTTTGTAATCGGTAAACGGTGGGTGTGCCTGTGGAGGAGCAGAATCGGCACGGGTGTGGCGGCCAGATGCTCCTCCTATGACAAAGATTGCAGCAAGCGGTAGCACCGAAATTTCATCAAGAGGTCGACAATTCAGCTAAGCAGTTTTGCCGAAGCCGCTATCGCCGAATCTATGGCTCCCACTACTTTTTCGGCGATTCCTACATCCTGAATGATAACGGCGATTTCGGCTTTGAGTTTGTCCATGGAGGAATTCACGGAATCGACCTGAACCGCTACCTCTTCGAATTTACTAGTACGAGACGCCATATCTGCTTGGTCCATAGCCGTGAGTACAGCTTGAACGGTCTCAGCCTCTTGGCGTAGTCGTTGCCGTGCCTGGAGGTCCGTACACGTTTCTCTCGCGCGTGCGAGCGTGTCGTGAAGGTGCTGATACTGATCTTTCGCAGTTTGGCCGACACCCAGATCGGCTTCGTTACCCATCAGTTCTTCCCCTTTGTCTGCAGACTGCTATAGAAGGCGGCGATTTCCTCACCGTCCCCGATCAACTCATAAAGACGGCTGCGGAAAGAACTGTCATCGGTAGACTGGACCAGCGCCCGGTGAGTGATGACCAGTTGTCGAAGAGCCCTTTGTGTCGCAGCTAAGGCGGCGTCTGCCGATTGTTGCTGAGAGACCAATTGCGGCAATTTCGCGATCTCTGACGCTTTCTCGGCAGGAGTCAAGCGACTATTGCTAATGGCGATGTAATCGGTCTGGTTACCGATAAGATTATCGTATTCGTTCCACAGTTGGTTCCGTAGCCCGCGGCCAGAGTGGCCATTCTCAGGCCTAGTTCCGATGTCCTCATCAAAAAGACCGCAGAGGCGTTCCAGGACTGTCTCCATTTTTCCGACAATGTTCGGCAGCTCTTTGCGGCGTTTTCTTTCAATTAAAATCTTGGCGAGTGTGTCAATGGCCGTCGCTATGCCCTTGACTGTCGACTCGTTAGCAGCAGGGAAAACGGACTTGAGCTCAGCGTTGTCGCTGAGTTTCACGAGTGCTTCCGAGAGAGTCTTTGAGTGATCGTCGACGGTCACCAAGGCGCTTGTCCCGGCAACGTCGGCCAATCCCTCAGCATACACCTGAAGCCCACGCAGAAGTCGCTGTCGGCTTTCAAGATCATGGATAGACAGGAACGGCTTGATTTTGCTTCGGTCGAAGCCGGAACGATCGAAATCGAGAACGAGGAATGACACACCCGTTTGGTACGTCACGCGTTCAACTGTGTCGTACGCGTTTGATGAATCGCGCACGACCACAGTGGCTGCGTTGCCGAATGCGGCGCTGCGTTTAGCCAAGGGCGACAGCGCGCAGCTGGAGAGTGCGACAGTCAGCGCCAGGAGACCCAGCATAGGGTAGTAGATTATCACTGACACATGCTCCCTACCCAATCCCGTATCCGGGGTCGAACGGCGGCCCGCCTCCATCCTGGGCTGTTGTCCAACGCAACGCATACACCGCATAAGGATTCGTCAAACCGTGGGTCAGTAGATTTGGAAACACTTCGCCAAAGCCGTGCTCAACGATGTTCTTGTAAAGGTCTATATCGGGTTCGATCTTTACGCATCTCGTGCCATCGAAAACGGCAGTGGCCGTTTCATGGAAGGTCAGCTGCACGTTAGCGACTCCGAACGCAATCTGCTTCCAGCTGCAGGTGGCTCCAGGATGGAAGGTTGCGCAGTCCTTCTCCTCGGAAAACATCCCTTTGCTCGCGGCAGCTCGAACAGCCGGTATTATTGCTGGATCGACGTAGCCGTAGAACCTATCCTGTGCCATGCTTTCGTCCCAGCAAATGGCTTTGAAAAAGGACAAAGGTGATCTACCGGCAAGGTCGATTTCTGCCATCGCCTGTATCAGGTTAAGGAGGCAGGCAAGCGATTCAGGCCGCTCCTTCCTCAGAGCATTGTAGTGGGCCTCTGCAGCAGCTACATCTCCTCCTGTGACCAGGAAGTTTGCGACATGCGGAAACTTTGATTTCAAGTCGGTCCACGGCGAGAACTGGGCCTTGGCATCCTTGCGTATCATCAAGAGCTTGGGCTCTGCGAGCACGCTCGGATCGGCCTTAAAGAAACAACCTGAATCGCGGTACCCGTCCGAGGAAGCGCAGACTGCATAAGTGTCGCCGATGCCCTCATGGAACGGCGCCTTAATGTAAATATTGGGGCCCATCGCTTCATGAATCGTCGGAGGTACATCGCGTCCATTATAGACGCGAAGTGCAACAGGCCTTTCGAATGGCCGCCCCTCGCCATCGACGATTGAAAGCATGGCTGGAGCCGTCTTCAGTTCGTCACTCATTCGTATCTCCTCCGCTGGCTTCAAAGACACACTTGATGCTTTCTAGGGAGGCTGCTTTTGGATTCTATACCGGGATGGGTGAACCTTCACCACAATACCAAGCACAGCTTCACAGAATAGCCCAACATGCCGTGTGCCGATTACTCGATTCCTTCCGTTGCTATTGTCCTGCTTCTCCCGATCCAATGCAAGGGTCGTCGATATTTGTCTACAGGTGCCCGGCCAGCGCTCTTTGGTTGCGCTAGCGGCTCGCTCGTACATGCGCCTCTGGCGGAGATTTCTCCGGCAAGCGGACAATCAACAGGAATTTGCCCGCGACCAAGGCAACCCAAGGACAGACTCCGATTGCAGATTGCATACGACCGGCGCCGCTGTGGTCGCTACCTGACGAAGGAGCAAAGTGCGAAATGAACTTCAGCCCTTTCCGTGCCCATAATCCATCATGCGAATTAGATTTCCTAGGAACTCCGGCTACGTAGTGGGTCGGCATCGCCGACGGGCGGCATACGAAAATGCCGTGAATGCAAGATCACGAACTAAGCCGACGAAACCGGCGAAATCCACGTTTTTCTACCTGGACCAAAAGCGAGTGATAAACGTGGCCGAAGAACGCAGGCAGAGCAGCTTGGATGACTTCTGGAGGACGTTGACGGCCGAGCAAATCAGCGGTATCCGCGCGGTTACGATGGATATGTGGGATCCTCCAAAGTGCTTTGGCTTAACTATTTGCCCAGAGAGAGTTATATTCCTTGCGGAAGGGGGAGATCGATACCGCTGTAGCCATCATGTCGGAGCCATGCCAGGCCCCTAACGACGGCGCAGAGACATCTCTCGACATCTTCAGGCTTTGTCGGATCTGGAATCACAAGGCGATCAAAAGGAATATGCTGAAACATCGACCGGACCGCAACTTGAACTCCACGGTTCAACGATGTACCTCCACTGAGCACAACATAATCTACATTTTCGATTCCACCAATAGCCTGAGTCACTGTTTGAGATACTTTGACTGCCATCCGTGTCATTATTGGCTGAAGAGCCTCTGCCAAATCGCCGGTTTTGAACCTCAGGGTTTCAAGACCCGAACCCGGCAGCTCGATGGTAGTTTCGTTTGTTGTAGACAACGCAATCTTAGCCTTCTCCATATTTCGCTTCACTCGCCGTTTCACTTGCATTGGTTGTGAATCGAACCACTTTTTAAGATGTGGGTTGCGGTCTAAGCTGTAATGGAGAATCGCCTGATCCATGCGCGCCCCAGCCTCGGGAAAGCCGCTGAACACGATTTTTGCACGATCGATCCTATGTTGGTGATCGACAGTCATAACAGTGATATCCAATGTGCCGCCACCGTAATCGAGCACAAGAACATTTCCTTCGCCGATAGCCATGTAGGAGCGTGCTGCTGCCACTGGTTCCAGATAGAGATGAATGCCTTCGTAACTTGCGCCCTCACCAAATGCGCCTTGCTTGGCGGCTTCGCGTAGACGTTTCATACCCGTCTCATGAAAACTTGCAGGGACGCCAATGACAAGCTCATGCCGATCTTCTACGCTCGCCTTGCTTAGGCGTATTAGCTCGCGAATCAGCTTGGCCGCACCGGGCACAAACTCACTTGGTTTCAGCGGCACATCACCAACATATTGTGGGTATTTGTAAGTTTTGGAGACAGGCGTTAAGAATCCGCCCTCCTCTCGAAGCGTATTAATCTGCTTCTTCTCTGCAAATGTAGGTGCATTTATCACAGCTTCATCAAAATAGAGCTTCATCTCATGCAAGAGTGTGCTGTCATGCGTGAGCTCAAACTGGTGTCTTATAGCATCATGCCCATGCGTTTCCTCGCTGCCGTGGCACTCAGC
>Ga0105240_10003549_pt1 | contig 24198 bp, 27 predicted proteins | sample KBSC54metaG_FD_80426 | JGI IMG/M metagenome (GOLD analysis project Ga0105240, IMG submission 80426) | Corn rhizosphere microbial communities from Kellogg Biological Station, Michigan, USA - KBS C5-4 metaG | ecosystem: Host-associated > Plants > Roots > Rhizosphere > Soil | place: Michigan, USA...
CGCTGATAAACGCCGTGGGGATGAACACGGCGCACAGCACCAGCGCGGTGGCCACGATGGGGCCCGTAACCTCACTCATGGCCCGGCCGGCGGCCGCAACCGGGGAAAGTCCCAACGCAATATTCCGCTCAACGTTCTCTACGACTACGATCGCATCATCCACTACAATCCCAATCGCCAGCACCAGCCCAAACAACGACAGGTTGTTAATGGAAAAACCCAGCGCCAGCATGACGGCAAACGTGCCCACCAATGAAACCGGAACCGCCGCCAATGGAATGATTGAGGCCCGCCAGGTCTGGAGGAACAAGACGACCACCACCACCACGAGTAAGATTGCTTCCACCAGGGTGTGGACCACTGCTTCGATCGAATGACTGACAAACACTGTCGGGTCGTAGACTACCGCGTAATCGATATCTTCAGGGAAGTTGCCTTTCAGTTCCGCCATCGTGCGCCGGACATCCTTCGAAAGCTGCAGCGCATTGGCGCCCGGTGTCTGGAAGATGGGGATGGCCACAGCCGTGCGGTTGTTCAAGAGTGCTCTCAAGGAGTAGCTCGACGCGCCCAGTTCGATACGCGCGACGTCCTTGAGGAGAATCTTTTCACCATTGGCGCCCGTCTTAACAATGATCTGGCCAAACTCCTCTTTGGAGACCAATCGACCTTTCGCATTGACCTGCAATTCGAACGGGACGGGTTGACCGACGGGTGGCTGGCCAATGGCCCCTGCGGCAATCTGCACGTTTTGTTCGCGAATCGCCCCCACGACGTCACTGGCCGTCAGATTCCGGGCGGCAATCTTGTCGGGATCCAACCACACCCGCATGGCATAATCGCCGGAGCCGAAGACCTGGACATCGCCCGCGCCGGGGATTCGGGCCAGAACGTCCCGCACTTGCAGTGTTGCATAATTGCGGAGATAAACCTCATCGTAGCGGCCTTTCGGTGAGAACAGGTGTACCACCATCGTGAGGTCGGGCGATTGTTTCGTAGTCGTCACCCCGAGCCGGCGCACATCTTCCGGCAGCTTCGGCAAAATTTGGGAGACCCGGTTTTGGACCTGCACCTGGGCCTTGTCGACATCGGTTCCCAACTTGAAGGTTACCGTCAGGGTCATCACCCCGTCGGGGGTTGCCTGGGAGAACATGTAGAGCGAGTTTTCTACCCCATTGATGGATTGCTCCAGCGGCGAAGCCACCGTCTCGGCAATCGTTTTGGGATTCGCTCCCGGGTAGGTTGCTCGGACCACAATCGTCGGCGGCACAACTTCGGGATATTCGCTGACCGGCAGCCGCCACAGGGAGAGCAAGCCGAGCAAAAAGATCACGGCCGAGAGCACTCCGGCAAAAATCGGCCGGCGGATGAAGAAGTTGGAGAAGTTCATGGAGAATAAAACGGGATGCGTGATTTATCCGTAGTCGTTTAAGTTTTTAAGCAGGGCAGGGCACACCCGTGCCATCTATTCACTGAATCTTTGCCCCCCGTAATGGAGCTCTTCTTTGGTTTGCGTTAACGGTCGGCGAAATGCCGTCCGTCGGCCGCGGCGGTTTCGGTTTGCGGCTGCACCGGCATTCCGGGCCGGACGCGTTGAAGCCCATTGACCACAATCGCCTCCGATCCCTCCAGACCGGACCGAATAATCCGTCGCCCGCCGACTGCCGGGCCGAGCTCCACCTGGCGGTAAGCCACCGTGTTCGTTGGCGTGAGTGTCAGTACGAATTTCTGCGCCTGGTCGGTGCCGATGGCTCGCTCCTCAACCAGCAGGGCAGAGTGCCGGTCGCTCAAAGGGACACGGATCCGCGCAAACAGCCCAGGAACAATTCGCCCATCCGGATTCGGAAAAACGGCGCGCAAAAGGATGCTCCCGGTTTCCGCGCTTAACCGGTTGTCGAACGACTCAATATAGCCTCGATGCGGAAAATCCTTTTCATCCGCGAGCTGTAGATCAACCGGCGTCCTGCCGTCGTGGTCCGAATCGAGCTTCTTCAGACTGGCCAGCGCGTTGAAACGCAGCAGCGAGTTTTCGTCCATGTCGGCGTAAACGTAGACCGGATCCACTGAGACAATCGTCGTGAGCACCGTGGCTGCTCCAGCCACGCCGTTGACATAGTTGCCCTCGGTCAACAAAGCCCGGCTGACCCGCCCGCCAATCGGAGCCCGGACCTCGGTGTATTCCAGATCGAGTTTTGCGGAATCAAGCGCGGCCTGTGTGGCTAACAACGCGCCCTTGGCCTCCTGAGATCGGGATTGCCGCGCATCCGATTCTTCGACCGAAATGGCATGGTTGCTCAGAAGTTGCGGCGTCCGGTCCGCTTCCCGACGCGCGTTCTCGAACCGAACCTTGGCTTGTTCGTACTCGGCCTGTCTCTGTTCAAACGTCGCTTGGTGCCAGCGCGGATCAATTTGGAAGAGCACCTCACCCTTTTTCACCAACTGCCCGGACTGGAACTTCACTTCCTGGATATATCCCGAAACACGTGGCCGGATCTCGACGGAGGCCACGGGCTCGATGCGGCCCGTGAACTCGTCCTGCTCGACAATCTCTTTCCGCTCTACCGGCGCCACGGTCACGGCCGGGGTAGCCGGCTTGGCTTGAACCGGATTCCGGTTGCACCCACTCACCGCGGCTGCCAGTACCCCCGCTCCCAATAAGAGCGAGCCGAATTTGTTCTTGCTCGAAGATTTCATGGTGAACTCCTCATTAATGAACGGTTACGCCGCCGCTAAAGCGAGGGATGCCACCCTCAGCGCCCTTTGCCGGCGGTCCCAACTCGTGACGGCGTCAGCCTTTTCCATCGCTAAAGTAGGGAAGAATAGCAGCGGGAACCCTGTCTCCCGCGCCAGGCCTTCGGCTTCATTGAACGCAAGCTCCAACATGCGGTCATGGTTGCGCAGCCCTTGGCGATATTCGGCGCCGAGTGCCTTCCTGACCTCCTGGACCTTAGCCAGAATCCTTTGGCAGGATTTTTCACAGGCGCTCACAAAAGCGTTGCCCATCCAGGCAGTCAGATTGTCGGTTGAATTCATGTTCATAGTCCTTTCCACTAGTTATCTATTTAGTCAAATAGAAGTTCAAAAAAACTTACGCCGCTGCCATCCCCGGCTCCTTCACCCCAAGAATCGCAAATGCACCGGGCGCTCCGTCACGGAGTAGCTCGATGTCATCCTGGATCCGTGCTTGCGTGAGCAGGCCCTCGTAATACGTGTGTACCATGCGAGCCTTGGCGGCCGCGTCCGGTGCGACGATTAACCCGGCAGCGTGAGCATCACGAATGGCCGACTCCAGGTACTTGAGCTTATACCCTAAAATCTCTTGTATTTTCTTTTGCAATCCATGTTCCTGGGTGCACACCTCCGCCCCCAGGGCAAACAACGGACAGCCCAGCACATGACCGTATTTCTCCTTGATTTCACGTTGGAAACGGAAACCCAGGTCGAAATAGTTCTTGAGGCGTTGCAGCGGTGGTATGGTTGGCGAAAACAGCGAATCGGATTCCACCCGCTTTTTTTGCCAGTGGGAATCGATAGCCGCCACGGCCAGGTCGGCCTTGGAATCAAAGTAGTAGTAGAAGCTCCCTTTGCGAACATCCGCCTTTTCGCAGATTTGATCGATGGTCGTGCTGCCGTAAGAGCCCGTCCAGAGTAGTTCCAGAACGGCATCCATCAGCTTGCTTCGACTATCGGTAACACGGGCCATATTAAACTTCTTAACCAAAGTCGGCGGTGGTTTACTCCGCTCAACAGGATCACCCTACTGGAATTAGACTAAACAGTCAACTACTTTCCTTCTTTTTTTCTTAGGCTCCAGGCCGGCCCACCGAATCGGCAAATTACACCGGCTTGAGTGGCCAGGGAATGCAGCCGACCAGCCGCGGCGTCAGTGGGGTCAAGTCTCCGTCGATTCGCGTTTGAATCGGAGCTAAATTTGGCCGAATCCGCGCGAGACTTTTATGAATACAGAGATTTTTTGTGAGAGGCTGTACCTCCTGCGTCTGAAGGCGATCTGGGCGATACTGGGAGCATTCATTGCGCAGGCTGGGCCGTTGACAATCAGCAATCTCGCGCTCACCCCGGCCGGTATGCAGTTGGACATCGTCAGTGATGTGGGTGTCACCAATGAGATTCAGAGCGTGACGAACCTCAGCCAGGCGAACTGGGCGGTGCTGACGAGCTTGGTGGTGACACAAAGCCCCTATGCGTTTGTGGACACGCTTATCCCACCTGGCCCACAGCGCTATTATCGCGTCATGATTCCGCAAAATGCAATTCCCGGTGCTCCCTCTGGCATGGTGTTAATTCCGGCAGGGTCCTTCCAGATGGGGGACACTTTCGCCGAGGGTGAACCGTACGAGTTGCCAGTGCATATGATCCGCTCTTTGACGATGGGTCCTTCCCCCTGACCGCCCCCGTTGGTTCGTTTGCGCCTAACGGCTACGGCGTATATGACATGGCCGGCAATGTTTGGGAGTGGTGCTGGGATTACGCCGGACAATACCCGAGCGACCCGCAAACCGACCCACACGGGCCGGAGACCGGTTCAACGCGGGTCGGCCGCGGCGGTAACTGGAACTTTTACGCGGAGCATTGCCGCGTGGCCTACCGGTTCGGCAACGACCCAACCTACTTCGCATCCAACATCGGGTTCCGATGCGCCTTGCCCGCTCCCTGAGCAAGTTCTCCAAATATAGAAAGGAGCGCGGGCGCCCCCGCCCGCCGGTTCTGGGAGCGCGCTCCTGGATCGCCAGAGTGACCTTGATCCTCTGGAACGCGCGGACGGAGGCGTCCGCGCTCCTCACGGGCTTGTCACCAGAACTGGTGACTGGTTGGTTTTTCGGCTTGGGGTATCGTTTCCATGTTGACGATGTAGAAATGCAGTAATCAGACCGTGTGTGGCTGATGGGCGTAAATCTGCGGCGCCGCATCGATGACGATTTAGATAGTTCTCGTAGTTTGTGTTTGTCAGAAAAGGCCGGGTTAACAGCCCGGCCTTTCTGTTTGTTTAATTTCATTGCTGTACCGGTCGTGGTGGTTCGATTTGAATAATAGGCCAGACCGGCCCCAATGGCTTGTGCCGCGGCGGCGAGCGGTACCTTCCAGGCTTCGAAGAATTGAGAGGCCTTGCCGTAGTGCCCGATTGCAGCGTAGGTTGGAGATGAAAAGATGGTGGGCAGCATCGAACATACAAACGGTTCAACTGGCGGAGATCTCTGCCTCGCCTGTGGACTTTGTTGCGATGGGACGATCTTTGCGGATGTAAAACTGCAGGCTTCGGACGCTCCGGCCCGGTTATTGGCCCTTGGTTTGCCCCTGCGCAGCTCGAAGGTGAAGCTCGCCAAGGCGGCCCCCGGTCTCGCGTTGCCACGTCCTGGCGCGGCTCACTCCTGCAAATTCGACCAGCCATGTGCCGCACTCCGCGGGCAGCAGTGCCGAATTTACGAGGACCGGCCAAACCACTGCCGGGAATTTGAGTGCCTGCTTCTAAAAGGCGTAAAGACCGGTAAAACGGACAAGAAGGCGGCTTTGGGGATTATCCTTAAGGCCAGCGGGCGGTCGGCTCGGATTTCCCGCATGTTGCGCGAATTGGGGGACGTTGACGAGGCTGTGTCTCTGCACAAACGTTTTCGCCGTACCAGCAAACGCTTGGAAGCGCTCGGTTTGGACGATGCCACCGCAGCGGTTTTTAGCGAGCTAACCTTGGCCGTTCACGACCTGAACCTGCTTTTGAGCCAGGAATTTTATCCAGGAGACGAGTGAGAGGTTTGCAGGGTCGGTTTCCCGGTGTCGCGATTAACCTCAACCGCTGAGCTCGGATTACAGGATCGGCTACTCGCTCTTCTTCGCGGAACCCTTGATTGCCTCGCGCAACTCCTTTTCCGACTCGGCATTCCAATAACCACAGTCCAGTTGGAAAAAGACGGAGGTGTAGGGCAGGGCAAGAGGCGTTTTAATGAGCAGAACTTTGAAGGTTTTCCCCGCCTCGTCGAGCTTGGCAATAATTTGCTCGTGCGGCAGGATTTGGACTTGGCGGTCGCCCAGGGCTTTAGTTAATGCCTCGCGATATGTCCCGATTCCGGGAGCGTTCTTTTCGGGAACGTGTTTCAACTCCGCGTCGGTAAAGAGAATCGGTTTCACATGCCTGGTTTTAGATAGTTCCTCAAGCACCTTGAGCACGACCCGCACCTGGTCCTCGTTGGCATAAATGGTTTCAATGCCGGGGGAGGTTTGGAGCGGATAAGCCGAATCGGCGACCACGATCCAATTCCGGTGGCCCAGCAACGGGAGTTCGTTGTGGAGCTTCAGTCCCCACGCTGGCTGGGCGACGGCAGTTGATGACATAATAGCGAGAAGAAGACCCAGACTAAACGTGAGGTGGCGCATGGCTTGCGATATTAAACTACAGGGTGAAACCTTTCAATCCCCGGGGCTCCCGAGCGATCCCCCTGGAACGGCAGGGGAACACATGTTCTGCTCTTCCATTTTTCTCGTATCACAATTTTTCTGTCTAAAGCTCTTCAGTTCTGGCACCCAAGGGCGGCGAGTGTCCCCGCTTCCCGTCGCTTTCCGATCCAGATCAGGATTGTAGTTCCTGAACCAGACAGAAAAATCTGGAGACAGAAATATGGAACCAGGGAAGCACGGACGGGGGCGTCCGCGGTCCTCAAGAAGTTATGGCGCTGGTTGACAGGCAGGCGCGGTCCCGGACAGCTTCGGATCCGTTTCTAAGCCAACCATGCGGTTGAGCATCACCGCGCGGGGGTTTTCAGCCCGGGCACCGCAGCGCGAGTTGATGGCGCGCATGCAAGGATGTGGGTGATGACAAGGCCCGCGATGGCGCAGCTACTGTTGAACGAGCACAGCCTTGTTCTTCTGCAGATATTTCGCCACGACGTCGATACCTGAAAGGGAAGTGCGGGCGCGCTTGGCTTCGTTCTTAAAGAGTTTGTAGTGAACCAACCGTTTGCCGACCTCTTCGACGTGGAGGTTGGCATCGTCCATTTTCCATATCTGGCCCGTCTGCAAGGCCTTGGGCATAGTTCGGTTCTTTTGGTTCACAATGATCAGACGAGTTGCTGACTCGAGTATTCAGGCATTATTCAAATCTTCCAGCCTTTCCGGTAATGGTGGTGGATAAAGGACTCGGCCTCGCGGCAGCCCCGGGCCTTTAACCCCCGGGAGTCCCAGTCGATGGTTGTCCCCGCCCGGTAAGCCAAGTTGCCCAGGAGCACCGCCTCGGTCAGGGGGGCGGAGTATTCAAACCCGCAAGTGGTTGGATCACCGGTTTTACACGCACGAATCCATTCCGCATGGTGGCCTATTGAATCTGGGATAGACGGCGCAGGTGGGACAAAGCCGGCAAAGTCTTTCTCTGGCAACAACAGGTGCCGGCTGTAATCCGAGAGCAACATGCCCTTGGCCCCGATGAAGAGGACTCCACTCTTCCAGTCGGCGGCCAGTTCCGGAGCCAACACGGCCGGTGGTGGTTGTCGGCCGCCATGATACCAGGTCAACGCGAGTGCCGGTGAAGACCCCCGAGAAGGGTACTGATACCGCACAATGAGCCAAGGCGGCACGGACTCGGCATGGACCGGCGGCCCTTCGAGCACCTGGGCGCTTACAGGGACGGTTAGATTCAAAGCCCAGTGCGGCAAATCCATAAAATGGCATCCGAAGTCCGCCAACGCGCCTCCGCCGAAAGCCCACCAGTTTCGCCATGCCAGCGGCAAGTATTCCGGGCTATATGGACGAGGCTCCACGGGCCCCACCCATAAATCGTAATGTAGCCCTGCCGGAACCGGAGGGGTGTCGCTCGGCCGGTCTTTGCCACCATACGTGGCTTTGACCCAGACATGAACGGCCTCGATGGGGCCGATGGCTCCGCTCCGCACCAACTCCACCACGCGACGATAATTGCCGCCCGCGTGGATCTGGGTGCCGATTTGGGTGGCCCGTTTGGCTTTACTGGCGGCCTCCTGCACGATACGGCATTCGGAGAGAGTGCGTGTCAGCGGCTTTTCGCAATAGACATGGCGGCCACTCCTGAGCGCTGCCACCGTAGCCACAGCATGCGTGTGGTCCGGTGTCGCTACCACCACCGCGTCGATATCCTTCTGGTCGAGCAAACGGCGAAAGTCGTTGTAGGTTTTGGCAACCGGGAACTTCTGTGCAGCCGCTGCGAGGTAGCTGTCATCCACATCGCATAGAGCCACGATGTTCTCCGTCGTGACATTGGTCAGGTCATAGTTCGCCTGGTGCGCGACTCCGATCATCCCAATGTTGAGCTTTTCGTTGGGAGAGCCCTTTCGAGCGTAAACGGGTGTCAATGTGGTTAGCCAGAGGCCAGCGCCAGTCAGGCTGCTCTGTTTAAGAAAATTCCGGCGAGTCAGTTTATTGCTCATGGATCCTCCGGGGCTTCGGTGGTGCGGTTTGCTGTTTTAAGGTTGTAGGTTGGTCAGTGAAAGGGCGTACTTGAGACGATCCGCGTCGCCTGTGCACCACCAGTTCACAGGATTGACTGAACGGCCAAATTTGAGAAATCGTACACCTCCATCCGCGCAGGCGAAATTGGCCCCGCCGGATCGGGTTGGTCTTACATAATTCGAGTGGGTGCCGTGCTGGACTCTGTCCGTCAGGTTGTCCCCGCCCTCGAGTAGATCCATCCAGTAATCGCCCTCCAGGTGCCTTTTCTCGCCCCATACCACGGTCTCCGACGGCTTTAAAATACTCGATTCTTTCATCGAGTATTCCGCACCACTGAAATAGGCGGTTGGGAAGACATCATTCCAGCCGTTCATAATGTAACTGCGCCACGCATTATCAGCCACGTATTTGGGGTTTGATGCCCCAATGTTGGCTGGCGGGATTCCTCGGCGCAAATCGGTGGGGCAAGCGAGCAGGTTTGTGTTGCGGTAAATATCGACCAGCTTCGCCGGCCAACGGAGGCCATCGCTGCGCGGCGGCAGCAGATTGCGGTTGTCGTCCACATAAAGTTTCAGCGCGAGCTCCAGCTCCTTCAAACTACTCAGGCATTGGGTCCGACTGGCAGATTCCTTGGCCCTGGCCAGACCGGGTAGGAGCATCGCTGCCAGAATGGCGATGATGGCAATCACGACCAACAATTCGATCAAGGTAAAACCCTGCCGGGCTTGAGCCGTTGCCTTCATAGGGGCTGAATCTGACCTTAACTTGCCTCATCCAACCGCAGGGCGTCAATAACTCTCAGTTGCGGAATCGATCAAACAGGAGGAGAATCTGCTCATGAAACCCCATGGGCGTTTGCAGGTTAGGCAGTGTGCCTTCACCCTGATTGAGCTTCTGGTCGTCATTGCCATCATTGCCATCCTCGCGGCCATGCTGCTGCCCGCGCTTACTCAAGCCAAGCTGAAAGCCCAGGGGATCAATTGCATCAGCAACCTCAAACAGATCGGCATGGCCAACTGGATGTACTTCAGCGATGCCGGCAAGCCGGTGAACTACGACCAATGGCCCGCTCTCTGGATGCTACGACTGGCGCAGCAATACTCGGCCATCGACAAAGTGCGCATTTGTCCCAGCGCTAAAGAGCGTTCAGCCAGCCAACTTAAAACCGATACCACGCCGGAAGGCTGGGTCTCTCGTGCGTGGCTCGTGACGGATTCCAGGACCAATTACCAGGGAAGCTACACCCTTAACGGTTATTGTTACACCGATGACCCGTACGGCACTGCCGCGTACCGCTTCAAAACCGAGGCTTCTATTCTTCAGCCGTCCAGGACTCCCTTCTTCGCCGATGGCATTTGGGTGGACGCCTGGCCGCTCGTCACTGACTTGCCCGCCCGAAGTCTTTTCGATGGCGACAAATTCGCGGGAACGGGTCTTTCGCGTATCTGCATCCCGCGCCACTCAGCAACCTTGTCGGCCGCTTCGCGCAATTTTAATCCCAAGAGCACCTTGCCTGGAGCTGTAAACGTGTCCTTCGCCGATAACCACGTCGAGAACGTCAAACTCGAACGCCTCTGGCAACTCATGTGGCACACGCAATGGGTGCCGCCTCCAAAACGGCCGGGCACATAAAAATTGGTTTTCGACGGGGCAGGATACGGACGTCCATCATTTCGGACCACGCTCCGTCCAGCGGGGACCTGCCTGCGTCGGCCACGTTCACTCCGCTCACTCAGGGCGGCAGAACGACCACCCGGTAGAAGCGCTCCGAGTCGGAGCCGATCGGCTCGGAAGCTGTAGCTGTGGTGCTCACGGCGATCGTCGGTGAGTCCAGGTCCAGCCAATCGGTGGACGCCGAGAGGGCAGCGCTGTGGTTGCGTTCAACAAAGACACCGGAAAGGAATTGTGGCGCGCAAGTTGAGCCTCGGCATGCCGAGGATGAGAACACCCTTGAAGTGAACGAGCCGGTTGGGCCGGTGCCTCCGCCCGGCCTTGAACGGGTCAGGAACGTGCTCGGAGCATCCCACGGCTGGCCCGTTGATCTTCATCTAACAACAGGCCTACCCCTGCGCAGGCGAAAATCGCGATTGCGAGCAGGGCCCACAGAGCGACCTCAAAGCGTTGCTCGTCGCCCCTGACAAAATGGGGCAGAATGACCCCACAGAAAACTGAGGAGACAATAAACCCGGTAGCGATACAGACCAGTCCGACTCCCCATCTCACTCGAGTGCTTCGGATCACCGGCAACAGAGGGACAAAATATCGCCACGTACAGGCGACCACCAGGACGGAGGCTATCGCCAGCGTGGCGATCGTTCGTTCCTGCCAGCCTTCAAAGCACATGAGGATTGCGGCCACGCTTAAAAACGTGATGAACCCAACGAGGACACAACAAACCCCGATCATCAGCCGTTCGAGGATGGAGGCAACAGTTCCCGTCTTTTTGAATTCCGCTTTGATCACTGCAGGTTTCCCCATGTTTTGTGTTGCCATGAGAAACGCCTGTTCCGCACCCGCCCCTAACCTCACCTCCCGGTCTATATCCTCTCGCAAGTGGGTTTCCAATTCCTCGATAACGGCAGTGGACCTTATCCCGGCGGTCGACATTTGTTTCCGCCAGTTCGCAATTGCGTGCTCGATGTCAAACATAGGTCTCCTTCGTTGTTGCCTCCGGTCCCCGCGCGAGTGAACCCCACGCCAGGAAACCCAAATTGAGGATTAAAGCGGCGTTCAAATTCCAGGAACTTCCGATTCCCGCACTATGTGCCAGCAACCCGGCGCCGAACCAACTGAGTCCGACGATCCAGTTTCCCGCGATGCAAAGAAGCATCGTCCCATGGTTCCCCACTTTTCCGAACCGTTGAACCAGGCAAAACAGGATGAGCCACATCAGCGTGCCCATGGTCCCCATCTCGCGGGCGTCACCCGACAGGCATTTTCCCTGGCTCTGAACGTTCCAAAGTAGGCCCAAAACGAAACCCGTGAGGACGAGGCAGGTGGAAATTTGAGTAAACCTCACCGCCACGCGCCGAAGCGAGAACGCTTGTGGCAGGGGTGGAAGCCGGTGAAGCCGAAGACCAACCACGTAACAGACTCCCAGACCGCCCGCGGAGAGAACCAGAACGTCACCCAGGGTCAGAGCCAGCGCATGGGCAAACAGGAGCGGGCTTGGGTGGTCGTGTGAGCGCAAGAGAAAGCCGCCCAAAGCCAGAAAGGCCACCAGGCCGAACAGACCTCGGACCCAGAGCGCTGTCGAGGACGGTTTGCGTATCTTCCCGAATTCCGCAGTGAGGCCCCGCACATCTCCCAGAAGCGCGGTGGCCTGCTGGAATGCCTCAGGCTCCAGCGTTCCCCTCGCTAACCTGAGCTGGATCTCCTGGTGCAAATGGCCTTCCAGCTCATCAAGAACATCGGAGGAATTCACGCCCGCCTCTCTCAACGCCTGTCTCCAGGCCACCATCGCCAGCTCGAGGTTAAACATATTGCTCCTTCCACAATCGTTGGAAGACCTTCGATACCGTAACCCATTGGTCTCGCTGATTTTTGAGGGCCTTCTTCCCTTCATTCTTGAGAGCATAGTACTTCCGTTTACGGCCGTTCTCCGCCTCGCCCCAGCGCGATTCAATCCACCCTTCGCGTTCCATTCGATGCAGCACCGGATAAAGCATGCCGTCAGTCCATTCGATCCGGTCCCCGGAAAGCCTTTTCACTTCCTGGATCAAGGCGTAGCCGTAACTCTCACCTTCCGAAAGGAGGGATAGGATCAACGGCTCCGTCGAGGCGGCGATGAGTTCTTTCGCAAGCATGGCTGCACCATACATTGGGTTGCAATGTATGTCAAGAATGGGTTGAACCTTTTCTCGCTTTTGGCATTCCACTCAATAGAAATGCTGGCAGTGGCTGAACCCGACCAAATGCCCGTGGCGCAAGCCCGGGGCGGAGACCCGGCGGCCTGGGACGTTTTGTTCCGCCGTTACCAACTGCCGCTTTATGTCTATGTGTATGAGTTGGTTCATGAGGAGCAAGCCAGCCTGGACATCGTCCAGGAGACCTTCATCCAGGCGGTGCGTCATCTGGGCGGGCTGCGCGAGGACGAGAAATTCGGCGGCTGGCTATTTGGCATCGCCCACCAGAAGTGCGTGCAGCGGTGGCGCAAGCAGACCCGGGAGGAACGTGCGTTCGAGGAAATATCTGCGGCGTCGCCTGAATTGGAAGCTAGTCCGGACGATCTCCTTATCCGGCAGGAGCACGCCGAGGAGTTTATGCGCCTGCTGAACAATTTGCCGCCGCCGCAGCGGTCGGTTTTATTGCTGCGGTTTATTGAGGATTTTTCAGTCGACCAGATTGCAGAGATCACCGGCACTACCCTGGGGACCGTGAAATCCCGATTGCATTACGCCAAGAAAGCACTGAGGAAACAGATCGAATCATGAAAACGCCACGCGACATTCTTATTGAGCGACACCGTCATATCGAGCCACAGCTGGATGCCATTCGGCGCCGGGCACTGGCTGGCTTAACGTCCAGCCAGGCAGGGCTGCTAAGTAAGGTTTGGATGGAATTGATTTGGCCCTGCCGCCATGCCTGGGGCGCTCTCGCGGCGACCTGGGTGGTTGTCCTCGCCGTTAACCTGCAAATGAAGGTGACTGTCGCACCAGTGCCGACGCCACCGTCGGTGGCGCAGCGCGAGATGGCCCGAACTCTGGAGGAGCAGCGGCGGTTTCTCGCGGAACTCCTCGAATCTGGTACTGCGCCGCGCACTATGCACTCACGCCCGGCTCCCCAACCACGAAGCGAGCGGCTTTCAACCTTCAGAGACTGCTGAGGCTCGGCTTTTCCCTAAGATGAACACGTTATCCAATCCGCTTTCAACGAACTCACCCTCCACGGCTGGCCGATGGCGGTTCGCACGGCGGCTGCTGATCGGCATGGGCATACTCGCCACTGTCGTGGCGGCTTTCTACACCATCGAAAATTGGCGCGGCCGGCGAGAATGGGAGAATCGCCGGCGCGAACTTCAGGAGAAGGGCGAGGTGCTCGACTGGTCGGCATTTACTCCGGCCCCGGTCCCCGACGAACAGAATTTCTTCAAAGCTCCAAGAATGAAAGAATGGTTCGTGAAGGATTCGCTGCAAGAGCTTGCTTCCACGCCGTCGGCCAAAGCGACGAACACCCCACCCCCTTTCAGCCCCACCCCAAGGAAAGATGTCATCAAGGGAGGATTCACCAATTTGAAGCTGGCGGAGATCAAGGTTGTGACACCCCAAAGCCCGCTGGGTTCCTCGGGGGCTGAGGCCGTGCTGCGATTCGACGACCCCACGGTGCGGGAATATGCTGCCAGACTGCTCGCCGAGGCCGTAGGTCCAGGGCTCACCGGCGCGGCCTCCTGCGTTTTGCTCGCCCGGCCGCTTGAGCAGTTCAAGCCACGACATTGGGTGATTGAGGCCGCCTCGGTGCCCTCGCTCAAGGAACTGACGGACCTTTTTCCCGCCAACCCGTTGACCGATTCTGCTCAAGGGTCGGGCACCAGGTACCTGGTGGTCGAAACAGTGAGCAGCAATGTTTTTTCTTTAAACCTGAAAGGGGTCTACGGCGCAACGGACTACCTGGTCTGGACCGAGCCGCTGAATTCGAACCTCGACCTGGTGCGGGAAGCACTCCTGCGTCCGTATGCGCGGATTGATTGCGACTACCAACTGCCCTATGCCATCGGTATTCCCAATTTCATCACCATCCGCACCGTGGTGCAGCTTCTGGCCCAGCGCGCGCAGAGCCACCTGCTGCTCGGGCAACCGGAGGCTGCGTGGCACGAACTGGCCCTCGTGCACGACTTAAGCCAAATCCTCCTGGTGAAACCTTCGGGCAAACCGATCACTTTGGTGGGAGCAATGATTCACGTTGCGGTCCAAGGACTTTACGCAAACGTGGTCGAGGACGGCTTAAGGCTTCACGCCTGGCGCGAGCCTGAATTGCTCGCCATCGAGAAGCAACTCAAGGATACCGCCCTGCTCGCGCCAGTCGTGGAGGCATTTCGGGAAGGGCGAGCCGCCACGTGCCGAACCTTCGAATCCACCAGACGCAGTGCACTGGTGAAGTTGTTCGAACTTGAAGGCGCTGGGACAGAACTCGCGCTGAGGTTCATGCCGCGCGGCTGGTTTTATCAAAACATGGCCCGAGGCGCGCAATTGGAGCAAGAGACGCTTAGCAGCGTTGACCTGACCCATCAGCTGGTTCGTCCCCGCCAAGTCTCCGAAGTCGTGCGTGGCCTCCCATCTGGATCCGCCCAACATTCCCCCTACCGGTTCTTGCTGGCCTTGGCCATTCCCAACATGGCGAAAGCCCTCGAAACCGCCGCGGCTCACCAGACGCTCATCAACCAAGCCCGAATCGGCTGCGCGCTCGAGCGCTTCCGAATGGCTCATGGCAATTACCCCGACACCCTTGAAGCGCTCACCCCAAGTTTCATCGACCGGCTCCCGCAGGATCTGATCGGGGGTCAGCCGTTGAAATATAGCCGTACGCAGACGGAAGGATACCTTCTGTATTCCGTCGGTTGGGACGAAAAGGATGACGGCGGAACAATCGGCAAATCCAGGGACGATGGCGACTGGGTTTGGGACATGAAGTGATCGAGAGCCGCAAGGACCCGCGGCTAAATTCGTCTACGCTCCCTCCAATCGGGCCGTCCCTTACCAGGAGGCAAGCGGTGCAACGTGGTGGCGCAGGATTCTGTTGTTCCGGGCTCCGGGATTTGGTAATGTGAGGAATCAGAAGAATTAGATCGTCTTTGAAGCCTTACATCAACTTAATCGCTTATGACATCTTCGGTTCGGGAGTCGGGACGTGGCTGGAGAGTAGTGTTCGCCGCGGTTGCTATTAACCTCATCCTTGGTGTGCTCTATGCCTGGGGAGTGACCGGCAAGGCTCTCGTCCTGCAATGGCATTGGACCAAGGCCCAGGCGGCGCTGCCTTTTACCGTCTCCACCGCTTCCTTCGCGCTGACCATGATCTTTGCCGGGCGCTTGCAGGACCGTTTCGGCCCACGTTATGTGGCCAGCCTTGGTGACATTATTCTGGGCGTGGCGCTAGCGGTGACCTCGTTTGCGCGCACCCCGCAAGCCATGCTGCTCACGTTTGGGATTCTCGGCGGTTTGGGGATCGGGCTGGGCTACTCGGCCACCACCCCGCCGGCGATCAAATGGTTTCCCCCGGCGCGCAAGGGTTTGATCACCGGGCTCGTGGTGAGCGGCGTGGGTTTGGCGGCAGTCTATATGTCACCGCTCACCGACTATCTCATCCGCACTTTCAGCATCCCCCAGACCTTCGTGCTGCTCGGCACCGGCACGGTTGTAATCGTCGTGCTTTTCGCTCAAATGCTGTCGAATCCCCCTGCCGGTTATGCCGCTAGCCCGGCGAAGTCCGCAACTCAGCGCGCTGCGGCCAAAGCCCCGGCCGGTCAGCCCGAAATGGATTGGCCTGAGATGCTGCGTACCGGCCGGTTTTACCAGCTCTGGCTGATGTTCGTCCTCTCGGCTTCCGCCGGCCTGATGATCATCATGCACGTGGCGATTATCGCCAAAGAGCAGGCCCGCGTGGACCGGTGGGGCTTCTGGCTCGTGGCCATCCTTGCGCTCTGCAACACCCTGGGGCGGTTGCTCAGTGGAATCGTTTCGGACCGAATCGGCCGGTCCCGAACGATGATCCTCGCCTTCCTCATGCAGGCGGTCAACATGTTCGCCTTCTCCTATTACACCACGCCCGGCCTGATCCTCTTCGGAGCCGCCTTCACGGGCCTCTGTTACGGCGGAATCTTCACCCTCTTTCCCTCCACCACCGCCGACTTTTACGGCGTGCGAAATCTAGGAGTGAATTACGGTTTGTTGTTCACCGCCTTTGGCGTCGCCGGCGTTACGGGACCGTATCTGGGCGGCAAGCTTCGCGATGTGGTCGGCTCCTACACGCTTTCCTATACCGTGTCGGCCTTCATGTTGCTCGGCGGAGCGGCGCTGGCGTTGGCGCTCCACAGCGCGGTGCGGCCAGCGGTCACGGCGGCCGATCCGGAGGAGCAACCGGAACTGGAGACGCTGCGCCGATAGTGCCCACCGAAATTGGCCATTGGCATTGGCCGTGAATCTGTGTTTCATTCCCGGCGCGATGGCTATGGAAGAAACCAATTCACTGATCGAGCAGCGCAAAGCGAAGCTGGCGTCTCTGCGGAGCAAAGGCATCGATCCCTTTCGGAATAAGTTCCGTCCGACCGAAACCTGCCTGGCGGCTCGCGGCAACTACCTGGAGGGGCGGGAGGTGTCGGTGGCCGGCCGAGTGACCGCTCATCGGGATATGGGCAAGAGCATGTTCATCGACGTGCGCGATCAGTCAGGCCGGCTACAGGTGTACGCGCAAAAGAACGTCCTGGGCGACGATCAGTTCGAGGTCTTCCGGCACCTGGATCTCGGGGATTTTATTGGAGCCCGAGGCACCCTCTTTACCACCAAAACCGGTGAGATCTCCCTCCGGTTGACCTCGTTTGTCATCCTGGCCAAGGCCGTCCGCCCGCCTCCCGAAAAATGGCATGGCCTCGCGGATACGGAGATGAGGTATCGCCAACGGTACCTCGACTTGATGTCCAACCCGGAGGTCAAAGACGTTTTCCTGAAGCGCAGCCAGATTATGCGGGAAATCCGCGCGTTTTTAAACGAGCGTGGCTTTATCGAGGTCGAAACGCCCATGATGCAGGCCATCCCCGGCGGCGCGGCGGCTCAGCCCTTTGTCACCCATCACAATGCTCTGGGTTGCAGTTTCTATCTCCGCATCGCGCTGGAGCTTTACCTCAAACGATTGTTGGTCGGCGGTATCGACAAAGTCTTCGAGATTGGGCGTAATTTTCGGAACGAAGGTCTGTCCCGGAAGCACAATCCCGAGTTCACGATGCTCGAGGCGTATGAGGCATACGGGGACTACGAAACAATGATGGAGCTAGTCCAATCCATGGTCACTCACGTGGCGCAAAAAGTATTGGGAAAGCTGATTATCGAACACACGGACGCCGCCGGGCAGGTGTTGAAGACCATCGACCTTACTCCGCCCTGGCGTCGGATCACTTACAAGGACATCGTGCGCGAGCGAGCCGGGCAGGATTGGTTTGAGGTAACACCGGCGCAGCGCCGCGAGCGGGCCGTGACCCTGGGAGCGGAGATCGGGAAGGAGTACGAGGACTTTGAAGTCACTCAAGCCGTGTTCGAAAAGCTGATTGAGCCCACGCTGATCCACCCTACTTTCGTTACCCATGCTCCCAAAGAGCTGATTCCTCTGGCCAAACTTTCACCGGACGATCCGAGCACGGTGGAGGTCTTCGAGTGTTGTATCAACGGCCAGGAAATTGCCCCGGCCTATACCGAGCAGAACGACCCGATCGAGCAGCGCGAACGCCTCGAGCACCAGGCCGGCGGCGAGCAGCAAAAGCTCGACGAAGACTTCCTCGTCGCCCTCGAGCATGGCATGCCGCCCGCGGGTGGCATGGGCCTTGGCATCGATCGGCTCTGCATGCTGCTCTTGGGCCAGGAAAGCATCCGCGACGTCATCCTCTTCCCTCAGCTAAAACCCAAATAGCGCGTCTCTGGGAATTGGGCCGGTCAGCCTCCGGCCATCGCTCCAACGATCAGGAACGGTTCGGTGCCCCTGACCACCTCGTCGGGCAGTGGTGTGTCCGGCGGTTCGTGCGACAGATCTTCCTGACACGCAAAAAACCGCACGAACGGCCGTCGCCGGAGCGTCACGTGGTCGCGGATCGTGCCTTGCAGCACCGGGTAACGTGACTCGAGCGCGTCCAGCACTCGGCGCAAAGTCACGGGGCCTTCCAGCGGAAGTTGCACTTCACCCTGAACTTGCGCCAGCGTGCGCAAATGGACCGGCAGCACCACCCGGATCATGCGAGCGTCTGAGCTTCGACGGACAGGACCGCCGGCAGGTCTCGGACGATGGCGTTCCACGTCTTGCCTTCGTCTGCCGAGCCGTAGACCTGACCGCCGGTGGTTCCGAAGTATACCCCGCACGGCTCGAGCGAATCCACGGACATGGCATCGCGCAACACATTCACGTAGCAATCTTTTTGCGGCAGACCTTTCGTCAGCGCCTCCCATTCGTTACCCCCGGTGCGACTCCGATACACCCGCAGCTTGCCTTCGGGTGGGAAATGCTCGGAATCACTCTTGATGGGTACGACATAAATGGTCTCGGGTTCGTGCGCGTGGACGTCGATCGGGAACCCGAAATCGCTCGGCAGATTGCCGCTGACCTCATGCCAGGAATTACCAGAATTGTCGCTGCGCATCACATCCCAGTGCTTCTGCATGAATAACACATCCGGCCGGGAGGGATGCAGCGCAATCCGATGCACGCAATGCCCGACCTGGGCATCTGGATCGGGAAGTTCGTAGGGCGACTTCAACCCCGAATTCACCGGCCGCCACGTGGTGCCACCGTCATCGGTCCGGAAAGCGCCCGCGGCGGAAATGGCGACATACAGCCGAGCCGGATTAGTTGGATCGATGAGGATCGTATGCAGGCCCATCCCCCCGGCGCCGGGTTGCCACAGATGGCCTTTGGCGCTGCGCAAACCCGGGAGTTCCTGCCATGACTTCCCGCCGTCGGTGGTGCGAAACATGGCCGCATCCTCCACCCCCGCGTAAACCGTATCCGGGTCGGTCAGGGAAGGTTCGAGGTGCCAGACCCGTTTGAACTCCCAGGGATGCTGCGTGCCATCATACCATTGATGTGTGCCGGGCGTCCCTTCATACGCGAACTTGTCACCCACCGGTTCCCAGGTCTTGCCGCCGTTATCGGAGCGCTGGATCTTCTGCCCAAACCACCCGCTGCACTGCGACGCGTAAATCCGGTTCGGATCGGCCGGCGATCCTTTCAGGTGATACATTTCCCAGCCGGCAAAAAAGGGCCCCGCCACTTTCCACGCCTTCCTCTTGCCGTCAGCCGTGAGAATAAATGCGCCTTTCTTGGTGCCTACCAGGAGGCGAATGCCGCGGCCGGTCTTCTTCTTTTGGACCGGCGATTTTCGTGTTGGTTTCTTTGCCAGTTTTGGTTTCGTTGCCATAATGCGGATGTGTTGCGCATCAATTTCCTACCATCCTCGCCCTAATTGATCAAATCTCAAAAACTACTCCCCCCCGGAGCGCCGGCCTTGGCCGTCCAGGGTCCTCCGGCCCGCGCCAGAAATGCCGTGATTTTCATGAACGGCATTTTGCTCAGGGATCCTCGGGTTCGCCACCCGATGCGGAGCGGGAGTGCGAGGACGGCGCTCACTGAGGCGCCTCAGGTTCTTGAGGTGGGTCACGCCGAACGACGATAAACCAGGGATGGTCGTCTTCCGCTCGTGCTCCGGCGATGCAGAAGGCGTTGGCTGCCGGTTGGGTCCGGTTGCGAATCAGCTTGCCTCCAGAGTAGATTCGCACCGCGACTTGATCAGTGTTCAGCATTTCCAGTTCGACCGTTTGGCCGGAATCCAAGCGTTCGCTCGTGGCTCGGCCGGGCAGGACGACCATGGCGTGCCGTTGCATCTCCCAATAGCGGCTCCATTTGAGGGCGCATTGCAGTCGCTTCTGCAGCTTCCGACCAACCGGTCGGGACCGAGGTGTCGGAGGCAAAGCGCTGTCATTGGCCTGAACGAGCTGCAAATAGAAGGTCGCGCTCGACCCTTTCGCGGCGGGACGGCAACCCGTCGCGGCCACCAACAGCATCAGCAGAATTGAAAGCGGCTTCATTTCCGTTCGTTTGATGTGAGGTTTAGACGCACGCGGAGCGGTGTCTCATTCAACCAAAAGCAATCTCGTGACTAAGCCCTTGGATTTGGCTCAGACTTCGATGTTCCGGCGCGCAGCAACGGCAGGGCTGCGTTGCCATTGGTCTGCGTGGAGCAGCCCCCACTCGCTCACGCGACGCTGGCACAGCACGAACCCGTAAGCCCGCAGCAGGCGGTCAGGAGCCGTCCAACGCGAAGCCGGTAACCGCGTAACAATGCGGAAGAACGAATACATCAGCCAGTGGATCGCCTCCGCCCGCCACCGTGTCGGACCGGCGGCCGGAATCCGGAAGTCAGCGATCCACCAAGCTCCGTCCGGAGCGCATGCGGCGGCGAGCTTTTGTACCACTCGTTCCAACTCTTCGGGCGGAAAGCAGTCCAGTACAAAGTGGGTCACCACGAGGTCGAAGGCCGCTTGCGGCGGAGCAAAGGTAAGAACATTCGAGTGAATAAAATGGGTTTCGGCCGTGTCCGGGCCGCTGCGAAGGAGCCGGGCTCGCGCCTGGCTCAGCATGCCGGCGCTGGCATCCAGACACGTGATTTGAGCCTGAGGGTATCGACGGCGGCACTCGGCCAGGAATCGGCCATTGCCTTCCCCGAGAATCAAAATTCGCCCCGGACTGAAAGCTTCGGCTAAAAATGCCGTCCGGCAACGCTGCAGCTTCTCGCCCGCGAGGAGGAACTCCAACCAGCGATAGTGAGGCGCCAGCCCGTCAAAGCTCATCCGGGTCGTGGCGCAGGCAGACGCGATTGACGGGGACGAGAAGTCCCCGGCCCTGGGCCAGGGGTGGGGACGTCTTGTCCCCTGATGGCTGGATGGCGCCGTAGAGGGCCGAGCGGTGCCACCAGAGGCCGGCAGCGATCCCACCCACCACGTAGGACACTACGTCCCGAAAATCTCCCACCGTCCACGGCATGATTCGTGGTCCAATGACCTCAAAGAGAATGGACCACACCGCCAGGTTAAGCGTGATCTCGCCCAAGGTCGGAGCGTCGTCATGAGTGCGAAGGCCTAGCTTTCGGTGGAGCAGCAGCAAGACCGGAAGCGCACAGGGCATGAGCAGCACGTCATTGAAGTGGTCATGGAGAAAGCGACTATGGAAATGGGGCTTTAACAGCCACCGGTTAAGTGCGTAACCGGCGCACGACCAAAGAAAGAGCCGGTCTCGGAGATAAGCAAACCGTTTCATAGCAGGGCCAGGATGGCCAATCCAAAGCCGGCGGATACAGCGATTTTCAAGAGTAAAACCATTTCGCACACTAGCACAGTTTGCTTTTTCGTCCACGGTCCCGTCCATAGTAAGATCAACAGCCCGGACGACAGGGCCTGTCTTGGGTGAGAACGCCTACCAGGGGACCCCACAGCACTTGTCGATCACTGATGTTTATGGACGTGCCGAATGAATCTTCAAAGAATCTGACCTCACCTCGTCGATCATTGCCTCGAACACCTTTAGACTCCGTTCCCCAACAAACCGCCGTCGCACCCGGCCCTCGGAATCCAGGAGGACCGTCGTTGGCAGCTCACCGCCGTTGAACTGGCCACCTACTTTCCCAGCGGGATCCCATAAGATAGGATAGTTGATCCCGCGCCGCTTGACCGTGCGCTCGAGCTTCGCCCGAAGGGTGTTAGCCGTTGGCGTTTGCTGGCTTGAATTCTCGTTCCCTTCCTGCCCGCCGGTATGCCCGTGTTCGTCGGGAACCCCGTCCAACGCGATACCCAGGATCGCCACTTGCCCGTGCCGCTGTTCCTGGAGCGCTACCAAATCGGGCAATTCTGCCTGGCAGGCCGTGCACCAAGTGGCCCAAAAATTCAAGAGCACGGTTCTTCCCCTGAATTCGGACAAATGAACCTTTCTGCCCTGCAAATCCTTCAAGGTGAAATTCGGCTGTAAAAGCCGCGCCCGGTCCGCGATCACTTCGGGTTGAACCGATCGACTCCGGGCATACTCCTGCTCGTGCAACTGCCACCATTCTTTCCGCAACCGCATCCCATGTTGGATCAGGTCCAGGTTGGCAGGGATAACGTGGCCTGCTGTTGCTCCGTCCAGTCCTGGAATGGTCAACCGCATCCGCACTCCAAAATCCTGGCCCGACAAACGCATCAACGCCATCTCCGCTTCAACCGCGACTCGCAGCTCGGGGTCATCCAGGAGCGGGATGATGACCGGCACCGCTTCATGTGGGTCTGTCTTGCGCAGGTATTCCAACCCCAGGATGCGAATCGAAGGATCAACGTCGGCAAGTTGGGCTCGAGCGCACTGGAACAGCCGCGGGTTCCGCTGCGCAGCCATAGTGGCTAACGCCAGTTCTCTCACCGACAAATCGGCATCGAGCGTCCCGGCCTCGAGCACGTCCTCCATTCGGGCAAACCACACCGGTGGGGAGGCCGCATGATCGCTGAGCCAGGTAGCGACTAGTTGGCGATGAACGATCTTGCCGGTATTCCAGCATCGCCGAAGCAGGCTAGCCTGGTTCGGAGACTTCTGCACCGTCTCGCGAAAGAAATCCTCACGCGGACTCGGCGAGGAGATCAACAGCCAGGCACTCAAGCCTCGGTTCAGGGAATGGCCAAAGAAAACCCAAATCAATAGGAGAGCAGCAAGCGCGGCCAGCAAGGACCAACTACTGCGTCCGAGGCGAGGCAGCGTGCGCATCAGGTGCTCTCTTTACCGGAGGCTTTGACGTAGTAGATGCCCGAAAGGAGCAAAACAACGGCGCAAGCGCCGGTAAAAAAGATTAAAAACGTGGAGGGGAGAATGAACCAAGCCACCACGGCGGCCGTGGCGGAAAGTCCGCCTCCGAGAAAGCAATAGACGGCGCTGGCTTTGGCGCTCCGCGCTCCCTGCCGCAGCAGTTGTTTCGTCATATTGGAGACCTGGGCCAAAAGCTCGTCGCTTTGGGCCAGGGCAAGAGCGCAAGGTTCAGAACACACCATTCTCGAAGTGGTGCCAGGCGTGGACGAGGATCCGGATGTGCCAGGTCGAGTGGCTGCCGATTCACCGCACTTCGGACAAACCGCCCGTCCACAGTGCCGGCAGACTCCCACCGCTTCAGTGTCATGAGTGGAGCATTTCATAGTTTACACGGGCTCGCTTCCGTTTGGCGCAACGGCATGGTTGCCACTAGGAATAGCGAGCATTCACCTCGAAGTCGAAGGATACCGCCATACCTTACAAATATAATCCACGGCTGACTCACGGGTGGAGCCTCAGCAAAACACCCATATTGCCGGAAGGGCTTCCATTCGCCAGGATCTCCTTATGGCTATTTCTCGATCCAGGCCGCCCAGGAGTTTAGGGCGGCAGAGGCGAAGGCGGTCGGGTGGTACCGCTCCATCCATTATTCCAGCCGGTGCAAATGATGTTTTGGCGGAGGTTGGCGGTCGCCAGCTCAAGTTAACGCACCTGCAAAAAGTCTTCTGGCCGGAGCTCGGCCTGACCAAAGGGGATCTGTTGCGTTACTACAGCGAAATCTCAACCGCCTTGCTGCCGCACTTGCTCGGGCGGGCCATGGTGATGAAGCGTTATCCCAATGGCGCGACCGGCAAGTTCTTTTTCCAAAAGCGCGTCCCGGAACCGCACCCCGAGTGGATTGAGCTCTGCCCCATTGAGCACCCCGCCGCGGGGATTGTGCAGTTCCCGGTGGTGCAGGACTTGGCCTCGCTCCTGTGGATTATCAACCTCGGGTGCATCGACCTGCACCCTTGGTACGGCCGCTGTGACGATGTGAACCGGCCTGATTACCTCCATTTCGATCTCGACCCGGTCGCCGGCGCTGATTTCGAAAAGGTCCGCGAGACAGCCCTGGTGGTCCATCGGGCGCTGGACGCGCTGAAGATGCCCAATTTCGCCAAGACGACCGGCTCGCGGGGCATTCACGTCTATGTCCCCATCCAGCGCGGGCCCACGCAAAAACAAGTTTGGACTTTTGCCAAAGATCTTGCCCAGAGCCTGGCGGTAGTC
>Ga0105240_10003550_pt1 | contig 24197 bp, 23 predicted proteins | sample KBSC54metaG_FD_80426 | JGI IMG/M metagenome (GOLD analysis project Ga0105240, IMG submission 80426) | Corn rhizosphere microbial communities from Kellogg Biological Station, Michigan, USA - KBS C5-4 metaG | ecosystem: Host-associated > Plants > Roots > Rhizosphere > Soil | place: Michigan, USA...
CGGAGTCCGGTATAGACCACCTCCATGCCAGCGTCGCGGAGCGCCCGGGCGATTACCTTGGCGCCGCGATCATGTCCATCCAGGCCGGGTTTTGCCACCAGCACACGGATTCTAGAATCCATACGTTAGGGAGCGAACTGAACGCGCCGCGATGCCACACAGGGGCAAAGTTAGGTGCATTCCACTTTCTTAACCGCGCACAACGCTGAAACCCACTGTGCGCTGCTTTCTTAACCGCGCACAACGCTGAAACCCGCTGTGCGCTCTCTTTCTTAACGCGCACAACGCTGAACCCGCTGTGCGCCCATCTCTAAGCCGCGCACAACGCTGCAGCCCAAAGGGTGCCCGCGCCATGCTCAGTTCGTATTCAGTATAGAACGGATTCCCCCGAACATGGGGGTGATGGTCCATGGCCCTGTCCCAAAGCAACGCTCCTCCCCATTGCATGACCGCCCGTAGCCGCACCGCCGTCGGCTTACCACTGACACATTACCAAACGAACCCAAGCCTCTCGGGCACCGCGAAGCGCTAAATCCGGAAAAAGATCGATTAGCTGGGCTGGAACGGCGGAACCGGCAAACGGAACTCCAGTGGCATGCTAATTGCAACTTGGCGATGGAATGAGGTAAGACATGCGCTATTTAAGTTACCTACTGTTAGGTGGTATTGTGCTGGGGACGATGGCGTGCGACCGTCCTCAAAATACGGAAGATCGGCAAGCGCGGCAAGAAAAAGTGGACCGGGCTGCGCACCAGGCCGGCGAAGACTTGTATAAGGCAGCGCAAAAGACTAAAGAAGTTACAAAGGAAGCGGTTGAAGGCGTAAAAAAGGCCGGTCGTGAGGCCAAGGACGGATGGGAAGACGCCAAGCACAAGGACCCCGCTCGGGATTCTACCCACCCCGATCAGTAGGGGGCGGGGCAGCGTGATAGCTCGCTGGGAGCGGATCGAAACAACTGCTGGCAACCGGTATCTAATTGGCATGAGAACCCTATTTCGTTCCTACGGCATCGCCCTGCTGGGCGTAACCCTGTTGGCTCCGATTGCCCTCGCACCCGCCAGGTTGATGGCCGACGACGATCACCGACGAGAAGAACGGCGGTATCACGATGCCAAACGCAACGACGATCACGTATGGAATGATCGGGAAGATCGGGCGTATCGCGAGTGGGTCCGCGAAAATCATCGTAAATATCGGGATTTTTCCAAGCTGAATGAGAGAGATCGCGATTCCTATTGGGACTGGCGGCACGATCACTCCGACGCTCAGCTCAAAATCGATATCCGGTAAGCTTTGGGAATGCCGTTAGCGTGGAAGCTTCTTTAATCCTGCTGCCGCGCCCTTGGGCAGCGGGGTTTGAGCGACATTCATGATCATGGCGAGCATGGTGTAGTAGCCCAGGGCTCCGGTCAAATCGATCACGGCCTGCTCGCCGAATTGCGCAACGGCCGCGCCGTAAGTGGCATCGCACACGGATTTATTGTGCAGAAGCTCGCTGATGAAGTCGTACACTAACGCTTCATCGGCGGCCATGTGATTAGGGCGGCCGCCGGCGGCGACTGCTCGTACCGTGTTTTTGGTCAATCCGGACTTGATAGCCAGTGGGGCGTGCACGTGCCACTCAAAGTTTTGGGTCCAATGACGCGCGGTGAGCAGAATCACCAATTCGCCAAGCTTCGGGCCGAGCGCGCTATGGTACCGCAGGTACTCACCCAGACGTTGCAGACGAGTCATGAACTGGGGGCTGCGCAATGCGGGAATGAACGGTCCAATTAGCCCTCCGCGAGGACCGGAGACTATCGCCCGCGCGGCTTGTTTCTGCGCCCGCGTCATTTTCTGTTTGGGGATAGGCGGCATACGGTCTGGCATGGTATAAGAATGCCATGGTGAATCGCAGACTTGCATTGGGTTTGGCAGCGGCAACGGCGGTGGCGGGGGCGCAAGGCCTGCGCGTGCGCACCGCGAAGGAAAGAATCGCCGGAGTATACCGGCTTGCCAAAGTGGTGCGCCGCACGGCGGATGGACAGGAAACCGTAACTAACGCCAATCCTACCGGCAGAATTTCATACGATTCAGCTGGCCGGGTGTGGGTACTCCTGGCGCCGGCGGGGCGCAAAGCGCCGCAGGAACCCCGTAATATCACGCTCGACGAATACAAGGCGATGAACGCGGGCCTGATGGCCTACTTCGGAAGTTATGAAGTGGACGAGGCGAACCAGAAATTGATCATCCACATTGAAGCGGCGGCGAATCCGGCTCTGACCGGAACCACCATCGAGCGCGCATTCAAGCTGACGGATACGACGTTGACGATGACGGTGCCGGGGAATCCAGCAATTGACAATGTCTTCGAGAGATTAGCGGATTAAAGCGGCCAGGCGAGAAAAACCGGGGACACTGCTGCTGCAGCTAGCCCGCAATGTCCCCCGGTTTGGTGGCTTTTACTAAATTAGGGCTTGGGATTGTTGATCGCGAAGCAATAGAACAGGCCCGCGCCGCCGGTGCGCACCAGTGCTTCCTGGCTGCAGCCCGCGCTCGGGTGCGCCGAGTTCCACGAAGTGTTGGGGCCGCCGGTGCGATCAAAATGTCCGAGCATGGCGGTGCCTTCGCCACTGCTGGTCCAGTTGTTGCAGGTATGGTCCGCGGCATCGGTGAAGGCGCGGCCGTCGGGCATCGAACCGGTCAGCATGTCGTGCTGGTTGGGCGTATCGCCGACGCCATTGACTTTCTCACCCTTTTCAGTGAACGCCGAGGCCTTGGTCAGGGCGTTGCCCACGCGCGCTTGTTCCAGAGTATCGCCGTGGAGATCACCAACATTCTGCGCAATACGATTACCTTTGGGGCCGAACCAGGGCCCGCTGCCGATGCGGTCGCGGGCATTCACGGCAGGTTGGCCGCCTTTGGCCTGGGTGCTGAGATAGGCGTGCCAAGTAAAGGTGCTGCCGGCCGCGGAGGCCAACTGCTGGCAATGGGCATCGGCGCCGGCCAAACCGCCGAGATCGGCTCCTTTGCCTAAACCCGCGCTGGTGATGAAAAAACTCATGGGCTGCGGCGGTTGTTTGCCTTGCGGCGCTTGCGCAAGTGCCAGCGACGAGCCTAACGCGAATAGAGTGAAACCAAAGATCGACTTTTTCATTTAATGGAATTCCTTTCTGGGTAAGCGTATCACAGAGGCGCTTGACGCGTGGCATCGCGCTGCTGCAATTCGCGCCACAGGATTTTCCCGGCGGGCGATTTGGGAAGAGCGGGGACGAACTCGATGATGCGCGGGTATTTGAACGCGGCCAGGCGCTGGCGCGACCACTCGATGAGGTCGGACGCCTGGAGGCTTTCGGCGCTCGCGGGCCGCGGGACTACCAAGGCTTTGACCGTCTCGCCACGGCGCGGATCGCGGGCGGCGATGACGCAAACCTCGAGAACATCGGGATGTTGGGCGAGGACGGCTTCGATTTCGGCGGGCCAGACCTTGTAGCCCGAGGCGTTGATCATGCGCTTGAGGCGGTCCGTCATGAACAGGTACCCTTCCTCGTCGGCATAACCGATGTCACCAGTCCGGAAGTAGCGCTGGCCGGCAATTTCGATGAAGGCTTCGGCATCATCGGCTGGGCGGTTCCAATAGCCTTCGAAAAGCTGCGGGCCGCGCACAGTAATTTCGCCGGAGTCAAGAATGCGGACGTCAGCGTTGAAAAAGGGCACGCCCAGGCATTGGGATTTGGGGCGTTCGATGGGATTGATGGCAATGGTGCCGGCTTCGGTCATGCCATAGACTTCGATGAACGGCAGGCCGAGGACGGACTGAACCCGATCCCACAGGGCTTTGGGCATCGTCGAGCCACCGGAGCTGAGACGCGTGAGGCTGGATAAATCATAGCGAGAGAGGTCGGGTTTATCCAGCAAGTCGGCGACTGCGGCGGGGGCGAGTCCCGCAAAGGTGATGCGATAGCGTTCGATCAATTGCACGGCGAGCGTGCGGTCCCAGCGCGGGAGGGGCACGAGGGTGCCGCCAGAGTAGATGGCACAGTTGAGGCTGTTCACCAATCCGGCAATTTGGTACATGGGCGCGACGCCGAGGAATACGGTATCAGGCGTGTGGCCGTGCCACAGCGACAGGCCGGCGGTGGAGTGGAGGAAGCTGCGGTGGGTATGGCGGCAGCCTTTGGGTTCGCCACTGGAGCCGGAAGTGTAATTCAGAATGGCGAAGTCGCCCGGACGCGCAACGGAGGCGGGAGGAGTTTCATTTGCTGCGAGAACAGCAGACCAAGAGTGGCAGCCGCTGAACACGCCTGGCGATGCGGTGATCCAATTGGGCAGGTCGAATTCAGGTTGGGCAGGGAGGTAATCCGCGTAGCTTGCGACGACGATTTCGCGGAAGCGGCCGTTCGCAAACTCGACCAGTTCCTGGGCGCAGACGGCTACTTCGGCGCCGCTATCGTCTCTATAGCGCTGGAGCTCGCCGGTGCGGTTCATGGGGTTGACGGGCACCACAATGGCGTCGGCGGCAAGCACGCCGTAGTATGCAATGACCCACTGCGGGGAGTTCTGCATGTACAGGATGACGCGGTCCCCGGGTTTCACACCCGCGCGATTGCGCAGCCATCCGGCAAAAGCTTGGGCCTCTTGCCGCAGGCGGCGGTAGGTGATTTCGCGGCCGAAGAACCCAATGGCGGTGTGTTCAGGATGATGCGCCGCGGAGTCCGCCAGGGATTGCGTCAAAGTGATGGAGGCGGGAGCGAGAATTCGCGGCAGATGCGGGGGCCAGTAGGACATACTTCGTGGAAGAAGCCGTAAAGGTTAAGCTAGCATGAGGCATGGCTAAAGCGTCGAGCGGATCAAAACCGGTGATCGTGGAATTTGACGAGGGCATAGCGTGGGTGACGCTGAACCGTCCGCAAAAACGCAATGCAATGAATCCGGCGCTGAATCACGAAATGTTGGGCGTGCTGGATGCGCTTGAACTCGACGAGCGCTGCGGTGTGGTAGTGCTGACCGGGGCAGGCGATGCCTTCACGGCGGGAATGGATTTGAAGGAATACTTCCGCGAAACTGACGGCCTGCCTCCCATCGCGAATGCGCGGATCAAGCGGCAGGCTACTGACTGGATGTGGCGCAAGCTGATGTATTACGCTAAACCAACCATAGCGATGGTGAATGGATGGTGTTTTGGCGGGGGGTTCACTCCCTTGGTCGCGTGCGATCTGGCGATTGCCGCAGAGGAGGCCCAGTTCGGGCTTTCCGAAATCAACTGGGGCATCATTCCAGCGGGCAATGTGACGCGAGCGGTGGCGGCGGTAATGAATCAGCGCGACGCGTTGTACTACATCATGACCGGCGAAACCTTTGACGGGCGCAAGGCGGCGCAGATGGGGTTGGTGAACGAAGCCGTGCCGAAAGCGCAACTGCGCAAGCGCACACGGGCGCTGGCGCGGACGCTGCTTGAGAAGAATCCGGTGGTGTTGAATGCGGCGAAGTTGGCTTTCAAGTTCTGCCGGGATATGCCCTGGGAACTCTCCGACGAATATTTAATGGCTAAGCAGGGGCAGACGCTGGCGGCCGATCCGGAGAAGGGGCGGCAAAAGGGGTTGCGGCAATTTTTGGATGACAAGACCATTCGTCCGGGACTTGAAGGGTACAAGCGCGGAAAATGATCGCTCCCAATGAAAGCTCATGAACCCGAATAATCTAGTTATCGTTCCCAAGACTGCGGCGATCTTGATTGCTCATAATCAGGCGGCAGCGCTGCGCCGCGCGATTGGGGCGCTGCAGCGGTCTGAGAACCGTGAATTGCTGGAGATACTGGTAGTGGATTGCGCCAGCGAGGACTCAACGCCGGAGCTGAGTGAGGAATTTCCGGGGATCACTATGCAGCGGCTGCCGCATAACTTTGGCGCCACCAAGGCGCTGAATATTGCCACCCGGACGGCGCGCGCGGAGTTTTTATTTCTGCTTTCGCCGGAGGTGGAAGTAGCGACCGATACGGTAGCTCGGCTGACGGAGAAGTTGGAGGGTAGCCCGGAGGTGACGGGGGTGTGTCCTCTGCTGGTCGATAGCGAGGGGCAGGTGGTGGCTCGCACGCGGCGCTTTCCGGATCGTGAGGCGCTCGCGCACGTGCGCGGGGGCGGCGAATTGGGCTGGGTGCCAATTCCCGAGGAGACGCTGGCGCAGGAGCGGTTCGTGGTGCTGTATCCGGGGCGCGAGGCGCTGTTGGTTCGGAAGAATTTTGTGACTGGGATGAATTACTTCGATGAGCATTTCGGCGAGTACGGGGCGGATGCCGATATGGCGCTTAAAATCCGCAAATCGGGGCGCCGGGTGGAAATGTATCCGGGAATCCGTGCAACTTGGCATGCGTCTACGGGGGCAGCTCCGAACGACGCCATCCACAAATCCGACCGCATTTTGGGAGCGGCCACGCTGCTGGGCAATCATTATGGCTTTTTTGCGGGGTTGGGCTTCAGGGTGTCGGCGATGCTGAGCGCCCTGACCCGCTTCGACTTTTCGCTGCTTTCCGCGCTGGCGAGCGGCAACAAGATAGGCTCCCAGGCGCAGTAGGGGCCGTTCGCGCCCGGTGATTTCGCCTACGTCGCCTAAGGTTTTCGGCTTAAGCGGCTAACTTTTTGCCCATACGCGGCCGATAGCTTCATTGCAGGGACTATTGTTATGCAAATGGAAGCTTTTCTGTGGCTGTTCTTGCCTGTTTTCGTAGCGGGCGGCAGCGCACTGCTGTCCTATTATGTGATGCAGGCACGGATGGAGGTCGCGCTGGCCAAGGAGCGGGAGTCGCTTGCGGAAGCCCGGGCGATGATCAGTTCGCACAAAGTGACGCTGGACGAGCGCGTGAAAGCGACTGAAGAAACGTGCAAGCGGCAGGCACTCGATGAGTTCATGCACGATATTCGCGTCGAGGAGCGCAGTTATATGCGCGAGACTAGATCGCTGAACGCATTGAAGAAGACGATGGTGATGCAGGAGCGGATTTTCTTCCGTAACATCCCCCTCTCTAACTGGATTGAGCGCGAGATGCTGATTGAGGACGGCGTCGACCCGTCACGGCAACTAACCGCCGAATCCTTATTTACGCCACCGGCGCTGCAGACGGTGGAGACTCCGCTGGCAATCGCAAAATTGCTTCAAGAAGTGAAGACCGCTCCGGCTAAGGCCTCCCAGGCGCCGATTCAGCCGCAACTGACAGAGCCAGTTCTACTTACGCAACACGCCACGGCGTTCGGCGCGCAGTAAGCGAACGGCAGGCTCGCAACCTCGCCAGCCGGGCGACGAGCGGTGTAATCCTCAAGTGCCTTTTTCCGTCTGGAAGAGTATGGTGAGGCTGATGACCGAGCCTCTGGTAGCCGGACAGGTTGATTCGGGTTTGCTACGGGATTTCGGCACATGGATGACGTCGGAACAACGGCGCGTGAACGCGCTGTGCCGGCGTTTATTGCAGGATCCGGACGAAGCCGATTCCGCCACTCAGGACGTTTTTCTGAAGGCCTACCAAGCCCTCCTGCGGGAAGATGAACGCGGGGCAGACGGGAAAGTGCTGGACGATCCCACGCGATGGTTGTCGAAAATCGCGGTGAATACCTGCCTCGACCGGCTGCGTTCGAAGAAGTGGCAGATCTGGCGGCGAAGACCGGCTCCGGAAGATGAAGCGATTATTCTTTCGATGGCGGCTTCGCAGGCTCCGGAATCAGAGGACCGGTATTTCGCCGGCCAGATCAGCGGGCGACTCGCGGTGGCTTTGGGCCGGCTCTCCGGCCGGCAGCGTGCGGTCTTCACCCTGCGGCATTACGAAGAAATGAGCCTGGATGAGATTGGACAGATTCTGGGCCTGGACGTGGGCACGGTGAAAGCCCACATGTTCCGCGCGGTAAGCAAACTGCGCGTGGACTTGCGAGACTTATATGAGGGAAGGCAACATGAGCGGGCACGAACACTTAAGTGAAGACGCGCTGCTCGACGCAGTTTACGGGATCGCTGGAAGTGTGGCGGAGAAGCATTTGCGCGAGTGCGCGGATTGCGCGCAACGCCTGGAGGAGTGGCACGAGAAGCGGGCGGCCGGCCTCGAGAGCAGGGAAATCTCCGACGAATTTCTGGCGGAACAGCGCAAGAAGATTTATGCGCGGATCGAGCGGCCTGCGCGCAAATATTGGTTGTGGGCGCCCGGAATAGCGGCGGCCTGCGCGCTGGCGATTGGCGTTTTTGTATACCATCCTGCACCGAAACAACCACCGGATAGGCGCGCGGAGATCAGTGACGCGCAGTTATTCAGAGAAGTGTATTCGATGGAACAATCGCTGGAACCGGCGGCGGTGGCTCCGGCGCGCGCCTTGTTTGAGGAGCAAGAGTAGCGATGCGGATGGCTATTTTAGCGGCTATGGTGTTGCCGGCGGTTTTGATGGGACAGGCGCGCCAGGCTCCGGCGTGGTGGGAAAGCCCGTGGTGGAACAGCCCGCTGGTGCAGGACTTGAATCTGAACGAGGCGCAGCAAAAGGACATCCGCGCCACCGTGCGCGAGTATCGCGGCCCGTTACTGGACTTGCGGGAAGCTTTGCAGCGGGCCAATGGCGATCTGCAGGTAGCGCTCGATCAGAGTCCGCTCGACCAGCGCAGAGCTAACGAAGCCATCGAACACCTGGCGAGCGCGCGCGGGGACCTGACGCGTACGCTTTCGCAGATGACGCTACGGCTACGCACAATTCTTACCAACGAGCAATGGCAAGAGCTGGAAAAGCGCCAGGCGGAACGAAGACAGCGTCCTCTGGGCGAGCGCGGCGGTCGAGGGGGTCGCTTCGCGCCTCCTGCTGCGGCTACCGAGCAGCGTTAAGGCAATCGTGTTTATGGTGCCGCGGCCCAGGGCTTGAACCAGCCCAAGCCATCCAGCGTTGTTCCGGCGGGACGGTACTCGCAGCCGATCCAACCTGGGTATCCGATCTCGTCGAGGAGCTCAAACAAGTAGTTGTAGTTGACTTCGCCGGTATCGGGTTCGTGACGCTCCGGGACGCCGGCGATCTGGACGTGGGCGCAGAGATCGGCGTAGCGGCGCAGGTTGGTGGCAAGATCGCCTTCGGCGATCTGCATGTGATAACAATCCATCTGGATCTTGAGGTTGGGAAGGCCGACAGCGGCGCAGATTTTCGCGGCTTGGGCTTGGGTGTTGAGGAAATAGCCGGGCATGTCGCGGGTATTGATGGGCTCGATTAGCAGGGTGAGTCCGGCAGCGGCGAGCTGCTCGGCGGCGTAGCGCAGATTGGCAATGTAGGTGGACTCGCAGACGCGGGCCGCGCCGGGAGGAACGATGCCAGCCATGGCGTGCAGGCGCGGCGTTTTGAGAACGCGGGCGTAGGAGAGTGCGGTGGCGACGCTGCGGCGGAAGTCCTCTTCGCGTCCGGGAAGACAGGCGAGGCCGCGTTCACCCGAGGCCCAATCGCCCATCGGCAGGTTGAAGAGAACATTTTCCAGGCGCGAGGCGGCGAGGCATTCGGCGACGGCTTCAGGTGAGTGTTCGTGGGGAGACATGAACTCGACGGCGCGAAAGCCTGCGGATGCGGCGGCGGCAAAACGGTCGAGGAAAGGAACTTCCTGGAACAGAAAGCTTAGATTTGCGGAGAAGCGAGGCATGGGCAAGTGTAGCAAGTGGCGGCGGGGCGAGGCGGAGGATAGGTGCAGTGAGTTGACATTTCAGGTGCAGGCAAGGTATCTGTGAGATAGCTCACGAAGTAGGCGGGGCGCGGTAGCCAAGTGGTAAGGCAGAGGTCTGCAAAACCTTTATTCGTCGGTTCGACTCCGATCCGCGCCTCCAATAAGTTAACTATTCGATTCGCAAGCGCGATTCTTTGCGAACGTAACTGTCCGAAAATCGCGGGTTTCAAATCCCCCTGATCATGTGGCATTGTCACTGATGATTTCAACCGGCGGACCGGCTGGCTCGGGAAGAAAATCCGCGAGCCGGGCGAATGTAAAGGCGGCAGGTATCAGAATCGCGAATAAAATCGTCGCCACGTAGCGGTTTGAATACTGAACGATGTAATACAGCAAGGGGTAGGCGAAAAGGATGGCGCCAAACAGGGCAGCCTGCAGCTTGAGCCCATTCCTCCACATCAGCGCAAGCCCGATAAATGCGGCGAAAGACAAAATCGCTCGCACCAGAAACGTTCCTCTGTTCGAAGGCAGGTCCCCCCAGAAGAAGACCATTCGATGGAGAGTGAGCCGCCAGAATGATCGCGGGTTGTTCGTGATCCACTCGATTGCCTGGTGAAGAGCCTCTCTATTAAAGCGGAGTTCTCCCAATTCGCTTACTCTGAGTGCTGCCGCAGCCGAACAGGTTGGGTGCACTCTACAGATCCTTTCCTGATTGCCTTGCTGGGATGCGGAGGCGTCGGGACCATTCGATACCAATAGCTCCAAGCCGAAATTATCGCGCATGGGGATCCACCCGCCGAGTGTCAGACGGTTCCGCATGGCCCACGGAACAACTAGCGCGACTATCAGAACGACAGCGACACCGCAGCATTTCGCTCGTAGAATCCAGGAGTATCGATGAGCGCATATCAAAAATATGACGAGGTGAACCGGTAAAATTGTGAGGGTGGAAGGGAAGACGTATATCAATCCGCCCCACCCCAATCCATATACTGCCGCCAAGCCCAACGAAGGCTTTTCTATCAACCGAAAGATCGTTACGGTCAGGCCTAGTAAGAGTAGGGCAGCCAGCCACTCATCCCGCCCGCGGAAAACTTCAGTAGATCGAAGTATTGGATAGAGAGCAGCGATAAGACCAGCGAATGCGCCGACGCGCCTTCTGATCCCTAGTGCAGCCGAAGCGGCAGGCAGCACTGCGAATGTCAGAGCATAGCCACAGATGTTGAAGAGGTTTCTCACCACTGCACCAGCAAAACCCATGCCAAAAATGTAGAAGATGAGCGCAGTGGTCGCTGGGAAAGAAGGAGGCACATGGGCAGTCGGACCCGTAGGCGCGAAGAAGGGATCGGAGAATCGGCCTTTCTGTAACAGGCTTACCGCGACTTGGATACCCTCATCGCCGGATTTGAGGACTCCTGCCGTTAACGTTCCATAGAGCAGTTGATCATGCGAGATTTGCGAGAGCAATATCAGGCGCACCACGATTGCGATCGTGAAGATGACCAAGGGAACTGCTCGCACGCTCTTATCGACGCGAATCGGCCAGCGATCACGGATGAGCATTATTGGTTCAAGTGCAATGGCCCAGCCTTCCGCATCCATTAAATATAAAACAGGCGGGAGGTTTAGTCTCCCGCCTGTCAACTTGTATGTAAACGAACGCCGAATTACTTGCCTATGTTTAGGCCAGCTCCTTCCGTGCAGCCAAAACCCACTGCGCTATTGTAATTGTCGAGTGTGATCGTGAAACCCGCCAACGTAGTCTGGAGGCTCGAGGAGATGGAAACCAGCTGGGGCGGGTTTCCAGTGACAAAAACGATACCATTCAGGTCGTTATTCATCGTTGTAATGGCCGTATCGATCAAATCCGGGCTGCCGGTTTGTGCTCCGGCGGCGAGGTTAATCACAGCGGCAATGAACTGGCTAAGCGCATTGACATAGCCGCCGGTGTGCAGGGAGCCGTTGGGCAGGAGAGCCAGAAGCTGGGCCTGAGTATAAGTTTCGTTACCGATAACCATGCTATGGTCGGTTGCCCCGTTATAGGTGACACCATCGATTGTCGCGGTAACGTTCGGCCAGTTCTGGGCCTTGTGCCAGAAGCCCTGTGTCGCCGGGCAGCCCGTCGGCTGGGGCGGGGGAGCACCACCGCCGTTGGCGATGTCGTCCAAATCGTTGGCCAGGAATTGACGCTTTGTGTAATTTGATGGGTCACTTATACTCTTGGTCGCACTGCCGCTGTAGTCGATGAAATATAGATCGCCATTATTGTTCGCGGCAAAAAGATGTCCGTGCCCGTCAACTGAGGTTTGATCCCAATTGCTTTCGATGCAGCCGTTGGGGTTAAGGCAAGTGGTGGGCGTGGAAACTTTGGCTTTAATGTGGAAAGTGGTGGCTAATCCGTTGGCGTCAGGGCTGACAGGGCAGAGCTGCCAGAGCTCAGTCGAGCCGCTTAGGATGATGCAGCCCGAAAATGAATCAAATTCAAGCCCGTGCGAGGGAAGCCCTCCCTGAATGGCAGGACTACCGGGATTTACGTCGTCGACAATAGTCACTCGCGTCGTGACAAAAGTGTTGGTGTCCAGCACTCCGAAGTGACCGTCGAGAGCGTGGTCGTTTGCATCCCCGTAATAAGCGGTGTTACCGATAAAAGCCCCTCCCCGGAGGAAGGTGTCTGCACCGGTTACGGCGTGCGTAGTGCCGTTCGCGCTGAGCGCAGTAAAAGGAATAGGGATGGTGTCGATATTGAATTGGCCCGTGCCTGCATCGTTAGGAAATATGAACATCTGCGCCTTGCTCGGCGGTATGGCTAAGCCATAAGCTTGACCAGCGGTAGCGCCTGCGGGTGTCTTCTCGAACAGGAGCGTACCGTCGGTTGCCACCGACCCGACTGCATTCGCGGCAGTGCTCTGCTCGCCCACCAGAAGCGTTTTACCCGTGGTGTCGTTCGGATCGAAAAGTAAACCGTCGGCACCCTTCAGGCTTGCCAACGGGGTGTTTGACCCGAGGCTCAGCCCGGTGACGCTGTCGTAAACGAAGGAAACCTTGAAGAGGTTAGGGGTGGTAGGACCAAGCCCCTGGGTCTGAAAGGTTGTGAAAAACAGGTCCCCAGCTAAAAGGGTGGTTGCGTGGGCTGGCGGAGCCAACGCGCCCGCCATTACGGCGAGTGCTAGCGTGCTGCCCAAAATCGATTTATTCAGTTTCATGTGATACTATTCCTCCTAAAATCCAAAATCTCCAAAAGTGGATCGTCATTGCCCAGTGTCCTCATGACAGGCGGAAACGATCGATAGCATCTGTTGTTCTTTAGTTTCTAAATCAATGCCTTCTTAAGCGCTGCTTGCGCGACCCGCTAGCGTGGTACTCATAGTACTTATACCTTTTAGACGCAGCAGCATGAGTCCTGACAAACTCCGGTCCACGTAGATCTTACTTGAGTTATATCTGTGGACTGAAGTCTATCTTTCGGACAATTCCGACTCCCGACTGTGCTGCGCTCACAAGTTCCAAGGTGTATACTTCCTGTGTCCGGAAATGCTTACTGAAATTCCGGCAGGGCGGAGGGCGGTGATGGGGTCCTTCAGGCGTGAGGCCCAGTATGCGCAGCAGCGCTCTCTAGCCGTGCGGGCAGCGATCTTCGCCCTCGTCTTCGCCGGCTGCGTAATCGCCACCAGCTTGTTGGAGGCTCAGGCTGCCTCACAGGCGCCGGCTAACGCTCGAGCGTTCCTTGACACCTATTGCATCACTTGTCATAACCAGAAACTTCACACAGCGGGGCTCGCACTCGACAGTATCGCTGCTGCGCGGCCGAGCGAACACGCGGAAGTTTGGGAGCGTGTGATCGCCAAGCTGCGAGCCGGCTCGATGCCGCCGCCCGGAATGCCGCGCGCCGATGCCGCCACCTATCGCGAAATAGCGAGTACGCTTGAGAGCGAAATCGATAAAGCCTGGGTGATGCGTCCGAATCCTGGCCGTGTAAGCGCGGTCCACCGCCTGAATCGCGCGGAATACAACAGTGCGATCCGTGATTTGTTCGCACTCGATATGGATTTGAAACCGCTGCTCCCGGGGGACGAAACCGCGGACGGCAGTTTCGACAATTTCGCGGATGTGTTGTCGATTTCGACGGCGCACCTGGAACGGTATCTCTCGGTGGCGCGCCAAGTCACGCTTCTGGCGACGGGCTTGCCTCCAGCCAAACCGGAGATGGAAAGATTCGAAATCCCTTTGCACGTGCTGCAAGACGACCGGCAAAGCGAAGATCTGCCCCTGGGATCGCGAGGCGGTATCGCGATTCATCACGACTTCCCGGTGGACGGCGAGTATCTTATTAAGGTTCGTCTGCAAAGGCAGTATCAGGATTACCTCAAGGGCATGGGCTGGCCCCAGCAATTGGACGTTCGCCTGGATGGCAAGCTGCTGAAGCGGTTTACCGTGGGTGGCGGAGCCAAGGGCCGACCTGCGGCCACCAGTTATGCGGGCGACGGTGAGCCGGGGTTCGCCGGCGATCCCGAATGGGAAAAATACATGCAGCTTACCGGAGACGCGGGGTTAGAAGTGCGCGTTCCGGTGAAAGCGGGTCCGCGCATCGTGGGCGTATCGTTTGTGAGGGAGTTGTGGGAACCGGAAGGCCTTCCGCAACCGCTGCAAAGGGGCCGCGTGATCGCCAACGACCAAGTCTACATGGATTATGCCAATGTGGGCTCGGTACAAATTGGCGGCCCGTATTCCAGTTCGCAATCTGCTAGCGGGCCAGCCAAAGATACTCCCAGCCGACGCGCGATTTTCGTGTGCCATCCCGCCAGCGCTGCGGCCGCGGAAGAACGCTCCTGCGCCACCAAGATTCTTTCGCGAATGGCACGGCTGGCATACCGCCGGCCCGCGACGAGAGCGGATGTGCAGACCTTGCTCCAATTTTTCGATAACGGACGGAGAGAGGGTGGAAGCTTCGACAACGGGATTCAATACGCGCTCGAACGGATGCTGGTGGATCCCGACTTTCTGCTGCGCGTACATCGAGCCCCAGCGACTCCGGGCACCTATCGCCTTAGCGATCTCGAAGTGGCTTCGCGTTTGTCGTTTTTCCTGTGGAGCAGCATTCCCGACGATCGCTTGCTAAACCTGGCTGAACGCGGGCAGCTCACTAACCCGACGACGCTCGACAGGGAAGTGCGCCGGATGCTGGCCGACGCGCGCGCTACCGAGGCGCTGGTGAACGATTTCGCGGCACAGTGGTTGAATCTACGCCGCGTCGAGGAAATGGTGGTCGATCCCGAGCGCTATCCCAATTACGACGAAAGCCTATTGCAGGCGTTCAAACAGGAAACCGAACTGTTCGTGGCCAGCACCCTGCGTGAAGACCGCAGCGTGGGCGATCTTCTGGACGCCAACTATACCTTCGTCAACGAGCGTCTGGCGCGGCATTATGGGATTCCGGGGATTTACGGAAGCCGCTTCCGGCGTGTCACCCTCCCGAATCACGATCAGCGCGGCGGGTTGCTGGCGCAGGGAGCGCTGCTCGCCACCACATCTTATCCTGACCGCACTTCGCCGGTGCTGCGCGGGAAATGGCTGCTGAACAATATTTTTGCCTTGCCGATTCCCCCACCGCCTCCCGGCGTCGACACCAATCTGGTGAACCAGCCCGGCGCGACGCCGGCGTCGATGCGCGAACGACTGGCGCAACACCGGCAGAGTGCGTCTTGTAACAGCTGCCATTCGGTGATCGATCCCCTGGGCTTCGCGCTAGAAAATTTCGACGTCATCGGGGGATGGCGGACTGTGGACGAAGGGGGCAAGCCAGTGGATGCGAGCGGCGCGACGTCGAGTGGCGCAAAGGTGGAGGGCCTTAAAGGGTTGCGGGCACTCCTGCTCGATCAACCCGAACAGTTTCCCCGCACCGTCACCGAAAAGCTTCTCGCCTATGCGCTAGGGCGGCGACTCGAATACAATGACCGGCCGGCGGTGCGCCAAATCGTTCGCAATGCGGCGGCACACAATTACCGCTGGTCGTCGCTGATCGTGGGGATTGCGGAGAGTCCCACGTTCTTAACTGGCGCGTCGCCGGCGGCAGCGGGCGCACCTCTCACGGCCTTGAAGTGAACTAAGGAGACGGCAGAAATGGCTTTCCTGACTGCGAAATCTTTACCGCGACGGACAGTGCTGCGGGGGTTGGGTGCCACTATGGCGCTGCCGTTCCTCAATGCCATGTTGCCCCGCTTGCGAGCTGCGGCGAAGCCGGCTCATCGTTTTCAAGCGTTCTATGTGCCGAACGGGATGGCGATGGAATATTGGTCACCGAAGACCGAAGGCAGCGAGTTTGAGCTTACGCCGATCCTCCAGCCGCTGGCGGCGTATCGCAATCAGATGCTGGTGTTATCAGGAATTAAATCGAGCTGGAACTATATCCACGCTGGCGCTTCCGGATCATTTCTGACAGGAACGAAGCGCGGCGGCCGCAATGAGGTGGAAATCATCGCTGACGTTTCGATGGACCAGTTGCTCGCGCGGCACTTCGCGAGCGAGACTCAGGTGGCATCGCTAGAGCTTTCGATGGACGCACCGGCGAACGCGGGAGCCTGCACGGGAAATCTGAGCTGCGTTTATACCCACACGCTTTCGTGGCGGAGCCCGACCCAGCCGCTGCCGACGGAGTGGAATCCGCGGGCTGTGTTCGAGAAGCTATTTGGCGACAGCGGGAGCACCGAACGCGGTACGAGGGAAGCACGCTTGCGGCAGCACAAGAGCATGCTCGATTCCGTGACAGAGAAGCTGGCGAGCCTCAAGAAGGAACTGGGACCGCAGGACCAAGTCAAGGTGGACGAATACACGGAAGCGATTCGCGACGTCGAGCGCCGCATTCAGCGGGCCGAGGAACAAGGCGCGCTGGAACTGCCCGCGATGGAGGAGCCGCTGGGCGCACCGCCGGTCTTCGAAGATCATCTGGCGCTGATGTTTGACTTGCAGCTGCTGGCGCTGCAATCCGATCTCACGCGCGTCATCACCTTCATGATCGGTAAGGAGCAGAGTGCCCGGCCCTATCCGCAGATCGGCGTACCGGAGGCGCACCATCCGCTTTCACACCACAACGACATACCCGATTTGGTCGCGCGCATGTCTAAAATCAACACCTATCACACGCAGTTATTCGCGCAGTATCTAGCGAAGCTGCGCGGAACGCCTGACGGTGACGGGTCGCTACTGGACCACATGACTATCCTCTATGGAGCGGGCATTTCGAACAGCAACCGGCACTCGGGCGACAACCTGCCGCTGCTGGTGATGGGCGGCGGCGCGGGACGCCTCAAGGGAGGACGGCATCTCAAGTATTCCGACAAGCCATCCAACGCAAACTTGCTGGTGACGCTGATGGACAAGATGGACATGCCGGTGGAGCATCTTGGCGCCAGTACCGGCAAACTCCCGCTCGATACGTTATCCGGAGTTTAGACGTATGCGGATCGCAGCCCCTTGGCAATGCTGCATACCAGCAGCCTTCGCGGTATTCGCCGCTGTCCTGTCGGGCGCCACGGGCCGGCCGCCGCTGGTCGAGGCAGCCAGGAACTCCGATAAAGATGCGTTACGCGCTCTGCTCCAGAAAAAAGTGGATGTCAACGCTGCCGAAGCGGATGGCTCGACGGCGCTGCACTGGGCTGTCTATCGCGATGACCTCGAAAGCACCGATCTGTTAATTCGCGCGGGCGCAAATGTGAATTCGGCCAACGATCTCGGCGTCACGCCGTTATGGACCGCCAGCTTGAACGGAAGCGCCGCCGTGGTGCGGAGACTATTGGAGGCTCATGCCAACCCCAACGCGGCGCTCCTGGCAGGGGAGACGCCGGTGATGGTGGCGGCGCGCGGCGGGTATCCTGAGGTAGTCGAACAACTGCTTGCGAAGGGCGCGAACGTAAACGCGCATGGCGCGCGCGGCCAGACGGCGCTGATGTGGGCGGTGGCGCAGAAACACCCCGAAGTGGTGAAGGTTTTGCTCGCGCACGATGCGGATTTAAAACCCCGCACGGAGGTCTGGAAAGAAGTGATGGCGGTACCCCCGCACGGAAATCTGGATTACAATCGCGCCATCCCGCACGGCGGCGAGACGGCGTTGATGTTTGCGGCCCGCGTGGGCGATATCGCGTCGGCGAAGATCCTGGCAGCCGCCGGTGCCAACGTTAACGATGCGGATGCGTGGGGCGTCAGCGCCACGGTGCTTGCGGCTCACTCCGGATTCAGAGAGCTGGTCGAATTCCTTCTCGATAAAGGCGCCGACCCGAACATGGCCGAGGCCGGCTTCACCGCGCTGCATGAGGCCATCATGCGGCGGGATGAACAAATGGTGCGTACCCTCCTCGCGCATGGCGCGGATCCCAACGCGCCCTTGAAGACGTGGACTCCCACACGCCGCGACTCGCATGATTTTAATTTTGCTCCCGCCTTGGTGGGAGCGACGCCCTTCTGGCTGGCCGCACGTTTTACGGAGCCGAGCGTCATGCGCCTGCTGTTAGAGCATGGGGCAAATCCCTTGTATGTGCTCCATTCCGACTATGAACAGCTGCGCGGTCCGCGCAAACGTGAAGTGACTACGGCTCTAATGGCGGCGATGGGAATGGGCGGCGGCACCGCGTGGGTCCAACCCGATCGGGCCGAGCGCGAGGCCTTGACGCTCGAAGCCGTCAAGCTGGCGGCGGAGTCCGGTGTCGACGTCAACGCCGCGAACACCGACGGCCGCACAGCGCTCGACGCAGCCAAGACCTTGAAGTACGAGACGGTCGCCAAGTTTCTCATCGAGAAGGGCGCTCGGTCCTCCAATAAAGCGGTTCGCCAGGAAGCGCCAACAGATCAGTAGCTGGGTCAGCGCGAGGCTGCGGCCAACGGAGTTTGGCTTACGCGCTCGAAGCTAGCATCCAGCCTAAGTATGAACTCGTCAACGTCATGCTTGGAGATGTTGAGTGGTGGCGTGACGCGAATCACATTGCCGTACGCGCCGCCTTTGCCGATCAGCAGACGATTTTCACGCGCGGCTTCCAGGAGGGCCGCAGTCGCCTCCGGCGCGGGTGCCTTAGTTTCGGGGCTCTTCACTAGCTCGATCGCCTGCATCAGGCCCATCCCGCGCACATCGCCGATCACCGGATGCTTGGCCTGCAGTTCTTCCAGGCGGCTCCGCAAGTAAGCGCCCGTCTCGGCCGCATTGATCATCAGCTTGTGATCGTCGATGAAATCGATCACGGCCTTGGCTGCGGTGGCAGTGACAGGATTCCCGCCGAACGTCGAAATGGTGGCGCCCGTCAGCGCATCGGCGACTTCGGGCCGCGCCACCGTCAACCCGACGGGAGCGCCGTTGCCGAGGCCCTTGGCGCTAGTCAATATATCGGGCGTGACACCGTAGTGTTCGATGCCGAACCACTTACCGCCGGTACGGCCCCAGCCGGTTTGCACCTCATCGCTGATGAACAGGCCGCCGAACTTCTTGACGATGCCGGCTACGATCTCGAAATATTCCTTGGGCGGGGTAATGAAACCGCCGAGGCCCTGAATGGGTTCGGCGATAAATGCAGCCAGGCGGCCCGAAGTGGAGGTGCGAATCATGTCTTCCATATCGCGGGCGCAGCGAACGTTACACGATGGATAAGTCGCACCGAGCGGACATCGATAACAATAAGCATTCAGCGCGTGGACAAAACCGGAAGCGGGCGCGCCTCCCAAACGCCAGGCCGCCTGACCGGACGCAGCCATGGTCAGCGCCGAGCGGCCGTGATAGCTGTGGCGTAGCGCCACTACCTCGTGAGCCCCTGTATAGCAGCGCGCCGCGAGAATGGCCGTCTCGTTGGCTTCAGTTCCGCTGTTGGTGAAAAAGCTTTTAGTGAGCTTGCCGCCGGGTGTGATCCCGGCCACGCGTTCGGCGAGCGCCGCCTGTGGCTCATTCGCGAATACGGTCGAGACGTGCTGCAGCTTGCCCATCTGTTCGGCGACTTTCTGAGTGACGGTTTCATTGCAGTGGCCCACGCTGATGGTGACGATGCCGCCGAAGAAGTCGAGATACTGGTTGCCATCGGCATCCCAGACAAACTGGTCCTTGGCGCGTTCGATAACCAGTGGCTCCTTGAAGTAATGAAACACACTGGGGAACAGGTAGCGCTGGCTGGCAAGGATGATCTCTTGTTTGGTCATGGGAACTCTGCGATTTTTATAACACACATCACGATGACGGCGGCTCGACCGAAAAAGCCGCCCGCACCGTCTCGCTGACACTCACGGGCTTCCCGGTTTCGGCGTTGAGAGGGCACCACACCGTGCGCGCCTTAGCAAGCAGAATGCGATCGCTCGACCTCAATAATTCGGTATGGCGTTCGAAGCGGATCCGGCTGGCGCTTCCTACCCAGGTTCGGGCGATGATTCCGTCTCCCAGATAAGCGGCCTGCTTATAGTCGATCTCATGGCGCACCACCACCCAGCGGAGATTTCGTTGATCCTCCAGAGGCGCCGTCGCGATCCAATGCGCTTCCGCAACATCCTGCACCCAACGAAGATAGGTGACGTTGTTGACATGACCGAGCTGATCGATATCGGCAGGCTGGATCGCGATGGCGAGTTCGAAGGGCTCCGCCGCTGACGGCATGTTTACAGTATGCGCTGGCTGCGAACCGTTGGTAGGATATCCGCATGGATCGCAATCAAGCTTGGGACATTATGTGCGAGTTTGTGAAATCCGAGAGCCTCCGCAAGCACATGCTCGCGGTCGAAGTCTGCATGACTGCGTACGCGCGCAAATTCGGTGAAAACGAAGAGACTTGGGCAGTCACAGCACTGCTGCATGACTTCGATTGGGAGATCCATCCCACTACCGCCGAGCATCCGATGAAGGGCGAACCGATCCTGGCGGAGCGCGGCGTTGACGAAGAGGTTCGCCGTGCTATTCTATCGCACGCCGATTATAGCGGCGTGCCGCGAGTCAGCGTGCTCGAAAGGACGCTGTATGCTTGCGATGAACTGGCAGGTTTCCTCACCGCCTGCTCCTACGTAAAGCCTGGCCGCAGCATTCAGGAGGTGGATACCAAGGGAGTACGCAAGAAGCTCAAGGACAAAGCCTTCGCGCGGTCTGTGAATCGAGACGATATTTTGCGAGGGGCCGCGGAGATGGGCGTGGATCTAGACGAACACATCGAATTTTGCATTCGTGCGATGCAGGCCGAGGCCGTTTCACTGGGCTTGGCCGGACCAGCGTAGCCCAACTTGCGGCAGCGAACCATGGGCGGCCCCATTTGATATACTTCGGGCAAAATGACGTTTTCAGTAAGGATTTTGGCGGGGATGACGCTCTCGGGCGTATTGGGCTCGGCCGCTACTGCGCCAGGGTCCTGTGAGAGCTTGACTGCCGCAGTTTTGCCGCACGTAACGATCACATCTGCGAAAAGCGTCGGCGCGGGTGAATTTTCGCCGCCGGACGGCTCTCGAGGACCGGCGGCTGCGTTCAAGTCCCTGCCCGCATTCTGCCGAGTGCAAGCCTCGCTCCAACCGACGGCAGACTCCGACATCGGAATCGAGGTGTGGCTGCCTGCAGCGGGCTGGAACAACAAACTGGAGTCGGTTGGCAACGGGGCGTGGGCTGGCGTGATCGTCTATCCGGCGCTGGCAACGGCGCTATCACAAGGCTACGCTGCCGCGAGTACGGACACGGGGCATAAGGGAAACAACCCGGCGTTTATTCCGGGCCATCCCGAAAAGCTGATCGACTTCGGCTATCGAAGCGTACACGAGATGACGCTGGCAGCCAAGGGCATCATCGCGGCTTACTACGGGCAGGGTCCGAAGCTCTCCTACTTTAACGGATGCTCCACCGGCGGAAGACAGGCGATGGTGGAGTTGCAGCGGTACCCGGCGGATTACGACGGCGTGATCGCCGGGGACCCGGTGTATGACTCCTCGCACATTCAAGGCACGCAACTGTGGCTGTGGCAGATTTTCCATAAGGATGAAGCTTCCAACATTCCGCCCGAAAAGCTGGCGCTGCTGCATTCGGCGGTGCTAGAGGCATGCGACGCTCTCGATGGCGTCAAGGACGGAGTGCTGGAGGATCCGACGCGCTGCGGTTACGATCCGGCTTTGCTCGAATGCAAGCATGGCGACGGGCCGGATTGCCTGACGGGGCCTCAAGTGGAGGCCGCCAAGCAGTCTTACGTCGGTCCGGTAAATCCGAAAACAGGCCAGCCAGTATGGCCCGGGAGGGAGTGGGGCAGCGAAATCGGCTGGGTGAATCATTCGGGCAAGGAGCCAAGCTCTTATGCAGCCGACGTGTACCGCTACGTGGTGTTTCAAAATCCCCACTGGGACTATCACAACTTCGATTTCGAGCGGGATGTGCCCCTGGCGGAGAAGGCCCTGAAGGAAACCATGGATTCGGTAAACCCGGATTTGCGGCCGTTCTTTGAGCACGATGGAAAACTGATCCAGTATCACGGATGGAACGATCCGGGCGTGGCCCCGCAAGGCAGTGTCAACTATTACCGCGCCGTGGCCGCAAAGACCGGTGGCCTAGGCGCTTTGAGCGATCGCTACCGCCTATTCATGGTGCCCGGCATGGGCCATTGTGGTGGAGGCGATGGAACCAGCACTTTCAATATGATCGGCGCCTTAGAACAGTGGGTTGAGGACGGCCACGCGCCGGACTCGATTCCCGCGTCCCGCCTGCGGAACGGCGCTGTCGATCGCTCGCGTCCACTGTGTCCCTATCCACAAGTGGCGGCATACAAGGGTTCGGGCAGCACCGACGAGGCAGCGAACTTTGCCTGCCGGGTCCCATAGAGTAAACTCAAGCAAGCGTATGCGTGGCACGGCAACCGTCAAAAGTCTCTCGAGCGCAGCGTATAGCAACGTACGTCAGCGAATCCTGCGCGGCGATCTGAAGCTGGGGCAGGTGATTTCTCGCAGAACGCTCGCCGGCGAAATGGGGATGAGCTTCCTGCCGGTATCCGAAGCCCTTTTGCGGCTGGAGATGGAAGGATTGCTCGAGAGCCGGCCGCGCGCGGGAACCCGCGTACGAATCCCCACACCTCAGGATGTGGAAGGGCACTATGTGGTCCGAGAGGCGCTGGAGACGCAGGCGGCGAGGCTGTTCGCGTTGACGGCTACGGCCGATGAGCAGGCCGAACTGCTCAAAATGGCAGTGCAGTTAGATGAGACGGCGGTGGTGCCTGAAAACGACCGGTCCCTATATTTGAACCGGCATGAGCGGCTGCATCGCAAGATCGCGGAATATACGCGCTGCCCGGCGCTGGCCGACGCCATCGAACAAAGCCATGCGTTGGCTTCCACCTGGATGTGCGTAGGCAGGGGGAGCCGCAAGCCGCGGCGCCACCAAACGCTGGTGGAAGCGCTTTCGAGCCGGGATCCGGATGCCGCGGCAGCAGCCATGCGGGAGCATGTGCGTTCCAGCCAGAAGGAAGCGCTAGCGCGCCTCTCCCCGTATTTCAAGCTGCAAAAGGCGCGTGGCGTCCGCTATACCCGCAGCGCGAAGAAGCAGCCGCACTTGGTAGTCAGCCACTAGTCCCGTCTCATCGCAGGTCGCAGATGCCTGGACGCATCGCGCGATACTAAAAGAGAGGATTTCTGACTTCCAGACGTACATTGCCGCTGCTACTTCTTTGCTTGACCGCGGCTTCAACCGCACGGGCGCAGGATGGCGTTCCCGACCCCATGTTCTCGGCGGTGCCTTTCACCCGCTGGCTCGCGGAGGGCGAGCAGAACCATTTCCGCTGGTCGGCCAGCGTGACCGGGGCTGAGCTGAGCAGCCATCAGCGGTTTCAGACCAAGGCTGAAATCCTGGTCGACGGCAACGAATTGGTCAGCCGGCGCGGTCACGGCCAACTGGTAATGATGATTCAATTCCAGGACAGCGCGGAGCGGGTGTATCAGACCCACGGGATCATCGATCTAGAGGGAGTGAAGGACGAAGCCGCTAAATCCAACATCAGCTATGCTCAGGAAGCCTTCGTGCTGCCGGGCGATTATCGCGTCAGCATGGCAATTTTCGACGCGAAAACCGGAGAGCATAGCGCCGTCCAAAAAACGCTGCACGTTAACCCGCTGCGCAACGATCCACTGCCGGGTGCCTGGAAGGCTCTGCCGGCGGTGGAACTGCTGCACGCCATGGATGCGCCGGACGTTTGGTTCCGGCCGGACATCACGGGACGGCTGCAGTTGCCCTTGACGACAGCGCGCCCGCTGCGCGTGGAAGTGCTGATGAACGTATCGCCTTCCGGCCCCAGCCAGGGTTTGAGCATGGGAACCGCCGGCAACCGGAGTCTGGCGAACCTGGTTCCAGCGCTCAAAGTGCTCTCGCAAATGGAAGTGGGAGGCGGAGGGCTGCATGTAACTCTGCTGGATATTCCTAAGCGCCGCGTCATTTTCGAACAACACAGCGTGGAACATCTAGACTGGCCGCGTGTCCGCGAAGGCTTGACGGAAGCGGATCCCAATAAGATCGACGTTCGTGCACTGGCGCACAGGGAGCAAAATGCGCAGTTCTTCGTAGAACAAGTCCGGCGGCGATTGTCGGCCGGCAGCGA
>Ga0105240_10003552_pt1 | contig 24193 bp, 21 predicted proteins | sample KBSC54metaG_FD_80426 | JGI IMG/M metagenome (GOLD analysis project Ga0105240, IMG submission 80426) | Corn rhizosphere microbial communities from Kellogg Biological Station, Michigan, USA - KBS C5-4 metaG | ecosystem: Host-associated > Plants > Roots > Rhizosphere > Soil | place: Michigan, USA...
CCCATTGTGAAAAATTCTCGACTGCTGCCACCCGTAGGTGTCTGGACCGTGTCTCAGTTCCAGTGTGGCTGGTCGTCCTCTCAGACCAGCTACCCGTCTTAGCCTTGGTGGGCCGTTACCTCACCAACTAGCTGATAGGCCGCGGGTTCATCATGAAGCGTCAGGCCTTACGGTCCCCAACTTTAAACATCAGGAGATGCCTCCCGATGGTCACATCCGGCATTAGCTCGCCTTTCAGCAAGTTATTCCAGACTTCATGGCAGATTACCCACGTGTTACGCACCCTTGCGCCGCTCCAACTCCGGAATATTGCTACCCCGAAATTAGCGCTCGACTTGCATGTCTTATCCACGCCGCCAGCGTTCGTTCTGAGCCAGAATCAAACTCTCCGTTAAAAAAACGTTAGTTGATTCGACTTTATGTCCAGTTCCGAAGAACCGGACGGGTCATTTAATCTTTAAAACTCTTCAGGCCGTCCCACTAACAGGACGATCCCGAAGGGGCTCTTAACTTATCGCACAATTCAATTTTCAATGAGCAGCGGGTGTTTCCACCCAAAATTCTTTAATCCGGAGGGCCAACTTGGCCGTCCTGGATTGTTTTCCCCGCTCTTTTGGGGCATCCCCCTCCAAACAGGGGGACAAAAAATCCGAGGGCCGATTTTAATCCTAACTCGGCCTCTCAGACCTCAGTTAATTCTGCAGTTAAACTATTTAAAACTGCACCGGTTGTCAACAGCTTGTTTTGCTTTTCCGAACCGGGTTGCTGAACAACTCTGAAACTTTATCATCTCGGAAGCGACAGTCAACAGATTTGTTAACTTTTTTCCGCTTATTTTTCAGCGCTTCCAATCTCGCAAAGAACGTTTTCACAAGCTACCGAATCTAAAAAGTTCCGCAACCCTTTTTTCAAAAATATTTCATTTTGAAACCGCTTCGACATCTGCGTCACCGGACACTTACAAAGAACAAGGGTGCAGACAGTAGATCAATCCGAGATCCGTGCAAGAGTTTTTTGAATCTTTTTTTGGTTCCGCTCAATGGCCGAAATCGTGCAGGCTTTTGTCCCCAGAAAAGGAACGGAGACCACAGGCAAAAGGCCCAGGATCTGTGCTAAAAATGGGGGATTTGACCTCGCTGAAGAATCCGGCTTTTGCGCATTCATCAGTACCAAGCGAGAGAGCCGCGACGCTGAAGGCACCGCGCCCGCTGCAGCCTGTAACCCCGATGACGCGCTGGATCCGACCTCTCCATGGGTGACTTTCCTGCTCCTCAGTGGGGCAGCGATTCGTTCGCACTGCAGCGCGTGAATGGAGAGCAGGGTGTGATTGATCGTGCCCAGCCGGTTGGCGGAAACCAGAAGCACCTCACAGCCTAAGGCAGCAATCAAGTCTCTCACGGTGTAATCCGGCCCGAGCGGCACCATGAGTCCGCCGACGCCTTCAATCAGGAGCTGGGAGCGCGCGGGCATTCTTGAGGCTACGCGGTCGATATGGTGCAGCACGTGCGTAAGACTCGGAGCCGGGCGCTTGGAGCGGCACGCAGCCACCCAGGGGGCGAGAGGGTCGGGGAAGAAGAAGGGGTTGATTTCGTCGATGGTCAAATCTCCCTGTTGCACTTCATGGAGCAGCTCGGCATCGGCGCGACCTCCCGAACAAAAGGGTTTGATCGCCCGGACCACCCTGCCCTGTGAGCGGGCATGGGCGACCAGCAACGCCGTGAGCAAGGTCTTGCCGACACCGGTGTCCGTGCCGGTAACAAACAGGATTTTAGGCCTGATCATGGAGGGATGGCGGAATTTCAAGTGAAGGATGCAAGCCTGTCGGACAGGCAACCAGGCCCTGCGGATCTGCTCCACTCAATTCGTCCAATAGAAACTGAGGATTTGGATATCGCGTTGGTTGTTGCGGCCGAGAACGCCGACAAAATCCCGCGTATAGCCGTTAGCGGTTGCTTTGATATGCACCTCGAAGGTTCGGCTGCGAACGTCGCAGAACTGTTGAATCGTGCCTTGCATCGGCAAGGTGACTTCCGGGACGCGCCGGACCTGGGCGATGTTGAGATAGGGCCCGCTAAGTCCGCTGCCGTCGGCCATTCCGGAGCGGGCCGAGACGATGCCCTGGGCGGCCTCCGGCGTCACCAGGGGAATTACCTGGAGGACCTCGGCGGAGGCCGTATTGATGTTGATCTTGCCATCGGAGAGAGGGGTAAACAGGTTTGTAAGACCCACTGCCATGCCTGGCAGATCGACGACGGCGCGGCCGAAACGGCCGCCCTGGGGCTGAAACCCGCGCTGTTGGTAGTTCGTCGCCGCCAGGCCGTAATAGAGCTCTGGGGTCACCCCTTTGATAAGGAGCAACTCCGAAAGGTCGTCAATGGGTCCGTTCTTGGAGCTGTAGGGATGGTTGGGAATGTAGTTTTGGTAAGCCTCGGTTTCCGCACCTTGGATGCGCACATTATCATCGGGGTCGATCCAATCCAGGATGGAATTAACGACCGGTGTCATTTCGCCGGCATTGGCTCCCATGACCATCAAGGCCTGCTGGAGGATCGCCTCGGTGGCGGTGTTAATGTTGGCCTTTCTTTCCAAGTCGACGATGGTGATATCCGCATGGCCATTGGGCACCTCAAGGTTCATCTGGACCTGGGCCAAAGGGCTGTTGGACGTGCCTAAGCCTCCCTGGCCGCCGGCCCAGACCTGGTCCAGGCCGTCGTAAGGCTCCTGGGAAATCTTCAACTGCTCGGAGAGAATCCACTTGGCCTTTTCGATACCCGAACGCCCCAACCACTCCAGTTCCGTCTCGCTATTCGCGTTCCGCGCCAGCTTCGTCTCCACTTTCATCGAGTAGGCAAATCCGCCCGCCAGGATCGTCAGGACGAAGATGGAGATCATCACGATTACCAGCGCGATGCCGGACTGGGAGCGAGGCCGCGGGGGCGGCGCGATACGTGGGACGCACAGCGCAAAGCGCAAACGAAACCCGGTCCCACGGCCTGGAGGATGGGGTTTCATCTCGGTTGTTGAGGGAATGTGGCCCCGCCGGGATTATTGCCAGGATACCCAGGAGCGCCGGGGGCGCCCGGATTGCCCGGGACACCGGAACCTGGAGCTCCCGGGTTCCCTGGGGAGACCGGCGCGCCGGGCAGGTTGCGAGGGAGCTGCCAGCCGGGCTGAACCATGACCGAGGGCAGGCTCACAATCCGGCAGATTTGCTCGCCAGCCGCCGTCGAGTGCTGATTATCGGCAATTTTGAGGCTCACTTTCACCATGACCGGAATCTGGTTCGTGAGTTTCCACTCGTCGATCCAATCCTGCAGGCGGGAGTCCCAGAATTCTGTTTTAAACTCCTTCACGTTTCGCGCCAGAATCAAAGGATAATTTTTTTCGTCCTCATCCATATCCATCAGGAGAGGATATTGTTGAAGGACCAGTTCCTTTTGGCCGTTTACGGAGAACACCACCCGGCGCACGTCCAAGCCGCCGAACCGGCCGTTCCGAGGAAACGACGGCGATAGGTGTGAAACGAAGCTGAGCAAGGGTTCACCGCCGTTCTTGGCCACGAAGGAGTAATAGCGTTGGTTAGCGGCGAAGGACTGCACCGATCCCAACGATTCCTCAATAATTCGCCCGGCGATCCGGGCGCGCTGCACCGCCGCGGCGGCATCCAACCCAACTTTCGAGGCGCGCAGGATCGCGGTCCAACTCGAATAAATCGCCGCCAGGATCAGCGAGAGGATTCCCATGGCGATGAGAATTTCGACCAGGGTGAACCCTCGTCGAAGAGGCTGCCGTCGATACCCTGCGCGAGTTACAGCGGACGCTCCGGCACCGGTGGCATTCGTCCGAGGTCCCCTGACGCGAGATGGCGGAGGAACGTTCATCATTTGAAATTCGGTCCAGTCCCGGAGCGGGCGTCGGGCGCGAACACTCGGATGGTGAGCGCATCGATGGGCTGGCGATTGCCACGGCGGTTGACCACGATATCGACTTTGAGCAAGCCGTTGGTCGCGCCGGAGTCCCAATCGAGGTCCCACTCGGCATCCCAGGAGTAGCCGGGATACGCCTCACCAAAATCGCCCCCGAGCGAGCCTTGGGCCACTCGATTGGTCTTGAGGGTTTCGTACACCTGGGAGGCAGCCATGCCGGCGTCCACATCACGGCGTTGCAGGTTACGCGCATTGCGAAGCGTGGTGGAGACCAACGCGAGGATAGCAAAAGTGGCCATGAAGAAGATGCCACAAGCAATCATCACCTCCATCAATGTGAAGCCCGAGAAGGCGGCGGCGCGCCTCCGGCCTGTCCTGTCGTGAACCGGGAGCCCCCCGCTGGGTGGACCTCGGTGAGTTGCTGGCATGGCAAGCTTCATGGTTCAGCGGAACCGTCGCGGATCAATCTCCACCGAGGCAAGCCCAGTGGTGATTTCCAGTGTGATTTCGCGCCGGTCGTTTTGATCCGAAACCAGGACCAGGCTCAGCTCGTCAGAAGTGCCATCGGGGAAAAATCGGATCCTCGCCTCGTCGTCGTCGCGGAAATCGTGCGGCAATATGTTGATATCCAGCATTTCGATCAGGACCCGCTCCGAGAACCTGGCGGAGGTGCCGGTGCCGACACCCGCTGAAAATCCGGTGGTGACGGGTCCTTTGCTGGCCTGCGCGCCGCCGCCGCCCTGGAGTTCCAGCCGCCCCTCTTTTGGATGGAAAATAACGTCGACCTCCCGCCCCTGCAAAATCGCCCGCGCGCGGGCATTACTCAAGACTTCCACGGTATCAGTAATCGCCTGATTGATGGGGGCTCGATGAAAGACCTTGTAAACGATCGGCACGCCAATCGTCAGCATTATCCCCATGATGCCGACGACGATCATGAGTTCGATGAGGGTAAAGCCCCGGGGCTCGGGGCTACCCATCCGCGCGGCGAAGCGGGGAGGTCTGGAACCTCGAACCTGGGACGTGGGACCGTGCATTACCTGGCAATATTGGCGGTCATGGCGAACATGGCGGAAAGAACGCTGAGCAAGAGGAAACCGACGCCCACCGCCATCACGATGATCATGACGGGCTCGATCATGTTCATCATGACCCGCAGGGCGATGTTGAGTTCGTTTTCGTAGGTATCGGCCACATTCTTAAGCGCCCCTGGCACATCGCCCGTATCCTCACCGATTTTAACCAGGTCAACCATCAGCTGAGGAAAGACGCGGCTCCGAGCCAACGGTTGGGCGATGGTCTTGCCATCCGTAACCTCCTCCCGAGTTTTGGCGATGGCTTCCTTAACGACCGTGTTGGAGATGATTTGCTCGGAAATCTTGAGCGCGGTGAGCACGGGCACACCGTTCTCGAGCAACGTGGACAACGTACGCGCGAATTGCCCGAAGAGATTCAGCTTGATCACCTTGCCAAAAACCGGGGCGGTCATTTTCCATTGATCGAGCTTGCGCCGGCCCTCGGTGCTGGATTGAAAACGCTTGAAGAGGATGATGAGGGCCACCAGCACCAGGAGCATGAGCCACCAATAGCTGGCGAACATATGGCTGATGCCGATGAGGATTTGCGTCATCATCGGCAACGGGACATTCATGCCCTGGAAGATGCTCAGAAACTTCGGCAGCATGTAAGTCATGAAGAAGAACATGATGCCCAACCCGACGACCGCCACGAACGCCGGATAGACGAGGGCGGAGGTAAATTTTGTTTGGACCTGGGCAAAGCGCTCGAAGTGATCGGCCATCCGGCGGAGGACTTCGACGAGTGCGCCGCTGGATTCACCGGCGCGGACCATGTTGATGTAGAGATCCGAAAAAATGCGGGACTGCTTGGCCATGGAATCCGAAAGGCTTCGCCCCTCCATGACGTCTTGACGCAGCTCGCGGCTGACATCAGCGGAGATGCCCTTGGTCTCGAGGTGGGTCATACTGTTCAAAGCCACCGTGAGCGGCATACCGGAGTGCAGCAGGTTAGCCAATTGCTGGGTAAACGTAGCGAGCTCCTGGAGCTTGGGTTTGCGCTTCTGGGATAACGCCACGCGCAGGGTGGGCGGCAGGAGGGCTCGCCAATCTGTCTTTTGGCGCGTGGAGACCGAGGCGGCGGCGGCCGCGGCGGCGCCACCTTTGGCCGCATCCACCGCCACCGGGAAGAGCCCCAGGCGTTCAATTTGGATCAAAGCGGCAGAGCGATCGGCCACTTCGAGCATGCCCTCGACGACCTCACCCGTGCGCCGCCGGGCTTTGTACGAAAATTGCGGCATAAAGCGTAGCTACTTTTTCTTAAACATACAGGTTAGCAAAAAGTTGCGTTGATCCAAGCCGCAATTTCCATTCCAGGAGGGGCGGCGCGACTCGGGCAGGTTGTTCCACCTACGCCATAAAACGTGTTCTGGCCCGAGGTTAGTTGGATTTGCGTCTCGCACGAAGATGCTACAGACTTAGCGCGGCAGAGCCGCAACCAAACCGGGGAAAGCACCGAAAACTCACGCTAAGCCGCAAAGACCGCAAAGAGGGACGGGAATGCATGCATTGCTAAGAGCCCAGGGTTGTTGTGGCGATCGGCGCAGCGTGCGAGTTCTCCTCGGCGCCGGCTCTCAACCGCCGTTCTGGCGCGCGGCTGGCGGCAGCACCTCGTTCGTGCTGCCACGACGATAACCCTGCAGATCCACGGTTGCGTAGGCGTACCCGATCTTCTTCAGAGCGGCAGCAATTTCAGCCGAAGCCCCGTGGGCAATTAACCTGGGCAGTTCGGATGGGCCCACCTCAATGCGAGCGAGGTGGAGGACCGCACCGGCCTGGGGGGCGGAGCCGTTTGTCGAAACCCGAGCCTGTGCCCCCAGACCCGCGCCCAATTCATGATGCCGTACGCGCACGTCATAAAAACCCAGATCACGCAAAATATTCTCAGCTTGCTCGATCATTTTGAGCTTGGCGGGAGAGACCGCTTCCCCGTAGGGAATCCGCGAGCTCAAGCAGGCCATCTGGGGTTTGTCGGCTGTGGGCAAGCCAAGCTGGGCTGAGAGCTCGCGAATTTCGGATTTGGTTAGGCCCACCTCTTTAAGAGGAGCGCGCACTTGAAATTCCGCGGCGGCCTGGGCTCCGGGCCGGAAATCACCGATGTCGCTGGCATTTTCGCCGTAAGCAAGGATGGCGAAGGCCCTGGCCCTGGCCAATGGGACAAGCTCTGTGAACAACTCGTGCTTGCAGAAGTAACAGCGGTTGTTTGGGTTAGCAAGATACTGCTCGTTTTCAAACTCTTGGGTGTGAACCACCTCAACCGGAAAGCCAAAGCGCTGCGCCAGGGACATCGCTTCTTCGAGCTCGCGGCGAGGCAAACTGGGCGAATCGGCGATCGCGGCGAGCGCCTTTGCGCCCAGGACCTGGTGGGCAACAACCGCCAGAAATACGGAATCTACGCCGCCGGAATAGGCGACCAGACAGGAACCATAGGACGCGAGCAGATGACGCAATCTTTCCAACTTTTCGTTTGCCACAGTGGAAAGTTGGCATTGCTGGCTGGAAATGTCGAGAGTCCGGGCTTGACCACAGGGAGGAATCTGTTTGCATGGGAGCGATGAAAACGACCATTTTTGCGATTTGTGCGGGGGCGGTTTTGCTTGTGGTAGGGTGCGTCAGCACCGTCAACGAGAGAACTACGCCCGGAGTTCCTTTTGTTAAGGACAAAATTCAAGGCCGCTACGAGCGGCCGGTGGACCAAATTTTCCAAGCGGCGAAAGAGGTGATCCGGGAAAACGGCGTACTGGTCAATGAGAGCGTGTTGTACAATGAGACCAATGCGGTGAAGACGGTGGAAGGCAAAGTAAATCAACGGAACGTGTGGGTCCGCGTCCAGGCAGTCGATCCGAAGATCACCGATGTCACTGTGCAGACGCGCACGCCGGGCGGCGGTTCGGATATCGATCTGGCGCACGAACTGGAGAAGCAGATCGCGCTCAAACTCAAGTAAGACGGCGTCGAAGAAGTGAGCTCGGTGCCCTTGCCGAGGTAACAGTGCGGTAACTCAGTTAGCTGGCAGCCAATTTCGCGTCGGGCGCGGCGTGGCTTGCCCCCGCACATCAACGTTCATGGGTGCACGCGCTTGAGGCCAATGTTTTGCTCGTAGGTCCCGAGTTTAACCGCCTGCTTCGCCTGCTTGGATTTAAGCTCGAGTTTGAGGAGATCGATCCGCTTACGAGCCAACTGCGCGGCCGCGAGACCAGGATCGAGTTCGATCACTCGTTCCAGGGTGCCGCGGACAGTATCATAGTCCGCACCGAGCCGAATCTGCAGGTCGGCCAGGAGGTTGAGCCAATGGACCACCAGGCGATGAGGCTGGTTGGGCTGCTGGATCATTTGCTCCAACTCGTTCACCGCCAAATCCAGCCGGGCATAATGATCGGCGTAAAGCGCCGCGAGTTTCTCGCGGACCTCCATGTCCAGAGGGTGCTGCTCGAGATGCCTCACGTACTCCTCGGCGAGTTGGGCCGGATCTTTCGGAGCGGGCGCCATCGGGGCCGGGTTTCTCACCAAGCCGAGGTTGCGAACCCCCTCGCTAACGATGAACTTCCTTCGGTCTTGGGGAGCAAGCAACATCTCAGGGTCGCCCAGATGAGCGATTCTTTGTGACGCACCGAGCGCGAATTCTGTATCAGGGAGCAGCACGCTTACCTGCTCCAGGATACGCTGCGCAGCCTCACGGTCCGTCCCATACTTCAAATACCAATCCGCCATGGAATAGAGTGCAAACGCGATGTTCTTTTGCGCATGCCCGGGTTGCGCACACAGCTCTTGAATCGTGAGCTCGGCACTGGGGAGGTCCTTGAGGTTTTCTGCCTGGACTTGCGCGAGGAGCATTTGACCCTCGAAATCGGTGGGAAAGCGCTCCAGTTGTTTCCTGATTGCCAGGATGGACTCGGAGTAACGGCCCTGTTTGGCTTTGGCCAGGGCGACGGAATAGGCCGGGCGTGGCTCGACTTGGAGATCACCGCCGTCATAGAGTGAGCCGAAGGGTTTGGCCAGGAGGCCGCCGATGCTATGTCGCCACGTAATGGCCAGGATGAGCCCATAAAACATAGCCAGGCAGACACCGCTAAAGGCGGCCATTCCTCCCTGCCCCGCCAGAGGAAACGCGTGCCAATACATCAGCCCTGCAACGATCAAGGTCAGCACCCATTTGAACACCATCTGTGGCGGATCCTCGGCCCGCTTTATGGTGTAAACCATCAGCCACCCAAATGAGCCGCCGAGCGCAAGGATGACGATGATGTTGTGAACGGTCTCGCTCATGTATCAATTTGACACAGCTACACCTTTCTGCGCACGCGGGGGTTATCCTCAAAGTCAGCCAATCCGGGACCGCTCCTCAAAGCCCGGTGCTTCCAGCCAATTCGCAGCTGAGATGGGAAGCGCCATCCTTGAGCCAATCCGGACTAGACTTTCTGGCGAACGATCCGGTCGGGATGCCTGGCCCGGCTGAGGGCGGTGTCGTAGGTGATTAGGCACTTGCAATAAAGGTCGTACAAACAATTGTCCATCAGTGCCATACCTTCTTTTCGTCCCGTTTGAATCGTGTTCTCCAACTGGTGAATTTGGTTCTCGCGAATGAGGTTTCGAACAGCGTTGTTGGCCACAATCAGCTCATAAGCGAGCACTCTCCTGGTGCGATCCGCCGCCGGCAATAATTCCTGGGCGACGATGGCCTGCAAGGCATTAGATAGTTGTAAGATGATTTGACGTTGAGCGGCCCCCTCAAACACCCCGACGATCCGTTCGAGTGCATGCGCAGCGTTGGGAGAATGCATCGTGGCCAACACCAGGTGCCCGGTTTCGGCTGCGGTCAGGGCCGTGGAAATGGCCTCAAAGTCTCGCATTTCTCCCACCACAATGACATCCGGGTCCTGGCGCAGCACATGGATCAGGGCTCGATTAAAGGATCGAACGTCAGTAAGAACTTCTTGTTGAACCACGATGGCACGCTTGTTCTCGTGGACAAATTCGATGGGGTCCTCAATGGTCACGATTTTGCACCGGCGCTCGCCATTGATGAGGTCGACCATGTAGTTGAGGGTCGTTGTCTTGCCGGCGCCGGTCGGTCCGGTAACCAAAACCAGGCCGTTAGGTTTGCGGGCAAGATCATCGATCTTTTCGGGCAATCCGAGTTCCTGCCGTGTCGGGATGCGTTCTCCACAAAAGCGCACGCTAAGCTCAGGATGACCGTTGCGCCGGTAAAACGTCGCCCGAACCCGGCCCGCGGCCTTGTGCAACAGTGAAATACAGAGCTCCCATTCCTGCTCAAATTTTTTACGCTGTTGCTCATTGAGCAGACTGTAGGCCATCCTCTCAACCTCCGCCTCGGCCAAAGCGTCTTCATCGGCGATGATAATTTCGCCGTTGACGCGGAACGCGGGGGGAACCCCGGCAACGAGATGGAGGTCGGAGGCATCAAATTCAGTGGCCGCCGCAAGGAGGCGATCGAGGGAGTCGGTGCTCATGGAAAGGGCGCGAGGGGAGGATTATCTCAAGAAAAGCCGGCGCAACCATCCACGGAGAAATGCCAAAGGGCCGGCGCCCTGGAGGCGGACCAAGGCCAAGGCAGCGTCCCGGCATTGGGGGTTGAGCTGGCGTGCCTGGTTGAACGATGTTCGTGCAGGCCCGACCAGGCCCAAGGCCTGTTGGCAAGTGCCGAGCTCCAGCCACAGAAGAAAATGGGCGGGATTAAGTTCAAGAGCTCGCTGAAGAATCTTCAGAGCGAGGGCAAACTGATCATAGAAGGAACGGATGCGGGCCGCTAACCAGGCGACGAACCAATCTTTGGGCGCGAGCAACAACGCTTTCTCAACACAGTAGTCCGCCCGGGCTTCTCGTCTCGCCAGCAAGACGTCGGCCCGAGCGAGCCACACATAAGGAGTGTCCCCCTGCTCTTCGATAGCAGCGTCGGAGAAGATCAGGGCGCCTTCCAGGTCGCCGCCCCTGGCCAAAGCAACCGCCTTGGCCGCAAGAAGTTCCGGCTCACGAGGGAAACGCTCGATCGCTTTGTCCGCCCAGAGCTTGGCCTCGCGGACCTCGTCCAACTCGATCAGCATCCGGACCTGCCCGGCCCATGCAGCTACATTTTGGGGGTTGAACTCCAGCACCTTGGAAAACAGGCGCAGGGCAGGCTCGAACTGTCCGTTCTCAAAGGCGGTCTGAGCCTCCGAACAGTAATAGGTCTCGTCCTTGACCAGTGGCCGACTCTGTTGCGAATGGTCCTCGGACTCGCCACCCAGCTCTAAATTGCCAAACCGGCTCATAATGAACGCTGCGTGTTTCGAGTCTGCTATAGCAGAGGAGCTTGGGGAAACCAAGGCTTTTTACTGGCAGCGCCAACTTCGCCGCATATGGGAGGGAAGCCCCCGACCTCTCCGAAGTACCGCCACACGAGCGGGTCCGTTAAGGACTACGAGGCACGCTGGCATTGCGCGCCCGGCCTTGGGCCCAACTACGCAGCGAATTGATTTGCTCATCCATGGTCTTGGCCAGAGGTACGGTCTGGGCCAGGGCGCCGAGCAAATGCCGAGTGTTGAGCTCCGACTTTTCGTAAAAGGCATCGTAGAGGGCGCTGTTGATGGCCTCCTCGATTTCGGCCCCGCTGAAATCGGGGCTCGACTGGATCATCGCTTGCAAGTCGAAAGCCGCCGGATCGCGCCCGCGCTTAGCCAAGTGAATCGAAAACACTTCGCCTCGTTCTTCGGGAGAAGGCAAATCCACAAAAAAGATCTCATCCAAGCGGCCCTTGCGCAGCAGTTCAGGTGGGAGTTGCGAAATGTCATTGGCGGTGGCGGCGACGAAAACAGGAGCGGATTTTTCCGAAAGCCAAGTCAGGAACGTGCCGAAGACACGCGCCGTGGTGCCCCCATCCGAGATCCCGGAGGCGTGCGATCCCGCGAAAGCCTTGTCGATTTCATCCACCCAGAGAATTGCCGGAGCCACGGATTCGGCGACGGCGATGGCGCGGCGCACGTTCTCTTCGGAAGAGCCGACGAGGCTGCCAAACATGCGGCCCATATCAAACCGCAGCAACGGCAACTGCCATTGGTTGGAGACTGCCTTGGCGCAAAGACTTTTTCCGCAGCCTTGGACGCCCAACATCAAAATACCTCGGGGGGCCGGGAGTCCAAACGACCGCGCCTCGCTGGAAAAGGCGGCCGCCCGTTTGTTCAACCACTCTTTCAGGACCGTCAGGCCGCCCACCTGATTGAAGCTCTCACAGGCAGAATAGTACTCGAGCAAACCGCTTTTACGGATGATCTGCTGTTTCTCTGCGAAAACCTCGCCGACATCCTCACCGCTCAGGCGTTCCCCGCGCACAATGATCTTGGCAAAAACGTTTTCAGCCTCACCCAACGTCAACCCCAGGGCGGCCTGCAATAACCGTTCGCGTCCCGAGTCGCTGAGATTGATCTCCATTTGCTTGAACTGCTTGAGATCCGCAACGATCCGGTCCAGCAACCCGCTCAGATCTTCGCGGTAGGGCAAAGGATAGTTGAGAACCGTAATTTCTTTATCCAGTTCCATGGGGATCTCCATGAGGGGCGAGATCAGGATGATGGTCTTGAAGCTGTTCTTCAGGTGCAGGGCGATTTCTTTCAACCGGCGGATGATAGGAAAGTTTGAGCGTGTGAGAAACGGATGGAAATCTTTGAAAATGAAAATGGCGGGTTCGACCTGGTCAATCACGTGGTCCAGGGCGGCGAGGGGATCTTTGGTGGCGCTGCTACGATGCTTTTGTGACTGGACCGAGGAACCGGCAGAGACGACGCCGGTCGTACAACTCCATTCGAACACCTTTTTCTGCCGCTTCTGCGCCACCTCCATGACGAGGTGTTGCACGCGCATCTCCTCGCTGGTAATCAGGTAAAGGATGGGATACCGAGCGCGGATCAGAGTTTCAAGCTCGGTTTGGAAGGTCATGGAGAATTGGAGGGGGCCAGATGAACCAGCGGCTAGGCCTTAAAGAACCGGCGCCACCAGGGCAGCTTCGGGGGAGGGTTTTGCTGGAGCGACTCCTCCAAACGTTGGGCAATGGAGGGCGGCACGGGGGTATGCAGGGCGTCGTGGCGCAGGAGGTCTTCGACTTCCTTAAACTCCGTTTCGGTGTGGCTTTGGCTTTGGCTCTGGCTTGTGGTGTGCGCCTGTTCGGCTTCGTGTTGGGAAAAGACTTTCTTCGGAGGTTTCATGGTTCACCTCATGAGGTTTGTTGGAAAAAACTGGCAAAGGCTTTGCGTGCCCGGTGAAGCTTCCCACGAACGGCATCCGAAGACTGGTTCGTCAAGGTCCCGACCTGCTCATAACTCAGCTCTTTATCGGCGACCAGCAGCAGGATCAGCCGATACTCCGCCGGCAATTGGTCCAAAGCCTTTTGAATGCGCTGCCCGAGTTCTTTGGTCTCAAGAACCCGCAAGGGGGAATCCACTCGGGCGGCGGTGTTTTCAAACAGTGCCTCGTCGCTATTGGACAGCATGTGCCGTTCGTTCCAGGCCTGCTGTAAATTGCGACAATGATTGATAGCGATCCGATACAACCAGGTGCGCCAGGACGATTCCCCGCGAAATTGGTCCATTTTGCGAAAGGCCTTCAGGAAGACATCGTGCGTGGCATCCTGCGCTTTCTCCGGATCACTCAAGAGTCGCAGGCAAAGGTAGAAGATGGCGCGACTGTGCTCCTCGTATTTTTCCGCGAATTCAGACGTGGAAAGCCCCGGCCCTGGCATCTCCAAGGACGGCTGTTCTGTCATGGGCTCGTTCACGGTCGTGTTCCGTAGGAATTAGACAGGAAGCGACTGAAATTGTCACGTGTTAGGAGGAATGGGATGCGCGGAACGAATAAACGAGCTGACCTCCTCGAGCTAAGAACGGGGTTGAAAAGCTCCTACGTGCCACCGTTTGGACGACCGGCGAGCCGCCGAACCAGATCGCTCCCACCCTCAGCGGCCCAAGTTGAATTGGACGACGGTTCGCGAGTCGGTCTGGACATTGCGGATCTCCATCTCTTCGAGCTGCCACTGGCCTTGGATCTTCTTCATTTCTTTCGGGGCAAATTCTTTAAGCAGCTTGTCCCGAACATCCCAGGCCTGGGCCATAACAATTCCGCCGCTCTCGACGTCCAGCCAGGAGACGACCCTGGAATAAGCCCCGGGAGTTGGGTGCGGATTCACACTGGTCAAGACGTTACAGGAACGGCCTCGGCGCATTTCCTGCTTAAATAAAAGCTGCTTTGGCCAATGCAGAAATTCTAAACCCAGGTCCGCGATCCAGAAATCTGAGCCAGCGAACGGAACCATGGTTTGCTCGGGACTCAGTTTCAACGGCTCGCTTTTGGCGGTGCCGGACGGCGGATTCCGGCTCAGCGAATATACGTTAGGCTGGGCACCGGCGTGGAGAATGCTGAGTTTCTCGATTGGAACGCCGGCGGCTGTCTTCGCGTCGTATGTGTTCAACCAATCGGCGGGACGTGAAATCACCTCGAACTGAACCGGGACTTCCCTATGGCTGCCCTCGGAATCAGTGATGGTCATCACCCCCGTATTCGTGGAATTCTCCTGCGGCCGTTGTTCGAGCAAGTCGGCAACCAACGCGCGCCCACGTTGTTCGGCTTCGGCCGGGTTCAGGTTGGGAGTTGGACGAAGACCGGACTTAGGCTGGCCCAGGCAGGTGAGCAAACCGAGAACGAGCGAGGCGGACAAGGCCAGGAACCGCCGCCCGGGGGCCGGCGTGAGAAATCGGGAACGCGACAGCCGGCTGATGGATCCAGAATCATTTACGGTCGCCTTCATGCCCCCGGAGCCAGCCTGGTCACTTGCTCTGCAGAGCCAGCGGCAACAGTTCGGAAATGTGCCGAATAAAATTTACTTTCAGCCGGGCACGGACTTCTTCGGGAACCTCGCTCCAGTCCGATTGGTTTTGTTCGGGAAGAATTACTTGCTTGAGGCCGAAGCGGGCGGCGGCCAGCACTTTTTCTTTGATCCCTCCCACCCGCAGGACTCGGCCACGCAAGCTGATTTCGCCGGTCATGGCCACATCGGAACGTACTCGTCGGTGGGCCAGCAACGAAGCGAGGGCGACCACGAGGGCGACACCGGCGCTGGGGCCGTCCTTGGGGGTCGCCCCGGCGGGAACGTGAATATGGATATCGAACTTGCCGTAATCGCTGAGGTCGATCCCCAGGGTGCCCGCCTGGCTGCGCAGGTAACTCACGGCCGTCTGCGCGCTTTCCTTCATCACTTCGCCCAGCGAACCTGTGAGCAAGAGGTTGCCTTTTCCGGGCATGCGCGTGGCCTCGACGAACATCACCTCGCCTCCCACAGGGGTCCACCCGAGCCCAGTAGAGATGCCGTACTCCTTAATTCTCTCGGCAGTCTCATTGACGAACCGCGCCGCACCCAAGAAGTCGGGGAGAGCCTCGGCCTTGACGATCATCGGTTTCGGGATGTGCCCGTTGCTGACGATGCGACGGGTGGCTTTACGCGTGAGAGCGGCGATTTCCCGCTCCAGTTGGCGGACTCCGGCCTCGCGCGTGTAATCATGAATCAGCCGGCGCAGGGTCGTATCGGGGAATTTGACTTCCTGGCGACCAAGCCCGTGCTCCTCCAATTGCCGAGGCACGAGGTAACGCTTGGCGATTTCGAGCTTTTCGGTTTCGGTGTAGCTGGGCAACTCGATTACTTCAAGCCGGTCGCGCAAAGCCGGATGAATAGGATCGAGCCAGTTTGCCGTGGTGATGAACAACACCCTGGAAAGATCGAAGGGCAAATCGAGATAATGATCGGTGAAGGTGTTGTTCTGGGCCGGGTCCAGCACCTCCAGCAGGGCAGAGGCTGGATCTCCGCGAAAATCGGCTCCGACCTTATCCAACTCATCCAAAAGGATGACCGGGTTACGGCTTTCAACCCGGCGCAGGGTCTGGATAATCCTCCCCGGTAGTGCGCCCACGTAGGTGCGGCGGTGGCCGCGGATTTCCGCTTCGTCCCTCATGCCTCCCAGTGAAATTCGGGCGAACTTTCGGCCTAAAGCATCGGCCACACTTCGACCCAGCGAGGTTTTGCCAACACCCGGAGGACCGACCAGGCAAAGGATGGGACCTTTAATCTGTTTGCGTCGTTTGATGACGGCGAGAAACTCCAGGAGCCGATCTTTTACTTTAGTCAGGCCAAAATGCTGCTCGTTCAGAATGGTCTCGGCGGCTACCAGGTCAAGCTTGTCCTCCGTCTCTTTGGTCCACGGCAACGCCAGAATCCAGTCCAGGTAATGGCGGGTGACCGAGTATTCGGCAGCCGCCGGCGCCATCTGCTGGAGGCGGTCTACCTCCTGGGTAGCCGCCTGTTTGGCCTCCGCAGGCATCGGGGTTTGCTCGATCTTTTCCCGAAGCGCCCGAATTTCGCCGGCGTTCGGGTCCGACTCGCCCAACTCCCGCTGAATGGCGCGCATTTGCTCGCGCAGGAAAAAATCGCGCTGGGTTTTGGAAATCGAAGTGGCGACTTCGGTCTGAATTTTTGAACTCAGCGTCAGGACCTCGTGTTCCCGGTTCAACATGGGCAGGAGGCGGGTCAGGCGATCCTTGACGGATGCGGTTTCGAGCAGTTTCTGGCGCTCTTCCAACCCCAGGTTGAGGTTCACGGCGATCAAATCGGCAAAATGGCCCGGGTCTTCCGTATTGAGAGCTGCAATCTTGACCTGTTCGGAGAGTGCGGGTGAAAGCTTAATGATCTCCTGGAATTGGCCCTGAGCGTTGCGCATCATGGCGGTCAACTCCACGGAGTCTTCAGTGAGGTCTTTGATCAGTTCGAACTTTGCGGTGAGGTAAGGCTCGGTGGCCGCGTAATCCTTGATTCGAACGCGCCACAATCCCTCAACCAACACACGAACGGTGTTGTCCGGGAACTTCAACATTTTCAGGACCCGCGCTGCGCAGCCCACTTCATGCATCTCGTGGGGCAGTGGGTTCTCCGCTTCCGCATTGCGCTGCAGGACCACTCCGAGCAATCGGTCTCCACCCACCACATCATCGATGAGTTTGGTGCTTTGAGCGGTTTCGACCAGCAAAGGGGCCACCATTCCCGGGAAGATGACAATATCCGAGAGGCCGAGAATCGGCAGAACCTCCGGGAGTGAAGCAGACGAGACCCGGGCAGGGGCTTCAGTGCTCCCAGCCGCGCCGAGGATGCTGATAAACTCTGTGTCGGGCGAGGTCATATCGCGACGTTCTGCAAATTAGATGGCCGCCGCCCCGAAAAAGTTCAGATGAGAGAAGAATTCCCTTCGGCGATCGGCACCTTGGCGGTTTTGGACGGCCGGGTGGTCACCGGCACGTCGATTCTCAGGAACCCGTTCAGATAAGCAGCTTTAGCCTGGCTAAGTTCATAGCCGGCAGGAATTTCGAGAATGCTCTCGAATGGGCCATAATTGATTTCCATCACCAGGAAATGCGCTTTGGGGGACCGGCAGCCGTCCGGCCGGTTGCCGCTGATGCGCAGGCGATTTCCTTCGACGGTGATCTCGAGGTGCTCACTCCGCATCCCAGCCAGCTCCACCTTGATCACCAGCCCGTTGTCAGTGGTGTAAACATCGGTGTTGGGCATCCAATGGGCTCGGGAGGCTCCTTCCCGCACAGTTCCTACTGAGCGAGTCACGAAATGCACGGAAGAACTAACTTTGCACATGGCCATTTCAGCGGAACAAATATTATCTCAGCCTGCGCGCCTGCGCAAGGGCATCATCTCATTTTCACCAATACTTCCGGCCGTTCGCCTCGACGCGCGCGATACACGATCGAAGAATGAGCCCCGGGTGAAGGACCAACCGCGCAACCGCAGTGAGTGTCGCGTTGGAAACTGAATTGGCGCCGGCGCAACTTGCCTCTCAGCAACGCCGAGGCGGCTATCGCAACGATTGTCAAAGAAGCCCACTGCTGCCAATCCATATCAGCAACATAACCTCAAAACCCCGTCATGCAACAGATGATTTGACTACGCAGGTTACTCATTTTTGACCCACGCGTGCCAAAAACTGCATAACTCGCCCGCTCTGGCCTGGGGATGAAACTAAACAGGCCCTTATAGCGCCCAAAAGAAAGGACTATAACAATTCTGGGAACGCAATTGGCAGTGGCGTGGGAGGCGCTGAGCGGGTAGTATCCGCCCGCCATTACCAGGCTGGTTGCAGCGTTAGCGGCTATCCCGAAAGGCGGGCTGTTCTCAGCGGCAATCACGTGCTCGACCTCCGGGCCTTGGACGAACAACTGAAACCGTAACTGAAAACTGAAAGACTATGACAACGATTGCACAATATCTCGGCGATAAGGCCGAGCTCCTCCTGAACTTCAAGAATCCGAAAATCGCGAAAGAGCGTCTGCATCTTCCGGGCCCCGACGTCGTTGACCGGCTGTATGCCGTGAGCGATCGAAACAACCGGGTGCTCTGCAACTTGCAGCGGTTGGTGGGGAATGGCCGTTTGGGCGGAACGGGCTATCTGTCGATTTTGCCGGTAGACCAAGGGATTGAACACTCGGCGGGGGCGAGCTTTGCCAAAAACCCGGACTACTTTGACCCGGAAAACATCGTACGGCTGGCGATTGAGGGCGGATGCAATGCGGTTGCTTCGACGTTTGGGGTCTTGGGAGCAGTGGCGCGAAAGTACACGCACAAGATTCCGTTTTTGGTCAAAATCAACCACAACGAGCTGATTACCTACCCAAACAAGGCCGACCAGATCATGTTTGGAACCTTGAAAGAGGCGGCGGATATGGGCGCGGCGGCAGTCGGCGCGACGATTTATTTCGGATCCGACCAAAGCGGGCGGCAGATTGTAGAGGTCGCGCAAGCCTTCGCGATGGCGCATGAATTGGGGATGGCCACAGTGCTGTGGTGCTACCTGCGCAACAACGCGTTCAAGAAAGACAAGGACTATCACGTCTCGACCGATCTGACGGGCCAGGCGAACCACTTGGGCGTCACCATCCAGGCCGATATTATCAAGCAAAAGCTTCCGGAGAACAACGGCGGCTTCAAGGCGCTGAACACGGGCTCCTCGAGCTACGGCAAACTCGACGAAAGAATTTATACCGAACTGACCAGTGATCATCCGATCGATCTGTGCCGATACCAGGTTGCCAACTGTTACATGGGCCGCTCCGGGCTGATTAACAGCGGCGGTGAATCCAAGGGCGCCGCCGATTTACAGAGCGCGGTGATCACCGCGGTGGTGAACAAACGCGCTGGAGGGATGGGCCTTATTTCAGGCCGGAAAGCCTTCCAACGTCCGATGAAGGAAGGAGTCGCGTTGCTGAACGCCATCCAGGACGTCTACCTGAGTAAAGAAATCACGGTGGCGTGACCTGAATTCCCGACCTCCCGGCCCAACGGGAGTATCTGTGCCGCGATTCCGTCTAAGATAGTGTGAACTTCAAGACTGGGATCGCGGCGCTCGCTTTTATTCTGGTAGCGCCAACCGGCCCTGGCGCCGCACAACCTGCGCGGCTGCACCCGGGTTCAACCTTCATCTTTTCCGCAACGGCTCAGAGTAATTGGCCGGTGCACGTTTTTCGGAAGGGGATTCCAGGACCTCGTCAATCACTCAAAACTCGGGACGCGCGCGGGACCCCGGTTGTGCGCGCGGGCTTGTACCGAGCGGTTCCGTTCACCTGCCTCGTGGTCGTTCCCGGTGCGCAAGCGGATGATAAGTGTGTTGTGAAACCGGGAGTTGTCGACCAGCAGATGCCTATAATAAGCCCTGGGATAGAACTCGTGCCTTATTCGGCGCGGTAGCCGGAAGGTGGTTCACAGCGCGTGCCGGTGTTACGCCCGACTGGCCCGGGGACTCCGCCTCAGCAGCGCCGCCTGGGTTAAATCAGCCCGGTGTGAAACTCCAGGTCGTGCTGGAGAACTCGGGCTGTGGCGCTCGGGGCCTCACCCGCGCTAACGCATCACGGGCCAGCTCACCAATGCCGGTCAGAGACCCGATGTCGCCATTTTGAACGAGCGTTTCCAACCAGTCCGTGAACGCAGCCTCGGGATGTGCCCGGGGATCCGGCAAGGCGCGCCACCGGCGCGCGCTCCAGTCAAAGTAGAGTCGTTTTAGATCGTACGCGTAGGGCTTAGAGAGTTTTGAGAGCAACTCGGTGAGCATATTGCGGTCGCAGCCAGCCAGAACCAAGCCTCCCAGAAATCTCAACTCCGCCTCTTGGGCCTCATCCAAACGAGAGGTGCTTTCGGGCGAAAAGCTAAGCCACCCATCTTCATGCAGCTTGAGGGCAGCCCAGAGGTTGAGCCCGGTTTCTTCGCAAACGGCACGTGAGGTGGCGGGAAATAAGAGTTGTTGCGCGGCGGTAACCCGGGCCATTTGCGGGTCATCATCCTGGAGGTCGAACAACAAAGCTGGAAAAGCCGGGTCGATTTCCCGGTTAAGAACGGGCGGTAGCAAGGTTGATTGCATAGCTGTAGAAAAGGTGACCTGACGGATCGCACAGAACAGACTCTCAATTCCGACCTGCGTTTGGCTTGAGAGCTACGATACCCAGGGTGTCGGGGAAGGAAAGCAAAAAATGGCAAACGGCGTGCCATCGGCTACCCCGAACACCCCAGTTGCCAGTGGTCTGTCACCGTCTAGCTTTAAACCAAGGAGGGCTGGTTAGATGAAAGCTCGATCACGTGCATGGTGCCTGGTTGGCATATTTGGCGTCGCGGGCCTTTGGGCAGCGGCGGCCAAAGAGCCGAGCCCGTTGGGCTCGGACCCGTACGACTCGACCATTCCGACGGGGACTAACTCTCGTTCGGACCATGCACCAAACCCCGAGGCCGCCTCCAGGGCTCAAGGATCGGGCGTGATTCCTCCATTAACCGTTTCCACCACCCCGCTTACCGGTGGACTGGCGGAGATCGCAAAGCTGGCCAAGGCGGGACTAGGCGAGGATGTGATCCTCGCCTACATCCAGAAGTCACGCGCTCATTACTCACCGAGCGCCGCGCAAATTATCGAGTTGCGTGACGCCGGGATCTCGGCTCGGGTTCTGCGGGCGCTGGTTGAGGACGAACCCGCTGAAGCCGCAGCCCCTAAGCTCACGCGTTCGAACCAAACCGCAGCCGCCACCAGAGCTGGTTCGTCGGCTCCGCCTCTGATCTACATCCCCGCACCTTCACCGATGCCGGCCTCGATCAGTTACCATGATTTCTACCGGGCCCTGGCGCCTTATGGGAAGTGGATACAAATACCCGGCCGTGGCTGGTGCTGGCGTCCGTGGGTGGCAGCCAACCGTCCAAACTGGGTACCCTACCAGGATAATGGTTCCTGGGTCTGGTCGGACTGCGGTTGGTATTGGAACTCAGAGTACCCGTGGGGATGGGCGGCCTTCCACTACGGAAGGTGGTGGCGGGATTCGCGCTCCGGCTGGGTGTGGCACCCTGATCTGGCTTGGGCCCCGGCCTGGGTCACCTGGAGAAAAGATAGGGAATACGTTGGCTGGGCACCACTGCCGCCCGAATCTAATTACCAGGTGGGGGGCGGGTGGTCATTCAAAGGCAAAACGGTCCCCCGCAATTGTGATTTTGGACTGCCTGCGTCCGCCTTCACGTTCGTGCCCTACACGAGTTTCAACCAGGAACAAGTCGCTCCTCGGCTCGAAAGTGATCGGGCCAGGGATGTTTTCGCGCGATCGACGGCGGAGAACAACTTCACGATTGGCCTCAACAATCGCATCATCAATTGGGGAGTGAATCCGCCACCTGGACAAACGGCCCTCTATAATTCACGTCGACGCACTCCGGTGTTGGATCGTGAGGCTAATCCCGACTTCAATTCCGGATTATTGCTGGCGAGTGGCCTGGGTCGACCCACAGCCGGACCCGCGACTCTGCTGGAGACCGTCAAATTAACGGCCATCACCGATCCAGCACCGGAAATAGCCTCTGCTTTGGAGGATCCCCCGAATCGCATCCCGGGAACCGGCGCCGGGATGTTCGGAGGAGGAGGAGGAGGTTGGGGTGGCACCGGCACTGCCTCCCTTCCAGGCAACGACCTGAACGGCTCTGGACAAATTGCCACGCCGTCGTGGAACGGCCTTCCTTCTCCAGCAAATCCGGATGGTGTAGGTGATCGCAGCCCGGCCGCAACCCCTTGGCTGGCCGCGGGCCAACAACCAGCAATTTCGGGCAATCCACCGTTCGGCATAGCAGGGGTAGGAATCGGCGGTCCCACCCCAGGGGGGACGAGTCCCTGGGGGAACGCCAGCCACTCGGGACAGCAATCGGTTAATCGACCCTTTCCCCTGGGCTCGGGTACGATCGGCTCGGGTATGCTAGGCGCGGGAGTCTTAGGCGGTTCACCGGCCACTTCCATCGCCTGGTTACCACTTGGGCAGGCCCCTACTTCTCCAGGGCAACCGCCCTTCGGGGTAGCCGGAGTGCCAACTGTTCCCAACAATGGCAAGAATCCCTGGCTCCCCGTCGGTCAACCAGCCTCTTCGGGTAATGGCCCGCCTTTTGGCGTTGCGGGGGTCCCGATCATCCCCAATGACGGCAAAAACCCATGGCTGCCCGTTGGGCAACAGCCGGCCTCTGGAAATGCACCTCCTTTTGGTGTGGCCGGAGTGCCGATCTTCGCGAATGACGGCAGCAACCCGTTTCTACCTTTCGGCCAAACACCGAGTGTGCCTGGCTCGCCTTTTGGACCAGCCGTATCGGTCCCACGCCTGGGCTCCGCAGAAGACTCAAGTTTTCCAGCGCTCCCAGCCTCGCCCACCTTACCCCCTGCCCCTCGGCTTCCCGGCGGGCCATTTTTTGGGGGTTTCGCGGGCGGACGCAGTTCCTTTCCTTTTGGTTCCTTGGGTAGTTGGCCCAGCGCGGCTAGCTGGCCGAGCGCCGCGAGTTGGCCCTCAGCCCCCAGCTGGCCGTCGGCAGGAGGGAGTTTTGCCTTTCATGGCGGTCCTGGGCATGTGGGTGGAAGCGGAGCCCATGGCGGCGGAGGCCGTCGATAACAGGCACGCGCGCGAGACGCCTTCAGCTCTCAGGCTTTCTGGGGAATAGCATCCTTAAGTGGCTCGACCGGCACGGCCCCCGCGGTTTCCTTGAGCACGAAGGCCATCAACCTGCGGATACGCAGGCAGCCGACAAGCTTCCGGCTTTCCCGGGTTTCGACCACGGGCAGGCTCTTGAGCCGGTACTCGCGCATGGCGTTGGCCGCCACGGCGCAATCATCGTCTACCGCGATGGCCACGGGATCTTTGGTCATCACATCCGCGAGCGTGAAGGCGCTGGTATCGCGGGCACTCTGGGCCCGTAATAGGTCAGTAATGGTCACCACCCCCTCAAGCGATTCACCGTCGCTGGAGACGAAGAAGAACTCATTTCCGTGGTCGACGAAGGCCTGGCTCACCTCGCGCATGGTCGCTGTGGGCTTGAGGAGAGGTTTTGGCAGGGGCTCGATGAGCTCCCGCAGCGGGGTGCGATGCAGCAACTCGTAAACCTGCGGGTGACCCTTCCAATAATCAACGGTTCGTCGATTAAGAGTCTGGGCTAAAGCATCGCGGAAGGGAGCCAATGCGCCGGAGATTTGGTTGAAGACATTCTTTCCCATGACCAGGACGTCAACGGGTGTGCGGGCCCTCACGGACATGACGCGCGGACGATTCCCGATGAGCGCCCGTTCGCCAAAGAAGGAGCCCGATCCGAGCAGGGCCACGATCTCGTGGCCGGCCCCGTTGTTCGATCGCAGCACTTCAACCTCCCCCTTTTCGAGCACATAAAAGCACGTGGGAGCCTCGCCCTTGCGGATGATGAATTCGCCCGGGCTATAATGCGCGTGGGAGACGCGCTCGGTCTGCTCCGTGCGCATGTAGGCTAGGTCGCGGGGGAATGCCAGCAGCCAGGCCCAATCGAACCCTACCTGCAAGCGGCGCCCAATGGTTGGCAACTTAAACAGGTAGATGCCCCGCCACGCGAACCAGGCGAGGAAGCCCGAGAGGTGGAATCCCAGGAGGTCGGCCACGGCGGAATGGCCGCCAATGGAACAGAGCTCACCGAGTTGCTTGAAGCGGAAGGGCCGGGTGGGTTGATTTTTGAGGGATCGTATGATGTTCAGAGCGCATTGCCGCCCCTGGCGTTCGGCAAACTGGCCGGTTGTTGGAGAGGGCTGGCCGGTGTACGAGTTAATCGCCCAGGCACAATCCCCCACCGCCAACGCATTGGAA